>Ga0255773_10000072_pt1 | contig 101579 bp, 145 predicted proteins | sample 011ome_17_FD_179971 | JGI IMG/M metagenome (GOLD analysis project Ga0255773, IMG submission 179971) | Coastal salt marsh microbial communities from the Groves Creek Marsh, Skidaway Island, Georgia - 011502XT metaG (version 2) | ecosystem: Environmental > Aquatic > Marine > Intertidal zone >... | reverse complement strand
TTGTTTCGTTTACTTGTAATTCTTTTGCACCATTTGCTAAATGAAACTTACGTGCCATATCTGTGAGAGGACTTAGTGTTACTAGTCTATTTAAGTTATTTGATTTCTTAACCATTTTGTAAACTTCGTTAACAATCTTACGCCCACCACCACGTTTTACTGCCCAAACAGTATATGCAATAGCAATACTACCCTGTTGTCCTGCTTTGTGTACTGATGATAGTCTTGCAGATTTACTCATTACATCCATTTCTTCAACGGTAGTAGGCACATCATCGGTAAATGCAAAACACATAATAGCACAAATGTCACCTTCTGGATCTCTAAGTCCGTAAATCTTTCTACCTTCACTAGTTCTAAATGCTACATCTAGTTCGGGTCTTACAGGATCTTTTGTACAATCAATATGATCTAATTCTTCTAATTTATACTTAGATGTCTTAAATAATTTAAGTTCCCCAGGCATTGCCAAAGAGCGAGATATGTAATCGTGGAGTGAACCTCCAACCTCTTTCCATGCAAAGGTTCGCAACTTCTTGGACATTGAGGTTGTATTCTTCTGATCTACCACCCAACGGCATAAGATACACAGGACATTCCAAACCTGCACTACGATATTCACTAACAGCTCTGCCAGCTTCATCAATATCGGTCCTGTCAGCGACAACAAACTTGAGGTAAATGTCACTACCGTCCACACTAGCATAATCACAAGCCACTTCAGGCTTAATAGCAGTCTCCCAAGGTTCTCCACTAACTGAAAGTTTTGGGGAACAACTCCAAGTGACTGTAAATCTGTCCTGTCTGTTGAGGTAATCTTTAAAATCTTTGTGTAAAAATTGTGTAGTGTTTGTTTCAAACGTAACATTTTTTAAGTCCTTCATTTTTGGATGTTCAAACAATTCTTCATATAATCTTTGCCAAGCAAGTAGTGGCTCTCCACCTGTCATTATCAAGTGTACGTCTTGCCCATTATCCATTGTCCACTTGCCTTCTGGCAGTAAACTAATTAAATGTTCAACTACTTCATCAACTGTACGTAACATATTGAAGTGTTTGAACTCAGGGTAGATACTAGCATATGTATCGCAACCTGTGTGTATTATTGGTAAGTCATTAAATTCTTTTGTAGTTTCATGTACTTTGTTATCCAGTAAACCTTGTACTTCTTGATTGTGTATTATGCCTTGTTTTTGCTTTACATCTCTCATTTCTTCAGTACGAGGTAAACCAAAGTTCATACAACGAAAGTTACAACCAAATGTACGTAGAAACACACTAGGTACTCCTACAAACTTGCCTTCACCTTGTACACTATAAAATGCTTCACTATATCTTAGTTTTGCTTGTTTAGGAGCATTAGATACCATATCTTCTGCTTCCTTAACTGTTAGCATCTTCGATCCTATAAATTGCACTATTTGCTCCATGTTCACTACATTCTACTTCATAAACAAAACACCTTCCTTGTGTTTGTTTTTTAATTAAGGCATCTGCAAATTCAAATGCATGTTTTGCAAACATTTCTGCACCAACGCCATCCATCATTGTTACTTCACATAAACCTTTTTTCTCTAATTCGTAAAAGTCTTCCATATGTGGATCTTGACTATCAATTACGACTTTATGATCAAACTGTTCTTCTAACCATGCTTTCAAAGGCTTTAAGCCTCCAAAGTCAACTGCCCAGTTTTTATTATCTAGTTCATTACAACCAAATGTAAATTTAAATCCTAAACTATAACCATGTAGTAATTGACAATGTGAATGATCTGCATTAGGTTGTCTGAATACTGCACTAAGTCCAATATTGTGTCCATATGTTTTTGTGCTATAAAAAGCCATTATATTCTCCTATTGTTATGGGCGGAATATTTAAAGACGGACGAACCTAAGACGTCTATGTTTATTATATTATTTTTGCTTCTTACTGTCAAGTAATTTGTTCCATGCATCTGTTTTAACTGCTTGTACTGCAATAATAGAACGCAGTTCTCCACAAGCACGTTGAGGGCCTTTGCCTATATGTGGATTTGCACCATCAAATACAATAAGTTTTCCTGCTTGAAATTTGCTTATTTCACAATAGTCTAAGTTGTTTTTATCATATACTATTGTTTCACCGCCCCAATTATCATTCCAGGTACGATTAAGATACAGTACACCAGTAATACTTTCTCCAAGGTTGGGCCAGTCATCATGAACGTCACCGTCCTGACCAAAAGTATTTCCTGCTAACATATTTCTAACTAATGTGTAATCTTTACCACATGTTTCTAAAAAACGGTCACCAACTTCTTTTGCAAATTCATTTACAGGTTCCATATATGCTTGCTGAAATGTATGAAAGAATGTTTGAAACCACATAGGATAGACTGTATCATCATTAGACTTCTGTCCAAACTTCCAATGTCCTTGACATACTGTACTACCCCATAAATTTCTTAGGGCTTCTTCATTTACCCAGTCTTTATATTCCGTAATCAGTTTGCTCATTTTTCATTTCCTAACTCGTAATTATACATTTCTATTAAGTCCTTGTAAAACACTTATACGTCTATTACATACAAGACTTAATAATTCCTGTGCAATTGGATTTATATCTTGTTTGCTTTTAGTACCTGTCCGTGACAAAAAATTGTTTGGTTCATATACTTGTATGCTTACATCTTTTTCTTCTTCACCTGGCATATTTTTTCTATTCATTTGTTTACAAAACTCACTTAGGGAAGTTTTTGCAGTTGCATATATTAGCCTATGTATATCTATTCCTGGCCAGCTCTGCCAATTAGTAGTAGCACTACTTACTGCTATTATTTGTCCGTAATTCATTTTTTTATAAAATTCGGTTATTAAATAAATTGCACTTGTAGAATTTATTGTAAGGCTATTCCAGACATCTTCATCCATATTGCCTTGTGTTATAATTACACAATCAGCCTCATATTCTCGTACAATTCTATTACACTCATACTGACTTGATAAATCATATTCAGGACGACCAACTATTGTAACATCATGATTAACACAAAGGTCTGCTAAAGCATTACCTAAATCGCTTTTGCCTACTATTAATATTTTCATTCATTTTCCATTTCCCAATAAGCATACACATCACTGAATCCAATGTTCATTGGTGAATATTCACTAACATTTTCTTCCTGCCAAGCATGTATTTCTTCCCATTGTGCTTCTGTTAGTTCAGTTATATCTTCAATACCATAGTGCTGACATATTGCATGTTCCACACAACTGTATGCTTCTCTTTCAATATGCTCTTCATCTTTGTGCATTCTAGGCCAATCAAAGTTACTCATTACCACCACTCCTCATAAGGGAAAACAATCCATTCAGGATTCTCTTCTTTGTTGATTTCAGTTCCGCTGTATTCCACGACGAACTCACTAGGGATATTATCAATTAGTGCAGCAAATTTTACATTGCTTTCTTCACTATCATTGTCAACTTCCCAATCTTGTGCAATCCATTTAAAAGTTGCACCAGAATCATTTATATCATCTACTATTAGAATCTTTTTGCCTTTTACCATTTGTGTTTTAAGAAATGTAGCATTTTCTTTTGTATCACCGTCTCGTAATCTAACATCCAGTGTATACATTTTTATATCTAAATAATGACTTAGCATCATTGCAGGCCATAATCCACCTCTAGTGACACCTACTATAATATCAGGTTTAAAGTCATCTTTAAACATCATACTAACTATATTTAGACAGTAACGTTTTATTTCGTCTTGACTAATATATCTTTTTTTAATTTTTGCCATGTTGTTCCTTTAGTTCTTTTGCAATTTGTTCTACTCTATACTCCATCCAACTAATAGCAGTATGGATATGCCCTGTAGCAGACGGTCTTAAACAAGTTTTTGCATGTTTAATTTCTTCTTGTAATGCTAGTAATATAGCAGGTTTTGGTACCATTTATTTTTCCTATACTAAAACTTTAATTGTACACTAAAACCAGCAACTTTTTCAATCTCTTTTTTAATAGCACTGACTCCTGTTCGTATTTCTGCAAAAGTATTAACAGTACCTTGCAAACCTAGTTTTTTAGTAATCGCATCTATTTCTGCATTGCCTGTCTTTTGTATATTAAATGTGTAATATGTTCCAACATCTATTTCACGTTTGTTATTTTTAAAGTTTATTGTTCTGTTTTCGTGTTGTACTGTACCGTCAAGTGTACGTCCTACTGGAACATTATAGTTTAATTTTGCATCTTCAACGTTCACTGGTTGACTTACTGCAAATCCAAACTTATGTCCATCTGTAGGATTCATCTCATATCCAACAGTAGCAGTACTACTAATTACCTTAGCAGTCTTAGTGTTAAGCAGACTGTTTGTAGTATCAAAGTTTACAGTACTGTAACCTAGTCCTGCCTGTGCATAAAAGCCACCATCTCTGTAGTTGTAATTAGCATATAATGTTGAACTATCTTTTGTAGTGCCCAGTGTACCTGAGAAACTGTTTCCTAAGTAATGTTTATCACTTGTACCAAATCCTACTTCAATATTGCTATTATCATCTAGTATAAACTTTGGAAATACTGCATGTTTGTTTGGATCCATATAACTACCATAATAGTTTAAAGCACCCATTTGTTTTGCAACACTGCCTGTTCTTGTATCAACACTCTGTGTCATATCTCCTAAGTCTATGTAAAAGTCTCTTTCAAAACTATCTAAAACCATTATGCCTGTAAGTGCTTGCATTTGGCTTGCACTAACTCCACTTATGTTTGCTCCGCCAGTAATACTGCTTACACCACCGTTGGTACGACCGGTAGTAGGAATCCCGGTTGCACCAACTGGTCGTGTTGCTTTGTCCATGTCAAGTAATCCTTGTCCATGAACATTTTCATTATAACCAGCAATATTCTTATTGCCAGTTACAAGAACTAGTTGTACTAAATGTTTGCCTTTCATATGAGGCCACATTTGATGTAATACTGCAATACTGCCTGTAACTACAGGAGCCGCCATACTAGTACCAGTCATTGTTACGTATCCGCCATCTTCTGCAGTGCTTGTAATATTAGTACCGTTTGCCATAATATAGTAATCTTTTATTTTTGCTGCATCTATACATATATTATTTTGATATGTAGCACATACTGTACCTGCTTTATTGCTTGAACCGTTAATTTGTTTGTTGTTTTCGTCCCAATTACCCACAATAATCATTTGACCATCTAATATTAGATTGCCATCTGAGTCTGTAGCAGTTGCCATTTGATTCATACCAGCACTATAATCATATCCTGCATTGCCTGCAGCCTTAACAAGTACTTGTTCATTGCCTAATGCACTCTTCCATCCTACTGCTTCATTTACTGCACCATTATAACCATTTATGCCATAATACCAGTGTGTGCTATACCATTCACCATCTGTTTTCTTTACAATACTATTTCTAAATCCAGTATCATAACGTACTTCTGCACTAACATTTATAGCAACAGAGCCTTTGTCTCTTCCCCAAGCTGCTGCTTTCTTTGCATTGCTAAAACTATAACTGTATCCACTTGCAACTTTTGCAATAGCTAGGTCTACATCAAATGCAGCACCATGCATACCTGAACTGTTCTTCTCTGCACCAGCGATACCTGCAACGTGTGTACCGTGCGAACTACTATCACTTACGTTTGTGTCTGAATAATCTATAGTATATTTTATATTATCATCTAAATCTGTATGATTTACATTAGCACCAGTATCTGCAATAGTGACTAAACTACCTTTACCAGTCCAACCTCTACTATATGCAACATTAAAGTTACTAGCACTGAGTTGTTTGTTGTTAATGTAATTGAATTCATCTGTAATATATGAACTTGCATCACTGTTGTATCCAGGTGTTCTAGTTCCCATATCAGCATGGTCATCACCTATTACACCGTCATCAGTATTCTCAACACTTATAACTGTATCTTCACTGTTACAAGTTTCGCCTTTGTTTACTTTTCCTCTTGTAAAATACTCTGTGCTATCCACAACATCTTTTTGTGTGCCATCACTGTATTTTGTCCTTGTAATAGTTTCACGTTTATCAAAATGTTCATGATATTCTACAATACAAGTAGTAGTACGTCTAGTTGTAGTTTTTATACTGCCACTGTAAGTAACTATGTCTTCTGAAGTTGTAGTTTCAGGTCCATATGTTTTATCTAAATGACTATAAACTAAATTATCTACAAAAGTATTTGTACTAATTACTGTAGGCTCACTAGGTTCAACAACTGCTTCTACTGTTCTAGTACTAATTACTTCTGTTCTAGTGCTTGTAGTTACAGTATCTTTAGTTGTAGTGACAGGTGTCACAGTAATTACTGGGTCATCTATTACTGTTTTTGTTGCACCATTTGCATATTTTATTACAGTAGTCTTCACACTAGTTTCTGTAGTAGTAATAGTTGTACTAGTAGTAACTGTTGTTTTATCTGTGTATGTCCTTGTAGTAGTAAATATGGTGTCACCATTATCCTGTAATACACCAGCATCTTCTTCATCTACGTATGTTGTAGTAACTACAGGATCACCGTCTATACTAGTTGTGTCTTTGCTAGTGCTGATGTCATATGTTTCTACAGTATCTATTACAGTCGCTTCAATATAACTAGTACTAATAACCTTATCTTCTGTACTACTTGATTCTGTGTACGTAGTAACAGGCGTAACTGTCTTTGGTCCATCTACTATTACTACACTACCATCGCTATATGTGTTAGTATATTTTATGTATTCTGTAGTAGTAATTGTACTAGGAACCTTAGTTGTATAAGTGTAAGTTCGTGTAACTACAATTTTAGTTCGACCATCATCTAAATTAGTTTCTTCAGTATTATCTACATATGTAGATGTAGTAATAGAATCTCCTATTACAGGATCACTAACAGTCTTTATTTTTTCTTCAGTAGTTTTTGTAATTGACTTTTCTACAGTCCTAGTAGATAACACTTCTGTTCTTGTAGTAATGACTGGATCACTTATACTTACTGTTGTTTCTGAACTTTTTGTTATTATTGGATCACCTACAACTTTTTTAATTTTTCCATTTGTAAACTTAATAGTTTTAGTAGGTATACTTGTTTGTACAGTTGTTATTGTTGTTTCAGTTTTTGTTGTACTTGTGTCTGTATAAGTTCTTGTAGTTGTAAATAACTTATCACCATTATCCTGTAATACACCAGCATCTTCTGTGTCTACGTATGTTGTAGTAACGACTGGATCATTAACAATAACAACAGGATCTTCCTCATAAGAAGAAACACTATATACTATAGATTCACTTTCTATAACACCAGACTCTGTTCTAGTGCTTAATAATTCTGTTCTAGTACTTGTTGTTACAGTATCTTCACTAGTAGTAACAGGAGTTACAGTTATTACTGGATCGTCAGTAACAACTTCTGTTGTGCCATCACTATATTTTATAGTAACTTTTCTAATACTTGTTTCTGTTTTTGTTATAGTAGTTGTAGTAGTAACAACCGATTTATCTGTGTATGTTCTTGTAGTAGTGTATAATGTATCACCATTATCCTGTGCAACACCACTATCCTCTGCATCACTATATGTAGTAGTAACTACAGGATCACTCACTACAATTTTAGTTTCTTCTTTTGTACTAACATCAAAACTTTCTGATCTATCAGTTTCTACAACTGCTGGTTCTGTGTAACTAGTGCTTATTATTTTTTCTTCTGTACTTATTGTAGTTGTATAAGTTGTGTTAGGGGTTTTCGTTTCAGGTCCTTTTACTTCATTTGTAGTACCATTGCTATAAGTATAGGTATACAATGTATAAGTAGTGGTAGTTATTGTACTAGGAGTTTTACTAGTATGTGTATAAGTTCTAGTGACTTCAGTTTTAGTTCTGCCATCATCTAATAATGTATCTGCACTACTATCAACATATGTAGTAGTTACAGTAGGTTCACCAACAACTGGATCACTATCTGTGGTAATAGTACTTGTTGATGTACTGACTAGGGTTACAACACTTTTTTCCTTTTTGAATTCTTCTACAGATTTTGTACCTTTACCAATCTTTTCAGCATAATCAGGATCGTCTTTTTCTGCAAGTGCCTTAAGTTCTACAAAAGTACTATCAGTATCATCATACTGCTCATTTTCAATCATATTTTCCCAAAAGGTTTCTTTACCATCATAGTAAAGTGCTTTGTAGCCTTTCAGCATAAACCATGCTCGTTGTAAAGACATCTTTGTGCCATTTACAGTAACATTATATTTTGCTAATTCTGTAGTGTTGATATTTTCGTTAGTATCTACCCATTTAAAGATTTCTAAACTTTCTTTAGCATCTACTAATCCATCTCCTGCTATCTTTTGTATAGCACTTGCAAATCCGTTACTAATGGCGGCAGTGTTAATACTGCCTAAATCGCTTACTTTGATTGGAGTGAAACTTGTTCCTCCACCGCCGCCACCGCCTCCACATGCAGAAAGTGCAGTGACTAATGCTAACCCTGTTAATGCTTTTGTTTTCATATGTAACTCCTACCTTACAATTAAACAATAACTTATATTAACATGTATTAAATATGTGTCAACCTATTTTGTAATATCATCCCAGAACCCGTACTTTTCAAGTAAAGTTTGATAATCTTCATATGCTTTTTTCAGATCTGGATGTTTTTCTCGTAATTCTTGTTCACGTAAGTCTTCTTTTACACTTCTTACTTTTTCAAAAATAGGATTACCGTGCATGTCTATTGTGCCTAGTGTCCAGTCGTTAGTCACGTAAACTCTCCCATACTATATACTTTTCTTGTTCTTGTAGGAATTTTTTGTATGCATCTTGCAATTTTTTATTTTTTACAATTAAAGCAAAGTTAGGTCTAACATCATTAAATTCATACCATTCTTTTGGACATTGTATTTGTGTACCTGGTATCCAACCTTTTGTATTTCCACCTACTGGCCATCTAGAAGTGCTTGGATCATTAGCATATCTTGCATATGTAATGCCGTTTGCACGTTCAAAAATTAATGTTCTATCCTTGGTACTCGACTGCTCCATAAAAATCTATTCCTTGTTCTCGAATTTTCTTACTTCCGCCTAAAAAACTTAGATCCATTGCACATGCAACTGCTACAGGCGTGGCATGCAACTCATATACCATATCTATTACTGCCTGAGCAGTGCCACCTGTTGCCATTAAGTCATCTATAATTATAACTCTGTCGCCTCTATTAATACTATCGCTTTGTATTTCCATTGTAGCAGTGCCATACTCTAATTCAAATGTTTTACTAATTAAACTTCCTGGTAGCTTGCCTTGTTTACGAGCTAATACTAAAGGTGTTCTAGTTCTATGACATAGCACACTTGCAAATATAAAACCCCTTGCATCTAATCCTATAATCTTATCTACAGGCATATACTTTAGTAAATTTTGATATATAAAGTTGTTTGTTCTAGCAAACCCTTTTTCGCTTGCACACAAACTAGCAGTACATTTAAAATCTACCCCTTTTACAGGAAAGTCTTTGTAACTCTTTATGTATTCTTTAATCATTTTTTACCTAAAAGTCTTTTTGCTGCTTGGATAGGATTACGTAACCCTTCATATGTTTCATTTATAAAATCTATATGAGCTCCAAATTTATTGAGTAATTCCTTTTGTTGGAGTTCTACTTTATCTAGACGTAATTGAATTATTTCTAGTTTATCAAGTATTTTTTCTATATTATTATTTTCCATATTAATACCCCTTATTTCTTTTTACATTCCATGCAATTGCAGTCTGTAATCCGCCTGGTTTGTTGTCGTTTACAACAATTCTTTCGCCATGATGAACACCAAAAACTGCACTATCATAACGTAATCCATGACTTTCTATAAATGTTAAGGTTTTTTCTTTGACAGATTCTTCACGAGCAGTCATTATTATAATCATGTCTTCACTAGGAATATTGTTCCACATTTCTTTTACACCAGGTAAGAGTTTATCATCGTCATATGGGTATTGGTTAACTTCTGCTATTGTACCATCAACATCAATAATCCATGTGTGTCCTAAATTTTCACTCAGTTCAAACGGAAACACATCTGCAACCTTGCTCGTAGGATAGTCTGCTCTATCGTAATCAAAATCTTCTATCATTTAAACCTCTGCAGGCATAGTAAAAAGTGCATTTACATCATGTGTGGTTGGTTTACGTGCAAAGCATACCCATTGTATTACATGTTCATCTTTGTAGTTTGCTTCTTTAAATTCTTTAAAACTAGTTCCTGTAGTATATACATCGTCAACTACAAGCACAGGATGTTGTGGTTGACCTGTTGCATGTTTGTTAAGTATATCACCTAATAGTGTAGCACCTGTTGGAATACCAACTGCAACTCTAAAAGGTCTGCGTTCATAGTGTAATATTAAGTTTGCAAGAACTTCCCATTCAGCATTGCTTAATGCATCACACTCTATTTTCCATGTAAGTTTACCGCCTGCATGTCCTACATAATCATATTCTTGAAATAAATCCATTTTAATCGCCTTTTACTATTCTATAACTGTCTGATTCATAATGTGTTGTACTAAATTCAAATAACTTGCTATCTTCTAAAGCAATCATTTGATGTCTTAGTCCTTGAGGTATATGATGTTTATCTCCAGGTTTTAATACAATGCTCTTTGCTGATTCAATATCATCTTCCCAACTTGTTACAAGTTCAATAAGTCCTTCTTGTAAGTAAAAAGTCTCGTCTTTTAGTAAGTGATAATGAAAACTGCATCTTTTGTTTCTATTGAATTCTAATATTTTACCGCAATATCCTTTATTATTCACAATCCATAGTTCTCTACCCCAACCTTTAGGATGTTCTTCTATTGTGTCCATACTTCTGATCCTGTGTAACTAAAATCAAAATATTCTACATGTCCAGGCAAATCCTCTAATTTATCTATTAAGTCTGCTCGTCTGTTTTGATCTACTAAAAATAACAAATGGCCGCCACCGCCAGCACCACATATTTTTGCACCTATTGCTCCATGTTGCATACCTATAGATTTTACCTCATCAAAAGGATTACTTGTTATTCCACTATGTAAATCTTTTTTAATTTGCCAATTTATTTCAAAACTCTTTGCAATTGCATCTATATCACAACGAAGTAGGTTGTTTCTTGTTTCTTCGCAATTTGCTAATAAGTATTTTGTATTATCTATAATTTTATTGTCGTTTGTTAGACCTTGTATGTTATTATCTAAAACTGTGTTATTAGTCCTACTAACGCCTATATTATAAAGTATTAGACTATAAAGTAATTTCCTAGTATTTTCTTGATTCATAGAAATAGGAGTAACAATATTATCTCCACTAGGTAAAAATCTTATATAATTAAATCCGCCAAACACAGTTGCAAATTGATCTTGTTTGCCTCCTGGAAATCCACAAAGTTTTCTTTCTACATACAATGCATCATTTGCTAGTTGGTATTTGTCAACTATAATATTATAATATTTGTATAATGCATTAAGGCAACTTACTACTATCGCACTACTACTTCCAAGACCACTGCCTTTTTCTGTTTCACTGTGTATTGTAATTTCTACAGGTGTTGTATCTTTATTATATTTGCTTTTAACAAAATATAAGCAATGATCAGTTATTTCGTCTACATTAGATATATGAGATATAGATTCTTTGACTGAGCAATAAGCATATCTGTTAATTGTTACATTTAAAACTGCACCACCATATTGGTCTACAAAGGGAGGCAAATCAGTACCGCCTCCAGCAAAACTTATACGTAATGGACTACGTGATACAATCACATTATTTGCCTTTCAAGCAGTTGATTATTTTCTATATCTGTTTGTATAATGTTGTTAATTTTGTTAGGTTTACATGGAGCACATTTCATAGTGTCTATACTATTGTAAAGTTCAAGATGTTTGTCTTTCATCCATATATCTCTAATGTCTTCAGTCATCCAGTTGCCTATTGTAAAAGTTCTGTCTCCTCTACTTTCACAACAAACATTAATGTCTCCATTTGCCGCCATAATAGTATATAAGAACATTTGATGACATTTAGTATATGTTCTGGGTTCTTTTCTATTTTCAGGTAACCTATATTTAACATTTGTTTCAATAGATATTTTGTGTATTTTCTCTTTGAGCTTGTCAGTAACTTCAAATAACTTTTTTGTTTTTAAATCGAACAAAGGCCTTATGTGTAAACTTCTTGCACCTGTTTCTTTCACTAGGTTAAACAATCCGTATAGTTCTTGATCGGTTGTATTTTGCTCCATAAGTAATGCTTTTAAATCTACATTAATTCCTGCATCAACTGCTAATTTAATATTTTCTTTTACACGTGGTAATAAATCATAAGTAGTTAAACTTTGCCTTATTTCTTCATAAGTTTTGTCTATACCACTATCTACATCTACGCCAATCCAAATTATTTTATTTGCTTTTTCTCTTGGTAAGTAGTTTGCAAGTTTATGTAATTTACTACCATTTGTTATAATAGTAACTAAAAAACCTTTATCAATTGCATATTCTACTAATTCATGATAATAAGGATGAACAGTTGGCTCACCTCCTCCTGTAAAGTTTATGCTTCTTACAGTACCTACACTAAGAGGTGTATGTTCACGCCACGTGCTTAATTGATCTATTAGTTTAATAAATTTATCTTTATTCGGTGTTGTTAAGAATTTTGCTCTAAAGTTTGCACTATTACAATAAAAACAATCTTGATTACACACATTTGTTAAATCTATGTCAATTGCACTAGGTAATACTGGTAGACTTGTAACACCGCATAGATAGTTGCTTAAATCTTCATACACAAGTTAGGTTCCTTCAGGCCAATTCTCTTGCCATACTTGTGGGCCTTTTTGATAAACTGCAAAGTCTAGATAGTCTTTTATTTTGTTTAAATCATCTTTTGTTCTTAGTGCTATAAGTTCATTAGCAAAATGCAATTCTACATTATTATCTAAGGCTATGTTAAGTATTTCATTACGTCTTTGTGTGTCATCAGTTAATGCATACATACTACATAAAATAATTCCGTCTGGTTTTTGTTTAATAAAATACTCTAAACTAGGTTGCCAATCCATGTGTTCATTTTCAAATTCATAATTATTGTATCTTATGTTATTGTTTTCACAATACTGATCAATAGTTGCACGTTGCATAGGTAATGTAATATTTTTAGTAAACTCACTATTCCACCCAGCATAAGTAATAAACTGTTTATTTGTATAATCATACGTTTGTGCCACTTCATAATCACCTGGAAAACGCATAAATCCTCCTGGATTTCTTCTTCCGTATTCTTCGCCCTCTATCAGGATACGCATGTCCATACTTACTCTTGTATAACCTTCTGTATTATTTAAATTACCATGTAAATGCTCTTGAAAGAATAAATGACTTTGACCAGGCTTCAAAGTAACAGGAAATGCGTGTTTGTAACATTCTTCTTCAAACTTATCTAAATCCCATTTTTCTTCAAGTACACGTTTTGTTATTTCTCTACTTTCTTCTAAAGGTAAAATTTGCATTGTATTTGTACCACGTGCTTCAGTAAAAGGAGTCCATATAGTTCTACAACCTCTTCCGTTGCCAACGAATATACCTTGGTGCATTTGTAAACGTCTACCAACTTCTTCTTGATTAGGTATAACCACACGTAGTGTGCCTTGTCTTTGTATCATATATCTTTTGTTATTAATTAAAGGAGGTATATATTCAGCAACAAAAGCATCAAATCTTTGCATAAAATCTATTCTACTACATGAATTTTGTACATGTTTTGAAACTTTTACTATTTCGCTAGGTGTCAATACTTCGTGAAGTGTTTCTAATTCTTTTACACTTGGTGCTACTTCTTGTATTACACTTAATGCCCATTCTGGCCAATTGAATTTTTTTAAATCATAATTTAATGTATTGTTATCCCAATGTTTGTGTATATCACTAAGATTAGACATGTAAACCCTCCTTGTGCATATATTCCCAAATATTAATTGTATTCTCTAACCCTTCATCTAATGATATTTTAGGCTTCCATCCTAGCAATTCTGTAATTAAATTGTGATTGCTATTCAACAAATATATTTCTCCTGGTCTTTCAGGTTTTGTATTCCATAAAACTTTTCCGTTCCAGCCCATTTTATCAGCAATTTTTTTAACATAATCTTTTATCTTAATTGCATTGTCTGGTCCTACAGTCAGGATTCTTCCGTTGCTTACTTTACTAGGATTTTCAATTATAGCCATCCAAGCATCAAGTAGATCTTCAATGTAAATAAAATTACGATAGGGTTCTCCGTATCCTAGTTTAATCTCATTTTCATTATGCAACATTTGATTTATTATTTGTTCAGTTACAAAGAAGTCATTGTCGTGTCTTCCATATGCATTTGTCTGTCTTATTGCTGTAAAAGGTAATCCTAAACTTCTATGTGCATACTCTAAATATAATTCACATCCTCTTTTTGCTACTGCATAAGGAGCACTTGGATGTACTTGTGTATGTTCGTCAAAAGCAATTAATTTTTGTGGTATCAAGTTATTTTTTATTTCGTCACTTATAGGTTGCCAACCAAACACTTCCATTGTACTTGCAAAAACAAAGTTTTTTAATTTTGGTAATTGCAATGCAGTTTCTATTAAATTAACTGTACCTACGTAGTTAATTTCACTAAAAGTAATTTGTTCATAAAAACTTTTTTCAACTTCAGTTCTAGCCGCTAAGTGTACGATAATATCAGGATTTGCTTTTAATACTTCGTGCTTAACTGCATTATGGTGTGTAAGATCACTAGATAAATGATGAACATCATATACTTTCTCTAATCTTTTAGTCATAGCCTGGCCTATAAAGCCACTGCTACCTGTAAGTAATATTTTCATATTTTACCTTTTATTAATAACTTTGTGCTAACCGCCACATCAAGTATTCTTTACTTTCGATAGGATCATACTTACTTGGATTGTCTGTTAAGTTTGCTACTATAGTCCCTGGAGTAGGGTCAACAAAATGTGGCATACTGTATCTTGGTATGTGTATATGAGTATTTATTACTCTATGTTTCGTACTGACAAAATAGTCATTAGTCCAACGTTGTAATAAATCACCAATGTTAACTACGACACCATCTTCTTGATATGGTACTGGATGCCAAACACCTCCTAAGTCCTGTACTTCTAGTCCTGGCACATCATTTATCTGCCAGAGTAATGTAATGGTGCCGTAGTCACTATGTTCACCTATCCTCATTTGTTTGTCCTCAAGTGGACCTGTATAAGCAGGATAGTGAATAACTCTTGTAGTATTATACATATCTTGATGTGCATCAACAAGTGTAGTACCACAATCTAATATTGTGTCAAATTTTTCTAGAATGTCTAATGTAAGATTATCCATTATATCTATGGATTCTAATGCAGTTTTTTTGAACCCGCTTAGTTCAGGCCAAAGTTCTGCAGGCATACGTGTATTATTATAATTGAAACTTTCTTTCATGTCTTTAGGAGCAGTTGGATCTACATTTTCTGCACCCATAATACTGTATCCTAAATTGTTTTCAGTTTGGTATTTGTATTTTTGTTTTTCTTCTAGTTCTAGTTCAAAAAACTTTTTCATTTTTTTAAACCAGTATCTCATTGTTTGCTGGTCACGTACTGTTAAACAGTTTTTGAATACTGCGAAGCCCACAGTTGTATAGGCTTCGCGTATTTCGTCCAGTACTGTTTCGCTTTCAAAATCAATTACTGGAATCATTTTTTAGTTTCCTGGTACTTTAGCATCAATACCTTCAACATAGTACATCATGCTATTGAGGTGAGCATCATCAGCAATTTCTCCAGCTTTTAACTGAATCTTTCCTGTATTATCTTTGATAGGACCTGTAAATGCAAAGTATTTGCCGTTCTTGATACTATCTTTGATCTTTTGTGCGAATGCTTTTACTTTGTCTGGCATGTTTGTAAACGGAGCCATTTGTACTACGTCTTCATTCATGTGTCCAAAGTAATCACCTGTTTTCCAATTACCATCAATTACTGCTTGTACTTTACTAATATAGTAAGGTGACCAGTTATCAATAGTTGCAGTTAATTGAGCCTTAGGAGCAAATTTGTATTGATCACTTGCTTGACCAAAACCAAGTACACCTGCTTTTTCAGCAGTCTGTAAAGGTGCTGGTGAATCAGTGTGTTGTGCAACCATATCACAACCTTCAGCAATCATAACGTCTGCAGCCTGTGCTTCTTTACCTGGATCATACCATGTGTTTACCCATACAATGTCAATGTCAACATCTGGATTAACAGTCTTAGCACCTAAATAGTAAGTGTTGATTTCACGAATAACTTCAGGTATTGGAAATGCTCCAACATAACAAATTTTATTAGTTTTGGTCATCAATCCAGCAATAACACCTTGTACGTGTCTTGCTTGATATAATCTTAAACCATAAGTTGCCATGTTCTTTGATTGCTTGTACCCAGTAGCATGTTCAAATTTTACATTTGGAAATTCTTTAGCAACCTTAAGCATAGGCTCCATATAACCAAAACTTGTTGCAAAAATAATGTCTGCACCTGATTTTGCCATAGCTCTAATAGCTCTTTCACTATCAGGACCATATTTTACATTTTCCAAATATACAGTTTCCACTTTGTCTCCAAAGTGTTTTTCGACATCCAATCTTCCGATGTCGTGTCTGTAGGTCCATCCATGGTCACCAATTGGACCAACGTAGATAAAACCTACTTTGATTTTGTCTCCAGCGTGTGCTACACTGAAAAACATAACTGACAGAAGTACTGCCAATAGTTGAAGTAGTTTCATTTATTTTCCTTTCTCATAGAGGGTGTTCGTTAACTTATGCATCACCCAGTGTTTTTGTTGAGATAGTCTCAGACTTATAACTATCTAGCCAATCATCGCCATTTAGTTGTCTAGTCTCTGTCTCAATTTTTAATATTCCATCGCTTTCAACACGATAGGTTATTAATTCTTGTTTAATGACTCCATTTTCTTGCTTTTGTCTTATTTTGAATTCACTCATTAGGCTCTCTTATCAAATCAAGTGTAACACAATGGTGACCTCCACCAAGTGTTCTACTGTGTTTAAATGGAACAGTAATGCATACTACTCCATGTTTTGTTAATTCTTCTTCTAGTCTAGGACAATCATCTATTACTGCAAGTTTTGGATTTACCATTAAAAAATTTAATAGTATGTAATTACTGGCAAATGCTTCGCCTACAAAACTTTTTTGTTTTAAATCATCTTTACCTAACCAGATTACGTCCCAATCTTTAAAACACTTTGGAAGTGTCTTACTTGATACTCTGTCCTTATTTACTACAACTAGTCCATTTCTTACTGGAACAAAGGTACTATCTATGTGAATACCACTATAAGTTTCAGTAGTTTCTACAACATGATTTGGAAATTGTTTTTGTAACCATTTTGCACCTTCTGCATTTCCACTTGGACTTATTAAGTATAGTAAAGTGTTATTTAACCTACAAACGTTTGCTGCATCAAAAAATATTCCTTCGTCCCTAGGAACACTAATTACACCATGTTTTGTTACCTCAGGCATATAGTTTATTTCTTCTTGCCTACAAGAATATTGCATATTGCAATCTATTACAGTATTGCCAATAATGAGCAATCTATCACGTGGACAATAGTTGTACATACCGTGTGGTACAAAACTATGCTTTTTTGGACGATGTACTTGTACGCCTTCTTGCTGTAGTATATTAATCAATTTATTTAAATCAAAATCTGCTTGTGCAGTCACAATGCTAGGATAGGGACCTGTCTTTTCAAAATGGCACCCTTGAGGTTTATTTGCTCCCCATGCTGAACCAACAAATATACTTTTTAATGTGTCCCATTCATTATTAGTAGATATCATTAACAGGCAAATTCTTGTTGTAGTTTTATATTATCCATAAACTCTTTTTTAGTACTAGGATTATCACTAAATGCACCACGTAATACAGTTGTTTGAGTTAAACTACTATGGGCACCAATACCTCTGTTTTCACAACAACCATGAGTTGCTTGTATATAAACTCCTACATGTTCACTCTGTGTTGCCCGTTGTATTTCATTAGCAATAACATTGTTAAGTTCTTCCTGTAGTGTGCCACGTCTAGCACACCATTGTGCAATACGGGTATATTTACTAAGCCCAATAAGTTTTTCAGCAGCTATTATTCCAATATATGCAACACCTGTTACTGGCTGGTGATGATGTGAACACATACTTTTAAGTTCACTTCTTACTACTAACATGCCATCATATCTATCTATACTATCATTGGGAAATGCAGTTGCATTAGGCATAGGGTTATAACGTCCAGACATTAGTTCATTAACGTACATCTTTGCTAAACGTCTACCAGTTCCCATGCTATTAGGATCATTGTGTCTATCAATTACTAAACTATCTAACACTGATTCAAACTTGGGAGTAAGCTCTTCAATAAGTGCTTCTTTATCACCTTCGTTGAGTACACTACTAATGTTATCACCTGCCCAATATCTTATATTGGCATTTTTTAGTTTTTTCTTAATTATATCACTTATCATATTTTTCTCCGAGTTATAGTGGTGTGTCATTAAGACCTGTCACTTTATAAGTTTTTAATTTTGTTTTGTGTTTTTAGTTCATTTAACTGTGTTGCATTAACACATGTAATTGACATACTTTTTGCTTGAGGTTTAAGGTTAGATAATTCGTTTATGAATAGTTTTGGGTTGTCTTTATATATACGTTGGCAACTTGTTTTATCTTTGTAAACTGTTTTGTACACAAGTATTTCAGGTGCTACGTTTCCAGAATTCATATAAATCATACTAATTATAAACCACATATTTTTTACCTTTTTTATTAGTATACTATCTTGTGGCTACCATTGTCAAACTTAAACTGCAAACTTTTACTTTTAAATTGCCACTTACTTCAAATATACTAATTCTTGCACGTTGTCCACTTGTTTTTACATATTGGCATTCATAATCATCAGGCAAGTATATTCCACCTTTTGCTAGTGTGTGTTTAACATCTTTTTCTAAACGTTCTCGGTATTCAGCATCTATCCAACTTCTTGCCAAAACTCTGCTTAGTATATCTGGGAGCAGTGCTTTTACACTGTCTCTATCCATAAAGTTGATTTCATTATCAGATAACCTAAATTCATATTCTACTATTTCTTTAGGTTTGAAAGGTATTATATTTGTACTCATTAAATAATATCGCTCTAAATTTTAATGTTAAGGTTGCTACAATCAGGGTAATTCACTATTTGAGATTCTTTACTATTCAATTTTCCATTACGAAGCATATCAAGTCCTTTTTGTGCATCTTCTAATCTCATGTAATAATGATAACCAATTCTAAATTCTTTTTGGTTTTGCCATGGGCTAACATTAAGATCTCTACCATCAAACGCCATTTGTTTCAATGTTATATAATCTTTCTTACTATCAGTAAGTATACATCCTCCATGTCCTATCTCTAAACGTTTACTGTGTCCAAAACTGACACATTGTAATGAACCTTTTCTATACATTCCCTGATCGAATGCTCTAGCACTATCCCAAATATTACTTGGTTTAAGTTGGTACTCAAACTGCCATGGTTTATGATTATATGTAAAGGGTATTTTTAACTTGTGTAACATCATAGGCACACTCAAATATGTGTGTGCTGAACAAGATAATTTAGTTGGACTTATGTATTGTATACACATTTCTAAGGCATGAGTACAACAATCTGTAAGAACAACATAAGGTGCACCTGTATATATACTAATTTCTTTTTCAAACTCCAATAGGAGATCAAAACTTAACGGTTTTCGCATTGCATACCTGTAATTTGCATTGTATATTTTGGTTGTATTCCGAAGTTACCAGCAAAATGTGGCTCGTCATTATTCCAACAAATATAATCACCTGCACGCCAATTACAATGTGCAGAATCTCCTATTTCAAAATAATGACCACTACGCCAGTCTTCTAAAAATACTATACACCTCCATATAACATTAGGATCTTTTATGTTAAACATTTTAACATAACTTGTGTATTTGTCAAAATGTAAAGGTAATGCTTCTAAAGTATTTTGTCTATAGAATGCTAAACCAACATTTTCCCAGTCCCACATAGTAAAAAATGGTTTAGCATACTCTGGCATAGGTTTCGGCATTTTATAAATTCCACCGTTTAATGTAAGGCCTTTGTATCCTTGTGAAATCCAATTTTTCTCATCTTCATCGTTTGTTAAAGGATAATATTCATAGTCTAGATCTTTAAAACTAGTATCCCACCATGGGTTTATATGTCCTATTCTATATGTCATTTTTATTTGTGGCCTGTAATTTGCATAGTGTATCTTGTTTTTATTCCTATATTAGCGGCCATGTGAGGCGTATTGCCTTTCCAAAATATAAAATCACCTTTGCGATAATTTGTAATACTATGACCATCTATCTCAAAAAAATGTCCTGGTTGCCATTTATCTAAAAAGACTATTGCTCTCACACAATCTTTTAGTTTGCATTTAAATATACTTCTATACTTTTTGAAAGTATCTTTATGAGTTGGTAGTATTACACCTGTGGGCATTTCATAAAAACTAACACCTATGTTCTTTGCATTATATGTTTTTGCAAACCAATTTATAAAGTCTGGTACATATTTAGGTTGTTCTGAATTCATATCACATAATAAACCTGTATAATATTTGTGTGTATAACCTTGATTGTGCCATTTTTTCAAATCACTAGTATTGTTGAAAGGTTGTCTTTTATAGTCTAATTTAGTATAACTGTTTTTACTCCAAAAAGGATTCATATATCCTCTATGCCAATTTCCATAGTCTTGGATTACAACTGAACCTAAATGTCTATTTCCGTGTGTTGCCATAATGTACTACTTCAAATTCTGAACTATTAAATTTTCGCCAAGGATCAACAATTATACTTCCTGGTTCTAAATAACAATACAGTTGATCTTTGTATTTTTGATTGGTGTATCTATATGTAGTTTCAGCACTATGACCTAATAGTGCAACTGCTTTAAAAGGCCCTTTTAAAGGATGAGTCATAGGATCTACCATAATTGGATGGTAACCTAGTTTTTCACAATAGTGTGCAACAAGAACACTATAACTACCGTCTTGGTATTCAACATTAGGTTTGTATGCTACACCATGTATTAGTACAGGTAAATCAGTTTCTTTTGCTTTGCTAACTAAAAACTCTGCTATATTTTGTGCTTGTTTTTCTCTTGCATTCATTATGCTATCAAATAAATCATAACCTAAATTTAGTTTCTGTGCCATATATCTTAATGCTATATTATCTCTAGGATGGCATGCACCTCCATCTCCCATGCCTGGTGTCATATATTGTGGGCCCATAATACGTTTTGTACTATGTGCTAGTGCATTGCAGACAACGTCAGCATTTATATTGCCTTGTTTCATTGCTACATCTTGTATCATATTGACTAAACTTAATTTTGCACTTATAAATGTATTATAAAAAACTTTAATGCATTCACATTCGTCCCAAGTTCCTATTTCATAACGTGGGTCATTTTCCATAATAGTTTTGTAAAAGTCAACTAATTCTTTTGCATCACCAGTTTCTGTACCATCTTCTGTTCCTATCATAACCATTTCAGGATTAACCATATCCCATGCTACACTACCCATTGCAATTAAGTAAGGGTTGTAAACAAAACGAGTGTTTGTGCATAATGGTTCTAATATACTTCTTACAGTGCCAGGTATAACTGTAGATATTAAACATAACAATTGACTTTTGTCCATATGCTTGTTTGTTTCAGTTAATACTTGTGTAACTATACTATAACTAAAATCTTCAGGTGGTAAATGTGCTGTAGGTAATCTTCCATCATATTCAGGTTTATGTGGCGTTGGTACTGCAACGAATACTATTTTTGCATCTTGTACTGCTTGTTCAATAGACGGTTTTATATCTACTAGTTCGCTAGTAACTTTTGCAATATCATACCCTGTAACAGTGTGTCCTTTTTTAGCTATTTCTTCAGCACATGGTAATCCTAATTTACCACAACCAATAAATGCTATTTTCATGTTGGTATTTCCTCTTTAACCAGCATTCTATTTTTCTTTTTTTTAATATTTTTCAACCATAAGTTATGATGTTTTTCGTACTTACTTTCGATATGAAAAGGTGTATCATCTAAAACAAATTTTAACACATCAAAATTATTTAAGATATCATTAAAAGGTATAGTATATAAATTTTCATTCAGAAAAATATTTTCCAAAAATTCTTTTGTATAAACTGCTTCTTCTAAATAACTTAATGTATAATAACCTCTTAATTTTTTTGTTGCATATCCTTGGATAGTTATGATCAAAATGTCTTGGATTATTCCTTTAATTTTTTTGTAATTTTGCCATACCTCATCTAAATGACCTATGTATATACAATTATTTCTAATGTTTGTTTGACGATGAAGAAATAAATTGTTGAAATGATGAATAGAATTAATATTATTATTATTAGTATAATTTTGTAATAACAGTTGATCGTTTATACAATTATCCAAATTTTGCCCTGCACCTATAATGTTTGCAATATGATTACCACCGGTGTTAGGAGCAAAAATAATAAGTTTACTCATTTATTGTTTCCTATTATACTGTAAAGATCTTTTCCGCTAAAGAAGTGTGTATCTAATTTTTTAACTTGGTTTTTTAAAGCAGGAAGAAACTTATCGTAGTTTTCCATATAATCTTTGATTTGATTTATAATTGAATTTTTGTGTTCCAAGTATTTATTATAATCTTGTGTCCATATACTAGGATACAAGAAATCTTGCATAGCCATTTCTGTGTAACTAAGTCTATCAGGAACCATAGGAATAGTATCTACAATAGCACCTTCATACCAACTTATACCCAGTGTTTCTTGCAGATTAGCACTGAATAATAATTTTGCTTCTCCTAGCATATTATGATATTCATTTTTACTGAGGTTGTGTTCTTGACACATTACAAATTCATATTCTGGTAACTGTTCTTTTAAATCACGAAATATTTCAGGTTGTTTTTCAGGTGCTAATCTATGTGGGAAAATAATAAGGTCACGTTTTTTCATACCTTTGTAACTATCTAAACTATGCTTTAGATATTCCATAGGCCAACCAACACGATGTATTTTGTCTTGTTGTATAAAGAATGTTTCATCAAACATATCTATATGGAAGTCACTTGCAAAAAAGTTGTGATCATAACATTCGTACATGCTACGTTCTGCATTTCTAACCCAAGGCTTATCACCAATTAATCTGCCTAGAAAGTCTTGCGGATCATAACTACCAGCATGCCACATGCCACCAATGCGAATCCTAACACCCAATAACTCTGCCATGTAACGGAGTTGTATAACTGTAGGATTCCAAGCATCGGTGTACAGAAAATAATCACCATTTTTAATAGAGCCGGCACAGAACATTTCTCCTATTTGTTCAAGTTGCTTACTCTTATATATGTTCGTTCCGCCAAAGTTTAAAAATGCACCTGGTGTAGTAGATTGCGGTACTTCACCTCCACTTATAACTTTTACGTCTACGTTAGTAGCACGTTGAAGTTGTTTAGGAAGATGCTCTTTCCATTGCTTAGTATAACGAGTATCAACTGCTTCTATATCTACTATATAAATTGTCATTGTTAACTCCCAGGATACGTTACAACACACCCATTTTCGTTATCTTCACTTACTTCTATAACAACATCTCTGTTTGTGCCATAACGTTTACGTATTTCTATAATCATATCATCTGCTATCATTTCACAGGATTTGTAATCCAGTTGTACAACATCTTCATTAAACAATCTTTGTAACCAACGACTAAACTGTATAAACTCTATTTCTCTATCATCATGAAATACTTCTATAGTAACTTTAAAATGAAACATATGCCTATGTGGATAACCTAAGAAACTCACATCATCCCAATCGCCTGTTGCAAGTTTAGGATCTTTGTCTGCACCAGGATACATATGGATACCTTCTTTTTGGAAAGTTACCCAAATCATACGTTTACTTTGTGAGAGAGATTCTTTTAGAGCAGTATCTCTTTGTTCATTAAGTATTTCATTTATATTTGGAGATGGATGAATTCCTGTAACCTGTCCTGTTTCTGGATCTATATCTAATCTTTCACCTGCCATACTTTTTTCCTTTTCTTCTTCTTCTTTAAGACGTCGCATCATGTATTGAATGTGCCGTTCCATTAGTATTCCTGTTCATAAAAATATGCAAAATATCCTTTACCGTTAGTATCACCGCCACCATTATCAAGTTCAACGCCATCATACTCAACTGCATATACTAAATCTTCACCATTAGGTGCTTCTGCTATTGAAAATTTTAACAGATTTTGATCAAAAGGTAAAGCAGTTTCTATAACTGCTTCAAAGAAAGTTCCTTTTTCACTGCTCATAAACTGACATATATGTTGTCCTTTTTCTGGAAATCTATCACCATACCCATGATCTTGAACATAAGGTTCAACTTCCCAATCACTATCTTCACCTACCTTGTTTAAAAACTCATTTAAATCTTCGTGTTCTATTACTTCTTCAAGTATCATTGCACCATAATCTGCACTGTCTACTTTTTCTACTGTAAGATATGCTGCATCCTGTGCTACTCCCCAAGTAGCATCAAACTGGTCCCAGGGTTCGTAATATGTACTGCCTTCACCTTCTTCATTATGCATAAACATTGCTTCACGTGGAATTGTTGCAGGATCTAACTCATCAAAGTCTTCATCTTTGTTTACGTCTTCTGGGCTTTTATCTTCTGCTTCAATCACATAATGAACTGCATCACCGTCACCATGTTCGTCAGTGTGTGCTTTCCAAAAATCATGTGCTTCTTTTGAAATGTTTATATAGGATGTTTCTGCACCATATCCCCAAAGTCTAATAGTATAGAAATGTGGACCTTTAAATGCTTCTATAAGATCTTCTTTTTGTTTTGTTGTAGGTTTGCTCATTAGTTTGCCTATAAGTTGTTATAATTCTATTATAATAACATATAACACTAGGTTGTCAACTAACTTCCTCGAATAAACTTGCAAATTGTGTACTTGCATTTACTGTTCTTTTACCAGTTGCACCACGACTTCCTATAACTTTCATCCATAGTCGACTATGATCTTCTATTAGTTTATTTTGTTTGTCGCGATCATCCATTGTAAACAAGTGTGCAATTACATCTTTTACTTCAGTACGATCAAAGTTATCATCAACTAGTTCTTTAGGATACTGACCTTCATCATATAGTCTATTTGTTTCCTGTACACTGCGTATGTGTAAGTACATATTATGATTCATTAGAAGTGCATAACTGAATGTATCCCAACTTGTTTTACCCTCTTTACCAATTTTGTTAAGATCACCAGGTGCATAGACACAAATATCCTTAACTTTCATTAGTTCAGTTATAGGACTAGGTATCCATTTATCATATATACTTTCACAATATTCATCATAACTTTGTATACTGTTACTCATGTTTTTATCATCAGGTGCATCTTCCATCATGTATTTCCACTTGCCATTGTGTGGCATACGATAATGTGTATATTGTTGTCCATTACTTGTTGCAAGAAAAGGACTTGCACAGTCAAAACTTACAGTAAAATTTTCATTATATAATTTACGGACACCTCGTTGTATAGCAGTCAGTACACCAGCCCATTCAAGTTTTCCTGTTCCTAAAACATGCATCCAATCATGTTTACCTTTTTCAAGTAAACCATCGTGCATTAAGGTTACTATTCTTTTTAATATAAGATGTACATCACATGCATTTTGTCCACCCATACCATAACCTTCAAAATGTGCATCAGGATAAATTTTAGGATCACTAAACCTTTTCATTGCATTATACCAATCATCGGCTTGTGCATGGTTTTCACCTTGTAATACGTTTAAGAACTTACAATTTCCATTACGATTGTTTACAAAGTATTCATTGTTAAATGCAGTTCCATCTACTGCCTCTTGATATGAACTAATCTGAGCCGCCTTTGCACCTTCCGGTTCACGACTTAACCAAGCAGGAACATCTAGGATCATTCCATAATCCATATATTCGTCCATCCACTTCAGTACACTTTCACGTTTCTTTTGTGCTTGTGGACATCCACTATTTGCCTTCCAATCACCTGGCCACTTGCCTTTACCAATCTGGAATCCACCACTATCACCTAGCATAAAACTACTTGTTTTATCACGATGACGATACATATATTCACGAGGTAAGTCTTTTTCTATATCTAAACTAGCATGACCTGCACTATGTAGACTCCACTTATAGTGCCAGAGTGCATTAGGTTTTAAGTAGTCAAGTTCTCGTACATCTGCACTAATAGGCTTAGGTATACGTTCAGGAAGGACACTTGGTTCATTTGTGCCTGCAGTATGTTTTATTTTGCCTGTTACATTTACATAGAAACTACTAAGAGCAGGTAAAAATACTGCATAGTCTTTTTGTAGTTCTGTTAGGTTAGTTGGGAGATCAGTCATTTATTTGCTTTGTGCAGGAAGTAAATATCTATATTCTGCTAGTCCGCTATCAACAACTATTTCAGCAACACCATCGTCACTAAATTTAAATGTTGTATCGCCACCGAGACTAAGTATTTTGCTAACTTGTTCTACAGGCCAACTCCATGCTCTTTCTAACTTTCCACCTGCATCAGGTTGGAACACAAAGTTACCAGCATGTGTACTATGATCACCAAAGAAGAATTTTAAATCATTGCCTTCAGTTTTAGCAATGAATGTAGTTTCTTCACTGTTTGCACTAATCATAAATTTAAAACGTTGTATACTTGCTACTGTAGGTTGGAATTCAATACCCCAATTTACATCTCGCATCTTTACAGTTTTAAGTTTTTCATTAATAATCTCACTTGCCATAAATCGATAGTCATTTTTAAAATCACCACTAGCATTTTCAAATGCAATACCTACTGGTACCGTTTCACCATTACGTTCCTGAGTATTAATGCTTATGTTTGCATTTTCTGCATATTCTGGAATACGTAGAATAACACCAAGTTTATCCAAATTAGGCATACCAAATGTACCCATAAAATCTGCTACTGGTGTTTTTGTTGTTGCTTGTAGAATAACACTACGATCTTCTGCAAGTCCTTCAAATGTTGTTTTTGCATCAGTTCCTGTTACTTTAACAAGACTGATAAAGCCAAGCGAATGTGTATGCTTAACTATATCTAATAGATAATCTTTCATAAGACGTCCTTTTGTTTTACAATTATGTGATTATTATATAAGGTATTTAGACGAGTGTCAATAAAATTTAAATTTTATCTGTAATTTTTACAAGTGGTCCAGAAAGTTTTTTACTTGTTAGGTCACCGGGTTTTTTAACCACCATCCAACTGTGTGATTCTCTCCAGCATTCTTGTTTTATAATATCAAAACCTAACATTTGTACCATACTTGTCATAAGTGTTTTAGTATTGTAAGTTCTATAAGCACCCGGCCCATTTAAAAAATCTAAACTTGCTTCTTGTTCACAGTCATTAAATGTGAAAATAAAATAACCACCAGGGCGTAACATATTATACACACTACGCATTTCATCCTTAATAGGATCAATAGGCAAAAACTCATAACAGTTAATACTTGTTGCTAATCCTAATTGATTTTGAGGAAGTTTATCAAAGTCATTATAAAACAACAAACGTTTATCTGCAAAGAAATTGTTAAACTTGTTTTTTATATTTTTAGTATCTGTTATGTTTCCAGTATATAGATATAATGGGTCACATGCTAACATGCTTGCAGTATGTATTCCTGTACTAGGATTAAGTTCTATTCCTGCATAACGCCAATCACTATAATATCCTATATCTGCAGTAATTTCTTTAATTAAGTCTTTGTCTAAATTAGCTCTTTCTTGTATTAACTGTAGATCACGTTCATTAGTTTCGTAATCGTCATAGTCACGTTTGAGTACTACTAGCTCTTGTTCTCTTAGTAGTTCGTTTGTTTTATCATTTATTTTATCTATGGATTGTCTATAGATTTTACTTAAATTAATTAAGTTATTGAGAGTTTCATCTATGTATTCATACAGATGCTTGTCTTTCCAATACTTGCTCTGTTTTTCAAAATAGTCTTTATGTCTTTGCAGTTCTTGATCTATATCAAACTTGTGATTTTTGTTCTCTCTCAAAAATTGATTGAAAAGAATCATTTTATCTACAAGTTTCATCGAACACTCCTAATACATTGTATTTATAATAGCATATTATTCAAATGAAAATAAATCATCAAATGTATTGGCAGTTTGTGTTGCACCTTTTAAGTCCCAATTAAGAACACTTAACAGGTTATCTATTTTTTGATCTACAATAGTTTCTTCCATTAATCCATCATCAAAAGGCAAATCCTTAAACCATTGTGGTAAGTGTGTTTCATCTGTTGGATAACCTATACTTGTAAATCCTAATGGATTTGCTTTTAGTTTACAAACAATAGTTTTTGCACCGTCCATAATTTCCTGGCTGTACTTGTCACCATTCATTCTACGTAGGTTATTCCAGTTCATTGCAGCTCTCACGTGCCCTGGCATATTTGCTTTGCCTAAACGTTTTTCTTCTGCAGTATACTTAGTCAAGTTGTTCACACGTTTTGGTGTGCCCTTTTCCCAACCAGGACGTTCATGAAATATATTTTTAAACTCTTTTACTTTTTCAATAATTTCTTCTCTACCATGGCCTGTAAGTACATCTTGCAATAGTTCACTTAAAAAGTCCTGCATAACTTTAGGAGTATCACTACGTTTAAGATCTAAACCCATTGCTTTTACTTTACCTGGCTTGCCTTCTGTATCTAAACGGAAACCTTCTTGATCATATATTAGTGCAGCATAACGTTTTTTTGTTATATATAATCCTTTTGTTGCAACTATTTCTCTTCCACCTCGTATAATCTCACCATTTTTACGAGGACAATGGAATGCACGTTCCATAAAAACTGGAAAGTCTAAGTTAACTTCATCTGCTATATTGTCATAAAGTGCTGTTACAATATCTTTTGTCCATTCTGTTTTACCTGCTTCTACGTCTGCTTTCATCATAGGCCATGCACTAAAGTATACACTATCTGTATCACCATAAACTATCGCATCACCTATGTGATCTTCTTTACCCGTAAGTAAACTGTTTACAACTTCTGCCATACGTTTACTAATACATCTACCAGTAAGTGTTGTACTCTGTCCTATACGAGCGTCAAAGAATCTACACCCTGGATTTAGGATTGCACCATACAAACTATTTAGGTTAATCTTTTTTACTAACTGTCGCTTATCCCAATACTCTACATCACCATCTTCATCTTTTGCACGTTTTAATTCCTTCTGCATTTCTTTACGTTCTGCATACCAACGTTCTAATAAACCAGGAATAATGCCTACACGTTCATATGTAAAGATAGTACCGTTTGCACTTAAAGTCCAGGGCTGGTTACTATCGAATATTAATCGCCATACATCATATGCACTACAAACATCTTCATCACCATTTTCCCAATCAATAGTTATTTCTGTACCACGATCCATATTCATTACTGCTTGATATTCTCTACTGCCGAATTCACCTTCCCAAGCATCTGCAAAAGTTTTCTTTTGTGACATTAAGTCTTTAATACGACTTTCAGTCATTGTTTGTCTAAGTTGTCCTACAACTGTTTCAGGACCCATATTTAATGCACGAATAACACTAGGATATAGACTGTTTATATCTATAGCACCAATCCAGTCATGTAATCCTTTTTTAGGATATGCTACATATGCACCTGCTGCAGTTGTATTCTTTTCACTATTCTTACGATTAGGCACAACCATACCACGTGCATGAGCATCATTAATAATTGCTTGTTCTGTAACTGCTACTGCACCCATTGTTGTCATTAACAACACAGTATTTTCATGTGCTAACACGTTACTCAAATCTATAAAACGTAACTTCTTATCCAGTTTGTTTAGTAGTAATGTATCCTGCCTATTATAATCAATAAACTTTTCAAAATCTTGATTATATAATTGGTCCAGTGTGCCTTCATATTGTACTTTACGTTCCTCTAGCTCATACTCGCCTATAGCATCTAGTGTATAACTATGACGTTCTTCATATGTATACTTGCGATACAATTGCATATAATCCAAATGTACACGCCCTACTAAATCAAATGTTGTACTCTCTTTACCAAATCGTTCAAATGTACGTTTCTTAGGTTGTTGTCCCCATAAACACCATTTTCTATTATCGTCTTTGCTTAGTACTTTTGTAATACGATTTACTGTGTAAGGTATATCATAACCTTCACTGTTCCAACCACTAACTATATCTGCATCTTCAATTAAGTCCAAGAATACCTTTAGCATTTCTGCTTCACTAGTAAACAGATATGTATTATCAAAACGTTTGCATAAATCTTCTGCAGTCTTCATAGTCATTGAACTTGGAGGTATTGCAAGTGTTACAAGTTGCTCGCTCCAGTCCAAATATAATGTGATAGCAGTTATTGCATTGAAAGGATCATCAGGGTTACTGTATCCTCGCTCTTTATCAAAATCTACTTCAATGTCAAAAAAAGCAGTATGCAGTTTAGGAGGTTCTGCATTTAAATAATTTTCTTCTAAGCAACGAAATACAGGGTTGATATCACTTTCATATAGTGTAGTATGTCCTTGTATTTTTATTTCTTTCTGAAACTCTTTGCGATTACGTGTAGCAAATCTACTTACTGGTGTATCAAAAATTGTTCTATGTTTGCCACGTGCATCATCATAATAAAATACATAGTTAGCAGGGTACTCACGATACTCACGTTTTCCATTCACTCTTTCTACAACATGTATCCTATCACGTTCTCTATCTATGTATGCATCAACGTAACTCATTTTCTTCCTTTATACCATTTATATATGCCCCAAATACTCATTGTGGCCCAGAATATCTCTAGTGTTATATTAGCAATTACCGGTTTATAATACAAGTTAATTCCCAAAAGAATAGCAACCATTAAATTAAAGCAACTATACCAAAAGCCTTTTGCATCTATACGATCTGTTTGTAATAAAAAGTAAGTACCAACTAGTAGCAACATACCACATTGTCCTACAATATCACTCCAATGTAATGTATAGTAATCTACCACCATTGTGCAGCAACTCCATAACCAAAGACATTAATTATTGCGAAATAAAAAGTAAGCAACATGATCCATGCTGCTCCTCTACGCCAACTTGCATAAAGTTGTGTAACACTTCCTACAAAAAATCCAGGATAAACAATTAACATATTTGGATTGTCTGCTTGTATAGCAAGAATTGCACTTGCGCCTACTGTAAATATAAAACTTATAAGTTCAAATATAAATGCTATTCGATCACTAGTATAACTGTTTACCCAAAATGTTTTTATTCCTATCATAATACTTCCAATACTGCCTCTACACCTTGTGCAACATTTTTTTCCCAAACATCAAACTGATGCGGTGTGCCTACATAGTCTGTAATATATTTCATACAGGTTAGCTCAACGTTCATCTGTTTACAAACTTGTGCTATAGCATAACCTTCCATGTCTACAATATCTATATTATTATCTATAAGCCATGGGTCTTCAGTATGTACAAAACTATCACCTGTGCCTAATGTAAACGGGTTAGCAATACTATCTGCACCGAATTCTAAATAAGGTAGCCCTGCCTCAAACGGCGTTACGCCTCGAGGAGCAGATGGTTCTGCATTCATATCACGTTGTATAAATCTAGTTACTCTATGTAAACCAGATAAATCTTCTCTACAACTACCCGCAGTGCCATAATTCACAACACGAGGATGAAATCCTAAATCATGTGCTTCCATAATAGCTCTTGTAGTGGCAATAGAAGCATTTACTTTTCCAACACCTGTGTATATTACTTTGTAATTGCTAGGTGCTTTTTTGTAAGGAAGTTCTGCTTCTAATGCAACTAACAGAATTCTATATTGCATTTATATTTTGCCAACTGTAGACAAAATATTTTCAAGTTCACTATACTCATCACTGTGTTTATCAAAGTCTGCTTTGTAAGCAGTCCTCATTGCTTTTTTAAGAACAGTTGGTTTAATTTGCATCTCTTCTGCAATTGCTTTTACAGTATCAGATAAACCTTCTTGAAGGTCTTCTACTTCTTGCATTACTGTAATGCCTTCATTTATTAGTTGTGTAAGTTTTGCTTTTTCTTCGCTAGAAAACACTCTATCACTCATGTGATTACTCCTTAGTTATAACTTTACTATTATATGTGATTTATACTATTATGTCAACTGGTAGTTTGCTTTTTATTTTTATGTTGTCTTTATGTGCAACAAATTGTTCCGTATCTTTGCTAGTAGGACAAATTTTACAAATTTTGTGTGGTTTACCAAAATTGTTAGCAAAAGCATCCATATTATCATCTGGACTATGTCCATATCCTAATGCCTGTTGCCATAAATCATAATTAGGTCTATCAAATCTGTCAAGTAATTCTGGCAAGTAAGCAAGATGTCCGCATTTGTATATTTTTCCTTTGTATAATAAAGGACATCTTTGTTGGCAACATGCATCAAATGCCTCAACAGGATTACTATCAAATGGTGCCATGTTTTTGTAATCGTTTTTGAATACTCTAACAAAAGTATCTGGTTTGTTAATCTGTAATCTAAAATTAGTACTTGGTTCTAGCCAACGATCAATACCAAATTCTGTAACCTTTTTCCATTCATATTTTTGGAATATTCTATCTATCGCTTCATCCAATGCTGGTGTACTTATATGATATGTAATTTTAAAAACACTGTTTCCTATGTCTCTTAGTAAGTGAAAAACGTCCCAGTGTCTTTGTATTAGTGTACCATTTGTTACAAAACGTTGTTGAGCATCAGGTAATAATTTTTTTACACCACGTATCCATTCTTTTATTGTAGGATTGAGTAAAGGTTCACCTCCCATATATCCTATAGCAGGCAAGTGTACTTTATCAATCCATGGCACTAACCAACTACGTCCTTCTTCCCAAGTAAAATAACCACTCCACTTTAGGTCACTAAAGGTACTACATCCTGTACAGGATAGATTACATGCTTGGTTTACTTGTAATTCTAAAAATGGTATCGTTGGCATGAACCTCGCCTACTTAAATCGTTTGTAACACAGTGTATTCCGGCGTCCCAAAAATACTTGTGTCTAAAAGGTGAAATATGTGCAGTTATGCCATGACGAGTTAACGCATCAACTGCTTGTTTATTATATTCAGCAAGAACTACATTTGTAGGATTAATAATTAAAATGTTAACACCAAATACTGTTTCACTTACTTCACCTATCCAATCATTCATATAACTATCTACAGTTTCTGTAATAAGAGGATTTTCATCAAAGCCAGGAATATACCATTTGCCTGCATTCAGTTTCATACTTGCTTGAAACATTTTATGTGCGGCATAGTGACTTTCAGGTAAATGCACAACTTCCCAATTAGGAAAACTATCTTTATAGTCTTCGTTAGCAATACTAATAATTAATCCAGGAGCAACAGGACAATATACTGCATCACCGTGTCCTTGTGCATCAACTATATGATTATTTGTATTAGGAAATAATTCATTTACGTTTTTTTGGATTGCAGTCCAGTCGTCATATATACTTTGTGTTGCAAAAAATAAATCGTTTCCAAGTCTACTTACAAAGCATCCAGAAATATAACTACAGTCTGTAGGTTTGACATTGCATTTTTTAAAAATGTCTTTATAAAAATCTAATTTTCTATTATGCTTCTTTTGGTCATGCAATTGAAACTGAGCCCATGTTTTTTGCTTTTGTTTTTTGAAAGCATTATGTGCATGGTTAGCATTTGGAACTACTGGTACCCAACATTTATCATGTATTTGAATAAAATAGTCTCTTGGAGTAACTGGTGGAGGTACCCATATATTATCAACCATGCAATTTTCAAATGTGTCAGGTATAGTTGGACGTAATACTTCAACATCAAATTGAACCAGTAACTTTATTAATTTTTGAAAATCTTCTTCTGTTTCTAATGCTACTTGCTCAAACTTTTTACGTGTATCTATATCTTTAATCCAACTATAAAATTCTGGAGGATACGCTTTGCCAACGACACATACTTCTAGTGGATCCCAATGTTGATAAACTGCGTACATAACTCTATTTATATTGCAGTTTGGCTCTGGGGGTAGGACTCGAACCTACACGCTAAATATATTGCAGTACATTTAACACACGATAAACGGTCGTGCATGTCTACCGATTTCATCACCCCAGATTATAAACTAAGCCGCCTTTGCTAGTGCATTATGTTTTTCTAAAGCCGCAATCATTCTTGTCATGCCTATTCCTCCACCAACTCTTGGAAAGAAGTCAAACTTTAAGAACTCTTCCAGTTCTGCTTCTACTCTATCTTTGCCAAACAGTTTGTAAAGTAAGTTACTATAAGCACCATCTGTAATAGTATGAAATGTATCTCTCATCATGTCTACATCTGTACTACGTTCTGCACTACCTATTGTTTCCATACCACCAAGTATAACATCAATCTTTTTACTTTCGGTTTCACCTGGATATCTGCTCATGTTCCAAAATGGTGATGTCATTTCTGGAAAGTCTGTTATCATAGTGGCACCAAACTCGTTGTACATTTTCGTTTCTTCTTCAGCAGTCATTTCATAATCACTAGCAAGTCCATAATATTTTTGCCAATCAGCATATGTCTTTTCTGTTATTGCTGGAAAGCCTAAGTATTCACATAATTCGTATTCCATCTTCTTAAGGTCATTTATGTCTCCTGGCATTTCAAATTCAAACATTGGAAAGATAATGTCGTGTCTGCCTGGTATAGCATTTGGCTCTTGTCTGTAACTAGTGGACACACAAAAAAAGCCCTTACTATCGGGCTTACTTAATAATTCATGTTCTAACCACATTTGGCCTGTTTGTGGTAGTGGCCATACTTGGCCTGCGTAATTGTATGTTGCTACATTAAATGGATCTTCACATGCAGCTAGTATGCTTAGTCTGTTTTGTGTATGTACTTCTAAAAATCCTTTGTCCAAAAAAAAGGACCTTAAAAGGCCTACTGTGTCTGTAAATTTACTTGGTTCTATTAGTTGCGTCATTTTGTTTCCTTTTGTCAAAAAAAATTTGCTCAAAAAAAATTGAGTCTTGTTATTTTACCGTTGCTTTATTTAGCAAAGTTTACCACTTGCGACATGACCAATATCTTGCTTTTGTCTTTGGTCCTGGATTATCGCAGTTGTGTCTAGCTCTAAAACTCTTACGTGCTTTAGGATTACTTTTTCGAATACGCATTGTCTTACCTTTAGCACTTGTTCCACCATGCCCAAAGTTTACTTTAATAACATTGCCTTTTTTGTTCTTAACATATACTTTAAACTTTTTTACATCACCTTGCATAGGTTTATTAAGTTTAACTTTACGTCCACGATACTCTGCTTCGAACATATCATTATCGTCTATACTATATCCTAGTATTCCAAATTCTTCATGAAAGTCTTGATCTTCATCTAATGTAATTTCTTCTTGCTCATCTATGTCTACACGACCAAATCCTGGTTTAGGATCACCTTTAACGATACTATCTAAATGCATATTTTGATATTCAGCCACTTCGTCATCTATACCAATATCTCTTGCAGTTTGCATAATTTCTATATGTACTTTTTGTGCAAATTCCTTTGCTTCGTCTGAGGATTCGCCTGCATCCATTACTGCACGTTCTAGTTTGTATATCATATCCTGTAGTTTTATAAGTTTTTCCATGCCTGGTTTATCAGCATGTTTTTCAGCAGTTTCGATTGCACTTCCACACATATAAAAATGTGTTGTTGTATAATCACCTATAGTAACTTCTGGTCCTTTAGGATCTATATCTTCTACAGTATTAAATTCTTTAATACGCATTACTTGCCTTTTCTCCAGCCACCGCCTGCTGCTTTATACTTCTTTGCAGCCCATGCATTGGCATAAGCACTTGGATATACTTCAAACTTTTTCTTTGCTTGTGACTTGTAGTAACTCCACTTTCCTGGATCAGTAGGAGTATTCTTTTCAGTAAGAGTACTTATAGTTTCAATTAATTTTGGAATAGCAAATTCATTTAAACGCATTTTTACTCTTCTGTTTGTTCTATTGTTATTCCTAATGCATCAGCATGTGCTCTTGACAGTGCTTCACTTGCTACTATTAATGCTTGTTGCATTTCTACTAGTGCGTTTGCGTCACCGCCTGCTTCGTTGATTTTACGTCCTAGCATTCCGCCTTCACTAACCATTTTTTGCATAGTCTCTATCAATTCGCCCATTTTACTAAAAGCTCTATCTGCATATTCATATTCTGTAGTACCTTCATCTATAGTGCTTTTGATAGCATCTATTTCTGCACCTGAACTACGTTCTGCCTTCATAAACTTTGCAAATCTATCCTGCATAGTTTCTTCAACTTCTTCAGCTTTTGCTTCTACCACTGGCTCATAAGGATTAGCATCTTGTATTTCATTAAACTTTGTAAGTAAGTCTTTAGTTGCACCTACTTCTGTTTTTGTTGTACCAGATTCTTGAATTACTTCTTCAGGTTTTTTACTGTTTTCTATTTCATTCATTTTTGCTACTAATTGTGCGAAGTCCATTATTTTTTACTCCAGTCGTTTAATCTACCAAATGATTTAGTTGTGTCTGCTCCGTAAGGATCACGTGCCATTTTATTTGCTATTGCTTGTTTTCTCTGCATCGGAACAGGAGGTTTTGCAGGTTGTTTAGGATCTGCTGATGGCATAGTACTAGGTTTAGTTTGTGTTTTTGCTGGTCCGTCTATACCTTTATTCATATCTAGCTTATCTAATATTTGGTTCATAATACCTGTATCGCTAGATGTTGTAGACTTTGTTGCTTTATTCTTAGGTAAGTTTTTTATTATATCACCTATTGCATCTTCTTTGACTTCTTCGTGAACTTCCTCAACTGCTTCCTCTTCTTCTGGAACAGTCATTGCATCTGTCATATCACCAGCAACAGGAACAACTGCTAGTTCGACATCAGCCATCATTTGACCTTCCATATAGTGTTTTACACTACCCAAGTAATCAGCAGCTTTTGTAATCTTTGCTGCGACCCAACCATCTATGCCTTCCATCTCTGAAATGTCTTTCATCATTTTATGGATTGCTACTGCATATTTTGCACTTTTGTATAGGTCGTTTCTTGCCATTTGTACTTCGTGATCTTTCTCAACTTCTTGAGCCATGTCACTCATGTTACCTTCTTTTACAGGTTGTTTACTTTCTCTAACACCTTCAATTTCCATAACATCTGCTAACATATCATCTAGGTGCATTGCAATAACGTCCATTGCTTGATCACTTAAATTTAAATCTTCTGCCATACTTTCAAAGTTTTGTACTGCTCTAATAAGATTATCCTTACCTTTGCTACTTAATACTTCTTGTACTGGTTGCTGGTCAGTATTTAATTCTTCTAATTTACTAATAATATCACGCATAGTTAGTTCCTGATTAATATGTGTTAGTGTTATTTATCGTTTTATAGGTGTACCCATAACATTATCTTTTACGTCAAGTGCATTCTTAGCAGTACCATCTGGATTCTTTTTTTGTGGTGCAACCGGTATACCATTTTTATCACGTTTTAATTTTTGATGTGCTTGTATAGGATTTGCAACTGCAGCCATATTTCCACTACTAGTTGCACCACTGCTTGCAGCTTCAGTTATTTCACGTATTCTCATTTTATATTTTCCTTACTGTATAATCAACTAAATGCACTGGTGTGTCTGATAAACTCTCTATTTTTACATCATAGTCATTAGCATCAACTAGTTCTATTTGTAAATCATTACTAACAGTATTTTTAGAAGCAATTGTATAAAAGCGTTCTGTGACTAGTTCATCGTTCACATATATTCTATATGGAATATGATCTTTATCGCATTTTAGTTTTGCTTCTAATAACATTTTTAATCTCGCATATTAAATGCAAAACTTACTTGTCTTGCTAATTGTATGCCTCTATCTCTTTCAGATTTCTTAGTGCTATTTTTCATTTTATTTGCTTTAGCTCTAAGTCTTTTTAAATCTGTTTTACTTAGTTTTTCTCCTGCACCCTTGCCTAAGTATTGTGCTGCTTTGCGTTTTAAACTACCTGGTCTACTACCGGGTTTTGACTTTCTTTCGTGTAAATCTTCAGTTAGTGCTTGTAACTCCTCCATCAGACTTTCCACTGTTGGTTGTTGGTTTTGCATTGTTCTGTGCCTTTTGATTTTTAATCCACTCTAATGCTTTTTTATGTTTAGGTGGAGTGTTTAAAAAACGTTGTACTTCATTGTATACTTTATCAAAGTTTTTTTGTCTATCAAGATCTTCTAATCCTCCACTGTTATCAACGATATGAAATCTATCAGCACCAAAGATTTGCTGATATTTCATAAGGTTTTGTTGAACTTCATTCCAAGAGTCTGCTACTAAATTAGCAGGCAAAACTCTGTCTCTTTGTCTGTTTCTTTGTTGTGCAACTTCTAAACTAGTATTAACAAATATCATGCTAACACTGTAACCTATGCTCTTTAATTTTTGTGCTAGGTCTTGTATTACACTAACATTTTTACCGGTACCATCAATTAACAATCCTATTCTGCCATCGATATAATTTTGTTGTCTTTTAGCAGTTAAGTCTTTTGCAGTACCTCTGATTTCTTGGCCCTGGGTAGAAGCAATTGTGTCTGGATCCAGAGAAAGACCTTGACGCTTCAATAAAAATTCATATACTTCATCACTGTTTACTGCACGTAATCCTGTGCCACCTAATATGTTTTGTGCTACAAAACTTTTGCCACTGCCTGGACCACCTGCCATAAACACTGCTTTAAAAATGTGCGGATCATTTACACCTTCGTCAACCTGTACTTCCTGAACCTTAGTAATCATATAAGGCTTACCTTGTTGTTTAAACTTCTTACGTTTCTCTCTGTAATCTTCAGGATCAAGTATTATTTCTTTAGGTTGTGGTTTACCTTTGTCTAAGTCTTTTATTAAGTCGTTTAGATCTTGAATTGTATTTTGTAAACTTGGTAAAGTAGGTTTACCCATTTTATCGGGACTTGGTATAGATTCGTTTGCTTTTGCTTCTGACAAACTATCTGTATCATAATAGTCTGTGAGTCCTTCAAGTCTGCCAGTGATAATATCATCCATCATACTTTGGCTAACATCATTTTCTAAATCAATAGCAACTTTGTGTTGTTGTGCTATTTTTTGTATTAGTTTAGGTGCGTCTGTGTCTGCTTCATCTTTAATAATAGCAGCCATACTGTTATGCTCATCAAAGTCTTGCTTGTATACAATAATACCTGGTACTGCTCTTAGTGCTTGGAATAGTCTATCTTGATTCTTTTGCTCAGTGGCATCACAGAACTTAGGGTTTACACAAACAAACTCTATTTCATATGATTCGCGGATACTTTCATTCTTTTTCTTTTTACGACCAGCACAGTGAGCTTTCTGTGAGAAACCTTTTGGGTTACTACAGTCTATACTTCGCTTATATTTTTGGCTCCACTTTTCAGTGATCTGGTCTATTCTCATTTTTTAGCCTTTGTACTTACACGAATTGGCTTTTTACCTGAACCTGATTTCTTTTTACCGCCTCTGCCTTTTTTATTCTGTGCAGCTCGCTTACGTCTTACTGCACTTTCTTTTTCTTTCTTAGTCATCTTGGCGGCTTTTGCAGCAGGTACGCATTTTGCATATCCACGTTTATCGCCACTAGTGCCACACTCAGGATGTCCACCGCCTTTTTTCTTCTTACCAATGTTTACCCATTTTTGTTTGAACCAATCTCTTAAATCTTCATCTATTTGTTCTTCAAAATCCTCAGGGTCAACTTTTGGTTTAAGTTTAGGTTTTGCTACGGCTGGATCTATTTTTAATACTTTAGGAAGTTGTCTAATGTTATCAGGATCTAAATCTTTAAGTTTATATCCCATAAATTTATAAAAATCTGAACCACCTTTCATTTTGCTTTCTATTAGCCGTGGCATAATAATTTCAGGCATCTTTATATGACTAGTATCACTACCATAAGGCACTATACTGTCTTTGTATGCTTTTGCAAACTTTTCTTTTTCTTCTGGATCGTTTGTTCTATAAAACTGATTAGCAATTGCCATATCAGCAACAATACTACCTTCAGGTATTTTTACAATTGCTGGTTGGTAACGAGTAATCTTTTTAAGGTCTTTATTTGTTAAACTATAAAATGTACTTTCCCACGCATCAGGATGCAATGCGTACACACCATTGCGTTCTGGAACTAATTTTGCAAGTTCATCATCACCATCGTGGTATTTTGGTAACTTGCCTAAATGTATTGCTCTACCTTGACTTATACTAGGTTGCTTTAAAAAGTATTCTAGTCTACCACGTTGTGTGTTTAAATCTTCATTGTAATTCAATTTGCCTTTAGTAGGTTTTTTTATTTTTAATGGACGATGTGGAAATATACTTACAACTAATCCACTGGACAATGGTACGCCAATACTGCCACGTGTTTCGTCATACATATCTTTGTAATATGTCTTTTCAAAACCTTTTACTAGATCATATAATTCATATGCAGGCATATTGATACGGTAAATGTCTAAGTCATTGCCTGTATTACTTGCAACAAGCCATCTATGGTGTCCATCTAGAACATAATCATCTTCACTTACAATAATTGCTTTTGTATTAATACCCTGATCTAAATTTTTTTCAATTTGTTTAATAATACCTTTGTCGCTAAATTCACTTTGCATTGCTTTTAGTTCACTAGCAGGAACTGTTTCTTTACGGAACTTTGCACCGTTATTCTGTAAGTATTCTATAAACTCTTCATAATCCTTTTTCTTAATCTGTGGCATATCTTTACGTTTTATACCTAGTGTAGTTTTAGGATCTGGCTTTTGTATTTTTAGTTCTTTTACTGTGTTTTCTTTTTTAGGTCCATATAGTTTTTTATTTTTTTCACCTGCAGCTTTATACTCAGGACTATTCTTTAAATCTTTCATAAAACCTGTAAAGCCTTTACTTATGTAATCATATGCTTTACCAGCTGGTTTAACAATATTTTTGTATGTAAAACTATCTTTGTCTACACTAATGTTGTCTAACTCTTTTTTACTTTGTTTGTAAAAGTCTTGACCTTGCTTTTTAAGTGTTCTAGCAAGTGGTAGTGGATTAACTAAATCTGGTATTTTCTTTATTAGTGGACGAGGATCTAAAACACTAGGTTGTGTTTGTACCTTATCCAATTTTTTATACATACTTTTGTTTTTTAAATCTGTAGGTTTAGGTTTAGGTAAATCTTTGTACATGTTTACGCCTTGATTCTGTTTGATACCTACTCTTTCAGCACCTTTAAAATCTTGCCAACCACGTTTTGGAACTGTACTCAATGCAAAATCTATTTGACTTAATACATCTTCCGGACTATTTGCAGTAGAAAGTTTTTTGCCATATTTTTCTTCCCAAGCATTACCAAGTCCACCTTTACCTGTATACAATTGGAATGGACCATAACTTGCTTCTTTGCCACCTGCAGTTTTGACTTTTGTTGTCTTAGGTTTCAATTGGCTCTGCCATTTCATACCGCCTTCACTACGCCATACTTTAAGTGCTACGTCTGGGTCTATGTTATACTTTTTTGCAATTTTTGAAATATTATTTTTAAACCATTTCTCATCCATATCTTTTGAATAATCTTCTGCAATTCCTAAATTAAAAAGTGTGTTTGGATCACTATTCTTTGCAGCAGTTTTATGTAGTAACTTTGCTTTGCCATTCATTAAGCCAAGTTTTTTTGCCTGACGTTCTGTTTCGCCTGGTTTAACATCTTTAGTTGTATTTTGTGCAGTAATTTTTCCTACACCAAATTCATCTAATTTCATTGCTTACTTGTCCATAATAGTATAGCACGTTTGCTAGTGTCTAAAGATTTTAAATGGTTATCGCTACAGTGATAATATTTTCTATCGAAAGCAAACAGACTGCCTTTTGACCATTGAAATGTTTCTTTTATACTCAGATATTTAAGATCTTTTGGATGTAAATGAGTAAGTTTTAAACACATATCAATAGGAATTTTTAATTCACGTGATCCTGAATAAGATTGTTTAAAATCTTCAAACTCATTAGTGTGTTCATTATGTTCATTAAATACAACTGTTTCACTATTATAGTTTTCTAAAGGTATAATAACAGTATATTCACTATCAACTTTATCGTTGTTATGTTTTACGTCTGTGTGTATCTCATAAGGATAAAAACTGTCTAGTATATGACTTTGAGTTACAGTTGTTACAGGCAACTTGGGTTCTAGTATATTTTTTATTTTCTGTGCATTTTCACTGTAAAAATCCCATTCATAAACTCTTGCATACATTTTGCCATCTGTAACATGCTCAGATATTGTACAAATATCTGCAATACTAGATTCTAGACTTTGTATTTCTTGTTCAGTGAACACATTTTGTTTATGTATACTATCTAATAACACTAATTTATACTTTCTTTCTTTACACAGTTAGGTACACGTTTTCCATAATGTGTCTTCATACCTTTTTTTTCATAACCTGGCCAGCACTTTTCAGTCAATTCATCCTCAGTGATGTCAGGATCTATGCCACGACTTTTTGTGCCACCACGTTTACGTTGTTGTGCTAATTCACTGTATGCTTCCTGTATACTTTCATTATAAGTTTTTAGTAAATTCATATAGTAAGGAACATTATCCTGTACATCTTTTGCATCATATGATTTTGCTATTTCTGCAATCATACTAGACATTTCTGCAACTTTATCTAATGCTTGAGGAATTGTCATTGTACCAATACCTCTAATTGCAATTATACTGCTCATAGGATCTGCATCATCAAACTTTGTAATTTCCTCAGGCATTTGACTATATGCTCTACGTTTCATTAATCTTGTTGGCTTTTTAGGTGTTATTAAGTTTGACAATCCTTTTACTGGTTTTATAAAAGTCAATCTTTTATCTATCTCTTCAGGACTTCTAACAAGTCTTGCATTGCCTTTAAGTTCATTAACTTGCATACTTTCAACAAGTGCATCTACTCTACGACATGCTTCTAATATATAGTGATCGTCTGCACCCATTTCAATAAGTTTATCTAATATTTCATCTGCACGTACAAGTGTTTCATTAATTTTTTGTGTCATAATATTATGAACTTTGCTATCATATTTGCCAAATAAATCTGTTACCATTTGCTTTTGTGTATCTGCATCTGCACGAGCAAAGTTTGCACGAAACTCACTTGCACTACGCATTGGCTTTCCTAGTACATTAAATTGTAATGTAGGTACTGTAATTATGTAACCATGCTTATCAAAACCCTGCATATCTTTTTGTGCTGGTTGATAATAACTTGGGTTTCCGTCTTTGCGAGGTTTGAAGGAAAAACGAGGATCTTCAGCCATATCTTTATCACTGACTGCAAACAACACTATTGTGTTTTGGGGATCGTAGTTGTCTGTTATTTCAGTTGCCTGGTATGGATTTTTTACTTGGATAACACGGCTTGGATCTATGCCTGTTAGGGCAATCATTGCTCGTTTTTCTTCAAAAGTGAATGGGGATTTAGGTGGATCAACTTTATTACTTGTAGCAATAAACACACGATTCTTTCCGAAACGTTTTACAAGTGTATCATATACACTCTTATGTCCTTTATGAAACGGGTGAAATCTACCCGGATAAATTACAACTGTATCCATTATATATCCCTAAACACAGTGTATTTATGCTTATAAGTTTTCTAATAACCAGATGTAGACAGGTGTTGTAAATTTTAGTGTAGTGCGTCCATTCCAACTTAGCTTACTCGCTTGAAACCCTGTATGCTTTTCTTTACCATCAAAACTTTCATATGATAGTGTATCTTCTGTATTAAAGGTAAAAAAATCTAATTCTATATCATTTATTGTTAAACTTTTTATTTCTATACGTTTATCTTTGATTATATTGTCGCCATCAAATACCACATCTGTTTTTGGATCTTTATTTGAATATTCAACTGTTAAACTGTTTTTTGTATTTTCTTCAACCTCTAAATTAAATTCTATAGTTTTATCTTTTTCAAGTATTTCTCCAAATTTTGGATACCCATTTACACTTATGTTTACAAAAGGGTGCTCCACTACATCATCATGAGTGATAATACCTAAATCGATTTTAAATTTAATTTGTTCCATTTAATTGCTCCATGTCTGGTGGAAATCTAAAATAACCTACATGTGTCAAACCTATAGTTTTGTCCGCCCATATTTTACCACCTAACTGTCTCCAACGCCTACAAAAACTCCAGTCTTCTGTTAAGTATCTTCCTTGACTGTCTATTGTACATTGGAAGAAATCATATTGATTTGCATTCTCTTCTGGGCTTAATCCTATAGCATCAACATAAGGAATAGCGCCAGCTTCAATCATCTTTTCAAACACAGTGCGTTTTATCATCATAAAACCTGTACCTAGTGTACCAACTTCGATTAAGTTACCTTGTTGTTCGCCGTTGTTTAATGTGTTAACTACCATTTTAGGAGGTAATGTTTTTTGTGGATATATACCACCTACTATATCTTTATCATGGCTTACTAACTTTACAATATCTTGTGGATTAAATTGTATATCTGCATCTACAAACATTAGGTGTGTACAATCTCCACTTAAAAACTTTGCAGCACAACTATTTCTAGCTCTGTTTACATTACTTTCGTTACTGAGTGTATCTACTTGAAAGTTTATACCATTTTGCATAGCCATTATTGTAAAACCCAAGTAACTACTAAAACATACTTCGGTTATGTTTCCACCATAACAAGGAGTTAAAAAATGTATCTTAGTCATTAGTATTCCAATTCTTGTAATAAGTTTTTTATACGAGTAGTCTTAGGTGATAGAAAGTTAGTTTGATTGTGTAAAAGAGTGTCTTTAATAATTTCTTGTATTCTAATATGATGCCTGTCACTTAAATTTATCAAGTCAAAACTACTTTTAATTAACTGGCTCATTCTATCTTTATGATCTATTATTTTATCATAATCTTCTTTGATCACTTCATGAAAAGTTTTATACCCTAGTACCTTTAGTAAATCTAAACTTCCAGGGTTTCCTATTATAACAAAAGGTTGTAGGTTAAGTATGGGTTTGAATGTTTTCTCACTTAAGACTACAGTATCGTTAGAAAATAACGTTTCTACTACAAAATTCCAATATGCATTTGTAAAAAAATCCTTATTAACAAGTTTATGATTATTATGTTGATAATCGTCTAAGTCATCACATCTAAAAGGCACTTTCAAACCAAAACTTAACACATCTTGCATTAATGTGTCATCATACGTTTTCCATTCATCAAAATTATTTAGGCCTTTACTACTTGTCTCGTAATTGTACCCTGTATAACTAAAGTATCCTTTATCAATTACATTTAGTTGATACAAATAAGTGGCATAAATTTTACGCCATAATTTATCTGCACGTATTAAACACGTAAATTTTTTATCACGTTTGTCTGCCACATGCTCTTTTACATAATTGTTTTCTAATATTTGCAGGTATCTATAATAAAGTTCCATGTCTGGAAAGAACACAAATGGTGTTTTTTTGTTTAGTTTGTAATTACCTGTAACAAATCTAATGTTATTCTCACTAACATTGTATTTGTCATATAGTTTTTTTAATCCATTGTTTATTTCAGGATCTGGATTGTCACCTTCTGTATAATAAAATAAGATACGGAAATCACCATTTATAAACCTATTCTTACTGTAATTATCCATTAAACTGATGTAATCAATATTCTCATCAAAGAAGTTTATATTAATTGGATAGTAAGCACTCTGTGTACCTGAAATGTAATCACTTACTAATGAACAATTCTGAGGTATTTTGTCCAAACTACAATACTTTAAAAAAGTAAAATCTAAACTAAACGGTGGAGTTATAGCAAGGTCCCACCATTTTTTTGTGTTTGGTTGTAGTGTCTCGTCTTTAATTAAGTTCGGAAGAAATCCATACTGATTCCTTTTATCGAACAACCATTGTATCATATATACGCCTAATTGATTGGTTGTGTTTTAGTGTGCCATAAAAATATTGTTAATAGATCCAGCAGTAAATTCACTTACTGCAATACGAATCCAAACAAAATTTCCTGTAAAATTATTAAAGTAACTGTTAGTAATTGCCGTACTTCCATCACTAGTAACAATACTTGCAATATCAACCCAGTCTGTACTTGCTGGGTCTTTTACTAGTGTGCCTTGTATTTTGACTGTTCCTATAAGTGCAGTAACACGAGTCTGTACAGTATGTACGCCGTCACTAAATCCATAGTAACCATCACCTTTAACTTTGTCTCCGTTAAAAGCGGCACTTGACCCGTCATAGTTTCCTGCTGAAGTACCAAATGCAGTTGTTGGTAATAATGTTACACTAGTTGTTGCTGGCAATGTTCTCTTCCTGTATAATTTCTACTACTTTACCTGGACCTGCAAGTTCAGCAATAACAGCTTCTAACTGTACTAAAATATCTGTACTAAGGATTTCGTTTGCTTGTTGATTATCTTTTAGTAATTCACTTACTTTGATTACTAGCATTTGTTCATTGAGTTTTGCCATAATATACTCCTTACAGTGTATTTATGCTCAAATGTATTTAGATTTACGACCTCGTTTTTTATATTCTTTATAAGATCCGTCAGGTTTAATGTCATACGCTTTTGCAAATCTTTCAGGTACCATACCTTCTATATCATATATAGCACCTGCAGGAATATCTCTATTATAATATACATCTTTTTTAACTAACACAGGTTTACCACCTAGCCCTTCTGCTTTTACTTGTGCATAAACTATTGTATTATGGTTTACTAATTCTCGTTCTACAAGTGTATCTAGTAGTTCTTGTTTCATATTATCCTCTGATTTGAAATTCAATTATTTTGTTAATTTTTGACCCAAGTTTAAAATTTATTAACTGTAACATTTTTTCATTAGAGACGTATCCTAATGATTGGCCTGCCCAAGTACCCCACATCATATTACCATATTTGCTTTTTTTAAGTTTAATATCATTAGGATACTGTATTGCCCATTTTTCCCATTCTTGTAATTCATCAAATTCCATTCTTTCGCCTAGTATTTGATACTTAAATTTACCATAAGGCAAACGACTTTTTCTAAAACGTATGTTGTAATCTGTTTCACCGCCTGGAAAATATTTTATGTCTATAAGTTCTAGTAACCTTTCATCAACAGTTCCAGTTTCCTTTTCTTTTAGTTTTTTGACATAATCAATTACAGTTTCTAGTCTCGTAATATCGCTAGTATAATACATTACGTGTTTATATTCTAATCTTACTCGTTCAGAATTTTTACCTGCATATTTTCTAATAGCATTTAAAAAATTTATTTCTGCAGTCGTATCAACTGTAAATGCATTGTGATCAACAGTTTGTACATACATCAAGTCTGGATATCTGTAAGAATATAACTCTATAGTTAATCTATACAAATATTTTGAAAAGAATAGTCTGTCGTTAGTTGTTAACGGAAGTCGATTCTGATTGCTCAGATCCTCCAACTTCTTTTGATGATCCATCTGTATACCTAAACTTTACTAGTAAGTTATTATTTACATTTCTAATTTTAATTTTACAGCCATTTGTGTTTTTGTCAACCAATAATTGTTTAGCAATAGGCTTTCTTAAAAGGTTATCCACTGCTCTCGCCATAGGCCTTGCACCCATACGTTTGTCATAACCTCTTTCTAAAATGTAGTCTATGCTTGCTTCATCTACACTTAGTATTAATCCTTTTTCGTTTAATTGTGCTTCTAATTCTTGTATAAATTTAAGTGCTACTTTACGTTTTGCCAAATCATTTAATGGTCCAAAAGTACAAACTTGGTCTATTCTATTTCTAAACTCAGGAGCAAAAAAGTTCTTGTATGCTTCCGCTTCTATACCAGTTTGTTCTAAGTCACCAAATCCAATTGTATTTTTTTCTGCATCTGCACTACCCAAATTTGTAGTTAAAATTATAAAACAGTTCCTTGCGTCTGCACGTTTACCATTACTTCCTGTAACAAATCCTTCATCCATAAGTTGTAGTAATACATTACTAACATCTGGATGTGCCTTTTCGATTTCATCAAACAGAATAACACTATTAGGATTACGTTCTATATCACGTATTAATAATCCACCACTTAAATTGCTATCTTCATAACCAACATAGCCAGGAGGTGCACCAACAAATCTAGCAACTGTATGTCGTTCCTGATACTCACTCATATCATAACGTAATAGTTTCATTCCATTTGATTCTGCTAGTTGTTTTGCTAGTTCTGTCTTACCTGTTCCTGTAGGACCTGTAAACACAAATACACCTAGTGTTTTATCTTTTTTGTTTAGACCAGCCTTTGCTATCCATACTTTATCTAGTACTGCGTCTACTGCAGTATCCTGTCCAAATACTTTGCTCTTAATTTTATTTTCAACAGCATCAGGAGATACAGTTATTTCTTTTTGATCTAAGTTTTCAATAGGTATTTTTGCATACTTACTAATTTCTTCAAGTATATTATGTTTAGCAATTATTGCATTTTTTACACCAAGTCTACGTTGTTTTGCACTAGCACTATCAATCATATCAAATGCTTTATCAGGTAATCTTTTATCAGTGAGATAACGTACACTTAAATCTACTGCATATTCAATTGCTTCTGCAGTAATTGTGCAACCGTGAAATTCTTCATAATACTTTGCACTATTTTTAAGTATTTCTTTTGCAAGTTTAGGTGTAGGCTCATCAACAGTTATGTGATAAAAACGTCTCATTAATGCACGATCTTTTTCAAAACTCTGATTATATTCTTCCCAGGTAGTACTTGCAATTACTTTAAGTTTGCCTCTTCCTAGATATGGCTTTAACATATTTGCAAAATCTGTACCACCATTACCGCCAGAGCCTGCACCTTTAAGTGTATGTGCTTCGTCTATAAACAATATACATTTTGTTTTTTGTATTAGAGCCTCAAGCACTTCTTTTACACGTTCTTCAAACTGTCCTCTGTACTGTGTACCTGCCAACATATTTGCTACATCAAGGTTGTAAACAGTATGGTCATACAAATATTCTGGAACTTGTTTGTTTACAATTTTTACTGCAAGTCCTTCTGCGACTGCAGTTTTACCAACTCCAGGATCACCAACCATTAGTACATTGCTTTTATTTCGTCTTGCAAATGTTTGTGTAATATCATCTATTACATCGTCTCTGCCAACAACAGGATCAAGTTTATTTTCTTCAGCAGCCTTGTTTAAATCTTCACAAAATTCATTTACAATACCATTTAAATATTGCTGCTGTTGTCTACTAATTGCACTGTTTCTATCATTCTTTTTTACAAAGTCTAAAAATTCATCTCTTTCGATGTTATACTTCATTAAAAAATAACTACTGTAACTACTGTTCTCTTGCATTAGACTTACGAATATATCAACAATTTGTACTTGATCTCTGCCACTAAAAAGAACACTTGTTAATGATCTGTTGAAAACACGTTCTAAACTTTGTGTTTTTACAGGATTGCTATTTGTATATTTGCCATATTGGTTTACAATGTGACTTTCTAAATCAAGACTCATCTCTTCTAATTGTACACCAAATTTTAATAGTAACTTTGAAAATTGATTATTTTTAAGAATAGCCAGCAACATATGCTCAGTGCTTATATAAGAATGACCATACTTAGATGCAATATCTGTTGCAATTTTTAAAACTTTATCAACTTCTTTTGATGTTTTCATTTATTCGTCTCTTAGTTTCTTGCATATATTTAATTGTTGTTCTGATAAATTTTCTGGTATTTTTACAAGTACTTGTACAAGTAAATCACCTCTACTGTCTTTTTTATTATACATTCCATAATTAGGTAGTTTCAGTATTGTACCAAATTGTGTACCTGCAGGAATATTTAAATTTAATAACTTTTTATCAATTGTTGTAACTTGCACAACAGTACCTATTATAGCATTCCATGCGTTTATTGTCAAGTGTATTTTGAGATTATCGCCTTCTCTAATGAACACATCGTCTGGAATAATTTTTACAGTAACAGTTAAATCACCCTGTGGAAGATCAGGATATCTTAAATCTCCTAGGCCTTTATATTTTATTTTTGTACCATCATTAACACTACGAGGTATTTTTAAATTTACTAAATGTCTTGTACCATTTGTATGTTTAATACTAACAGTTTTTTCTTGTTCGCTAAAACTTTCTTCTAGTGTGCAATCTATAACAATGCCCAAATTTTTATTTGTTTTTGTTCTTGTATATTCTCTCTTACTAGGATGAAATCCTGCACTTCCAAACACAGTAAACATATCATCGAAAATATCATTTGTTTTTAGTGTATGTTGTCTAGCATTATGCATATCAAATCTTGCACGTTTATGTGGATCTTTAAGGACGTCATATGCTTCACTTATTTCGTGAAACTTTTGTTCATCACCACCTGTATCAGGATGAAATTCTTTCGCTAGTGTACGATATGCTTTTGTAATATCTTGCGGACTGCAATCAGTTTTTAGTCCTAATACATCATAATAGTTCATATGTCTATTTACGTCATATTAGGACTATAGATAAATTTTTACTTTTTCTTAGTATTGCCTACTGCTTGTGCACCAAAAAATGCAGCTACAATAGCAGCAACAGAAACAAAATATACTGCAGCCATGTCACCTAATATCTTAGCAGCTTGATCCATGCCAATTATATTTGCTATTAGTACTATTGCAGGATACAACAACATACCAAACAGTGCAAACCATGCCATGCTACGTTGTGCATCACGCATAGCATCTGCATCTTCTAGTTCTTTGCGTTTGAACTCTAAGTACATTGCCTGTTCTTCTTCGGTTACTTTTCCGTCACCGTTTGTATCTGCAGGATGAAAACCTGCTTGTTTAATTTCTTCAGCCATTATTTCTCTCCTCTAATTCTTGAATTCTGGCTTCAAGTTCGTCAATTTTATTTGTTATCTTAGGATATTTTATACGCCAAGCATTTGGATCATTCTGTAGCCAAGTCCAGCCCCAACGTATTGCAAGATATTCTAGTGTAGCATCAAACTTTTGTACACCCCATGTAGCCATACGTGTGTCTTTAAACCAAAATAAAAATGCAGCTCCAAATAATGATCCAACTATTGCAGTATAGATCCATAGACGGTCATCTGCCATCCTTTCTATCATTTCCCACATTCTCTCTACTCCTATATACCATTCGTTCTACAGTATCATCTCTATCGACTACTGGTTCTAACTTTGTATTTAACTTATATGCAGTACAAACCCAGTTTATAACTCCGTGTTTTGGCCCAAATATATCATCTGTATTATTTTTTTGATTGTTTTTATTATATGTGCTTACAGGAAACCAATACATACTGTAATTGCAACTTTTTAAAAAGTCATAAGTTTCAGCATATGTTGTTTCGTCTTGCATTTCTATTAGCATGTCTGGTTTATGTGTATGTAAAATATTACGCATTCCTACTAACACTTTTAATTCTTGACCTTCTACATCAATTTTAACCAGATCAACTTTGGGTAATCCTAGTATATCAAGTGGTGCAGATTTTATACCTGTGCCTTGTACTACTTTTGTTTTTCCGTAATCGAATTCTGTATCAACTTCTACTAAAGTATCACCTATTGCCATTTTAGTGGCAGTAACATTTTTTCTTAATGCACACATGCCTGCTACATTTTTTGATAACAAATCAAAATTAGCATCGTCAGGTTCAAATGCTAGTACTCGTTCTACATTGTAACTAAGTGGGATTGTATGTGTACCTATATTTGCACCTATATCAACGAACCATGTATTTTTTTTAGATAGGCTTTTAAGTAATTCTATTTCTGCTTGACAGTACTCGCCGTATAAATCTAAACTACGTCCTATTGTAGGATCGTCTATATAGATTAACATTTTACCACTTATTGTGTCAGTCAGTTTTGATTGTAGATTTATCTTTTTCGTTTGTTTCATCCGGTGTCATTGCTTTTTCATAATAGACTATAATCTCATTTTGTTGATTTATGAAACGTCTTAGTTCACTTATATTAAGTGCTAGGTTTTCGTATGTGTCAATGCTTAGTGCAACAAAGGCTAGTTCACCATTTTGCTCTGTGAACTCAGCAATAAACGCTTCCAGATTACCTTTGTTTACAACATATACTTGTGTATCTGTAAGGTTAATCGGCTTTGGTCTGGCTACTATCGGTACTGTCACTTTTTGTACTTGTGTCACTACCTTCACTTCCGGTTCCGGTTTTAGACCGCTGCAACCAGAAAGGAAGATCGCTAGTACTGCCAGTATTGTTGCCAGTTTCGCCCATGATTTCACGCCACAGTTTAGCTGTTGCACCATTCATACGTCCTTCTAAATTTTTAGCATTTGAAATAGCATCTGCTAGTAGATCAAGTTTCCTTAATCTATTTCTTAGATCGTCTCCATATGCTTCTGCTTTTTGTAATTGTACTTGTAAATTTTTACTAAGCTCTGCATTCTTTGCTGCTTCACTTTTTAATAAATTTACACTTTTTTCACTTTGTTCAATTGCTACTTCTAGTTTAGCATTATTTTCAGATAGAGTTTGTATTCTTTGTTGTGTACTTGTATAGTACCCGTAGGCGCCGTAACCAACGCCTCCTAGTACACCTAAAAGTAATAAAACAAGATACAGTCTAGCCATTATTCACTCTTGTAAATTGTCCAAGCACCATAACCTATTGCGATGTAAGCTGCAAGTTTTGCAAACGGACCTGCAATTAAAACTATTAGACCTAAGCCTATTAGCATAGCACCGTCCCAGGTTGTTCTTTCTTCTAATCTACTTGTAATAAATTTCTTAATCATCTGAATCTCCTTTATTACATTTTTCACAACTACAACTTTCGCAAGCCTTGTAGAAGTTATTGCCATCTTGTGGATAGCCTTTATTTTCTAGCCATAGCGGTTGTCCGCAATGACTATAATGTCCACAAACTACACAACTTGTTGATTTGTAATTTTCTACTGTCAAATTATGTCCAACTTTTGTTTATATTAGGACCACTTATTGTTAAGTAATATTTGTTACCTGCATCATTAATGCCGTGTTTAATAGTGTGGCCTTTAGGAATACGACTGCTAACATCACGCATAATATATCCGTGTGCGTCATCCCACCCATGTGCCATTGTTCTATCTTTACTTGCCCACCATGTATCAATATCACTTTCTGACATTGCTTCACTGTATGGGTCTACTGGTGTATCGAATGCGAATCCCAACTTTTTTCTCCTAAATCATGTTAAGTGCTAGTTCTGTAGTTTCATCTACTCGTCGAGTCCATCCTCTGCCAAATGTTTCAAATGTGCTAAGACTTTCATAGTATTCCTGTCTTGCTTGTTGAAAATTTGTTATGGTATCTGTTAATCCGTTTTCTTCTATATATTCATCTAATTTTTTAAGTGTGTTTGGACCAATGCCTCCGTCTGCAACTGTACCAATCATTGTTTGTAAGTATTTTGCACTACGTCCTGTACCTGCATTAACACCAAAATCAAAAACACATAAATCTAATCCTGCTGGTAATTGATCACCTTTCACTCTATCCCAATAGTTCTTTTTGTAAATTGGTGCAACATCTTCAACAATAAGATCACGCATATCTTTTTGTTCTATATCTTGTTCAGCACACCATGCTTCATAAACTTTTAGTGTAACACCTAAGTTAGTTTCACCACCTGGATCGCTTGGATGATTTACATATCCACCTTCATGATGTAGTATTGTTTCTATACATTTATCGTAATTTTCTTGCATTGACTATCTCTCTTTTGGTTGGTAAGGTTTGAATTGTTCTATATCGCCTTTGCTTCTTGGCACTCTTGCACTGTTTAGAATACTTTCCATTGTTGCTACTGCACGTTTAGCATCTCTATATTTTTTAGGACTAAGTGGAATAGATGATGCCAACTGTGTTTGTGTTAGAGGAAGTGTTGCATTTTTTCTACTTTCAGGTCTATCAAAATACATAAACTGCCAGTTTTCTACATCTGTAATATTTTTAAGATCTTCAATTAGACCCATAAACTTTGCAGGATAATGTGTTCTACGTTCTGCTTCAACGAATACAATATACTTGCCTTCGCTTATTTCACCAGCACTAGTTTCTGCATCTATTACCCAGTCATATCCTTTTTCAATAAAACTTTCAAGATCCATTGCAGGTTGTTTACCAAACACTTTGAATGTTGCAACTATAATTGCATCATCAGTTCCCATCTTAGGCTTGTATTCATCAAAGTGTACAGTTTCCTCAATACGACCTTCTAAATCCTGTTCATCAAGTGGCATCAAATTCATCCTTGTCTTTATTCAAGTTTGTTAGTTCTGCTTGATCTAAGCCTTCTTCATATGCATCATCAATTTCAGAAACGTCTATTTCTTTACCTTCAATGTCCATATATCCATCACGAAATTCTTTTATAAGTTCAATAGGTAATTTAATATTTACTAGCCAAACTGGATCTTCACGTAACTTAGGCTTCTTAGTTCCAGGTCTAAAGTCACTGTAATCTTCTACTTTAACTGGTGTAGCAACTGTACTTTCTCTGTATGTAACTTTTGCATTGTACCCAAGCAAACGTTTTGCCCCGTCAGGATCTGGCATAAGTTTCTTAGGCCACATAAAGGTTGCTTCAACCCAATGCTTCTTACGTATAGGGCCTTCTACTAGTTCACCTTTTTTCCAATTTTTAAAAGCATATATGTCTAAACTATCTACAACACGTTCAATGTCCATCATAGTTTCTAGACTGCTCTCACTCATGTAAATACTTTTAGTATTTTTGATAATATCAACTATATCCATTACACAATCCTATCATATAACATATTTATCCATTCTATATGTGCAGACTCTTTAGGATGAGTTGTATAAAACTCCTGTTTTGTACGTTTTGCCCAGGTAAACATTCCTTCCTGGTCAATAAATTTTGACATATCTATATCAGCAATAAGTGTTTTAAGTGTTGTGTCTAATACTAATTGCGACTTAAAAATTGTATGATCTACTGTCATAAAAACATATCTGATGTTATGTTTGATAAGATAATTTTGTAACATAACAATTTCACACCAGCTATTATATATTTCCCAATATGGGTCAATTGCTATATTTTTGACATAATTGCCTACAAATTCTGTAATACCTTTAGAGTCTGCATTATCTGTATGTGTTTGATTTGTAAATGTTGGAGGTGTAAAAGGATTAATACTATACCAAGGACTTTCACGTTGTCCTGTATCGTATGCAAATCTAAACTCATAACGATTAGGAAAACTCCACATAACTGCTACATAAATATCTAAGTCTTTATATTGATTTACTGCATTCATGACATTACGTCTAATAGCACTATTAGAGTAACCAGGTTTTGCAGTATTACAAATATTCCAACCTTTTCGTTTTGCTAGTAAATTTGCCCAGGTATGTTCTTGGCTTGGTAGTTCACTACCATATGTAAAACTATCTCCGCCTGCTATTAATACTGTCATATTTTAAAGATATTATCCTTGTTTGCATTATCTAGAATTTCTCTTGTACGATCTGTCTTTAGTCCAGTCATTTGTAATACTGCTCGTGGATGACTACTAGCATTAGCAGTACAATGTGGAACATTACTCCAATCAAATACATGTACCTCTCCGGCACGCCATCGATCGTACATACAGTTTCCGTACATATAAAAATGTCCAGGTTGCCAGTCATCTAACATAATAGTTATTCGTACTACACGTTCTGGATCGTCTGGACATCTGTCCCATAATTTATCAATGTGCTTGTTAAACATTTGTCCAGTCATTTGTATATGTGCTTGCCACTTTACTAAACTAACACCATCACTTGTAAGTTTAAAGTAATCCATCATTTTATATAATGTTGGATAATCTGACCAATCTGAAAAACTATTTTTGTTAGTAAGAATTAATCCTTTTGGATCCCCGCCTGCTTGAGCAATATCATATTCTTCCTGAGTAAGCATTTCAGGATCTTTTTTCTTTTGTGCAAAATGTTTACGTGTTGACCAGTTTACAGGATGTGTTGCTTTGACAAGTCTATCACGTTCCGCTTTCCAATCTCCTTCGAATCTACCAATCACTTCAAACCAATCACCTGGTTGGTCTTGTATAGTGTCATCAAAATGGTAATCACTATGTGCAACAGTCCAATCCCAACTACTGGCATAGTCGTTAGGATCATCAAGTTTTTTGTTTACAAATTTTCTCATAATAAGTACATCCAAATTAACATAGGAACTATTATCGCAAACTGTGGTAAAAAGTTAAGAATAATTGCACGTTCATTCCATTTAAAACCAACATAAATCCACCCACTAGCACCTATCATTTGCAGTATGCTATTCCATGGAGTTACGCCTGCGACATGCAGTATCATAGCAATAAGTATGACCACTGCACTCGCATATTTAACGTAAACTACGATGCCACTATTATTTTTGGGCAAGTAATGTATCCTTATACACAGCTTTAATTCCAAATGCTTCGTTATTAAACTTCACAAGTGTACTTAATGCTTCAGGTGTAATAAGTTTCATCAGTGTATCTCTATGAGCATCACCGGCATTGCCAATTAGCCATTGATACTTGCCAACTTTCTTTTCTACTGCACTGACACTTTCAGGATTTGTAGCAACTTGTTTTAATGCTGCGATTAGTTTCGCTTTATTTGGATTTCCTTTTCCAACCCATAGTGCTTTTTGCATACCATCACGGAAACTTTTTACAAGTTTATAGGCGGCATATAAATCACCTTCTGGTTTTGTTCTATTTGCTGCATAGAATAATTGCTCCATTTGATATCCTGGATAATTTGGATCATCAGCATGTGAACCATCTGCTTGTAGTATCCCATGGTGAAACCATAATCCTGCAACGCCTTGTTCAATAGTAGGTTGAACATGTTTTTTAAAAGCAGCTGGATTTTCTCTAGTACCGTCTAGTTCGCCACGTTTAAATGCTAAACGTCTTTCGCCACCTGACATACCTTTTACCCAGTTTACTTTACGTTTGAAACAGTCAATGTATTGTTCTGTAGTAAGTCCTGCTCCACACTTTAGTAATGTCATTGCAATGCCTTCTGGAATCATTCCACTACCAGCAGCAAAAGCAGTTTTCTTTCCACCGTATGGATTATGATCCTTACGTGATGCAACAATAATATTTAGATTCATTAATCCTACACTTTCATAGTCGGCATAGTTGTAATCTACCTTTTCGTTTAAGAAACTTACACCATTACCACCATGAGATACCATTATTGTTTTTGGATCATTTTGGAGTTCATTGTGAAACTTGTTGAATCCAGGAATGTCTCTAGCACCTCTAATGTGTTTGATAACAATCTTTTCATCTAAATATTTTTCCATTTCTGTAGCCACGATCTGTGCCCACACACTTGTACCTCCTCCTGGCTTTTGTGGTACTATCATTGTATAATCAGCAAGTGCTGGTGTACTAAGCATTAAAAATAATGCAATTAAAAATTTACGCATAATCGATTTTTCCTTTCTTTATAAAACTATATGCAAAGATACCTATAATAAAAATAACTAATACCATAAATATCGGTCTTGTAATTAAACTTTCAATGTCATACAAAGCAAACATCTGTATGGAAAGTTTTTCTATTTTTTCGGATAATATAAATCCTATTAGTAGAGCAGGTCTACTAAATTTGTAATGTCTGCAAACAAATCCTATGCAGGAAAATACAGCTAACATTACAAAATCTTCCCAGCCTCCTGTATACTGCATACTACTCCATACAATTACTGCTAGTAAAATAGGAAAATAATATTTGTAAGGGACACTGGTAATATAACTAATTGGCTTTATTAAAAATATACACAATATTGCAACTATAACTGTTGCACTTAAAAAGCCAAATGTCATACTTGTAAAAAATTCTGTGTCGTAGGCTAAATCTGGTGTGCCTAATTCAAAATTTAGATACATAAACAAACTCATTAAAACTGCCGCAAACGGTGCACCTGGTATACCAAATAAAACTGTTGGAATCATACTTGTTGCTTTCTGTGCATTATTAGCACCTTCTGGTCCTATAACACCTTTAATATTGCCGTTACCAAAACGTTCATTTGGATTACTAGCGACTGCACTTCCGTATGCCATCCAATCTGCCATAGCACCTCCTAGTCCAGGCAGTAAACCTATAAAAGCACCAATAAAACCGCCTCGTAGTCCTAACCAACGATTACGCCAAAATTCTTTGACACCTTCTGTTAATTCGCTTTTTACAATAGTGGCAGTCTTAGTTCTATTGAACAGTCCTTTAATTAATTCTGGAATAGCAAATAGTCCTGCAACTACTGGCATAAGTTGTATACCATCTTCTAAATAAAACCAACTACCAGTAAAACGTGGCTCATTTGTTTCTGGGTTAACTCCTACCATGCCTAAAAATATACCAATACAAATTGCACACAAACTACGGAACCAAAATTTTGTACTTATAAATCCAACTGTTGCTAGTGCAAGTACAGTAAATGCCCAAAGTTCAGGTACACCAATAATCATCAATAAGTTTGTATACCAAGGTAATAATAAGAACACTAAACAACCCCAAATTAAACCATTTACTGTTGAAGTGGTAACGGCGGCACTGATTGCATAACTTGCTCTGCCTTGTTGTGCAAGTGGAAAGCCATCTACCATAGTAGCAGCGGCACTGTTTGCTCCTGGTATTCCTAACAATATTGAAGTAAAACTATCGCCTGTGGTACTAGCAGCAACCACTGCCATTAAGAATACTACACCTAAATATGGTTCATGAACAAAGTAACTGATAAAACCAAACAGTGCAACCAAACCTGTAGTAGCACCTGCACTAGGTATTATGCCTATTAGTAATCCATATAGTACGCCAGCCATTAAAGCTGTAATCATTTCAATCATAGAGAATCCACAGTCGCATACATGCGAATGTGCCTTAAAAATTTCCGGGAGTCTACAACTGAACTTCTTTACATTCGAGCGTTAGTTGTAGTATGTTTTTATTTATGTTCTTTCCAGACAGATTCAAACTTTTCTGAAGTACGAGGTAAACGTTCACAGTTTCCCCAAAGTCTTGCGGTATAATTATCAACCATTCTATCTACGTCTTTTTGGCTCCAACTATCAGGTATAAGTTGTCCTTTTACTGCAAAGTATAGTTCATTTGCATCTTTCCATTTTTGTGCAAAATCTTTTTCCCAATAAGCACGACCACCGTCCCATAGTGTTTTTAACCCAAATCCACATTTTAGTTGATAAATTTGTGATCCATCTGCATCATATTCCCATAGTCTATCATCTGGGGATAAGCCTACGTTTGTATATTTCTTTTGGAATATTTCCCACTTCATTACTGTTTTGTCCTCCAAACGAAGTACAGTCGATTTTTATGACTGTCTGTACGTAGATCCAATATGTCTACACCTAGTTGATTAGCACAATTTACTACAAAGTTGGCGTCCCAGGGATAAAAACTAATCCAGTTTGATTCTGTTTTATCATGTGGCAGTCCTGGATTTGCTCTAAAGAATAGTACTGCACCTGGATTGCACAAACTCACTGCATGTTCTAGCTCAGCAAATATTTTATCTGTACTACCAAAATTTATACTTCCTAGTGCTAGTATTGCATCAAAACGTTCTTCTGGATAGTAATCTAATAGTTTGATTTGTAAATCAGCACGATCATTATATGGATCAATCCCTATAATATTGTCTATCTTGCCTTTGAACTCATGGTATCCACATCCAATATCTAGAACATGTCTTGGTTTCAGTTTGTTTATTTCATCTATTAGTGCTGGACCACTGTATTTGTATTTTGACATTTCTCCTTGCCAAACATTGGCAAAATAATGTCCCAACACTTTATCATCAATTCTATCTACTAGTTGTCCAATGTTTTCGTACTCAACATCTTCTACAGTTACATTAAATGTGGCCTGTATTGCTTGACGCATGGTATTTGGATTTCGTAGAAGTTGAGGTGATACGTGTATCATCTGTTCTAGTTTGTTAAGGATTTTATGATTCATGGTTTACCTTTATATGTAGTAATGAAAATATCACTGTGTTTATGATGTTGTTTCCATTGTAACTTATGTTTCTGAGCAAAGTCAAGTATAAGTTGATTTTGTTCACATATTCTTTCCCACATAGTATCTATATTTTCATACCATTCATAGTTAGGATATGTAATTGTAAAACCTCCGGCTTGTAACCACCAATCCATACTAGGTTGGTCTGCTCTATATATTAGTTGTATCCAAGCATCTGGATATTGATATTGTATTTCTGAAAAATAATATGGCCACTCATGACTCATTAGTAATTTAGTACCTGTACCTGAAAAAGGTGCATATAGGTTGCTTGCAAATAAACTACAATCAAACTCCATGCCTGTGCCAAAATAAGCATCTCGATGTCCTGAGAATTTATTGTGTGTATAAACTCTATGTGGCGCTCTGTCTGTTGTATCGTAAGCTGGGTCTTGTTTGATCTCCTGTGCAATACCACTCCAACGACTGCCTGGCACACCTGTAAAAAATATTAATTCTGGAAGCATAAAATTATTTATCCATTATATACGTATATAACTAATATATGGTATTATATCTACTAATAGTGTGATTTAAATACAGTTAGGAAAGGGAGGCAAGAGTCTTCATGAATCAATTAAAAAATTTGCTTCTCTATAACATTAACAGGAGATAGCAAATAAATGGCTAGAAAAAACCGTAAGCAGAGACATAGACACGAAACTCATGCTGAATACATCAATAATAACGTTCACTACCTACCACAAGCACAAAAACAAAAACAAGTCCATATACATGGTCGCAACCCAAATCAAAAAGATTACATACAAAAACTATTAGATCCGACGCAAACAATTATATTTGCTACAGGACCTGCTGGTACAGGTAAGACAATGTTAGCAGTGTTGGCGGCAGTGAAAGCACTAAAAGAGCAGACTATAGATAGGTTAATTATTACGAGACCTGCAGTTGGTGTAGATGATGAAAAACACGGATTTTTACCTGGCGATTTAAATGCAAAAATGGAACCCTGGACAAAGCCTATATTTGATGTAGTAAGAGAATATTATACTGCAAAACAAATACAAACTATGATTACAGAGGGTATAATAGAAGTTAGTCCACTTGCTTTTATGAGAGGACGTACATTTAAAAATGCATTTGTTATCGCAGACGAGATGCAAAATGCTACACCTAGTCAAATGAAGATGTTACTCACTCGTATAGGTGATGACAGTAGAATGGTTGTTACAGGTGATATAGCACAAACAGATCGTAAAGAGTATGAAAATGGCTTATTAGATTTTCAAAAGTTATACGATGCTTATTTAGACAGTGAATATATATCTGTAAGTAAATTTGATCACGAAGATATCGAAAGACATCCTGCAGTTGCAGAAGTTTTAGACATCTACGGCGATAAATAATGGTGTTATAACATTTTTAAAACCGGAGACTTAATTCATGGATTATAAATTTGCACTAAGGTGTTGGCAAGATAAAGAAGGCAGCGAAAATGCTAAAATAAATGTCTTCGTAAATGATACTCAAATATTAACAGAAGCAGAAGTTTCTGCTGAATCACGTGATACACCAAGTATTGTTTCTTTTGATGCTACAGGACTACCTGATCCTAATAGTGATGGAAGTGTGACATGTACTATTAAAGTAGTTTTAGTAAATGATTATTATGTAGATTCAGATACTGATAGAAATGTACATATAAATGGTATAAGATATATTACTAAAGACACAGATGGAATTTTTAAAGCATATAATGGGACAACTGATGTTACAGTTACTGATTTTACAAATTATGATAATTTTCAGGGAAGAACTATACCAACTAATGTTACAGGAGATCAAATTCCTGCAGACTGGAACGAAAGTTCTGGGGATTTTTATGATATTATCGTTTGGGGTGGCGATGATGGTGTTGTTATTACATGTCCTTTAATAGCATTATTCCGTGCACCTAATGGGTTTTTAGAATAAGAAAAATTGGTGCACCAGGAAGGATTCGAACCTCCGACCCTCGGTTTCGTAGACCGATGCTCTATCCAGCTGAGCTACTGGTGCTAAATTTTATTCGTGTTCGCCACCTGGATCATTTTTATCCAGTATGACTTTTTTACCGTTTACCCACATATAGCCTCTGCTTCTGCTAGGTGTATGGTACCTTTTATCTAAAAAGAATGTAGGACGTCTTTTGGCTAATTCAAACGTGCCCACTGTGATTACTATTCCTGCAAGCAGTAGACTATGAGCAACTGCACTGTATGCAAACACTGTAATACTACCTATACTCATTGAAAAAATAATACACCACATCCATGCTAATACCTGCATTACCATGTGTCTAGTGTTTAGATCAGGAATATTAGCCAGTGGATTACGTTTATCATTCATCACTGCATTCCAACAGTCTGCAATAAATTTGTTCATAATGTATTCCTTATACTAAGTTCTTATTTACATAGTTGTATATATCTTTCCAATTTTTCATTAATGGAAAGTCTTTATCATGCATATTAAAACCATGCTCCATTAGCAACGGTTTCATTCCTTGCTTTAATCCTGCTAAACAATTCTCAGGCTTATCTTCTACCCAAAAGTAACCACTGTCTTTGTAAACTGAAAGTGCATCATCTTTATCTGCACCAGTGCCTATACAAGTTACAACACTGAATGTATCTTTTCCAAAAAGTTTTGCTAAGTTCATCTTCCTTAGTTTCTGTGCATATTTGTTTGTTGACAAACTTGTAACACAATGAAAGTCCCAACCTTCTTCAGCCATCTTTGTAACATATTGTACTGCATCTCTAAGTGGAGGAAGGTAACCAATTGCTGCACTTTCATTAAACTGTTTAATAAGTTTCTTACCTTGTGTTTTATCTACACCGTATCTTTCACCAATGTTGTAAATTAAATTACTATCTTTTACTCTCTTAAATCCAAGTTCTGCCATAAAAATATCAAAGGCATATTCCCAATTACATATTACTCCATCACAATCTACAACTATCGTCTTTTTCATCTTCTCTCCGTTTTCTAACTATATTATTACTATAGCACCTTTTTATGTTTTGTCAACCTTTTATTTGCGAAACAATATAACGAGTGTATATTTCTAAAGTATTACAATCTGCTCTTACAAATTCGTCTCCCATACCTCGTAGAGTCCATCCGCCAACTTGATTTGGATTATTCCATGTTTGATAGTTGTTAACAAGATCTTTGATTAGTTGTTCACTAGCTTCATAATCTTCTGCTTCTCCTTTTGTATAAAAGATTTTCCCGTCACTTGTTTGGTAAGCTGGCATACTAATTTGTTTAACACCTGTAGAGTTGTTGTCGTTTTCAAAAAGATCTAGAATTTGTCCCATTTTATTTTCCTTTAGGTTTGTTAAAGTTTAATAGTAGTGTCTTATTATGCTTTGTCAACTGTTTTAACATAATTTAATACAGTTTCATTGCCTCTATGAAACTTACTCTTCTGATGTCTTTTTACTTTGCCTTTTATTTTACAACTGGTACCCCAATGTTCAGCAGGATGTTTTGTAAAGAAGCAAACTAAGTTACCATCTATCTCTCCATTGACAACATGACATTGTAAACTCTGTATAAAACTACAATTAAGCACATTTAGTGTACCTGTGAAATCTTGATTTACTACACCTACAAATGTACTGTTAACACTTAAACTTCTTATAGTTTGATCTGTAGCATCTCTCTTAATACTTCTAAAATAGGCTTTAGGTAAACTTGCTACAACACCTATATCTCGCATTGTAACTTCACCAGTGTTAATTACATTGAGAACACGTTGCTCAAACTCATTTATTTTACCACCCAGTGCTTTAAAAGTTAATCCTTTGTAATATGTAATAACTTTATCTGCAAGTTCTGCACAGTCTTCAGCAACAAAATCCACAAATGCCATTCTAAAATCATCTAATAGTCCTAAATGACTCTGTATTATAATTTTATTACTAGCAGGTCCATCTGTAACATATTTTTCGTTATTTTGCTTAAATGCAGCCACTGCATAAGTCATTACAGTTTTAATATCAAAAATAGTATCGAATTTCTTCATCTGCTTGGTCCTCCTAGTTAAATACTTTATACTTACATAATAACATAGATGAACAACTTGTCAACCTATAATTGGAAAAGATTTAGAGAATATACTGTAGACCGTATACGTAATAGTACTGTTGATTGGGAACCTTATTGGCATGTTGTAATTGAAAATACACTACATCCTGAACTTTTTGCTCTTGTAGAACAACAATGGCCAGATTTTAAGAGTATAGATTACAATAAAAATCCAGACGGTTTCAATCAAAACAGAAAATACACACCTTTAGAAACTAGACGTGATTTGCCTTTTTGGCAGGACTATTATAAAAACATAATTGATCATCCTGATATAATAGATGCAGTATATAGTTTGGAAAGTTTAGAAAATAATTGCTCTGGAACAACAAGTAGCCTATGGGAAGATTATAGAGGATATGGTGTAAAGAACCATTATGATGGTTATACTATAAGTGTTGCTTGGCAATCATATGTTTATTGTGATGGCGGAGAACGCTGGGGAACTAGCATAAATGATGAACACGGAAACGAAATAAAAAGGTTTCCTTTTAGACCTAATTTATCCTGGTTAATGAGAGTTGATGCAACTAGTTGGCACAGTTGTGATGAAATAGAATGTGACTTACGTAGAAGTATAATGGTACGTTTTATGTGTAAGGATAGAGGCTAATTAATCTGACTTAATTCTACTAATGTTGCAGATAAGTTTATTTCCTGATCTGCAACCATTGGAATGTTTCTTAGACCTTTTGCAATAATTAGTATTGCAGCATCCTGTTGTTCTTGTGTCTCTCCCCACAGTTGCAAATTGTCATACATCCATCTAAACAGTTCATCCATTTCTTCTGGACGCACCTGACTACATAACATTTTACGAGCTTCTAATATTTTGCCTTGCTTGAACAAATCAACTACTGCAAGTTTATAATCAGCAGTCGCACTGTCTCCCTCGTTTGGCTTTATAAGTTTACCATCAACAGTATTCATTTGACATAAGTTCAAGCATTTACGTAAGTCAGGATACGTTGCTTTTACATAACTGTCCAGTGTATCAATATCTATCTCAACACCTTCTTCAACACATACTGTTGCAATTCTCGCAGTAAACTCTGTGTGATCAATCTTTTCAATATGAAAGCCTTGACACCTGCTATGGAGTGCAGGTATTATTTTATTAGGGTAATTACAAGTTAGTATAAATCTACTGCTACTTGCATATGTCTCCATAACACCACGTAATGCCGCCTGACCATTAGGTGATATATAATCTGCTTCATCTAATAGTACAACTTTAAATTCACCAAAAGGCATTGTTTGTACAAAGTTTGTAATTTTATCTCTTACATTTTCAACACTATTTTCACGACTAGCATTTATTTCCAGTACATCATATTCATCTATATCTAGCATGTTTATTAAAACTTTTGCTAGTGTAGTTTTACCTGTACCAGGTGCACCACTAAACAATAAATGAGGTATTGCCTTACTATCTACCCAACCTTGTACTTGTTTACGTTGTGCATCATCTCTGAACACATAGTCAGCAATAGTTTTAGGGCGATACTTTTCAGTCCATAGTTCTTTCATCATATACCTATTATATTATATTTTTTCGTAAAGGTCAAAATCTTCTTTGTATAAAGATTCAACACCAGACTCTTCAATGAATAGTGTTATCAGTGCAATTAGTTCTGGATCAGCATTTTCTGGATATAGTTCAAATTTTTCATATCCATTTTTTACTGCCCAATTGCTAAAGTCATCTAATTTTATAAACTTCCAATTGATATTCTTATAACGTTCACTTGCACTAGTTTGTGTTTGTAGATGCACTGGATTTATATTATACCAATCTTTAGGTTCATCTTCCAGTGTTTCAGTCATTAGTTCTTCAGTATCATTCCATTCAGATAATAGTTCTTTACCATGTGCAGTTGCAAATCTTTTTGTTACTGTTTGTATCTGTTTAGGTAATCTACCATTAGGATTTCGTACAAGATAAATTGCATCTGCATTTTCAATTTTTTTAACATCTGCATCACCTAATTGTACAAAGCCATTTGCTTCACCCCAATTAATGATACTTCTTCTAGCACATTTAGGACTAGTCCCTATCAGATGTGTTCCGTTCCATATTACCATTTGTTAATTCTGCAATACGCCTATATAAACTATAAACTTGATCTTGCAGTTCCTTTACGTCATGTCTTAATAATCGATTTTCTTCTTGCATTGCTAAAGAATGTTTACGCCATTCTTCTGCTTTTGTCATCAAGTGGTTCATTTATACCTCCAGTTTTCCTACACTAACTTTACCTTGATACTCTTGTGTTTGGTGACCAGCACTTGCTTTATAGATGCTTTGTGGTTCTTCGTCTTGTATACCTAACACATCATTTGGATCCACTGTTCTAACAGTTTCACCATTTAGTTCAAACCCACGACTCCAACGTCCATGAGCAACTAATACGTATTGTCCTACACTAACATCTTGTTGTTCAGGTCCAATTGCAATTACTTTACCCCAACGAGGATGAATACCGCCTGACTTCCCGTCATCACTTAATATAATGATTCCGCCTTCAGTACGTTGTTCACCAAATTCCATGTTGTTTACAAGTATTCCATCTCTAAGAGGCTTAAATGTACCTGTAGTTTTTGTTATCATTAATTACTCCTAGTTCTTATTGTGTGGTGGCATTTTTGTTTCTATAAACCAAACATGCTTACGTAATCCAGGATGATACTTTTTCATTCTTAGTTTTTTACCTTCACGTATCATACTAATACTTTTACGATGAATAAAATGATGAGTTGCATTGTCTCTAGTCTCACCTTCTGGAACCATCCATGCTTTACTGTCTTTATTCTTTTTTACTGCCATTATATCCTCTTTACACCTGGGGTGTTAAGTGTTTTTGTAGTTTGTGATTCTTGTACTTTATTATCTACCTCTTTAGCCGCCGCCACTGCTGCAGCTAGTCCGCCTGAGGGTACTTTAGTTTTTGAAGTATTATCTATTACTCTATCAGGATTGTTTTCTACCATTTGTCCTACGTTTGTTCCTTGAACTGTTGGAGTAGGTTCTTCAACTGGTGTTGGAGTAGGTTGTACTGGAGGAGGTGGTGGTGGAGGAGTAGGAACTGTTGGTTGTATAGGAGCAGGTTCTGTTTTTACAGTTTGTGGCGGAGTCCAATCTTGCCAATCATCGTCAGCAGTAATACCTGTTCCTTCTGGAATGGCACTATCACTTGGCACCATAGTATTTAATTCATTGTATTCTCGCATAATTTGTTCACGACTCTTTACAATGTTGCCTGCAGGATCTATTTCGTCACCACGTGCATTTACATTCATATTTCCTATTGCAGGAGCAGTTTCGTTTGCAAGTAATAATGCACCAAAGTCTACACTCTTGCCACTTGATGTTCTATATGTTCTACCCGGCTTTCTTGCCATTTTAGTCTCCTAATTATATACGTATATTATATACTTATCTTAAAAATTCGTCAACATCTAAATCATAATAAATGCTATCTATTTTATGAACACCTATTAGATAAAGCACGTAACTTGCTACACTTGATCCTCTGCCTACACCCCAGACAACGTCATTATCTCTCATTGTGTCCACTAGATATACCAAAAAGCATAATAATTTAAACATATCTCTTTGTTGATAAAGTAATAGCTCTTTGCCTACACGTTGTAGCTCTACGTCAGTTTTACACAAATCCAATAGATATTTTGCAATATCTAAATTTTTGTATTTGTCAGGCATGTTCCAATCGTCTTGATTTTGTTTATGGAACCGTTGTACATCTATATCTAACTCGCCCAATTGTTTAAGCATAGTATTATAGTGTAGTTTATTACAGGCGTTATTAAACTTAGATACGTCTTGTAAACATAGATTACTAATATCTAGTTGAGGATTTGCATATAGCATCTCAACTGCTTGATCTTCATCTAATATTTGTCTTGAATAGTTATCAAGCATTATTGTCATTGTCTTTATCAGGTGGCTTCTTTTTGTATTGTTTTAAATCTATTACTTTACCTTCAACTAAGTCTACACTCTTTTCATACTTAATGTCAATATCTGAATCTTCCCAACTTTGTTCAACTAGTTTAAGTCCTTCTTGTAATAGTAATACCTGAGGATGGGGTTTGTACCAATGTGTGATAATGTCAAGAGCTTCTTCATTATCTTTAAATAACTCATGAAGCACTTGTCCTCCTCCATCCTGATCACCAAAATTATGGCTTACTGTTCTACTTTGTAGACTATTGACTGTAATACTCTCTATAAAAAGTACTTCTTCACAAATTGCAGTAAGTTTAGTATACAAACACATTGCTACCATATGGTCCCAGGGTTCGTCTGGAAAAACATGAACCTGTGCTCTAAGTGGAATGTTGTTAAGTAGTTGTAAATTTTTATATGAAACAAAAATACTGTTCTCTAAAACATCAAAAATATAGTATTGTATACGTTCTACTGCTTTTGTAAAAAAATCTTTGTCTTTTTGTCCATTAGGATGAGCTTTAATTTCTATATTCCATGTATTAGGAAGTAAATAATCCTCTAGTACACAAGTACTGTTGAAAGTTTCTTTTATTATTATCATTGATTATACATCGATTAACGAGTCCCAGTCTTTGCCTTTGTTATCTTTATTGTTTAATTTTTCGTATCTTTCGTGTTCTCTACGTTGTTGTTCTGCTTTGTAATCATCTAACATCATATGTATTTGATTTACAACATGTCCATGGCCACTAGTATGTGCCCATACTAAACGTTTGTTTAGTTCATTTATCTTCTTTGTTAAATCACTGTCTGATAATTCAAAAACATTAGGAGTTAGTGGATGGTTCACATTTCACCTACCCTTCTTTTTTCACAATACATTAAAAAAGATCTCCAATTCCAATATAATAAAAATGCACCAAATAAACTTAATACTGTAGGACTTAGTGTAATCTTAAGACTTATATACATTAATAATGCAAATATTCCACAAACCCAATGATCTTTTGTTGTAAGCAAATACTATTCTCTATTTCCTAGTAGTGCTAATAACATTTGGAATAAGTTGATAAAATTAAGATATAAACTTAATGCAAACTGTACTCCGTATCTTTCATCGCCACCACATTCGTTATAAATTTGTTTAGCTCTTTGTGTGTCCCAGGCAGTCAAACCTGTAAATATAAGTACACCAATAATACTAATTGCAAAATGTAATCCACTGCTTGCTAAGAAGATATTTACAATACTAGCAATTATTATTCCAATTAGTCCTATTATTAAAAAACTACCCATTGAAGTTAGATCTTTTTTAGTACTATATCCATATATACTTGCACCAGCAAAAGTTGCACTTGTAATGAAGAAAACTTGAACTAAACTATAGGCAGTATAAACTGCAAATAATGCACTTAATCCTATACCCATTACGGCAGTAAATGCATAGTAAAAGTTCTTTGTAGTAGATAGTTCCCAATTACGTCCTGCAAAACTATACCAAAAAATCATACCCAATGGTGCTAACATTACTACCCATGCTAGTGGACCACTCATTAATGAGTATACTAATCCTGTTGCATAAACAAAATAAGCAACAACACCACTTACTGCTAATCCCATAGCAGTGTGGTTAAACATATTCAACATAAATTTACGTAAACCTTCATCATACTGATAACTAGTTGTCGCATATGCTGATCTATTCATTATAAATCTCCGTCTTTTCTATTCTCACTATAGAAAGCATCAAAACTACCACCTGGGTAACGTGCTTCTAACTTTTTAACATTTTCTGCTATTACTTCGTTTGGATCAAGATTCAATGCACGGCATGAATTTATCCAATACCACATAATATCACCTAGTTCTCTTTTAGCATGATACTGTGTTTCTTCGTTAAGTGGTTTGCCTTGAAATATACACTTCTTTACAATTTCCATAAACTCACCACCTTCTGCACTGATACCTACTGCACCAGTCAGTAGTAAACTTACATTTACACCACTGTCTTCAAGATTGTCTACCGCAGTTTTCATGTCACCCACATTGTTGGATTCAGCACTTGTAACTGCTTGTACGAATTCTTTGTATTTGTTTAAATCGATTTGTTTCATTTATACCTCTAATAATAAGTTTATATTATAGCAGATATAATTTAATAGTCAACTGTTAAATTGCTTGTAGAACTAATTTTTTCCAAATAACTGTAGAACCATCATATGTACCTGTACAAACATACAAGTTTGTAGCATCTGCGGCAATATCACCTGCAGCATCACCAGCTTGGCCTGCAGCAGTTGCAGTTCTAACTTCTATGGCTCTATTGTTTCTGAGGCAATCTATTACTGCAATACTTGTACCTGCATCATCAGTTACAAATTCAAATATATGAACACCTGTTCTATCCGGAGTAATTACACGAGCACCATTTGAACCAATTAATTGATCTTGTCCTATATCTACTGCACTTGGTAATGTAATAGTATGAGCTACACTTGCCACGTTTATTTCAACTCTAAGTGTACCAACTTTTCCTGAAGCAGGAAAGTTACTAAATGCTAGAGTGACACTACCACTAGTTGTAAGTGTTTGGTACGGGCCTGCACTAAAATCAAATGTTTGAGTACCTGAAACTGTGCCTTTAGCAATACGTGTTTCGCTTATGTCTTTAAGTTCAAAATCTTCAAGCACTGCACCTGCACCGTCGTTGCTTAGTGAGTCTCCACTTAACGCACTCTTTAGTACTGCTTTTGCTTCTAAGTCTGTTATCTCTGATTTAGCAGTATCAAGTGCAGTTTTTAAATTTGTAAAATTATCACGAAAGCCTTGACTATCGTTGTCCTGTCCTGCTACTGGATATGCTGTATCAATACCTGTTGTTACAATTGAACTTGCCATTATCTTTTTTCTCCGTCTTGGAAATTATGTATATATTTATCTTTCAGTATAAGGCAACCTATCAAAAACTCCAACTTGTGGAAACTTGATATATAAATCGCCTTCATCTTTGTCTGTATACGTATCTATTGTTGCAAAAAATCTTGTACCATCACCATCAAATGAAGTTACTGTTGTAGTTACATCAAAACTAGTTTCAGAAGTAGAAGTAAACATATTAGAAGTTTTATCAAAATTTTTGGATAAGTTATTATCTAATATAAATCTATCTATTTCAAAACTTATCTTTTTAATGTCTAAATTATCATTTTTAATTCGTTCTTCTAACCTGTATTTTATTTTATCTGCAGTCCCTGGTTTACAATATACAACAGGTGCTGCCAATGTCCAACCTAAAACTGTATCGTCAGTCTGTTTATCCTGCATCCAATTTGGAAGAACTTTACGTTCTAATATTTGATGACCTATTCCTGTTCCTAATCTGCTTCTCATATTTTCTATACTATTAGGATAAGCAAAGTACATATTGTCCTGAGATGCAAGATATTGACTATGACTGACATCAGGCATTGTTTCACTTACATGAAATGGATTTGTCCAGGTAGTTGCACTACGTAGATCCTGTCTTAACGCAGGACTATCACTAAGTCCTGTAGTTGGATTTACCCCTTGCATATTATCTACTAATTCTATATATACTATTTCATATTTTACAGTATCATCTGAATTAAGTGCTCTTGCAGTTTTAAACCCTCCAAAACGTAATGTATTATTGTAAAAGTTTCTATTCATTGCACTTATATAATCTGTTTCATTACTAGGAGTAAGTCCTGTAATTATTAATGATCTTATATCTGTTTGTACACCAAAAGCATAATCACTTATTCTGTAAATATCTTGTGTAGGGATATCATCACTATTTTGTATTATACTCTCATAAATTTCTCTTTGTGATTGGCTAGGCAATGCTAGTGCATATACACTATCATAAGGCCTATCTGTATCTGCAGTAAGTGTAATTGTAAACTTTTTATATGTATCTACACTACCATCAGTACTGAATACTCTTGCTACAAAACTATAAACAGATTCAAATGTTGTTTCGTTTGTGTATAGATCTTCTAAATCAAAAGTAGTTGTACCTGTATCGAACATTAATGTTTCGAAACTTACTCTACCTACTATAAATCCATCACTGTTTAATTTTAAACCCTGTGGAAGTTTGTTTGTTCCTAAACTTGCAGTACCTGTGCCTGATCCTATTCCTGTTGCAGTAAATTTTGTTCCTACTTTGTTATCAAAACTTCCTATTGCAATAAAATCTGTAGTACCGGCAGTTACTATTGTATATTCTTCACCTACTACAAAATTTCCTGCAGGTATAGTTGTAACACCACTTTTTAATTCATATTGTACAGGTGTCCCATCACTTATTGTAGCAATTACGTCTAGTTGACTTTGCTCTCCTGTCTTTATAGTTAAGTTGTTACTAGGCCATGTAATATTACTTACTTCTGATCCTACAACAGTAATTGTAAAACTTGTCTCGGTACTAATATATTCTGTTAAATCTCGTTTTTGTACTTTTATACCAAAGGTAAAATTTGTTTCAATAGCACTAAAACTTGGAATTGTACCTGTTAACCAGCCACTTTGACTGTTAAGAGATAGTCCTGTTGGTAATGATCCGCTTGAAAGTATATAATCAATAGTATCGCCATCAAAGTCTTTGCCTAAAAATTGGAAATTAAAGACATTATTATCTTTGATGCGTCCTAGTCCTGTACTTTGTGTTAGTAATGCAGGAACTCTTAAATTTGTTTCACTTGCATCTAATAATTGACTTATGTCAATGTTTGTATTTGAATCATTAATATTATCTGCAGTTACTAAGTCCATATCTGCAGTAACGGCGTTTCTACTTACTGCATATAACGTATATGTTTTGAAATCTACATCTTTGCCATCAGTAACTTGTACAGTAAATTCATAATTTTTGTTTATTGCTTTCGTTCTAAAATCCCACTCACTCATATCAAAGTTTGTATCATCAAAACCTGGTGTACCATCTATATCAGCAAAAGGATCTATATATCCGTAAATTCTGCCTGTGCTAGAAACTGTAACACCACTAGGTATTTGACCACTTTGTAATGACCAAGTTAGTGTATCTAGAGGATCTGGATCTGTAGCAGTTAGTTGTACATCTACTAACTCACCATCTAAGTATGCGCCTAAATTACTTGCAGGTGTCGAATCAATTGTGGGAGCATCCTGTCCAGTGACAGTCATCTCAAAAACACGATCTGCAACTGTGCCATCTAAACTTACTGCTCTAACAACAAATTTACTAGTGACGTCTTTTGCTACTTCTGCTGGCACACCCTGTATATAATCATAGTTTTTAGGATTGCCTTCAATAACACCATTTGTAGTAACTCTTATACCTACAGGAAGAACGCCACTAAGGTATTTGTAACTATTTGCATTGTCTGCATTAAGTTGAATTTGATAGAATTCGCCTTCTACTACTGTGCCCAAATCGCCTGGTGGTGTGATCCATACTGGAGCCGCCATACTATATACTCCTCGTTATACAGTATTTATCTTACGGTGCTGACGATTTATATGGGTGATCAACTGGTAAGTTGGCGGTTAAGCCCCATTTGTGAGCAAGATAACCTTCTGCTTTTTCAAAATCTGTTATGTCTGTGCCGCCTGTACCCGGAATGGCAGCAACACAAAAAAATTCTGCTACTCTGCCATCCAGTCTCTCGTTAGCCCTGTTACGCATGATTCTCACGTCTTGGTCAGTGTTGATTGAGTTGTCGTAGTCGTTCACAGGAGTAAATGCGTTTGAACCATCTACCCTGGCGGCGATTTGGTTACCAGTTTTGTTAAATATAGTGCCTACCAGATGAAATGCGTCAAGGCTGACTGCTGAGTCAAAGGCTTCGAGGTTACCTATGGTTGATGAAATTCTGTTTGAACTTAATCCATCTAGGTCTAACTCACCGTTGAATGCACTGGCGTTACCGGAACTGACAGCATAGCCTCTTTTGCTACCTGCTGCTACTGTGTTGTTTGTAAAACTGTAGAAACTGTCCTGCGTGTCATTTACGGTGTCCGCCAGAAACACGCCTATGGCCCAGTGATTACCACTGGATGCTACTGCCTGTTCGTCTGATGTAGTAAAGTCCTCACCAGATCCGCTAAAGTCCCATACGTTAAGACTGTTTAATCCACTGGTAACTCTGGTTGGTGTACCGTTGACTGTGATTGAGAAATTACTTGCCTTGTCGGTGACTGCTGTAACTGTGCTACCACTCAATGTATAACTGCCTGTGTCTGAGGCATCTATCCAAAATGCAGTAGTTATATCTGTTGAAGGATCCCACGCCGCACCACTGTAAGCAGTTGATCTACGTCCTGCAAAAAAACTACCGTTTACTGTTCCAATTATTGGCATTATGTAAAGTCTACCATCTGTCCAAGAACAACATAAGAACCGCCATCATTTAGTATTGTAAATGAAAAACTATCAATACCGTTAGCATTTCCTGTAGGTGCTGAACCACCTTGCCAGTTTAGTGTTTGTGCCGCACCACCTATTTGAACAGCAGTAATTTCGTAAGGTGTGCCACCTTGATTAATTATTACTGTTAGGTTTGTGGCATATTCTTGAGTAAGTGTTAAATTTGTAAAGTTTGCAGTTATATCACCACTTGCACCTGTAAGATAATGTATATGTCCAGTACTACAATCTAAAGCAGTAACACCTGTTGCACCTGTTGTTGTTTCAAACTTTTCTTCAATGCCTTCATTAATCTGTATTGGTGCTCTGAAAACAATTTGTCCGGTACCATTAGCATCAAGTGTAAGGTCATCATTACTTCTATCTGAACTTATATTGTTGTCTACAATCTGTATACCATCTGTGTTTAAACTGCCACTAACAGTAATACTTGTTACACCTGAGATATCATCTGCTAAACTAAATGATAATGCACTACCGGCGGCATTGACATCAATTTCATTTGTTGTACCTAGTGCCTGTAGTGTATCTCCTACACCAATGCTTCCTGAGCCTGTGTTACCAGCAGTTGCTATTGCACCTTGTGAATTAGTATCAACATAATCTTTTACTGCTGCCGATGTAGGTAAAGTTGTATCATTGTCGTTACTTCCAATACCTTCACTTTCAATAACTATTGCCGCCGCTTTAAAATCTGCAACATCAATATTACTAATACTATTTCCTGTACCTTCAACATCAAATGTTTTATTAGTAAATGTCATCGAATCAGAAGCAACATTTCCTGTTTCCGTATCAACATATGCTTTAATACTTTGTTGTGTTGCAAGTTGTGTATCACTATCACTTGCAAAATTATCTTCATCAAGGATTGCAGTACCACTTACACCAGTATTAATAACTGGACTTGTTAATGTTTTGTTTGTTAATGTTTGTGTACCAGAATCTGACACTAAAGTTGCGTCACCATTTCCAATTGTAGTACCACCTGGTAATGTTAATGTATTTGTAGCACCTGCTGAATGAGGTTGAGAAGCAATTACTTGGCCATGTGAATTAACATGACAATTTAATTGTAATTGACCAACTACTGATGAACCATCACCTCTAACTTCAACAATATTGGTTGCTGGTTCTAAAATAATGTTACCTGAAGCACTTGTTGTAGTGCCACCGACAATAGGTGATGTCAAGGTTTTGTTTGTTAGTGTTTGTGTATCTGTTAATGTTGCTACAGTTGAATCAATAGAAATGTCATCTGCGTTTGCATCAATACCTGTACCGCCAACCACATTTAATGTTACTGCACCAGATACTCCACCACCAGTTAAACCATCACCTGCAGTAACCGAAGTTATATCTCCACTAGCAGTTATTTGTGAATCCACATATGCTTTGATACTCTGCTGAGTAGCAAGATGAACAGCACTGTCACTTGCCATATTATCTTCATCTAGTACGCCTGTGCCTGTTACTGTTCCGTTTATATTGATACTTCCTGTACCACTTGATGAAAGTATTAGATCATCATTAGTTCTATTTGCACTAATATTATTGTCTACAAGTGTTAAGCCGTCTGTAGTTATAGTATCAAAGTCAGTGGAACCTGTAAATGTTCCAACTAAATTTGTTGCAGTTACAGTTCCAGTTATATTAATATCACCTGTGCCTGTGATATCGTTACCATTTAAATCTAAATTACCGCCTAGTTGTGGGGTTGTGTCTTCAACAATACTTGTTATTGCTCCACCACCGCCTGCATTGGCTTCTAATCTTATAGTACCTGATGCATCATCATACGTTAAAACATAGTTGTCCTGACTAGATCCTACTACTTGATCTGCATCAAAAACTAAATTTCCTAATGCTACGTTTCCTGTACCGTTTGGTATTAAATTAATATTATCATTACTACGAGAACCTTGTATGTTATTATCTACAATAGTTAATCCATCTGTAGTAATGGTATCAAAGTCACTTGACCCAGAAACAGTTAACCCACCATTTAATGTAGTATCACCAGCAACTATAAAAGTTCCTGTTCCTTGTGGATTTATAGTTATGTCACTATTAGTTGATATACTTTGAATAGTATTACTAATTGTTTGTAAACCACCAATCTCTGAACTTGTGCCTGTGTATGTAGTTGCAAAAACATCTCTATAATATTTTGTAGTACTTCCTATATCAAATGTGTTATGTGTATTGGGTATTAAGTTACTGTTTAAATCTGCATTAATGCTAATACTGTCAGTGGTAGCATCACCTATTGTAATGTTTCCACCAATAGTAACATCACCACTTGCATCTAAGTCTGTTACATATGCAGTTGCAAATCTTAGTGAACTAGATCCTAAATTATAAGTTGCAGTTGCATCTGGAACAATACTGCTGTCAATGCGTCCTGTAATTGTAACTGTATCTGCACTACTATCACCTAAGTCTACTGTACCATTTGCGACAAACGCACCTGATACTGTAATACTACTAGGAGTAAATGCACCTGCAGTCATTGAACCATCAACGATTATATCGCCATCTATGTTTGCATTGCCATCTACTTGTAGGGTAGCACCTCTAATTTGTCCTGTTGCTACTGTGTCTCCACGAAATAAACTATCTCCTTCAACTTCTACTTTACCAGTGCCATTAGGGTCTAAAATAATATTTGTATTGGTATTGTCAGTTGTTATCTTATTAGAAGTTAATTTAAGTTCACTTAGACTATCGCCGCCTATTTCGTTGTAAACTTCTGTAAAGTTTTCATTTACCTTTACAAAAGCAGCACGTAGACTATCACCTGTGCCGTCGTCACTAGCAGTACCTACATTAATAGTTTGCTTGCTCATGTACTACTCCTTAACTAACTGCGTATGCTGGTACTACGTAATTTACACCGTTGATTTTGATTTGAAAATATGTTGATGGTGTAGCCGGTAAGGCATCAGCACCACCTGCAGCTCCTACTGTTGTTTGAGCAGTTGTAATATAATTTATTTTACCTGTACCATTTGGATCAATATCAATATCATCGTTAGTTGTTTGTGTTGTAATTCTGTTATCTTCTAGTAATAATCTTGTATTAACACTTATATTTCCTGTAGTTGCTACATTTGTTCCATCGAAAGTAAATGCACCACTTGTTTGTATATCGCCATCAGCATCAACGTATGCAACTCCATTGTCGGTATGGTCTGTTAATCTAATTTCTGCACCTGTTGCTATTACTAGTCTACCTGTACCATTTGGATCAATAATAACATTACCATTTGTATTATCACTAGCAATAGTGTTGCCAGTTATTGTAATATTGTTGCCACTTGCAGCAGTACTGTATAGATAAAGTTCATCAAAATTATCGTTGATTTTATCAAAGGCAGTACGTAACGGATCACCTGTACCGTCGTTTGCACTACTACCTAAGTTTACGGTTTGTTTTGCCATCTTGTTTAGACTCCTAATTTATAGTGTATTTATAACCTGTTTTAATCTAGCCGTGTGCTAAATATTTTTATGATACTGGAAACTGTAAAAGAATACAGAACTTACAATAGAACACGTCGTGGTAAAAAAGAAGAATGTACAATAGGTTATACGGTGTACATTTTACGTTGCGATAATTGTGGACATGACTTTACAAGGACCAGTAAAACGTTTGATAAAAGAAGTTCTGCTCATGTATGCAGTAATTGCAATCAAAAAAAATTTGCTCAAAAGCAAAGTAGTATACTAAGACAATATAACAGATATGATGCTAGTAGCAGTAGAAAAATTTAAACTGCGAAGCTTTCTCCACAACCACAACTGGCAACGGCATTTGGATTGATAACTTTTAGATAGTTACCTCCTAGTTCGTTGACCCAATCAACTGTGCATCCTAGCACAAACATTTCTGCTATAGGATCAACAACCAATATGTCGTTGATAGGCTCGCTCCACTTTACATCTGGCCATTTTGATTTATGATCCCAAACATATGTAAAGCCTGAACATCCTCCACCTTTAACACCAAGTGTAACATAGTCACCATCAGGAGTAACTGACTTTAAATATTCTGTTGCTTTTTCTGTAAGTTTTAACATAAAAATATTTATCTGTAAAAATTGGCGGACAGTGTAGGATTCGAACCCACGGTACCTTTTGGGTACAACGGATTAGTAATCCGCCGCTTTAAGCCACTCAGCCAACTGTCCGTATTAGTTAATAAGAGTATTCGTATCTTTTTGTAATAGCATTTTTTGCAGTTGCATAATCACAACCTGCCATCTTCATAATAAATTTAATTGTTTGTTCTTGTGTCAATTGCATTGTACGAGCTTCTTGTACTGCAAATTCTATTTCCTGTTGCATAAAATCCTCCTATTAATTACTAATCAGTATACTACTAATTAATAGGAGTGTCAACTACTTTATACTAGAATTTTTGTTTTCACGGAAATTTTCATGTCCATAGATTTCTGCCCATTCCATAGGATCTATCTCTCTTTTAATTCCATATTGATCTAAATTTTTAGGATTTATAACTTGTGTACTTGTAGTTGAAGATTTTGTTGATGTGTCCTGATTTGACATAACTTTTCTCCTGCTGACTACTTACTTATCAATGTAATAAACAAATTTGTGTGTTACTATAATTTTCATCGTCCCATCTATAATCAAATACACACTCAGCATCACTTGTTTTAATTTTATATACATCAAGATTTTTTATTAACTTGTCCTGTACGTCTTTGTAATTGTTTGAGCCAAAACTTTTTTCTAAATCAACCTTTGCTACAACAGGATGTCCCAGTGTTAAACTAGGATCTTCTGGATCCAAGTTATTTCTTTTCAACCATTCAATAAATCGTTTTACAGTAGGAGACATACTAAGATCTGTTTGACTCCAGCGGACATCAAAATCTCCACTGCCTTGCCATTGTGATGTTAATGCAATAGTAGTTGTATTATCTAGATCAACATCTCCTTCATCATTGAAAACTTCCCAATGACTTTTGCCTACACTCTTATCGATACCCATTGTAACATCACCTTGTTTTCGTATAAGAGTATGGACACCAAATGCATCAAAGTCTGTATTTGGATCTAAATTAAAAGTTGGAGTGTTTAGAAAACAAAACAGTTGGTTATACTGTTGCCACTCAGGTGCATATTTGGATTTCCTTAAACTTAATGCACGAGATTCAAATTCATGACATAATAAATTAAGTTGTCTTATGTGCCAACGTATTTCTTTAGGTGCACGTTGATAGTAAGGAGATATTCTTCCTGCTTGTCCTTGTAGCTCTTCGAAATGCCTATGTAAATTATTGAACATGTCGTGATTCACATGTCCACCTGGTAGTCCAGGTCCTATGTCACCTTTTACTATTGTATTTTCTGCAGTAAAATGTTCTGGAATGTCATATTGGGCAAGTCCTACATTTTCCCAATTAAACATTTTTATTGTATTACAACTAAAGTTAATTTTATCACATAGTACATGCAAATCTCTTTCAGAAAATCCCATCCAATGGTAATTTTTTTCCAAATGGTATTCTTGTCTTAATAGTGTATTAAGTGATGTTAACCATTTTGTAGATAAACTACTTTCAATTACATCTATGAAAACATCTAATAGTTCATTGCTTCTGTTTCTGAGTGTAACTGTAATTTGATCCATATGTTAGAGAATCTCTTTGGAAAAATATTTTTCAATCATATCAATACGATCTTGTGCTGAAGCCAATTTATCAAGTTCTGCAATGACTGCTTCAGTAACATCTGAATGTTCACCAATACCTGCTGGCATTGTTTTATAAACTTCAATGTTTGCTAAATGAACTGCAATTTCGCCTTCTGCTTGTTTCTTAGCTGCAAGTATTATTTGATCGCCTACTTTCATTTTTATCTCCCAAGTTTAATGGTGCCGGCAGCAAGATTCGAACTCGCGACCTGATGATTACAAATCAACTGCTCTACCAACTGAGCTATGCCGGCTTTGTTATTACATATTAACTTCATAGAAGTCAATACTTTCTTCAATTAATTCATCTTTTGATTTAAAGATTACTTTATTTTGGTACTTTTCTGTAAGTATTTTTTTAAATTCTGTAGGCAAGTATTTACTTGGATTTACATATACTGTATTGCCTAGTTCTAAAAGTTTACAACAACATTCAAACTGCTGACTTTCATCAGTAATAGTTACTCCTGGCTTGTATGTAACGTAATCAAAATAGTAAGGGTTTTCATCTACATTTTCACCAATAAGATAATCTGCTAGAAATTTGCTATGATCATTGTTGAATTTATCTACAATATCACCAAACACATAATCACTATCTATACTACGTGCATAAGCAACCATTGCTCTATTATCTCTAGGTAGACACGGTCCGCCAAATCCAAAACCAAAACCTAGATCCATATCATTGAACCTATTAATAGCACTGTCTATCTCTTGTAGATCTTCAGCAACTCCAGATTGTATTGCCAGTTCACCTATTTGGTTATAAAAACTAATACGTAAAGTCATCAAGCAATTAAAAGTTAATTTTAGTATTTCTGCAGTGGTTTGATTTACTATACTTAAAGGAGCATTGTTCTTTTGAATCTTACTCCAAATCTTTTGGCACTCTTTACCAATATCTATATGCTCTGTACCAAATAATACACCAGGCGGATTATATATTCTGTCTATTACATTTCCTTGTGCAACGAAAGTAGGACTGTATACAACCTTGACACCAAGAGGAGTTAACATATTTTGTATACGTTTTGTATCTCCTGGATTCATTGTGCAACCTATTATTAATTTTCTGTTACGTACATCACCTTCATAATTTAGAAAGTCTTTTGCTACTGTTTCTACTGCACTAATATCATAGTTTCCTGCAGGTAGACTAGGTGTTGGCACCATAACATAAATGTATTCACATTGAGTAATTACTCTATAGTTATCTGTTGTAAAAATAATATTTTTGCTATTTTGTAGTCTGTCTTTAATGCCAGGCTCAACTGTATCTACAATTTTATTCTGTAGCAATTCAACATATTCCTGTTTATAACTACTTGCAAATACATTAAATCCTGATTCTTCAAACACTAATGCATAAGATAAACCTAGTTTGCCTACGCCTATTATACCAATGTTCATTATATTCCAATCATATCTGTAAAAGATTTGTTATTAATTGCAAATTCAAATGCAACTTTATTTGCACTTTCTAAAGGGTGTTTGTTAGGACCAAGTTCTAAATTATTTTCTTGACACCAATGTTTTAAACCAGTTGTATATGGTTCTTCCTCCCAATGCCACCAATTATATTTTTCTATGTTTTCCCACATCAAATGTAAGTTTGCAGTTGTTGTAGGACAATCATATCCCCTAACACCATATTTTTTAAGTTTTGTACTTTCATTACAATTTAAATCTTTGTATATATCATCTAGTGCTTCAAAAATTACTTGATCTTTACGATGTCCTTCTACAAATTGACTTTTAAATACTGGTTTGTCTTTCCAACTATGAGCTAAACAATTTATAACATTATAGTTTTGTGCTGACAAATTTGCATGTTCTACAACACGAGTTGTTTCATAAAACAAACTTGAATCATCAAATAATTTATAAAAACTATGAGCCCAATTAGTAACTTCTGTATTATCACTTGCATTAAAGATTTCTACGTATGTACGAATGTAAGGAAAATCTTCACATACATTGTAAGCACATTCAGCAATAGTTTCATAACGATGATATTGTGACCACTGTAAAATAAACAGTGGATTTAGATTTCTTCTTTTACAATAGTCTATTGCAATTTGTAATTTCCTTAAAATTGTTTGATTACTTGCACCTGGAACACTACAATTATAAACAGGCAAATCCATATGTTCACCAATAAGATCTACCCATGTGTGTTTACTTGGATTTGTCAGATTATTTGTGCTTTCATGTTCAGCGCCATACATATGGCTACATCCTATTGGAATTATGCAATCGTACATCATTATAATCTTTTGGAAATGTCTTTAATCCTATTTACCATCCATTTCTCTATGGCTTTGGATTCCGATTCATTTATATCCCAACGAGCTTTTTTATCTGCTACTTTAAAAGTCGCTAGTTCGTATTTTAGTGCATGTAATAATGCAAGCTCAATGCCATCAGGAGTTTTAGTCATCAAATCCTCAAATGAAAAGAGAGGACATTTCTGTCCTCTCTTATAGTTTTATAAAGAAACTTGCTTGGAAGCTAGAGCTTTGTAACCAGCAGCAATAACTTTTCTGCTTGGTGTACCTAAAGTATATCTCATACTCTTTCTACCTGTAGTAGACTTTACTTCATTTAAGTAAATTGGGTTACCAGCAAAACGTAATGCTTGGATAACTGCCTGCGGATTTCCTGCTTTAAATTTATTACGGATATCTGCACTTGTTAATCGGTTTCCATCTTTAAGAGCATTTAATACTCTTGCTTGTTTAGTCATTTTAGTTTTTGTATTAGACATAATATTCCTTTCTGTCTTTTAAATGTATAGGCACATTATATAATAATTTTGTACCCATGTCAATAAAAAGATTACCTTCTATCATTTAAGTGTGTAAGGCAATCTTTTTTATTATGTGTATGTTTTTGAACCTAGACCTCTATGGGCGATCCACGAACTTTCGTTACCTGCGGAATCAATTTATACAGTTATAATAGCATATAATAGGATTGTGTCAACCAGAAAATGTGTATTTTTTGTATCTAGAACCATATAGCATATGTTTATAAAGAAAAGTTGTAGTCTAAATAAAACACGATTTTAAAAATCGTTTAATTGCTAGGAAGGAGATCTATTATGGATATCGTAAAAAGCATAAAAACATGGGCAGGAGCACTAACTGAAATTGGTGTTAGCCTTATAGCACTAGGCATTGTACTAGAAGTATTGTTTAGTGGACAAAACATTCCGTTTTGGCCAAACATTACTATCATAGACAATATCACAGGTATAATCACTGCACTTTCAGCTCAGGGATTAATTGGTCTAGTGGCAGTTTGGATTCTATATCATATATACAATAAAAAGTAAAATAGTATAGAAAACCGCTTATAGTTGTTGAGCGGTTTTGTCTTGGCGGATTTGCCGCTCAACACTATTTAAATAAATTAGCACTTATATTCTGTTGGTACATTTGATTGTAAAAGTCAATTGATGCTACTTGTTTGAACTTGCTTTCACACATAATGTCAAATTCTTTGTTAAATTGTATTGCCCATTCATTAACTGCAGAATTCCAGTACATGTCACTGTGGGCTCTTAGTTTAGCTTTTTTGTAATTGTCTTCAAGTAGAGTATTGTAATTAGGTTTTGTTATTGAACAATGATCAACTAGGTAATCTTCTCTGCTGACACTGTAATGTATGACAGGCCTTACACCTCGCCAACTGTCTTTTATGCGAGATACTCTTTCGTCCAGGGGCGAGATGTATTCACCCGTTTTAACCCAGTGGTGGTGTATATCGAGAACGAGGGCACAGTGTTCCGTAAGTTCGAGACTCGCATCCAGTCCCCATGAATTCTCATCATTCTCGATTGTAAGGACATTTCTCGATTCCGGAGAAAGTCTTGGGAGGATTGAAATGATGCCTTGTGGACCTTTTCTACCTGCGATATGTACGTTGCATTTGGCGTCCTGGAAGGACTTGCCATATCCCATGTACCTGAGGACATCGGTGTGATATTCATATTCTTCTATGCTCCTATCAACAATATCTGGATTATCGCTTGCAAGCACAGTAAACTGACCAGGGTGCATACTAATCCGTACATCAAGAGCACGAGCTTTATCCCCGACAGGTGCAAGATGTGTTTCGAGATACTGGCGTACATCAGGTAACTGCCAATAGTAACTCCAACTAGACTCAGTGTAAGCAGGCAATATGCTACTGCCCAATCGAACCATTCGTAACTCATTAGGTAAACTCCCTACGTAAGTAATTAGTCTTTCAACACTTTTAATATTGTGTTGCATAATATCCCACAAACGTTGTTCTGCAACTTCTTTAGTCTGTCTGTTAAGCCATGTAATAGTTGTAGTACGTTCATTAAGTGGACGTTCTATTTCTTCTAACTGTTTTTTCTTTAGTGTACGGTCTGGATGAAAATACTTACATGCAAACCCAATACGATGTATACTGTTATCAAACATATACTTAATATAGCATATAAACTAGGTATGTCAACCTATCAAACCGTCAATTTTTTGTACCAAAAATCGGTACAAATTATTGTTCCGTCAATTTTTTGTATCGCTGGAAAATACGACAAACAACCTATAAATATTTGTATAAATTTATTAAAAGAGAGGCTTACATAAATATTATTACATATGACAATATTGTCTTACAAAGAGAGAATCTATGATTAGAAAAATATTTATTTACAGCCTAGCTGTATTCTTCATTGGCATGGCTAATGCAGAAACAATAGTAACAGAAAGCACAACGAACAGTAAAATTATTACTGAAGGAAATATGGAAACAACTGTAAAATCACCACCACCGAGTGCTATTAGTCCGCAGTTTAGTAGTGGCAGTAATAGTGATTTATGTACAATTGGTGTTGCCGGTGCAGTACAAACACAGATATTAGGTATAAGTGCAGGTACTACATTTACAGAAGACAACTGTATAAGATTAAAAAATGCAAAGACACTATATGACATGGGCATGAAAGTTGCTGCAGTTAGTGTAATGTGTCAGGATAAGAAAGTATTTGATGCTATGATGATGGCAGGTACACCATGTCCTTATGAAGGTAAAATTGGAGAGGCAGCCAAGATTGGTTGGGAATCACACGAAGATAAAAAGAAACATGAAAAGAACGGTAAGGAAGAACAAGTAGATGTTAAAAAAGCTGCTACTTGGAGTATTGGTGGGATTTTATCCCTACTATTGTTACTCTGATAACATTGCACCATATTATGGTACGACTGGTAATGCTGCTCAAAGCGGACACAGTTGGAGTATGAAAGATGTACTACCTGCACCACCTGGCTTAGATATTAATGGAGTATTTTATAGATACACTGCAAATAAAAATCCTGAAGATGATATGAAAGTTCATGTACAAAATAAAAATGCAAACGGTACTGGATATGTTTTTAGAGATACAGAAGACTGGTCAGGTGCACCAGGAGGAATAGAAGTTAGAAAGGTTATTGGAATAGGTGATATCCCTAGAGAAGCATGGGGAGATGGTTCTATAGAAGTAGAGGGTACAGGTACTGTAGATGATGCGAGTGTTATCTACAGTTACAAAGTTGATCCTTGTTATGACCCACAATTTAGTCCAAGTTGTCCAGGGTATAAGACACCAGTGCCTGTTGTACCTACAGTTAATCTAGATGATTTATATGATGCTACAAAAGATGAGTTTGTTAATTTAAACGATGAGGAAAAATTATCTATAGAAGAAAATGAAGAAAGACTAGCTGAGGAAGAAGAAAAAGAAAAAGAAGAAGCTGAAGAAAAGAAGAGAAAGTATAGATTAGAAAAATTAATGTCAGCATCTGATACTGCAGCACTTTTTGCAGAAAATCAAAGAATAGAACAAATGAATAATATTATGCAAAATCAGATTAATAATACGTATCTTGCCGCAACTATACCAGGTGGTCAGTACAAAGAAACAATTAGATTGGTAGATGCTAAACTACCAGATAGCAAAGCCGGGTTGAGAAACGGCTTAGCACAACAGATATTGCATGAGAAAATGATTTCTCAGCAATACAAATAGGAGAGAAAAATGCTCAAAAAGGCAAGTATAATAGTTGCTATGAGTTTATTCACATTATCAGCACAAGCTGTTGATGTACCAATAAGTGGAACTGTGCAATCACGTTGTGTAATAACAACTGATACACCAGGTACATATGGAAACCCAAATGCTTATACACTAACAACAGCTGCCGCCGACGGTGGTGTACAGCCTATTGTAAGATATGATGTAACATTGGCTGATGCTTATTATGCACAAATTACTACACCAACTTCATTTAGTACTAGCCCGTCACTTAATGATACAGTATCATGGACAGGCTCTACAGAAGTTAGTAGCGTAAGTGATGCAACAGGCATGGCAGGTTATGAAAGTGCAAAGACAGTATCTGGACAAACTACACAGTTTGATCTAACCGCAACTGGTTCTACATGGTTTAAGTCTACTTCGGTTGCTACAAATGGTGGAAACAAAGCATTTCCAGGTGGTAACTATTCAGCAACAATTGAAGCGGTGTGTGTAGCAAAGTAAATGTATAAATATTTTATAACATTATGGTTGATTCTGTTTTCTCATGGTGCTTTTAGTCATGAGATGACTCCAACTTATCCTAAATGGAGTTATGCATATATGGATGATTTAATTGTCACCCGTATGCAAATTTTCAATAAAAGGAATGATGTTGAATATTATGAGATAGGAGTGTTCGATAAAGACTGGAGACCTATTCCATTTGTATCTCAATATACAATATTGAATATAAAATATTTGGAACGTGCAGAAGTAGATGTTTATATTAGAGAAGTTGACAAATACAATGCTGAATACGTATGTAGTAGGTCAAAGATGAGGAATGAGGATTTAAAATCTTCAAGTATATCATCTAAAATATGTTCTAGATTCAAGCATGAATAGGTATGAAAAAATTTGTATTTACAACACTAACACTTACAGTTTTATCTAGCACAGCATTCGCCAATAGCAGTTCATTAAATCTTCAATTACCAAACGCATCGGGTAATTATTCTAGCGATAAATTTAAAGCAGGCGATTTAGATTGCCAAAATGCTATTGGTGGTAGTACCAATTTGGAATTTGGTGTGACTGGTATAATAGACAACTATCAAAGTCCTTTTGACGACAATACAACTATAGGCAACAGTACTAAGGATGTTGGAGTATATGCAAGAATCACAATACCGCTTGACGGTCCTAAAGAACGTATTAACTGTAACACACTCTATCAATTAGAATTAAAGAAGAAAAGATTGGAAGTTTTAAAATTAGAGCAAGAACTTAAAAAGTTAAGAGAATTACAAAGCCAATCTAAACAAGGTTTGGAGAAATAACATGGCAAAAGATTTAGGTGAAGAAATTGAAAACATGGAAGAAGGTATAGAGAACTTAAAGAATAAACAGTTCCGTATCCTTGGCTTCAAAGTTAGTTTTATGTCAATATCTGCTCTTATTGCAGTTATTGGTAGTGTACTTGGTGCATTGTATGGTGGCTTTTTAATGTATCAAAAAGTAGAACAGGCTATAGAATTTGTAGAACAACAAGAAGAATACGAAGCAAAAATCAATGCATATGACAAACGTATGCAAATCATGGAATCCAAAATGGAAGACACTGTAGAATATACACGTGACATCAAAGGCGGGTTGCGTGATGATATACTACGTATTGAACAACAAGCAGACAGAACAGAAGACATGGTTCGTAAAAGTGTGGACGATGTCCGTAACATGATAACTGATGCCGAAAGTAGATTTGAAACTAAAAGAGATAGTTTGAGAGAAACAGTGAATCGTGATACTAAAGAACTAGAAGATAGACTTATGCGTAAAATACAACGGGCATTAGACAATCCGTTAGCAAATTAATAAGTTCCACTATAATTGGCTAAAAAATGTGTAAGATCTTCAGGTGTACCTAATCCCCACATTCCTTCTGGATTAATATGCTTAATCCTTACTTTACCTCCACCTTGTATAAATTCATTAAACACAGGACATACATAAAATTCGTTATTAGTTCTAATGTTCTTATCAATCATCTGAAGTGCAGAACTAACGTAATCACAACCACGTGCCCAATAATAGATACCAACAGTGGCGTTAATCGAAATAGGTTGTTTTTCAGCAACTTGGGTAACCCATCCATTTTGGTCTGTACGTGCATAACTCCATTTTGGATGTGTGCTTTCAAACGTGAGGATGCCACCTCCCACGCCCTCTGTTGAAAATGCATAAAGGACTTCGTTTGAGTTCCATTCGACGAATTGGTCCGAGTTCGCGATGATGAGCGGGTCTTCATTGTCTATATACTCCTTTGCTAAAAGCGTTGTACAGGCAGCGCCTTCAGTTACACCTTCAACTTGTACAATGGTACAATCAGGTTTTACTAGATTTAAAACTGTTTCTAAATTATACTTTTCGTAATGTTCTTTTTGCACTATAAAAATGTAGTTTGCTTCAATATTTAAATTGTCTACTACAACTTGTATCATAGGCTTATTACCTACTTCTATAAGAGGTTTAGGAAATGTGTATCCTTGTTCAGCAAATCTACTTCCTGCACCTGCCATTGGTATTAGTACATTCATTTTTTTACTCTTCCATGGTATATTACGTTTAGGTTCTTCATATTCTTCTATAGCATCTAGCACTTTGCTCAAGTAAATATCTTTAGTATCCTCTACTGCTAGTAAATTTGCACCACTATCTAATACTGCTTGTCTACCTATATGACTGTCTTCTATTATAAGTGTTTCGCTAGGCTTACAGTTTGCAGTAAGCATACATTTAAAATACATTTCAAAGTGTGGTTTAGGTTTTTCAACATCTTCATTACTATACCAAAAATCAAAATATTCTATAAGGTTTAATTTAAGCAAACTCATTTTTACTGTGTCGCGAACTGCATTGCTTGCACAGGCTAGTGTATAACCTCTGTCTTTCAACTCGCGACACATGTCCGTAAAATCGTCTCGAGGTTCAACAGTCTCTTTTAGTATATCAACTGTTGCCTTTTGTTTGGCCCTGGCGATTGACGCATGACGATCCGTGGGCAAGCCTTTACGTTCTGATAGCATATTTAATTTGGACCTGGTAGGCAAACCATCATAGTTTGCTAAATGTTCTTCTATACTAATGGCATACTCATCACCCAAAGCACGGTTAAGAGCTTCGTAATGAATCTGCTTGCTATCTATAAGGACACCATCTAAGTCAAATATGACTAATTTAATCATTTATATTGTCCGATATAATCACTACATACACCTGCATATTCACTTACATCTAAATGTGTTGCTGGCATGACTGCAATACAATTATGACCTGCGTTAGGTTTACCAGGATAAGCCCAGGTCCAGCCTTGACTTGTAATTGTGTAATCATCATCCTGATGCCAAAACCAATGTATACCCCAACCATTTAAATTATCAATTGCTAACTTATTTTTACAATGCACAACTATTTTAGGATGATTTAAAAAACGACTATCTGTTTTATATTGTGGAGCATCATGCCCTAACCAAAGTTCTCCGTTTACTTTTCCCCATATATCTACTTCACAATAATAGCCAGATTTAATTGCTTCAATTATGTACCCTTGATTATTTTCCCTTTCAGGATCTCTTCCCTCAATGTTCCCTCTATGACTGATTAAGTACATCTATCAATTCTCCTAATTCTTGAAATTGTAAATTTGGGAATACCTCATTACTCCAACCCATAGGTTTTTGCCAATTACCTATATTTGGCTGGCAAAATACAAACTGTGTAGTAGTATATTTTTGAAAAAACATTACAAACTGTTTTATCCAAAAACTAGGATCTACTGCAGGAGCAATTACATCTGCATAGTTTTCTGTGCCTTTATATAGATTATTATGTTTAGATCCACTACTCCAAAAGTCATGTCCTATGACAATAATAATATTAGGTTTGTGTTGTAGTGCAACATTTACTGCATGTAATCCACTGCCCATATGGAAACTTTGTGTATGCTTTTCTTTTTCTTCCCAGGGCAGTTCTGGTAGTTGTCTAAAGTTATCATAAGGAAAGAAACTGTACCAATCTTTGCGTGTATAGACTAAACCTTTATAACCTTTGCTTACTGTTTCCATAGCCATACGTCTATCACAACATATTAAATGATCTACTTCTGTATCTCTAAAAACTGCATTGGCTCCGTATAGCTCTCCATATTGTTTTAACTTTGCTAAATTAAAACCTGCACGACTTTCACCATTACCTATACAGAAAACAATTTTCATTATTCTATTTTACCAAATCCAGCCCAACGTATTCCATCCAAACAAACCCATCCAATGTATTTGCCTACTTGAGGATTAGTATTGAAAACTATATCACCCTGTTTACTTGCATGATTAGGAAAATCACGGCTACTAGATATAATTTTACCCTGTAGTTGTAGTTTATCTATAATTACTGTTCCTTCACTATTAACAGTAATACCAACTTTATTATTAGCACCTATGTTTATACTCTGTCTGCGGCGTGTTCCTATATATCCTTCTTGTTTTTTGTGTTTTCCTATTACTACTTCTGCTTCTTGATCCCATACAGTAAGTGCATCACTAGGCTCTAGTGTATTAATACCCACACGATTATTACCCGGAGTTGTATATAGTACATCACTAAGCAATGCTTCGCCACTAACTTCTAGTTGTTTTAAATGCCCGCCACGCTCTTCATTTACTTTGATACGTGCTTCCATTTCTGCAACTTTAAAACTCCAGTCTTTAGGAGCAACAGGTTTAGGGATACTTTCTATGAAATCTTTTTTAAGAGCTGAAACCCAGGGTTGAGTTTTGTCTATGTCTTTAGTAACTAAATTGTCTGTAACGATAGAATTTGTATTGATTTGGTTTGTAATAATTTTGTTCTCAATAACAACTGCATCATTCATAATGGTAAGTTGTACATTGTCTGCAATGTCTTCTATACCTGCAGTATTACCAAAATCCTCAATGTTTTCTCTTTTAATTTTTAACTTCCGTGTATCAATTAACTTTGGATCTATGCTACGTTCTGGAAATTGTATGTCTCTTAGTTTTTGATTAACAACATCACTCATAACTGCATCAATTCTATCAGTTATTACTTGAATAACTCTAGGCATGTTTTGTTGTATTAATACATTGCCATTTTCTTCTAACTTTTTTAGTGCAGGGCCTGTAATATTAATCTGGTTTACATGTTGTCTTAGTGTGCTATTAATGTAATCTTGAAAAGAGCCGCTATCTAACCGTTCCTGTACTGTATGGTTTACTTCGGCACTTATATCAATGTTTTCTAATGCTTCGTCAATAAGACGTTTGACTTGTGTATTGAACTCCTGCTCAAACACCTGTTGCAACTTGTCCATTGTTGCTCCTTGAATTATATACTACTATATTTATTTTAGAATTTTATGGTAACTATGTATTCGAATGTTTTACTAAATGCAGGTTTATACATAATCTTTTTGTCTACAGTATAACTTTTACTGCCTAGATCACTGCTAAATTTTGCAAGTTGTTTAAAATACATTGTACGTCTATTTCTAGGCTCACAAATTATCAACTCGTCATTATGTATAATATAGTTTTCTTGTATCCATGCTTGTCTATCAACTTGATCCCATTCACGTTTTCTTATAACTATTGCACTTCCTTGACTGGTCCTTAGTGTAAAGGGTTCCTCAAAGTAACGTTGATTGGCGTACATATTTTTGTAATCTTTGATTGTAGTAACAAACGCTTTATCTGAAATTTTACTTATTATACTTAACATTTGTTTTTGTTCAGTCTCGGTGTGAGCATATGTAAGTAATTCATCAGGTGCTATTACATAATCAAACTTTATTCCTTGTGCAACAAAGTCTGCTATTTCTCCGTCATAGTGTTTGCATTCACACTCAACATCACCATAGTTTTTTATACCATCTATCACAGTGACGTCACCACCCATTTTGTATAATCCCCAAGGAATTATATTAGGACCAATTACGAGAAATCTATTTTGAGAAACATCTATTTCTGGAAAATTAGATAACATACTTTTTGTTTTTATTTCTGCAATATTATTGAAGTTCTTACCTATTTCTGTTATACTAGCAAGATAAGAATTACAGGACTTAATTTTCTTTGACATGTCTCTCCTCTGGGGTACTGTATTTATTTTCTCAAAACGAGAATTATACTAGTATAAATATACGCATATAATGGAACCTTATACACTAATCAATCACATTACAGAAGATATAATTAGCAATCAGTTTAAAGATGATTATTGCTTAATGTATTTTCCTGACAATATAAGATACAATCATAATTTACAAGAGCATTGGAAGTTTTTGCATGACAAGCATCTAGAAGCGTTACCTCTTCCAAGATGGCATAAAACTCCAGATATATTTGAGAAAGGTTCAAAAAAATATTTTTTCCATAACGAAAAATGGATATATGGATTACATAATCCAGATAAATTACGAAAATACACAAACTATAACTTTTACCAACACAGTTGGGAACCAATAGATGTTAATCTCGATAAGTTTTTTTGGGATTTTTTACAAGCATTCAATGATAATAGACACACAATTGTTTTACATAGTGAACTTAATAGTAAGGACATAGCTAAACTAGCAGGAAGAAACATCAAAAACGTACACTGGTTTGCACATGCATACATCTGTAGTGAATTTTATTTTAAACATTATAAAAAATTAAAAATGTTTACACACTACAAATCAAGACCTATAAAATATAGATGGTTAAGTGCAAACAGACTTTTACGTCAACATAGAACAGATTTGTTAGAGTTGTTAGATTTGAAACGAGGATGTTATAGTTTAGCAAATCCAGATCCTAATGGATTGATATATACTGGTCCTGTACAAGCACATAGTTTTGATACTCATGAAAATCAAAGTGCCGAGATAAGTATTGACGATTTAAATCCTTGGAATACAAGTTTTTTACATGTTGTAAATGAAACAGTATGGCAAGATAAAATACATTTTACAGAAAAAATATTTAAACCTGTAGTAATGCATCAACCATTTGTAGTAGTTCAAGCACCAGGCAGTTTGAAATATTTACAAAGTTATGGTTTTAAAACATTTGGTGATTGGTGGGACGAAAGTTATGATGGTATAGAAGACCCTACACAACGTTTACAGGCTATTGCAAAAATTATAAATGATATTGGCGGTAAAGATATAAGTGAGTTAGAAAAATTACGTATGGAAATGGCGGGAGTTCTCGAACATAACTTTCATCATTTTTACGAAAACATACCCGCCATTGTCCTAGGGGAATTAGAAAATAATATTAGGCTTTTAAGTTAAGTTTTTCTCTTTCTTTAGCATATTGTGCTTCTCTTTGTTCACTTTCAACTTGACTAACACTCATTGACCAGGTAAACCAAATAAAAACTAAACCAAGCATTCCTATTAGTCCATAATATGGATCTCCAAAGTACATAGATGTTAGTTTTATAACACCTAAAAACAATGCACCACCTATTAATGCGCCTAACATGTAACTTGAAAATTTCTTTAAAACTGCTATATTTTTCATATTTTTGGTCCTTATACTATATGTTGTTATTTATTTTTTTATTATGTTTATATAATACTATATGTTGTATGTTCTGTCAACCCTTTTATAAAAATTAATTTATATTACTTTTGTGTGCTAGTACTTCCTCAAATGTATATTTACATTGCATAGAAACACCATATTTTGTAGGTTCCATATTCTCAACCATATCAGGAGTAATACCATAAAACTCTGTCCAATCCTTTATATCGATTTGGTCACCTTTTGCAATTTTTAACATCATTACTTGCTTAGGTGTTAAACACATTATATCGTTTAAACTTAAATCGTTGAACACTACCGCATAACAACGTCTACCTTTTGGATCTTTATATTTGCTATCAAAGTGGACATATCTATTACCATCAAAATGAACTTTTGTAGTAACTTTATAATTTACTGAAGACATATACACCCTCCCATTTTTCTCTTCCTTCTTTACGATCATTGCCCACACCAGGTCTTGTAGTAAGCATCATCTTAATTGTTTGTATGTGTTTGAATCCTAGTTTTTCTGCAGTGTTGATCCATCTTTGTGTAACCTCGTAGGGTTCTTTTCTGTCGTAACTTTTGTAGTCAGCGATGTTAGTTGCGAAAAGTCCTTCTCTATTGAGTCCTCTATGTATGTGTTCCATGGTCGGTACAACGTATCCGTCAAACCATTCATCTTCTGTTTTAAATTGTACCATACACTGTGTCTCTTCATCTGAATATTTCTCCAAGTTAAAATAAGGAGGACTACTAAATGCTAAATCTATGTCCTCAGGTTGATATTCTTCGCTTACACTTTGTACGATAGTACCTCTTACACCTGTTGCTTCATCGACGATATCATTTAAATAATTAAGATATTTTACAGTTTCAGTATTAGGTTCTACGCCTATATAATCATATTTGAAATTACTTGAACCTATACCTAACAATCTTCCACCATAGCCACAACTGTAATCATACACTCTGCCCCAAAGCACAGGACACAAGTGTTCCGCTATTGCTTTAGCATTCTGTGCTTTAAAATTGGTAACATTTTCACCAGTCACTAGTTCAAGTGCAGTTCTTAATTGTGTAGGTCTTAATAACTTATCACCAGTTCTAAATTCAAAACAAATACGAATTGCACGTTTTAGTTTAGCATCGTTCCAAAACCTATCACGTAAACTGTTACTACCTCTACCTTTAGGCTCTGCAGTCATCATATTAGGAAATAAGAACCTGTTTATAGTTTGTCCTCGATTATTTCCTAATCCTATTACACTATTGTTCACACCATTGTAAGACTGTTGTGAAAATGTTTTTACTGCTTGTACTAGCCCTGCTTGAGTATAATATACAATAGGTACTAAACCTATACTTCTATACAGTTCGAAAACTTCATCTATTACTGCTTGTGGATCTTTATCGTACTGCTCTTTTGTGTAACTGTCAAGTTTATTATAGATACTTTCATATCCAGTAAACTGATCTGCTACAACGTATTGATCTTTTATATTCCAAATTTTATATAAGTGATCTATCAACCTCGACGCATCCTCGCAATTTCTTTTGCATCATTACTGTCTTTACGTACAGGAACCATATTGCTCTTATGTAGCATGCCAATACCTGCAAGTTGATCACCAGTATACTGTTGTTCAGGTTTCTTAGCAGTACTGCCCACAACGTTATTACTACATTGTGCAGTACCTTGATGTTCTCTATAGTTGGGAATTTTATTGCCAGCATTAGTATTTGCTTTTGTTCTCTGGCTAGGATGGGCACCCATCTTTTTAAGCCACTTGTCATGCTCTGAACGAGATTGTAATTCTCGTTCACCGGGTGTACGTTTATTCTTTTTACGATTATATTTTGTAGTGGTCATCCAAGGACCAAGTAAATGCATACTCATGTCAACTCCTTAACTATATAAAGAGTATATACTAATTTATAGATTTGTCAACTATCTATATGAGTAAAAAGGTCCATTGTAGCCTCTAATTTTTTCTACAATTGTTTGTGCAGTATAAGCACTCAAAGTCCAACCCAAATGACCATGTCCTGTATTATACCATACATTTGATCTTGTTTTACTTTGTTTGACTATAGGCATCATACTAGGTGTCATAGGTCTTAGCCCTGCCCAGGGTTTTATATCTTCTGTGTTTATATCTTGAAACATACGTTCTGACCAACGTATTAATGGTCTTATTCTTGCTTGTACTATATCTGTATTATACCCATTAAATTCTGCAGTACCTGCTACTCGTAATCTATTCTTGCCCAGTCTCGCAGTAACTATTTTGGCTTCATCGTCTAATAAACTTACCCACGGAGCATTACCTGGATTGTTTATTGTAATTGAATAACCTTTTACAGGATAAATTGGTAAATCCTCTTCTATAGTGTTTGCAAGTTTCCTACTACCAACGCCTGCACATACAACTACTGGCCCATTATAATCTAATCTATTAACAGGTTTACTTGTAAATACTACACTGTATTTGTTTTTTAAAACTTTTGTCAGTTCAACACAGAACTTGTGTATATCACCTGTAAAATCACTAGTGTTATAATATCCACCAATTATATCAGGATTACTTAGTGCAGGTTCTATCTTGTTGATTTCTTGTGGACTTACTTCCCATCTGTCTAACCCTGCACGTCTGTATAAGTCATTTGTTTTTTTAGCAAGGTTAAATTCTTCATCTTTAGTATATACATGAAGTATACCTTTTTCTACTTTATCAAATTTAATACCTTCTTCGTCTGCAATATCCTTATAAAGTTTGTGTGCTTCTAAAGCCATCCGACAAGTTTCAATAGAGTTAACTTCTCGATTTTTTATTTCAAGCATAAACTTTACAAACCAACTATATTTGTCTAACTCAGGAGTTAAGTTTATTTTTAAAGGAGCATCAGGTTGTGTTAACCACTTTATGCCTTTTTTAATATTACGCCAGCTATTCCATGTTTCAGCATTGCTTGCACTTAGTTGTCCACCATTAGCATAACTGGTAGCCATAGCTGGATATTTTCTTTCATCACATATAGTGACATCATAGTCTGCTCGTGCTAGATAGTAAGCGGTAGTAACTCCGGTTATACCTGCACCAATGACTAATGCTTTCATTTGCTATCCATTATTTTTTGCATTTGTAGTTCTTTGCCAACTATTTCACGCAGTTGTAATCCGTTGCCTATTGGATCCATGTTTTCGTAACGTGTTAAACAATCACGTGCATTGATATCTTTCCAGATTTCCTTTTTGCCACTAGGCCAGGTAACCTCATAAACACGTAAACTTTTATCCCAACTTTTAGGTGAACCTTCTTTCATATATGTTACTGTCATTGTTTTATCCTAGTATTGTACAAATTTTTCCTGCTAAGTTAATAAAGAAATCTTCTTTATGACCTTTTGTAGTTTCAGCGGCAGTGCCTATTCTTATACCACTTGTTTCTACAAAACTACGTGGATCATTTGGTACACCATTTTTATTAACAGTAATACCATTTTCTTCCAGTAAGTCTGCAGCTTGTCTACCACTATGCTTACTTTTGCTTAAATCCATTAATATAATATGACTATCTGTGCCACCTGTTTGTACAGGAAAACCACGTGCTTCAAATACCTCGCACATTACTTTTGCATTTTTGATCACTTGGTGTGCATACTGTTCAAAACTAGGAAGTAATGCTTCACTGTAACATTGTGCTTTTGCAGCAATTATGTTCATAAGTGGTCCACCTTGTGTGCCTGGAAATATTGCACTATTAATACGTTTGCACCATTTAGGATCATCCCATAAGATCATGCCACCTCTAGGTCCACGAAGTGTTTTATGTGTAGTGCTTGTCACTACATCTGCATAACCAAATGGACTATCATATACTTGACCAGCGACTAGTCCACTATAGTGTGCCATATCAACTAATAATATTGCACCTACACTGTCAGCAATTTGTCTAAATGCACTCCAATCTATCTGTCTTGGATATGCACTTGCTCCTGCAACAATTAACTTAGGCATATTAAGTTTTGCAATACCTTCTATTTTATCGTAGTCAAGTAAACCATTATCATCAACACCATAAGTGACTGCATTGTAAAACTTACCACTTAGAGTAGGAGGTGCACCGTGTGATAAGTGTCCGCCACTTGCTAGATCCATACCCATAAGTACATCACCAGGTTTCATAAATGCTTGATAAACTGCAGTGTTTGCATTTACACCTGAATGTGGTTGCACGTTTGCATACTCACAACCATAAAGTTCGCAAACTAAATCTATTGCAAGTTGCTCAACCTCATCCATATACTCGCAACCATTATAGTAACGTTTACGTGGATAACCTTCTGCATACTTGTTAGTAAAAATACTACCACACAAGTCCATTACTGCTTGACTTGCATAGTTCTCACTAGCAATTAATTCTATAGTTGTATCTTGTCTTAGTTGTTCTTTGTCTAGTATTAACTTTATGTCTTCATACATTTTGTACTATATCCAATCCATATTTCATTTTAAGCATGAATAAATCTTTTTCATTTCCTAGTCTAACTCTCAAACCTGCTTGTAATACATCCTCATGTCCGCTAGTCCAAGGACCTTTACATACTCTATTTACATAATCACGTATTTCATTTGCATACTGAAATATATTATGTTCATCACCCATTTCAGGATACGTCATTCCGTTTGGATATGGTAAAAGTACAACCATTTACTTAATTGCTTGTTTTGCACGTAATTCTTTAATGGTTTTCTTAGCGACTCTGTATGCTATTCTAGCGGCACGTCTTAGTTCTGGTCTGTAATGAGCAGTAGGACGTGGACCACTATCTGTTGGAGCTCTATAGTATCTTTCCATAAAGTCTGATACCTTGTTAAATTGGTTATTCCAAATATGTCCTTTACCTTGATACATTTATATTATTTCCTTTTCTTTTTTTGTTATAAATTTATATATATGATCTGCAAAAATAATGTGTTGTTTAGGACCAGGATGACAGTTGTCAGTACCATAATCTACAAAGTCCCAATTGTTTTGATAATTATTATAACTATATGAGATATCTAAAAAATTATTATAGTCCTTAAATATAATAGGGGTAAGGCCATCTTCTAAAAAATTTATAAGGTACAACTTAGCACCTAACTTACTGCAGAAGTTTATAACATTCAAAATATCTCTGTAGTAAAGTATTTTGTTTGTTGTTGAATCAAAATAGTCTGGATTCCAGTTGTACTCTTTCACTAAATTGATTGCCATATACGGCTTTAATTCCCAATCTTTTGAATACTCGCCTCTGTACATACTAGTAAGTCCCCAAACAACTATGTCACCTTTTTTTATATCAGATCTTAATATTTGACTTGCTGCCCAACTATTACAAGAAGCACTTCTAGATAAATTTATCTCATGAATGTTAAGATATTCCGATAATAGGTGTCCATACCTTTGATTGTTTTCTATACCTTCACCTGCAGTAAAACTACAACCAACTGTCCATAAAACTTTTTCTGTAGTATTTCTTATATTCTGTAAACTATTAAATTTTTGTAGATTTACATCTTGTACACAATCATCTAATCCACTTACTTTGTGTTTTACTTTATATAAACAATTTATAAGAGTACTTAAATTGTAATTAAAATTTGAATCTGTATAATCATGGTTACACATTTCATATAAGTTTAAATCTTTTATTATAATTTTTTCAGCAGCATTACAAACTTTTTTAATATTTTTTTCTTTAACATCTACTATGCTTGTAAAATAATCTTTGTATTCTTTACCGGATATTGCTTTATCTAAATTTTTGTAGTTTAACAGATTACTGCCATTATTCCAATTATAATCTTCATGACTAATGTATAGGTTGTTAATCATTTTGTAATAATATAATCCCAGGGATCACTTTTAGGTTGTTTCATCCTTGCAAATAGTTCAGTATAGAAACTGTCAACATTTCCACCAAACTTACCTTGTAAATGTTCAATCATTTGCTCTACAAAATCAAGATTGCCTATTTTATAGTTTTTAATTAAGTTTTCATGTTGAGTTTTAAAGTGATCAAGTTGTGTCATTTCTGCTAATGGAATATCACCAGCATCTATTATACACCAACTGGGTACTATTTGATCTTCGATACGAAAAGTATCTAATTCTAAAACTAAGTATCTATCCTTAACAGGCTTGATATCCTGTTCCGTTGCTAAAACAATTTTCATAAACTAATAATACTATGTGTTGAATTATCTGTCAAGTTATTTATTGAAATAAAAAAGAGGGCCTAAGCCCTCTTTAATTAAATTGCTACGTCACCCGTTGCATTTCGCATTTCTTCTAGCAATCGTTTCAGTGCTTTTTCCTCTGCACAGTATATATTATCTACAGGTCTGCCTTGATATGCCTCTGAAGCACCTAGTACTAATCCATTGGCCTCTGCTTGAACAAATGCTATACAAGCACTTGCACTACCAAAAGTTGGCTCTTCGTAAATATATAAATCTTCTGTAGGGTATTGTTGACTCATTAACATAACGACTACTATAAAAAATGTCTTCAATTATAAAATTCTCTTTCCTCTTCCGTATAAGGCCACATAATATTTACCTTATGCTATAATCGGAAAAGTACTTACAATACCAACTGCGCCTACTACTACGAGCAGTGCTAATACGCCTGTAGTTGCTTGTAAAAAATCTTTCATTTTTATTTTCCTTCTCTTAATGTCTTTGCTATATCATAGTGACCATAGCACTCTAATGTTTGAGCTGCTCTTACTCTACCTATTCTTTCGCAAGTTTTATTAATTTTTCCTGTGGCTAAACTCCAGCCTACTAAAAAATCTTGTAAAAAAGTTCTTGTTCCTAATACTAATGCAGTCATTTTATATACCAAACCTTCCGTATGTTGTGTGTAATTTTTTCATTCTATTTTCTAAGTCACAAATATCTGTGCTTTGTGATAAGTATTTCTCTTGAGCACTTTTCGTTTCAAACATGTTACGAAACATTGTCACAAGAGTATTGGATAGCTTCTTAGCCATTTTTGGTCTCCTATTAATGTTATATGCTTGAGGGAAGCAATACCGCGGTCTTTTCCGCCGTCAGTAATCTTTGATTACCGTCATTCGCTTGATAAGGCTGTCTGCGCCAGCCCTAGTCT
>Ga0255773_10000067_pt1 | contig 104616 bp, 67 predicted proteins | sample 011ome_17_FD_179971 | JGI IMG/M metagenome (GOLD analysis project Ga0255773, IMG submission 179971) | Coastal salt marsh microbial communities from the Groves Creek Marsh, Skidaway Island, Georgia - 011502XT metaG (version 2) | ecosystem: Environmental > Aquatic > Marine > Intertidal zone >... | reverse complement strand
CAATGATTTCAGTAACTTTATCAGTTTCAGCAGTAATAGTTGGAACTGCGCCATAACCAGCACCTGTACTTGTCATGATTACTTCTTGAATCACTCCATTAAGAACTGTACATACTGCACTTGCGCCACCGCCGCCTGATGTTGGAGTAATAGTTATCGTTGGAGCACTTGAGAAACCTTTACCGCCATTAATAACATTAATCTGTTTAATCTGCGTCGGTCCTGGTAAGCCAATGCTGTTTAATTCTCCTAGTTCGGCCTCAAGCACTGCGCCTGATCCGCCTAATCCACCAATAATAACACGAGCTGTTGCTCCTGTGCCGCCACCAAACGCAACATCTGCCCAGTTAGCACTTGTACTTAATGCACCACTTGATGTCCAAGTTTTGCCATCAGCAGATGCATAAGTAGCTGTTCCGCCATTCTGTAGAGCAACAAAGTGTCCATCAGCATATGATGCAGCTCTAATTGATTCTGTACCACTTGTAGTTGTTGCTGTAGCAACATAGCCTGGACCTGTAAACTTAATGCGAGGCTCAATTGTGTAGCCAGATGTTAGATCTAGACCAGCAGCAATTGGAGTTCCTGGAATAACATGATCCCATCCCGCAGCATATAGTGTTACACTACCTGTAGCAGTTGACAGCGTTACATCTGCTCCGCCTTCTTCGTCGCTAACTGTAAACTGTGTTCCACTTGTTATAGCAGTTACATAGTAATCATTAGCAGCAGTTAATCCACCAATGTCATCGCTTAGATAAATTGGCATATCAACATACAATGATGCTGTGCTTGCAACTGTTAATACATTTGTAGTAACTGTAGTGTTAGTAACTGTTAAGTTTTCAAAGCTGTCTTTATAAACTTTAGCAACTTTAAGACCGTTGTTATATGTTAAAATGTTACCATATTGTCCTACGCCAGTACCTGCTGTAATCTGAATGCGCATACCGTTGTATGCCCCAAGCAATGCTGTATCAGTAGCAGCAATAGTAGCACTAATTAAGTCACCGCCCTGTGCAACGTTTTTAGCAGTTACATAATCTGCACCACCTGTCTCGTTACCGTCATCTAAGTCAATTAAGCGTGTTTCAAATATTGCACCGTCACGTGTTTCATCAGCAATAGTTGTTGCGTTAAAGCCTGATCCACTAATTGCATATTGTGCGTTAGTGTAATCGCGACCAGCGTTATCAAATTCGAAGCGGAATACTTGTTGATCACCATCAGTAATAACTTCTGATATGTATGCTTCTTGTGACAAGTTATCAACTTCACAGTACAATGGAACTTCACCGGTATCTGTGCCTTCAGCAATCGTACCATATGTACCATATGAACTGTTACCGTTTGTAGCACGAATACGTCCACCTAAGTCGGCTAAGTATCCTGAATAGTTGTAGTATGCGAACACAGACACAAGTTCTGTTAGTGAGTTATTACCGCTACACCATACACCGATACCATCTGATAGTACTTGTGTAAAGTCGTTGCTAACTGTTGATCTGTTGCCGCCAGCGTGTAATGCACCATCAATCTTGTTACCAACACAACCAACACCAAAGTTAGTTACGTTCTGAATGTATGGAGATTTATTAGTAATCCATGCTTCTGTATCCCATGGACCAAATCCTGGATCAAGCGATACATATGCACCTGCTGTTGGACGTCTTGTACCAAACTCATTAAGTTCAGTTAAGTTTCCTCTTAGACCGCTTAGTGTCATATTACGAACACCAGTTGAGTTACGTACATAGAACATGTCTGAGCGCTCTGAACCTTCTACTGCATTCAAGTACAATATTGCAGCTCTTAATGCATGGTGGTTTCCTGGATACTGTAGATCATGTGCTACAGCTTCAACATAACGAATCATGTCTCTACGGCATGCAACAGGATCAAACGAGTATGTAACTGTAGCTTCTGTTACTCCGCCTGTTACAATAGTTACTTCTGTGCCACCAATAGTTGTGCTTACAGTGAATTGCTCAGGTGCTAATATCGCCTTTACATAATAAGTAATGCCCGGAGTCAATTCATCAATTGTATCACTAAACACTACAGGATCATTAACTGCTAAATTATGTGCCGTTGATGTTTGAACTGCGTTATTACCATTTGACACTGCTGTAACTGTATTACTAAATGTTTGTGTTACCCAAGCAGTTGCTTCATTTGCTAAGAAATTTTTGTTAGCTTTAAGAATTTCAACACCTTTTGCAACTTCAACGTTGTTGTAGTAGGCAATAGTGCCAGTAGTTTCCGGAGTTTCATTAACACCTTTGTCAAGCATATTAATGATAATATCCATTAAGCTATTTGCTCGTTTTACTGCTGTTGGAGAAGCGGTAATATATGATGCTATTTTATTTTTAAGTTCTCTGTATGATTGTACAGTTGCAGTTTTCTGAGCACCTAGTACTAGATCTGCTTGCGCACCGCGATAATATGCACTTGCTGCTGCAATTGTGCGATAGTTACTATCGACCATCATATCGTAACCAATAGCATCAACAATGTAGCCAACGTCTCTTGCACACTTATCTTCGTCGTACACTAGTGTTGGATAATTATCTGCAATATATTGAGTAATAGCAGTTTTAATAATTTCCTTAGATCCTGATAAGTTGAGATTTTGTTGCTTAATGACAGCATTAACACTACTAATATCTGGATTACTTTTATTAACTATTAGTGTTTCTGTACTAGTACTATCTGATAGTACATGTGTTGTACCATTAAATGTTTCTGATATTGTAAAAGTAGTAGTATTTGGAACACTCTTAATATAATAAATTTGACCGCCTGTGACTGTATCAAATCCGCTCACTGATGATACTTCATCGCCTATTTTAAAGTTATGTTCTGCATCTGACGTTAATACATTAGATGTTACGTCAACAATTGTAACTGTGTCAAATGCTGAAACACCGTCATTAATAAGTGCAATAGCATAATCCATTAGTGCTACGACTCTTAATGCTGAGTTAGCATCACCAATAATTTGTACATTTTCGTCTCTAAATACAGGTGTTACTTCAGTTTGAATTGCATAAGGACTTCCTACTTGGTTTATTGCTAAATCACTTGCTAAGAATTTAACCCATTCGTAGGCTGCGATTGTTGCAACTTTATCGTTTTCGTCAATTTGTAACGTTGTGCCTACGTAGTATGCCATTGCTGCTTCTTGAGTTGCAGAAGTTCCGCCGTATACTAAGTCGTAACGTAATGCATCGATTAATAGTCCTACGTCACGAATACATTTTTCTTGACTAAATTCTACTAATGGATATTCAGCTGCAATAAATGCAAGAACTTCTGCTTGTATAAACTCTTTGTTATCCCAAATAGTTATAGCAGCCGCAGCATCATTTTCGTCAACTGTTGATAACGCTTTAATTCTAAGTGTAGGTTTCTTACCGCCGTCAATGTATGCTGTAATGTCATTAATAATAAGTTCTGCATGTGCAGACGCTGTTGTTGCTGCTATGTGTTTAACTTTTTGTTTCAAGAAGTTAACAGCACCTACTGATGCATCTAACTGGTTGTTTGTAACAATTGCAGTTGATGCAAGTATTCTGTAGTATGCCATTCCTGCTTTAATTGAAGCAAAGTTTGAACCAGTTAACATGTCACGTATTACTGCATCAGTCATTAGACCGGTGTCTCTACGACAAGTTTCTTGATTGTATTGTAGTTTCTGCCAGTTCTTCTCTACCCAGTAAACTGTATCTTCAATAATTTCATATCTACGTGAAACTAATGCATCATAAGATGTTTTAACTTCAAGGCCAGCCCAATCAGTTGCAATTTCAATAGTAGCATTTGGCTCACCGTTGTTAATCCAATCTAATACATCGTCAACACGATCTTCAGCAAATTCAATAGATGCTGCATTACCAGCAGTTCCACTAACATCTTGTGTTAAAGTATTGCCAGGTGACTTAGTCCATGAACCTGTGTCTTCTGCAATAACCCAACCAATAACATCGCGCATTCTATCGTATGCACCTAGTGTTGCTGGAAGTTCGTTGGCACCAATTGTTAATACAAAGTTTGAGTAGTATGCACTACCTGCAATTAACGACTGTGTGTTACCACCGTATGTTAGATCGTAGCGGATAGCATCAATAATGTAACCAACATCGCGGATACACTTATCTTGTGCGTCTGCGCCTAGTGTAGCCCAGAATGTATCAAAACCGTTATTGCTATCTTCTAACCACTTGCGTACTTCTAATTGAATAAACGCACTGTTTACTGCTAATTGATCAGCTGCATTACCGTATGTAGTAGTAACACCAGTTGTGTTGCTAGTAGTTGCATATGCAGTATCTACTAGGTTAGCAGTGTTATAATTTGTCGGAGTCGGCAACACATAAGCCGGAACAGCAGTTAATCCACTTTGAACAACTGTTTTAATTGTTTCTGCTTTTGATGCTACTGCAAGTGCTGCTGTTGTTGTACCAACTTCACTTGTTGAGCCTTCCGTAAGCTGTGTAAGTGCTTCATCAATAAAGCTAATAGTACTTAATGTTGCTGCTAATTGATTGTCAATGACATATTCCGTTGATGTAATACCTCTACGGTATGCCATACCTGCTTTTGCACTACGGAAATCACTACCAAATAGTACGTCATATGCAATTGCGTCAACAATGTAGCCAACGTCTCTTGCACACTTAGCTTCATCGTAAGTTAAGTCTGGATAGATAAAGTTAATGTAATCAATTGCACCCTGTTGTATAACAGAACGTCTAGCATCGATTACAGATTTTAGATCTACCAATGCACTATCAACCCATGTTAGCGACGGACTAATTAATGCAGGTGTATCACCTGTATCAATTGTATTATAAATTTCGTTAATGCGATCTTGAGCAAATGCTGCTGCGCCTGCACTACCTGCTGTTCCAGTAATGTCTTGCGTTGCTGCGTTGCTTGATGACTTTGTCCAACCAGCAGTGTTACCGATAGCAATGTTATCAATGATGTCTGCTAAACGTGCTTGTACAGCTAGTGCAGCAGTCTTTTGATCGCTTGGTTCTTGGAATACTCCATCAACATAGTAAGCTCTAGCAGCAACAATAGTTTCTAAGTTACCACGATATGTTAAGTCATACTCAAGTGCATCTAGAATGTATTCCATGTCACGTAAGCATGATGCTTTCTGATCTGAATCTAAGCTAATCCATAATGCATTGTAGTTGTCAGTCATGTATGCTTCAACTTCTGCAACTAGGAAATCTTTGTTTAATTTAATTAAACGTCTTGCATTAAAGAATCCAGTATCATATCCTGTTGGATCAGGAATTACAAAACTTGTCGGTATTGAACCAGATCCATTTTCTAAGATATCAGCGATAAGTGCAGTACTTTCAGCTACTTTAGTAGTACCTGTAGTAATAGCTTTGATTTGCTCTCTAACATAATCAATAGAACCGATAGTAGGTTCTAGCTGGCTGTCAAGAACTATTCCTGTAGAAGCAATGCCTCTACGATATGCCATACCTGCTTTGAGTGAACGGAAGTCACTACCGAACATAATGTCGTAACGTAGTGCGTCAATAATATATCCTAAATCACGTGAACACTTAGCTTCATCGTATGTTAAGTCTGGATAATTTTCATTAATCCAACTAATTGCGCCTGCTTGAATTGTTGCTTTTGCAGCTACGATTGCTGTATTAACTGTAGTCAATGTAGTAGGCACCCATGTAATGTCAGCAGCAACTTCAGAAGCAAGTGTACCGTCTGTATCAATGGTGTCATAAACTTCTTGTACTAATGCTTCTGCTTTCGATGCTGCGCCTGCGCTGCCTGCATCATTATCTTTATTTTGTAATTCGCCATTATCTGGACTTAATACAACATCAGTTTCAAGAATAACTTCGCCTACAATAGTTTTCAAACGTGCATAAGCAGCAAGTGTTTCGTCTTTTTCGCCAGCGCCGTAAACAGGACTACCTTCTACAAAATAAGCTCTTGCAGCTACAGTAGTTTCTAAATTTCCGCCGTATGTTAAATCGTAAATGATTGCATCAATAATGTAACCAGTATCTCTAGCACATGCTACTGCATCGTAAGTAAATGCCGATGTAAATGGTGCAGTTTCATTTAATACTTGATCTGCAATCCAAGCTGTAATTTCTGCTTGTAAAAATGCCTTGTTAGCTGTTAACTGTGTTACTGCATTTGCGTAGCCACTGTCACTGGCATTACCAGTTCCGCTTGTCGGTGTAGGATTAGATACTTCGTAAGCATTTGCAACAGATATACCATTTTCAAGAATATCTGATATTAATTCAATGCCAGTGTTTAGTCTGTTAGTTGAAGTTGTTGTACCGCCATAACCGTTAATATACGCTTGAGAAGCAGTGTTTCCTGATGTTGGAGCAATTGCAATATTTTGCATTAGATCAGGAATTAAATCTTTAATTCTGTTCAAAGCACTTGTAGTTTTAGATTTATCATTAACAAGTAACGGAACTGCCGGAGCAGGCTGTATTACAGAAGTACGTAATTCGTCACCAACGATTGCAGTGTATTCTGGTACAATAATTGGAAGTATTTCATTGTAAGTACCAGTTTTAATAAACACTGTTGTATTTGGATTTGTTACAGTAGGTATAGCTGTTGCAGAACCTGCACTAATACCAGTTGTAATAATATCAATAAGATTAGCTGCTTTAGAAATTCCAGTTGCTTCAGCTTCTAATGTAAAGTCGATGATTTGTACAGATCTATCTTCAAGTGCAACACCGTTTAAAGATTGGTAGCTAAGTGGTTGCTCATTTGACAGTACTGATGCTACTATACTTTTTAGATATGTGTATGCTTGTACTGTTTGCAGTGCTTGAGATCCGAAAGTACCATTAATATATTCGTTACCTGCAGGAGTGAAATACGACTTAGCTGCTGTTACAGTTTTTAATGTGCCGCCTCTTGAAATATCATAAATTAAAGCGTCAACTATGTAACCTGTATCTCTCTCACATTTAACTGTGTCATATGCAAGATTACCTTGCATAGTTCCAGTTCCGTTTGTTAACACACGAGGAATACCGCTGTTCTGAACGTCACTGATTCTAAACTCAGTGTCAGACACAGCAGATTCAACATAATAGATTGTTCCTGCTGTAACGCCGCCCAAAGTGCCATTGAATACAATCGGCATTCCTGGATCTAAGTTAGCAGTTGATGTTGTTGTAAAGACCTGTGTTCCAGATGTAGCTGCGGTAATGTTAACTCTGTAATTGTAACTAATCCAGTTAGTTACTTCCTTCATTAAGAATTCTTTGTTATTTTGTAAAATATGCTTTGCTTGCGGATTTAAATATCCGTCACGTACTTGCTCTAGTGCATAACGTACACTTGCCCAAGGTTTGTCAACTGTTAAGCCTGAAGCTGGTGCAGGTTCATTAGCACCTAATGGTCCAACATAAACAACGTTGTCGATTAGACCGTAGTTTGCCCAAGCTGGGAAGCCATCAGTTGCACGTAGAATCTGTCCATCGACACCAATTGGCAATCTTGTAGGACCGTTCTCACCGTAGTAAACTAAGTCGCCTTCTGTAGTTAATGATAGTGCTTCTGAACCTAATGTTAGTAGGTTCCAGTAGTCTGCTGTTAAATCATTGTCTGGACGATTTCCTGTTGCTGCTGTATGCTTTGTTACAGCAATAAAACTACTTGCTCCGTATATTACAACATCGCCTACATGATAGTCAGTACCAGTTTTCCAAGTAGACGAATAACCTGTCCAAGAAACACTAGTAACTGTACCGCCGCTTACACCAGTAACAGTAACTTCTGCATCGTTTGCTGGACTTGTGCCGCCAATTGACGAGCCAAGTAGTTTAATAACATCGTTTGTAGCATAGCCAGTTCCTGCAAATCCTGTTGACACCGTAATAGTGTAAACTGATTTTGATTTAACAACGTCAAACCTAGCACCAGAACCTGAACCTACAACGTTACTACCTTGTACTTGTAAGAATGTTTCTGTGCTATATGTCCAATTAATACCGCTGTTTAATCTGCTCCAGTATGTAGCATCTGGTGGCTCATTACCTGTATTGTCAGTAAGTGCAACATAAGTTGATCCGCCTAAGCGAACTACGTCGCCTACTTTGTAACTAGATAAGACGGTCCAATCACCTTGGAAACTAAATCCAGTTGTAAATACATCCCAATCATCTGGATTAGAAGTAGGTTGACTGTTTGTGTTATTTGTTTTAGCAACATAAACATAACCACCATAAGTAACAGTGTCACCTATTTGATAGTTAGATATATTGTTCCATGAATCTTCGAACTGGAATCCTTCAACAAATGCTTCCCAATTTGATTCATCTGCTTCAAAGTTAGATGATGTATGTGCAGTAGTAGCAATCCAAATGTTACCACCGTACTTGATAAGATCGTTAATGCGGTATCTAGTAGCAGTTACCCATTCACCTGTGTAAACAATACCGTCGCTAAATAATGTCCAGTTGGCTTGGTCATTTTCTAAACCTAAGATTGATGTTGCAGCTGATACGTGAGCAGTGTTACATACATAAACATAGCCGCCGTAACGAACTAAGTCGCTAAGTTTATATCTTGTTGAAGTTGCCCAATCACCTTTAAAGTCGAATGATGTAGCAAATTCTGTCCAGTCAGCTAAGTTTTCTTCTAGGCCTAAAAATGTAGGAGAATCAAAAGTTGCAGATACGTGTCCATTTTCACAAATATAAACGTTTGCACCGTACTTGACAACGTCACCTGGAGCATATTCTACTTCTGGCTCCCAATCACCTTGCCAGCTTGTTCCGTCGGAAACAATTTCCCATTTTGGAATTACATCAGTGAAATCTGTGTTGAATTCCGTAGAAGAAGTATGGTTTTTAACACATATATACGATTTACCGCCGAAACTAATAACATCGTCTGCAACATATGTTGTACTAGCAACCCAGTCACCTTGCCATACAAATCTAATTCTACCTAGTTTAAATTCTGCCATTTTAGCTCCATCAATTCTTTACTATTGTTATTTATCCAATTACATATATCAGCGTGTTGGATCGACAAATGTCTTCATAAAATACGCCATTGCAAGGCCATCGCCTGCCCATGCCGCAGTTGGTCCAGAAACATTTGCCTTTGTCCCTATTTCAACTTGCCATCCTTCAGCACCTTCTGGAACTGTTGATGTAATTTCATCAGGTCCGCCAACTTTAACTGTACCTGCTGTTAGCAAGCCAGTAAATGTATCTGAGCCACCTTGCGATAGTCGACTTGTTAAGTATGTTTTAATTGCCTTCTGTGTTGGTACAAGGTTATTTGAGTTTGCAACAAACGTACCGTCTGTTGAGAACGCTGTAATAACTACCGGTGATCCACCAAGAGCAACACCACCAATTTCAAGTTGATCAAGACCTTGTAGACCAAATTCATCTGCACTCAAAGTAACAATACCAGTTGCCTGTTCAACCGCAAACAAGTCACCAACTCTAAAGTTACCATCTTGGTCTGTTGAACTGTAGAACACACGCCCGTTGTTAGTTTCTTGAACTTCGTCTTGTGGTTCTAAGTTAGTTGTAATCGGTAAGTTAGGATAATTAGATTGAATCTGGTTACCGAAACCAATGTTCAAGAAGTCATGATTGGTTAAACGTACTTGACTAAATCTTGAACGTATTGTTAACGGATCATCGTGTGCAGGTGATAAATCTTGTGTTAAGCCCGGTGAAAGTTGAATTTCACATTCTAAGAATGGCACTTCTGTTCCACGTAATATCGTTGCTTTTGCTACCCTGTATACTTCGCCGTTACCTGTAAATTCTAAGTTATCTCCAGGTTGTGGCAATCTTGTTAAGTTTTTAACAACAATGCGTAGCCCAGTTTGGAATTCGTCAGCATAGCCTCCGCCATTAATACTAATAGATGTTGAAGTTGTATTGTAACCTTGTCCATAATTTACAAACGTAGGCGAGCTTAATACTCCGTTACCTACACGAACCTGGAATGCAGCATCTTGCGAATTGTTAGGATCAAATATATCTATAGTCGGAGAAGTAGTATATCCTGATCCTGCCTGGAACATGTTTACACTTGTAATAGTACTATCAGTAATAGTTACCCTTGCTTGTGCTCTTGAACCAGTTGAGATTTTATGTGTAACTCCAAGATCAGATATTGCTAAGAACCATCCGTCTTTATTAATATTATCAAAAGTAAATCCTAATGCTCTATATGGAGATATTTCTCCATCAAGAATCTTCCAATTAAATCCATCTTCTGATTGGCAACAAATTCCGTCTTCGACATTTATTAATACAAATACACCATTGCCGTATTCAAAAATCGTTCCTTTAACAGCTAAGTTTGACTGGTACCAAGTAATACCATCGAAGCTGTAAACTGACGGTTTTTCATCTGAAGACACTGCAACGAATCTTCCGTTACCAAATTTAATTTGTGTCCAGTTACCTGCTGTAGAATCTAAAGAAGTATCAAGTGTAGATTCTGCCCAAGTGGCACCATTATCTATGCTATATTTTACAGCATGACTATCTCCTGATATAGCAACAAACGTGTTTCGTCCATAATCAATATCAATCCATTTATCATCGTCAATTGATTGATCAACTTCTGTCCAAGTACTGCCGTTGTTAGCCGAATATGCAGAAATTGAACTATCTGAAACTGCAACAAATCTTCCGTTACCATAAGTAATTGCAGTGTAGTTTCCTGTGCTTAAAGTTGGAAGTGACGACGATAACCAAGTTACACCATCTGAAACAGAGTATAGGACATCGCCAGTTTTAGAAATAAGTACCCAAGTATTATTGCCGTAACAAGCATCAACCCATCCGCCGTTATAATCTGGGTTAGGAATTAATGTTCCAAATCCGTCATCGATCTCTGGAGCATCATCAGCGCCTTTTGGAAGTATAATATCGATATCCCAATTCTCATAATCTGATGTACTTACTGCGTTAAATCCGTTAATTGGAAATGCTATTGGATAAAATCCATTTGATGCAATTATACTGTATTCAGATATATTTATATGTGGAATATCGTTCATTGCTATTTGTGTAAAGGTCGGGGCACCATATTTAACTCTTGGCTCAATAGTGTATACTGAAGTAGAGTCAAACGTATTAACTAATAGTGTACCTGGGTTAATATGATCCCATCCTACAGCATTTAATTGCATTGAACCTGTTTCTGTATCAAGTGCTGTTACTGCGCCACCTTCAGTTGCACTAATAGTAAATTCTTTAATATTTGGTGCGCCTGTTGGGAATGACATTGAAGAAATACTGCTTAAAGATCCTGGTGCAGTTTGTAAAGTCAATGCAGTAATTGTTGCGCCTGCTGCCGGAGTTGTGTTCCATCCGCCGCCTGTAATTGTAATAGTCTGTTCGCCTTCAATGTCATCTACAATAGTAAATGCAGCGGCACTTGAATCTTCACCGAGTGTAGCAAGTGCTTGTATAAAATCAGTATCAGCTGCTAGATCAATATCAATAGTTATGTTATTACCTACAAAGACAGTTGTTCCAGTTGCCCAGTTGCCGGCGTCAGCATACGTATCAACTACTACTGTATCAAATTTTTCTTTTACATAATACGAAGTACCTGCTGTTATTCCTCCAAATACTTCAGTAAAGAATGAAGCTCCCATAATTGAGCCACCATCGGCAGTAACTTGTTCTTTGTCGCCCAACGAAGTTCCTAACATTGTTCCTGAATCAGTTGTTAACGTCACTGTATCAGCGGTAGTACGTGCTATAATTTCGCCTGCTGCTGTTAATAACGGAACAGCAGCGCCTGCTGGAGTTTCAGAGATTGTAAATGATGTAGCATCGTTAACAACCTGAATGTAGTAAACTTTATCGTTTTCTAATCCGCCAAACACTGTTCCACTAAACACAATCGGTGATCCTGCGATGAATCCGGTAGTACTATCAACAGTAATCAAGTTCGAAGTTGCAGTAGTAGCAGATGCAGTTCTTGTCAGTACTGAACTTGCGATAGTAAAATCAGTACCATCAATAATATTATTAACCCAATATTGCGTTTTTTCTACTATTCCGCCTAGTGTAGCTCCTTTAAAAATAATCGGAGTCATTGGAATTAACACTGATGTATCAGCTATAGTAATAACATTAGTGCTAGTAGTTGTATCAGTAGCAGTAACATCGATTTTGTTTGCTGATATAGAGAAGTTATTAGCATCATAAATTTCATGAATATAATAAGTTGTACCTAATTCTACATCGCCTAAACTTATTCCAGTAAACTGAATTGGATATGCAATTTGCATATCTGCTGTATTTGAACCAAATAAGTATCCATTATTTGCAGGATAGTTTAGAGACATCGAACCTGTTTCATTGTTTAACGGCCAAACACCTCCTCCTAAAGAAGTTGATATTTGAATAGTAGTTTCGTCAACAATATTAAGGATATAATAATCAAAACCTGTAATAACGCCGCCAAACGCTTCACCAGTAAAGTTAATTTTCTGATTAACTTTTAATCGTGCAGTACTTACAACTTTCATTAGGTTATTTAAATCTCCTAATGTTTCTGTTGCTTCTACAGTTGCTTGAGCAGTTGATGTTATTTCAATATTAAAATATGTAGGTGTAAACTGTATAGGTTGATCTACATAAACTGTATGGAAGTCAGCTGCTGAATCTAATCTAAATCTGTCAGAAGTTGCATCTGCGGATGCAACTTCTAAGCTGTCAAACGATTCTTTTACAACGAACGCCTGTTTGCTGCTTTCATCATAACGCGAGATAATTCCGTACTGACCAGCACCTCGTCCGCTTGATATGTTTAATCGCATACCTTCGTATTCTACAGGTGTTGCTACTTCAGAACCTGCTAATGTTAAGTATTGAGTGTTTCCTGACTGAGCGTTGTTAGTTTGTAATTTGTAAAGCAATCCGCCAGTTGTACCGTCACCATCGAGAATGCGTGTCTGGAATACACCGCCTGATCTTAATTCATCTGCAACAATGTTAGCATTTCGTCCTGCTCCTGATACATTGACATTTGCATATGAAGTAGGAATGTAGTCGTTAGTCTCTAAGAAGAATGTTGCAGCATCGCCGATCTGCAATTGTGCTCCGTAAAAATTAGTAGTTCCTGCAATACCATCGATACCTCTTGGATAAATTCTATATTGTAAATTAGTATTTTGTGCCGTTTGATCCCAGAAGGTAAATGTTACTCTGTACCAACCATCTTCTTCATATTTCACAAACGCACCGTATACTGCTGTAGGAATTACGCCGCCGTCATCTGTTGTTAAAGATGAAACTTCGCCTGTTGCAAAATTAAAACGCACTCGACTTGTTTTAGTCTCATACCCAGAGAATGTTGCTAACATATCGAAATATTGCGCAGTTCCTTCTTTAGCATAAATGCTTGCAGTATATGCTAATGCACTACCCGGAGGCACTGTTCCTTCGTGAGTAACAGTTAAAATACTTGTAATAGAAAGACTGTCAACTGTTACTATAATATCGTATGTATCAGGCTGTGCTCCAAAGTTTTGACCACTAATTCTAATCTGATTCCCAACAACATAGCCGCTTCCGCCATTGTTTACTGCTACAACATATCTGTCACTAAACACTGTTATATCAAATGTTGCATCAACACCTGATCCTGATATATTTTCGCCTGCTATATTTGTATACACTCCGCCTTGTGGTGCTACATTTATATCTTGATAAAAATAGCTGGAATCAGTTAAGTTTGTAACACCTTCAACTTTCCAGGCACGTTGTCCAACATAAGGCGATGACGATGCAGTAGTAATATTAAGATTTGAATCTGTAGTCCATTTACTGCTATCTAAGAAGTTGTTACTATGGTACAACAAGTTAGTTGTTGATTCGTAGTATTCTTCGCCAGCGTGATCAAATTGTAGTTTTAGTACTTCTGCGCTTGCCCCTAATGCAGATACTGGAGTTGCAGTTGCTTGATAACTTCTGTTGTTAACGTTGCCGACTGCTGGAATTTCTTCATCGTCGAACCCTTCTGCAACTACGCCGTACTTACCGTATGAGCTGTTACCGTTTGTAGCACGAATTCTTCCACCGTCTTCTGCAAAATAGCCTGCGTAGTTGTAGTACGAGAACACCGAAACTGCTTCAACAAGTGCATCACCACCTGTACACCATAGGCCAATGCCGTCTGATATAATTTGTGTAAAGTCGTTACATACCATTGAACGGTTTCCACCATTATGTATTGTACTATCGATCTTCATGCCTACGCAGCCTAAACCAAAGTTAGTTACGTTTTGAACATACGGAGATTTAGTAGTAATCCATGCAGTAGTATCGTCCGGTCCTTCACCTGGATCAAAACTTACAAATGACCCGCCTGATGGTCTACGTGTTGAAAATTCATTTTCAGGAGTTAACGTTCCTAATAATCCACTTAATGTCATATTACGAATACCGGTACCGTTTTGAACACGGAACATATCGCCAATTGCCTGACCTCCGTAGACATACATGTATCCAATATTAGTAAACAGCGGAACAGGGTCTCCATCTGGCTCTGCTGCTACTTGGAATGTAGTGTCTGTAATACTATCACCAATTACATAATATGTAATACCTTGAACAATATTGTCGCCGCCAATCATTGTACTAATTTCATCGACCGGATTTAATGATACAAACTGTACTGGAGTATTGTGTTCCATGTTAACAGTTGATCCAACTACGAACTGGTTAATGTCACCGATTGTTCTGCGGCAAAGTGTGTTAACAGGGTTAGCAGGTTTAACCGCTGCGCCACGTAATTCGTCACCGTTTAGAGCTGTTTTTGCAGGAATTACTATAGGAAGTATTTCTTCATATGTGCCTGATTTAACGTTAATAGTTGTATAAGCGCCTTGATTTGCTGGCGGAATACCATTAGGTGAACCTGCTGCAAATGCACTTCTAATAATTCCTTCTAAGCTCTGTACTATCGTTATAGTGTTAGGTTCTATAGTTAATGCACTGTTGATATACTGAGTTGCTGGAGATTGTACTCCTTCAAGAACTTGATAGCTTTGAGCAGGAACAGTATTTGTTAGAGCATTTTCAATATTGTTAAACAACTGACCAACTACTGCTGAGAAAAATTCAATTTGGTCAGCAACTGTTTGATTAGTAAACTTATTTGTACTTTCTAAGTCAAAATATAGTAAAGCATTTGCAACAGTTCTTGCATTTTGTCCTCTTGCTAAGTCAGTAACTACACCGTCAAAGATGTAACGTGCATCGCGTCTTGTTTTTTCATTGTCAAAGTTAACAGAACTATCAAACGGAGTTAAATTTTGGTTTTGTTGATATAAGAACCAATAGAATGTTTCTTCAATTACCCATTCTTTGTTTGCTTCAAGTAATGCTTTTTCGTTTTGTTTTAGCACACCTTCTGCTACACGCTCACATGCATATTTAATAGTGCGCCATGCAGTATCAGCAGTAGCACCTCTGTCAAGTGCGTCAATACCGTTAGTTGCAACATAATAAACATTTGGAGTAAAGTCTGTGTTGCTCCAAACAGGTAAGTCACCTACAGTTTTTAAAACTTGAGATTGCAGACCAATTGCCAGCGCAGAATTTTGATCGCCTGAACGAACAATCATTTCGCCTGCGCTAGACATACTGTTTCTTTGATCGTGTTGTAAGTATACAACCCAATATGCATTTTGTAAATCTAAATCTGGTCTATTAACTAATGCAGAAGTATGCTCTCTTATACATTTAAATGTTGCGTTACCATAGTATGCAACATCGTCTTGGTTATATAACGTAGCTTCTGTCCATTTGCCTTCCCAGTTAAAACCTGGAATCAACAATTCCCAATATAGATAATTAGTTCCAGAGAATGTGAGTACTGCACTATCACTTATTGCGCCATCTGGTGCGTAATTTAAAATTACTGTAGTTATGTTTCCGTCAACACTAACTGCTGTAACTTCTTGGCCCCTTGCAAACCCTTCTCCAGTAACTGTCATACCCGGAGTAATAGCTGCTGAACTTGTAGAGTCACCGGTGTCTAATTTAATAGTAGTACCTGCAGAGCCGTCTGCTTCGTAAATTGCGTTAACTACAAAATTGCCCGGAACTTCAGATGTACTATCTCTAAGAGCAACATATAAGTCTCCACCGTAGTTTACTACACTACCGACTCTATATTCAGTTGCAACATCCCATTGTCCTGATACATCGTATGCCTGGCTGATTATTTCCCATGCATCGGTAGAATCATCAGCATTAAAAGATGGCTTGTTATTAATGTTATTAATTGTTTTACTTTGGTATAAGTATCCGCCGTATAATACAACTTCGCCTGGCTGATAAACTGCGTTCGCATCCCACACATTGTTAAAGTCAAGACCTGGCATCCAAAGTTCCCAGTTTTCTTGAATGAATGTTTCGTATAATTCTGTCGAATCAGCAAAGTCAACAAATTCGTTAGACGGAGCATGCCCTACAATACACTTATAAACACTAGGACCGTACTTAACTATATCGCCCAATTTGTATCTTAATACGCTACTATCTTCTGAAGACGTTGCATATTCGCCGCGCCACTGTACGCCTTCATTTGTTAATTTCCATTTTTGTACAGTACTGTCAAGGTTAAAATAATCAGCTTCAAGTCCATCTAAGTCTGTAGGAGCAGAAATATGAGATATTACACACTCGTATGCAGAACCGCCATATTGAACAATATCACCTACACCGTAAGTAGTAGACGATGTCCATTCACTTTGCCAAGTTTTAGATTCAGCGTAAACGTCCCATTTATCAATGTCTGTATCAAGTACTGCACCGCCCAAGTGTTGTGTATTACATTTATAAACAATACCACCGAAAATTACAATGTTATCTAAACTGTAGAATGTAAATTGCTGCCAAGGACCTTTCCAAGTCTGGCCAGTCATCATTAATTCCCATTTAGGTTCAACTGCATTTAAATCTGCGTAAAAGCCATTAGAGTTGTGAGGTATTAAACATACGTATGCTTTACCTTCGTATTGGACAACTTGGTCCTTGTTATAAGCAGTTTGATCTGACCATTCTCCAACCCATGAAAAACGTAATCTACTTATTTTAAATTCAGCCATTTTGCGGTTCCTTGATTCTGTTTATTAGCGTATTTATCAGACTATTTGAGTCGGGTCGTAAGTATAAGATTGGTTAATTCTTACTACTAGTTCACCTTGTTCGTTTACATAATAATACATATTTTTATTATCCCAACGATACTGGTCCCATTGCAAGTTATCATATGGTCTACTGTGATCTAATTCAATACGTCCATCAAAGAAATCTACACCGTATTCAAATTCAGTAAAGTCATCTTCTGATGATCCCGGATTGTTGATAGTAATCGCATCAACGTCTTTAAGTTGGTCGATTTTAGCAAAGAATAAAGTTCCGTCTTCGGTTCTGCGTAATGCATAAAAGTATCTTGGTTGACCTTCACCTAACAGTTCATTATTATTAGGAGTTTGTCCTACGTAGTGTGTTGATGCCATCTTATATCTCCTTAAACAATTTCTACTGTACTTAGAATGCAATCAATGCTTGAATTAACATTTGAACTTACATACAAGTTATTATTTGGTGTTAAAATTAATTTTTCGCCGCCATTTAGAACACGTAAACTTGTGTTCGGTGGAAGAATCATTTCTTTTGCGTAGTATCCAGTTACACTGTCTGCATCTTGCAGTTCTACGTTAACAAGTACTACACCTTCAGTTAAATTTGCTAAACTGAATCCTACTACTGTAATACGATTGTTATCGTTAGTAGCTAGTACTTCTTCTCTTGTAGTACCTATCTCTGTTACCACTTTGTTTCTAAATGTAGTTGCCATATTTTTTTATCCCAATACTAATACTGTTGAAAGTGCAATTTCTTCTGCATCATTTCGTGTAATACCTGACGCTGCACCTGCAACTGATACCCAGTTTGTTCCGTCCCAAATTTCAACACGAACATCATCAGTGTTAAATCGTATTTGTCCTGTTTCTGTATATTCTAGTGGAGGACGAGCGCCACTTGCGCCCACTGGAATAACAATACCATATGTTCCGTCGAACTTGACATAACCGTTCGCTGTATTTTCAAAAGTTGTAACACTGTCAGTAACAGTATTTGTAATTGTATTACCTTTAAATGCAAAATTGTCAAACTTGACAGTGCCAGTGCCATTAGCAGTTAGCGTTAAGTCAGTATTAAGCGTAGTTGTAGTAATAACATTACCATCTATACGAATGTCATCTACATCTAGTCTAGGAACAGTTAATTTAGTAGAATCTATAGTTGCAATAGTGTTGTTATCAACTATGAATCTAATAACATTATCGTTTGCTCCTTCAGTAAGTTCAGCTGTAACACGAGTTGTACCATCTAAGTCTTCGACACCTTTAAGATTAACCCAATTAGTACCGTTGTATCCTTCAAATCTACTTAATTCTGTGTTAAATCTTAGTTGTCCGCTTACTGCTGTAGGACGTTCTGATGTATCACCTGCTGGTAATTCCAATGCTCCAGTTGCATCAATAATTAAAACATCACTACCTGGCTCAATTGTGAAGTCTCCGCTAGTACTAATGGTTGAACTATTAATATCAAATGTATCAATAATGATCGATCCAGTGCCAGCAGCACGTAATTCTAAATTACTATTAGAAATTGTTGTGGTAATAAAATTATCATCAATTAATATATCACCAGTGCTAAAACTGTTTGCAGTAATTAAACTTGTACTTGTAAGATTTCCAACAGTTATTGTTCCGTCAACGGTTAGATTGTTAGTAATTACTACATCGTTAGTTGGAACAAATATATTTCCTGTTCCATTTGCACGTAGTTCTAAATTTGCATTACTTTCAGTTGTAGTAATTCTGTTACCAGAAAGTTGAATTTCTTCAAACTGGATAACACTTGCACTAATAATAACTTCACCAGTTACATCTAAATTACCAGTTAAGTTAATATTACCAACTTGATTAACATCGCCGGTATGTGTTATAGTTCCGACAATATTAGTATCTTTTAGGTATGTATCTGAATTAACTGTTAGGTCTTGTTCAATAATAACATTGTTACTAGGAACGTATATGTCCCCTGTTCCGTTAGCTCTTAATTCTAAATCACTATTACTTGCGGTTGTAGTAATAAAGTTATCATCTATTAAAATATCGCCTGTACTAAATCTGTTAGCAGTAATAGTACCAGCACTATTAATATCGCCAACTGTTATTGTACCAGTTACATATAAATCATTATTAATCACAACATCGTTAGCAGGAATAACAACATCGCCGTATACTGTAGCACGAAGTTCTAAATCACTATTACTTGCGGTTGTAGTAATAATATTATTTTCAATATTAATATTTTCAAACTGTGCTGCGGCAGATATTGTAAAATTACCAGTAATACCAAAGTCACCAGTTAAATTAATATTACCAGTTTGTGTAATATTTCCTGTTTGTGTTATATTACCTTGTATTTCTAAATTATCTAAATTTGTAGTTCCGTAAACTCTTAATTCTTGGTCTAATACTACATTATTGCTTGGAACATATATTGTTCCAGTTCCGTTTGCACGTAATTCTAAATTGCTATTAGAATCAGTTGTAGTAATAAAATTGTCGCGAATAATAATATTGTCAAGATTTATTTGATTTACAAATAAGTTATTCCATATTTTAGACTCTTCGCCTAAGCTGTAAGTGCTACCAACTTTAGGAGTAATGTCGCTGTCAATACCTGCAACAATTTGAATAGTATCAGTTGCTTCATCGCCAATAGTAATGTTGCCGCCAATAGTTACGTTGCCAGTAACATCTAAACTACCATTAATAGCTACATCTGAATTTAAATTTATTTGGCCAGTTGCTGCGCTAAAATTAGCATCTTGTGTTAGTGTTTCTACAGTATTGCCACTAATGCGCCAATCGCCTGTTTCAATTTTAGTTCCGTCAATATATGTAGTATCGCCGCCTGTTACAAAACTAACACCGTTTTCGGTATTAATTGTAAAGTCGCTAACTGCAAATGTTACATTTCCTGTTTCTTGGTTTACATAGAATAAATCGCCGACTCTAAAGTCGCCGTTATGATCAACAGAGTTGTATCGAACTCTTGCACCTTGAGTTTCTACTATTTCGTTTTCTTGTATAACAGTTCCAGTGTCATTGGTAACTTCTTTACCGTTACCGATGTATGCTAAGTTTTGTCCAATAGCATAAACAATTACGCCTAGGCCATCGCCTACAATACCGTAATTACCGTAAATAGCAGCAGAGCCAATCATACGTATCTCTGCACCAAACTCTCTTAAGTCAAAGTCCGTAATACTTGTTGCAGTTTCAACACCGTCTGAAATACTTTGTGGCGTTAAGTCAAAGCCAAATAAGTCTAAATAACCATTGACATATACGTCATCGCCGTCTATACTACTAATAGTTCCTGTAAGAACAGTAGAAGCATCTGTACTTGTAATAGTAAGAACATTGCCCGGTGTAAATGCACCAGACGTTCCTGCTAAAGTTAATTTTGTTTTACCTGCAGATCTACGGCCAGCCGTACCATCATATGCATACACTGACCTATTTGCAAAATATGTAAAGCTGTTTAGCCATTCAATTCGTGCACCGTTAGTTGCTGTGATACAATCAACGCCTGGTGTAATAAATGTTGCACTATGGAATAGCATTGCAGTATTAGCACTTGAAACGCTTGCAACACTACCATCAATAAGTGCGCCCTTACCTGCATCACCTGCATTAAATCCTCTTGGATCTTCTACAGTAGTTGTACTACCATTAGTAATTACTGTAACGTTTTTAATATATGGGCTGCGATTTGTTGCTGTATAGCCTGGTGCAAATTTAAATGCATATCCTGGACTATAGAAACCAGTAACAGTCAAGTCACTAACAGTAGTTTCGCCGTTTAACAAAATAGCATCATTTGTGTTTGTACCTACTGTAGGTGTTATTGTTACTCCACGAATGCCTTCGCCCTTCAATGTTACGCCTGCTGGTATAGTTAATGGAAATACTTCTTCATAAACGCCCGGAGACACATGAATAACATCGCCGGCAACTGCTTGGCTTAATGCAAATTTAATTGTTGCAAATGGATCCAATACATGGTCGCCTGATGCAGTATCGCTACCATTTGCTGCAACAAATATTAGGTTACCTGGACGTAATGTTACATCAATTCCGCCTAAATCTAAATCATCTGTATTAACACTTGATGCAATGAGTCTGTTAACCCAAACGTCATTCCACTCTTTGCCACCTGTAGTTGGATCACTACCTAAAGCATAAGTGTCGGTAGTTGTAGGAATAATATCAGAAGCAATTTCTGCGTTAAAAATAACGTTGTCTGTTGCTGCGTCACCAATTACAATATTACCGTCAGCACTAATATTACCAGTAGCATGAATATTTCCGTCTACATTTAAATTGCTGTGGACATTAACTGCTCCAGTGCCGTTAGGTCTAAATTCTAAGTTTGCATTTGAACTATTAGTTGTAATAGCATTGCCTTCGATATCAATGCTGTCTATTCTAATTTTGTTAAGCGCAACTACAGTATCCAGTGTTGCTAGATTTAAAAACTGATTAGTAGTGCTAATAGTGTTACCTTCAATAGTAACTTCACCAAGGTCTGCTCGTGTGTCTACTATTAAATTTGTTGTTTTGCTAGTGCCGGAAACTTGTAGTTCGTGTGTAGGACTCGTAGTCTTGATACCGATACGCTGATTATTGACATCTAAATATAATAAGTCTGTTTCAAAAGCTAAATCAATCCCATTACGGATTAGATTTTCCTTCAGCAACGGACCGGATATGCGACCTACAGCCATTTCGTCTCCTATACACGGGGATCCTGTCCCTCCAGCCTCATTTTCAGCTTACGCTCTTTGCGGGTTGACCACAGTTTGACTGTGTAAAGCATTGGTCGCGCCTTACACAATAGTATTTATCGTATTTGAGTTTTTGTGGGCGGTTACCCAAAGATTAGAGTGTATTCTAAGATAAGATCATTCATTTCTGCTTCGCTAATAGTTGCACTGCTACCAGCTGCTGATATGTATGTATTACCGTCCCAAGTTTCTAATATTTGTTCTTGTGTATTCCATCTAGTTAGCCCTACTTCAGGACTTACTGTTTGTTGTTCAGCTGTTGTTCCATAAGGTATTACTACACCAGTTTGAACATTAAATTTTACTTTACCGTACCCTGTGTTTTTAAGTATTAATGCCCCAGCATTATTATTTTGTATACTATTACTAGTTATAGTAGTACTATAAAGTGCTAATTTACCAGTTCCGTTTGCACGTAATTCTAAATTGCTATTAGATACATTTGTTCTAATATTATTAGTTTGGATTAAAATATCATCAACATCTAATCCGTGAATACTGATTCCGTCAGCATCTACATTACCTACTGCTACTTGATTTATAGTAAAATTAATAATATCATTAGTTGGATGTGTTAATACATTAGTTCTTCTATTAGCAGAATATACACCATTAAACGATAGGACTTTTGAATTATTAAATGCTTCAAATACGTTATCAGTAGTATTGAATCGTATACGATTATTTGCTACTTGTCGTTGTTCAGTTGTGCCAGCCGGTAAATTTATTGCGCCCGTTGCTGCGATTATTAGATTTCCATTAACAGCAAATGTAATATTAGTTGATGTAGTTTGTAGATTAGTATCTTTAAATCTAAAGTTTTCTAAAGTAATTCTAGAATCTAGTGATCTTAATTCTAAGTTACTATTTGAATTAGTAGTAGTAATAACGTTGTCATAAAGTTTGATATTAGAACTTAATTCAAATTCTTCTGCACTAAGCGATTGAATTGTATTAATATTAACAGAGTTGAGTGTGCCTAAATACACGTTATCAATAACTTGTACATTATTATCAGGTACAGATAAGATACCTGTTCCGTTTGCACGTAAGTCTAGATCTGCATTTGATTCAGTTGTTTCGATATAGTTGTCATTAAACAATATATCATCAAATTGTATTTCGCTTTCGATGTTAGTAGAACTTACTGTAACATTGCCTATAACGTTTAGATTACCTGTTTGATTTCTATCACCTGTTTGCGTTACAGTGCCAATAACAATTAGATCATCAATATCTGTATTTCTATTAACTGTTAAGTCGGTATCAATTGTAACATTATTTGCTGGAACAACTACGTTTCTGTCAGCACGCAGTTCTAAATTTTCGTTTGAAATAGTTGTAGATACAAAATTATCATCAATTTGAATAATGCTATCTGTAATAACAATATCATTAAGATCTAAATCTTGTATTACAGTAATATCATTTGCTATAATCGATGATACAAACAAGTCATTAGTTACTCTAACATCGTTGGCTGGGAAAGAAACATTTCCTGTGCCGTTTGCTTGCATTATGAAATCTGCTCTATAATAATCACCTAAGAATAAATTGCTGTTATATTTTCCTGGGTTTGCATATTCATCTTCTAACAGTTGTTCAACAATAGGATATAAGAATTCGTCAAATGTAGTATTATTAGTAGTTCCGTTTGCAACATACTGTAACCAAGCAAGTGAATCTGCTGAAGTTAATGTTCCGCTAGCATTTACATCAATGTATGAGTATGCGTATGGTACGCTAGTTCCGTTAGCAAGAAAGTTAATTAAATTCTTTTCAGTTTGTTCAGCATAGTCGTCAGCAGTTGCTCCGTTTAATTGCATATCTTTAACAATCTGCGGAATTGATAACGGATCATATGGATCGTTAGGATTTAATCTAAGATCTTCTCTAATGTTTCTTAAAACATTATCATTAAAATTAAAACTACTTAATGTTGCTTCGTTACTAACAGTTAAGTTACCGGTAACAATAGTATTACCAGTTTGTGATATATCTCCAGTTTGTGATATATCTCCAGTTTGTACAGTATTTCCTGTTATGTTAACTTGTAGAGGAGTTATAGTTTCAACAAGACCGATATCTTCAATTAACGATACCACATCCCATTCAACAATATTATCTACTGCACGAAAGATAATGCTAATTGCAGAACCTACAGGTTCAAATGATGCAGTCAGTATCTGATCGGCAACTAAGCCCGAAGATTCATTCCACTCAAATAAGGTGCCTACTCCTGATTCAAATATTCTCAAATAAAATGCATTAGCGTTTGCTGCACTTCTAAATGTTGTAGTAAAATCATAAGTTTTTCCTGCTTCTACAGATACTACTTGAGAAATGTTTCTTGCACTTCCTGTTGCAATAATACGCAAGTTACCATCAATAGCTGTAGCAGAACCACCGCCAGTTTGAGACCACCCTACTAAGTTACTATCAAATGTTCCGTTAACTATTAACTCTGGACCGTATTGATAAGATATAAAACTATCTTTCAATGTTGTCTGTTTAACAACAGTAAGATCATTATCTATAACTACATTATTAGTCGGAATTAATATAGTGCCCGTTCCATTAGCACGTAATTCTAAATTTGCATTACTTTCATCACTAGTAATATAGTTTTCATCGCTGGTAATATTTCCAGCTTGCATTCTACCTAAGTAAACATTGTTCCATTGCTTAACTTCGGTTCCTAAGTCGTGTACTAATGTTTGATGCGGATTAAAGTTTTGTTCAAAATTAACATTAAAGTCTACAGTATCAGTTGCTTGGTTACCTGCTAAGTTTAATGTGCCACCGAAACTAAAATTATCACGAATAACTAAATTGTTTGTAATGAGTGTGTTATCATTAAAGTTAATTGTATTAGAACCGCCTGACAATTCTAAATCGCCTGACACTGTTAAAATATCATTATTTAAAATTTCAATGTTGCCAGTATTAACTATATTTCCGTTAATGACCGTAGATTGACCAGATGTGTTAATTACCAAACCGCTTAGTGATTCAACGTCACCTGTATCAATAGTTAAACTTGTATTACCAGTTTCTAAATCAATAAAGAAGTTGTTACCGACTCTAAAGTTACCTAACTGATCAGTACTAACATAATGTACCCTACCGGTGTTTAATTCAACAGTTTCGTTAGCTTGAATAACTGTTGATTGATCATTAGTAGTACTTGTGCCTGCACCGATGTATGCAAAGTTATGCTGTATTAGATACATCAATGTATCAGCACCGTCTGCTACTGCACCGTATGTTCCGTATACGTTTGCTGATCCAATTGAACGTAGTTCTGCACCGTAATGTACTGTGCTTCCGTCTTCTGACGTTCTACCAGTTACACCTGCAAACGCATACAACCCTCTGTTAGCAAAGTAAGTAAAACTGTTAAGCCATTCTACTCTAACGCCATTAGTCATATTAATAACATCTGCGTTAGGAGCAATAAATGTACAACTATGGAATAGCATCGTAGCTAACGTACTTGCTGTATTAAGTTCTGAACCGTCTATCCATGCGCCACGACCAGCATCTCCTACGCCTTCACTTGTTTCTTGTGTAATTACAGTTACGTTTTGAACGTATGGCGAGCGATCACTTATAATTGTATTTGGTGCAAATCTAAATGCATAACCTGTGTTATTTCCGCTGTCGTAATAAAAGTTTTTAATAGTTAAGTCAGACACTGTGCTGTTATTAGACAGGTGGAATACATCTTCACTCTGGCTACTTGTGTCCGGAACAATGACACAGTTTCTTATGTCTTCGCCGACAATACTGACATTGTTTGGAACAACTAACGGAAGTGCTTCTTGGTATTCACCCGGAGTAACATAAATGACAAATGGTTGTCCATCGCTAGAATCTGCTGCTTGTAATGCTCTGCCTATAGTAGCAAACGGACTTAATACATGATCGCCTTTATTTGCATCATCTCCGTTTTGTGAAACATATAATTTTCCACCGTTTCGAAAGTCAATATCAATGCCGCCAACTGCTAGTGCTGCAACATTTACTGCGGTTCCATTGAGTAAGTTAGTATATAATGTATCCCAACGCTTTTCTTCAGAACCTATGTTATAGGTATTGCGTTGATCAGGAATGATATTTGAAGTAACTACTGCATTAAAATCTACGGTATCAAGTGCTTGGTTACCTAATGTGATAGTACCATCAAAAGTAATATCACCTTGAGCGTGTATATTTCCAAATACATTTAAATCATTAATAATTTCTGTTGTTTTATAAGTTATAGGCCTAATTGTAATAGAGTTATCCCACCATCCTGCTACAAAATTTGGAATAGTTGGAGCATCGATATTCATAACATCTCGATAAACAAGAGAATCTTCCCATGATAAGACAGTAAACGGATAATCAACACCGCTAAATGTTATAATACCAATGTCGCCTGGCTCAAATGTTTGTATTGCTTGCCAAGTAGCACTTGTTGGTTCCCCTGTTCCTATATACTGATTTGGTAATACTTTTTGTACAAATGCCTCGCCGCCACTGAATGTACTTGTAACTACGCCGTCGTTTGGCGGAAGGCCTGCGCCAAACGGTTTTAAATCAACATCAGCATTTGATTCTATTGTACTAATAATATTATCGCTAATACGAATAGTGCCGTTTTCCATATTAGCCATTACTATAGCATCGGCAGCATTTAAATAAATGTCGCCAACTAACACACCTAATGTATTATTTTCAATTGTATAGTTTGCTATTGAATTAGTTGTAGATACTAGATTTGTAGACCTAGCAGTTCCATTAACTTCTAATTCGTACCCTGTTGTACTTTTATTAATACCTATCTTGCCGCTGTTTACATCAAGATAAAGTAGCTGAGTAGTCGATAGGTTATTTCTAAACGCAAGATTAATACCATTGCGCTCAAGGTTTGCTGTTAATAATGGTCCGGATATTCTACCGACTTGTGCCATGCCCTACTCCTATATGTAGTATTTATAGGATTACTTGTCGAAGTTGTGTAGTACTGTTATTGGTTTATCTAAATCAGGAGCAGATGTAAATTTAATATACCATCCGTCTGCGTATGGTGCATTAGGACCGGCTAAACTTCCTGACACACTTTGTTCTAATGTATAGTTAGTAGTTGCAAGTTGAAAAACGTTTTCTACTAAAACTAATACGTTTTGTGCTGCTGCTGGCACTGGGTAATCTGCATCTCCGCTAGCAAGTGGCCCGAATACAGTTTCGTCGGCATCACCATTGCCTAAATTTTGTTGTACAATTCCTGGATCTTGATTTGGCTCTTTAAAACGTAGTTCTCTCCAAGCGCCATTTTGATATGCTTCAAATTGTTCATCAGTTGTATTGTATCTTAAATGCCCATTATTAGGTGATGACGGACGTTCTGCTAATGTACCTTTCGGTACTAGCATAACATTAGTTGATTCAAGTATTACTTGATCATTTATATCATATTTTACTCCGCGTCCTAAGACACTGCGTAAATTTGTTGTCTGGGCTTTAATTAATCTCATTATACTTCCAAATAACTTATTGTTGCTGCTAAGTCAGTTAAACTGCTGCCTATGTCTGGACTTGCTACAAATACAATAGCATCTCCTGCTTCAAGTACAATTCTTTCGCTATCAAAAGTAAATGTTTCTGCTGCCGGTAATGTTAAATTATTAATTACTCGTGTAACTTTATTATTTAAAGAACTTCCATCAGGTATTAAATGCATGTCAAAATTTGCATCAGCTGAACCTGTATTACATACTAAAATGTTTGTAATTGCATAGCTCTTTCCTGCCGGTACGCCTTGACTGCTTGCTTGATCAATAATATCTAATGCAGTTGTCTTTAATTGTGCGTTTACTATTGCCATTTGTTTTCCTTAAAAAAGCATACTAAAAAGTAATGCTCTATTTTTACTTATTATTTCGTCTGTTTTGTTATCTTCATTTACAAAGTATAAACCAGAGCCTCCAGTACTTTCAGTTGTAGAATATAACTTAATTCCACTGTCAGGTGCAACTGCTGTAGGTAATCCAACATCATCATCGTACGGAGTTGCTGTAATTTCTAGTGCATCTTTCACTACAACACTTTGCGGGCCATTGGCACTTAAAATCAAATCTTTATTAGTGTCAGTAGTAGTAATTAAATTATCAATAATTTCAATACTGTTTAACGAAAGTCTGTTTGTATAAAAATTAGCTGTCTCTATTCCATCAACAGTTACTCTAATTCTGCTTTCGCCTAATCCGGCACCAACATCTAAAACTGCAACTTCTGAATCATTTTGTGCAATATTATCATCGTTGTATATTGACAATTCATAAGCAACATAATCTTGTACACCTTTGGCATTCGGAATAAAGTCGTTATTTAAAATTACACCACTTCCTGAATCAGTTATTACTCCTGCAACATAATTGTAAACGTTTTCTTCGTAATCAACTGTACCAGCTACATTAATTGCACTGTTAGGAGTTGTTATGTACAACGGTCCTTCTGCATTAATGCTATTAACATTAAGTGGAAGAAATGCACCAGTTTCGTCTTCCAACCTAAATGCTCCATTGCCGCTGCTTCCGCCAGCAACATACGGACTTTGTTCATCAAATACTAATCTTGCTGTAGGTAAACTACCGCGATCTATTTCGATGCCAGCTTTATAGTCGAAGCTGGCACGTATTCCAGCACCAGCTTCTCCTTCGTTTAGTGTTAGTATGTTATCAGCAATAGTAGTAACAGTAGACTCTACAGTAGTTGTAGTGCCTCTAACTTCTAAGTCGCCAGTAATTACAACAACTCCTCTAGGAGTTATTGCGCCACTAGTAGTATCTAAGTAGATAGTTCCGGTATCACCGTTATCTACTATGATTCTATAGTCACCGTCTGTTACTCTTAATACCTTTGACATACTATTATCCTAAAATTAGATAGCTGTTAGAACAATATAATCGCTTGAACTATCGTTTTCTAATACCCATTTGTAACGGTTGCCGCTGAAGTCAGTAGCTACACGTTTAGTAATTTTTCTAATCGGAGTAGGTGCTGATCCATTACCATCTACATATCCATTGATGCGCATTTGGCCTTCTGCTGTTGGAACTGTAGCTTGTAATACACAAGTACCTAAGTCGCCATCTTGGTTAGCAACTACAAAAGTTTTTGCGCCGCGTTGCTTAACAATATAAGCAAAGTTTGTTGTTGTGTTATATGTTGCATCAGTGTATGCTTGATCAGTATATGCTTCTACGCGAATACCAGTTGCTGTGCTTAGTGGTGTACCAATAGCGTCTGTGCCAAGTACATCTTTCTTTAGTGGACGTCCCATTTGTTTCTCCTTATAAAACGTTCTAGGTCTACGCAGTGGGTCAGTTCTGCATAAGTCTATCATTTCGATAGCACGATTTACGACATAAGTATTTATCAAAGTTTACTCAAGTCATAAAAATAGGCCCCGAAGGGCCTATTTTAGTTTCAGTAATAAATTACTGGAATGATACGCTTGCGTAAGCAGTCATACCAACTTTAGCTAGGTAATCAGCAGCATTGCCAAGTGACGATGCTGTGTTGTTTAGCTCAACATAACCATAACGTGTCATGAATGATACGACTGGTTCGAATGTTGCTGGATCTAGTACAACACCTGAAGACATTAGCGGGATGTATGGGCAGTAGAATGCCGCTGCATCTGACTCGCTAGCACCTTTGTAACCGATAAGTACGTCAGCACTATCAGCAGCATATGTGTTAACATAAACTTTCATAGCGTTGTTCAATGTACCAACCATCTTAGTGTTAGTTGGAGCTTCGAATGTACCTTCAGTAGTACGAGCAAACGCTGAAGTAGTTGCAGATTGTAGGATTGTTAACGCGAATGGCGATACAACAGCCCAGTTACCTGCGCCACGACGTGTGCGCTGTGCAATCTTGTTTGCTTCACGGTTGATTAGAACAGCTAGTGCAGCATGCTCGTCACCAACGAAAGTAGCAGTACCAGAAACAGTAGATTGATCATACTGTGAACCAGCTGTACCAGCAAGAGTGCTTAGTGAACCAAGAACTTCTTGGTCGATTTCAGCAGTAATCTCTTGAGCAAGTGCTGCCATGATTTCTGCTTCAACGTCAATACCGTGCATTGACTGTGCATCCTGAGCAGCTTCAAAAGTCCAACGAGCTGATAGCTTGCGTGACTTAGCTTCTACAGTTTGCTTCAAGATCTGGATGCTTAGTTTATTACCAGCAGCACCTTCTAGTGCAGCAGTTGCGGCTGCTTTACCAGTTGAAGTGTTACCTGAATATGCTTCAGCAATCTTGAATGGGCTTAGTGCCTCTTCACCAGCTACGGCGCCTGATGCACCTGAGCCAGCTGTGTCGCTATAGCGAACACGTAGTGTGTGGATTTGACCCACTGGACCAGTCATAGGCTGAACACCAACTAACTCGTTAGCAATAACGGTTGGCATTACACGTCTAATGACAGGTAAAATAACTCTGTTAAGAGTTGCGACATTACCGGCTGATGTTGCACCTGCAGTTGCACTCTCTGAAAGATACTTGCGAGTATTTTCCAAAGTAGTTGCCATTACAGATTTCTTAGTGCCACTTAGGCCTTCGAGTAGTGCGCTTTTTGTATCAGACCAGCGGCTTTCTAGTAGTTCCGACATAGTTTTCTCCTTATTTTAAACCAGCTAAACGTCTAATGTCAACGACATTATCATCTTGCATTGAACTAACGTTAATTTGTGTATCTCTGTTGCCTGTGATTTCTTTTGCCTCTGATAAGACTGCCTTCTTTGCCGGAGTATGTCCATCAATAACTGATGGTAGGTACTTGTCAAAAGACTTTTGAAGTCTATCGGTTTGTACTGATTCCAGTAAATCTGTCATGATTTCTCTTTGACCTTTATTCAAAGGTGCTAAGAGTTCATTAAGTCTGTTTTTGCGTTCAGCAATAGCTGTTATACGCTTAATTTCGGCTTCTTTAGATTCTGCTAATACTTTTGCTTTAGTAGCAAATGCTTTAGCTTCAGCTAACTGCTTGTCTTTCATAGCAACAACTTGCATTAATTTTGCAGTTTCTGAATTTTCGTTCAGATGGCTTGTTGCATATTCTGAAGCAAATGCTTCGAACAATTTACGACCGAAATCGTTTCTACGTGCTTCTTCAATATCTTCTTTAAGCTGAGTCATTTCTCCCTTAAGAGTTGATTCAACAATAGCAGATACTTTAGCTGCACTCTTTGCGATAAAAGTTTGTTTAACTTCTGCAAATTTTGTTTTAGCTTCTTTAATAAGTTTTACCTTAGTTTCAGCTAAGTCTTTTTTGTCTTCGTGGAATTCTGCAATTTCTTTTGCAAGTGCATCGACGATGAAATTCTCAAGCATGCTAAACTTGCTAGCAATTGCCTTTTGATCTTCATGCAATTCAGAAACTTCTTTTGCTAGTGACTCAGTAACAAAGCGCTTCATTAGGTCTGCGTTTTCACGCATAGCTACTGCATACTTTGCTTTTGCTTCTGCTAGTTGTTTGCGATCTTCTGCAAACTCAGCAATTTCTTCTGCAAGACGCTCAGAAAGCATAGAGTCGATAGCTTCAACCATAGTTGACTTATCATGCTCATACTTCTTTGCAAATTCTTCACGTAACTCAGCAGTTACCTGCATTTTGTTTTCTTGAATCTTTGCATTCCATGCGCCTTCGATGTCTGCACGTACTTCTTCTGATACTACATCATTTTCGAAAAGTGTTTTAAGTGCTTCCAACATATTTTGTCTCCTTTTATTGGAGTCGACTGATTATATTAATCAGCGATTCTTTTAAGTACTTCTGTGCCTTAGTGTCGTGTTTTGTTGCCTGTGCTAATTCATATGCCTTATACCCTCCACGAGCATTCATAAGATGCTCATAGATTGGTGTAGGATATGCTCCAGGGGCGCTAGGCTGGGCCACGACGTCCACTGTGATAATTTCGAAGTCGCTAACGTTGCCGCTACCGTCTTCACTAACATTTCCAGATCCACGTGATGAAACACCTAGTTTCACACCGCTTTCAAGCATAGTGCGAACTAGGTTTCCCATTGGAGTTGGTAATATCTTTAGTTTTCCGTAACCGTTTGGGCCATCCATCCAGCATTCGCTGATCATATGACTTACACGATCCAAGTTAATGTTAAGACCTTCTGGATGATCAACTTCACCGAGTACACTGTATCCACCCTCGATTTGTTCGCTGAGAGTTTTGACAGCCCTGCCAATTTCATTCACAGGATACACACGCTGGTTAGCGTTGCGTACTCCGCCCTGTATACAAATGCCCTTCATATACAGGTCTTTTCCTTCGTTAGCAGACTCAACGACAATTTTCGCTTGGTCGAAACTTAGGTGTTCTCGTAAGTTTTTCATTCAAACTTCCTTACTTATTTGCCGACGATAGATTTTTTATTGTCAGCAGTCTCTGGCTTGCCCTTTTTCTCAGCGCCGTGGCCAGGTTGTGATGCTGTTTTAGTAGCACCTTTAGCGCCAGGAACATTTACGTTTCCAGCGTTATCTTCTTTAGCAGTAGGAGCAGCTAGTCCACCTTTAGTGCCTTCGCCTTTGCTTACGCCTGCTTTTGCGATGTTAGCAGTTGTACCGCCCATGTCGTTTTTACCAGCAACAGTTGACTTAGTGTTAGCACCGTTGTCGCCCATTTTAGCAGTTACTTTTTCAACATACTCGCGCATTTGCTCGCCTGCTGTTTTAGGAGTCTTTGACTCTTCAACTTCTTCATCAGCTGCTTCAAAGTTAAATGATTCTTCTTCTGGCTCTTCTTCGCCTTCGTCTTCTTCACCTTCTTCGTCGCCCATGTCCATGTCCATGTCGCCGTGCTCTTCTTCACCAGCTTCACCAGCCATCATAGCTTCAAATTCTGCTTTTAATTCTTCAAGTGCGTCTTCTAGGTCTTCAACACGATCTTCCATGTCGCCTTCTTCGCCTTCTTCGTCGCCCATGTCCATATCTGAACCCATGTCGTCAGCAGCAGGCGGCTGCATGTCGCCCATCATTGCGTCCATTGGATCTGCTTCAACTTCAAATTCGTCTAGGTTAAAATCTTCGTCGAGCTCTGCGTCATCTTCTGACTCGTCGACTTCTTCGTCGTCTGCTTCATCAACTTCTTCATCAGTTGACTCTTCAACTTCGTCATCTTCTAGATCTGATTCTAGTAGTGATTCGTAAATATCACGAGACTTTTCAACTACAATCTCGTGGAATAATTCTTCTGCGCCTGCTTTGTCTTCATTGACAAGTTTTTCAAGCATCTGTTCAAACTTATTTAAATCTGCCATTTTTTTCTCCTATAAATGTGTACCTATGGTAAGGCTGTCACTTGTATTTACTATATATAAGAAATATGGTATGATAATAGGCTCAAAACGAGCCATTTAGGGCAGAGAGTACATTTTTTTGAATGTATCTACAGTAATATGTGTTAAGTTAGCTATTTTATTTAGTTCATCAGGAATAAAATTATCTGGTGCTATTACTCTTACATACTTAATTCTACCGTTTGATTCTATAACATTTTTAGTTTGACGAAGCCAATTACCGTAATAAGTTGCAGTATCGTTACTACGTTTATAGTTTTCAGTATCAGCATAAATGTTATTAAAAGTTTTTCCGCTGTTATTACCTTTGTAATCAAACCCTAAAATGTATATTGTTGTGTAGTTGTGTTGACTTGCTAACCATAATGCGGTAGGACCGCTGCTCCATCCTTTACTAGGTTGAAAGAAATTAAATCCTTCCATCGATGAATAAAGTTTATTTGGATTTGTCCATACTTGATTAGTCTTTTGATATCCTGCTTTATTAATTTCTACAATCATTTTTGTATCAACGGCAATTAGATAATCAGGCGAGAAACTTCTATACAATGCATTACATCCGTACACTTTTCCTAGTTTCTGCAGAGCGATAGGATCTATCCCATCTCTACTTGTGCCATTACCTAACACAAAAGAAATTGGAGTTTTTAATCGAAGGTGTTCCTGTATAGGAATAGATGATACAATTTTTGAGGCAGCTTTTTCTGCTTTTGCAGCAGCTTTTAATGCTTTGTATTGATCTTTTGTATATTGAGTTTTATCTATCTTTGCCATTACACTCCGGCAGCGGCTGCTTGTGCTGCTATTCCATACATTTGTCTAACGAAATCTAATTCACCAGCTTTCTCAGTTGTATGTAGCTCACTTGCTTTCCTTGCACGGTTTATTTGGCGTAGGGTAAGACGTGTTTTACGAGTGTCGTTCATTTTAACAATACTGTCGTCGTACTGAGGATCATATCGATCATCCTCAGTAGGTTCGATTGTTTCTTTGTCAAAGTAAAATAGCTCACGTAATATCATATTGTATTTATATCGTTTGTGCCGTTGCTGCTCCGCCCGCCGGTGCTGCTCCTGGTGCTGCTCCTGTAGCAGTCTCTGGTGGTGCTGCTTCTCCGCCTACTTCAGGCTCGCCTTCGTCTGGTAAAATATCTTCGGCGCCGTCAATGTCTGCACTAATGCCTGCGCTACTAATACCAGCTGTGCGCATTTCTGCGCTTGCGTCTTCACCGTTAGCAGTAATGTTTTCGTCGTTTTCTTCTTTCCATAGACGTTCATTTTCTGCAACTTCTTCTTCACTCATGCCTAAGAATCGCATCATAGCAAAGCGATTTGAAATATAAGGTATAGCACTCATTTGTGTAAATGTTGGTACACGAGCATTGTCAAGTTCTGATTGACGATATGCTGCAAAGTTTTGCGGAGTTTCAAATTCAAGATCAAACATTGCAGTATCAATGTTTACACCTTTTTCAAGTAAGTAACGTTTAAACTCTTGATTAAATTCTTCTACAACTAAACCTTGTAAACGTTCACAGTAAGTATTGAAACGTAGTTCTTGAATGTATGCTGTGCCAACACGACCGTCGTTGTAGCTGCTAGAAGAATCATCAGCACCAGTTGGCAAATAGCTAGAAGGTATACGTAAACCGCGGACGAGTTTGTTAGTGAAATAACGTAAGTCGTCAATCTCACCAAGGTTTGTACCGCCTGGCAGTGTTTCAACTTTTGATCCTCTACCTTCTGCTGTTTGTGGGAAGAAGTAATCTTCGTTAATGCTTAGTGGGTTGTAACTACTGTCTATAACATTAGTTCCGCCACCAGTAGCACTAGGAATACGTCTTTGGTGTATTTCAGTTTTTACTCGCTCAACAAACTGCATAGCAAGGTGACTTGGCATGTTGCCTACATCAACGTAGAATACTCGTCTTTCAGGAGCACGTTGTACACGATAGATAATAATCGCATCTTCAAGCAATTCTTTTTGTTTGAATACTTTAAAGATAGTTTCAAGCAAACTGTTACCAAACGGATAATTGTTGTCTAAGCCTTCGCTTAAACTTAAATGCAATACGTGTTGTGCATCAATAGCAACTTCGCCATCATTAACTTGAAAGCGTGATCCATTTTGTACAGGCGCACTGCCTGTCATTCCTCTAGCACCGCCTGAGAAATAGCCGCCGCCTGTTCCACCGCCTCCAGTTATATTACCGTTAGTAATATAAGGAGTAGTAGCAACCATGTCAGCAAAGTTAAAGTTTACATCTTTAATAATATATTGTTCAGGTACTTTGCCTTCACTTTCGTTTACAATGATACGTGTTAGCTTTGCAGGATCAACGTGAAATAGTTTTTTAGTTTCAGGATCTCTTAAAAAGATTGCATCGCCGTACTTGAATACATTACGGAATGTTCTAAACATTCTTGTTTCAAACTGATTTAGTTTACACCACTGCTTTAGGTACTGTCCTAAAATATTAATTTCGTTATTGGTTGCAGGCTTGTTAAATGCAAATTTAAAATTGGTACCGTTTTGTTTATTCTTTTGTGTACAAAATTCAGCAAGGATGTCAAGAGCAGCATTAACTTCGCTGTCCATATCCATAGTGTTGTATTGTCCGTAACGTTCGACTCTGTTTGGACTACCTACATACACATCTGGAAGATATGAGCTGTAGTTAGAACGTGCAGGTCCCGGACGTCCAGCAGAACTAGAACCACTTATAGGTCCATAACTTCCGTTTGGATTATCTCCAGTTTGCACTGGTGTAAAATATTTTTTCCAACTCATGCTCTACCTATTCCGTTCATTAAATTGCCTGCGCTTCTAGTACTTCGCAATTGTTTTTCGTTTACACGTACTTGTGCAGTATTTACCCCAACTAGTCGCGATAAAAGCTCGTTAGTGAGTTGAGCGTGTTGCACTAATGCACCAATGTCGTCACTGCTCATGCCTCCCATTGCTGCTGCACTCCTTGCAGCTTGCGACAATGGTGCTCCAAATTGCGACATATCTTCTTGGAGTCTTGATGTAATTTCTGGCAACCTGTTTAACATATTTTTCATGTTAGGAATAATTGCACCATCCATACCAGGAACAAACGTTTCTTCGCCTGACTCTCCAACTCTATATGCTCTATTAGCACTTACTGAGCCACCTAATGCTTTTTCACCGTCTCTAGCTACTCGTGCTTCTTCAAGTATTCTAACATTCATTGCACCATTACTGACAATTGGATCAAATACTTCTTTAAAAGGATTTACAGACATTACACCCGATTCTGGACTTCCTGGTAATAATTTAAGTGCTGCCTCAGCTGTTGCAGCAAGTCCTTCAGATATACCAGTTAATCCTTCTAATGCTTTTTTTGCCGTATTTTGTAATTCAGTATTAGCACTTAAATTTTTACCAATTTCATTATTTACTCTAGCCGCAGTATTTGCTAGGCCAATAGTTGCTTTGTTCATTTCACGAGACATTGCTTGACCTTCTGCTCCACCAGCAGCTTGGGCACCAACTCTATTAGCAGTTCGTGAAGTGAGCCTTTCTGCTGCCTCAGCTTCAGTTACGTCACCGTAGCCACCAGTATACCTCTCCCCCCGTGCTTCTGCACGTTCTTTAGCCATTTCTGCTCTAGTCTGTTCAATACCTTGTCTAAAGCGTTCAGTTTCTGCTAACATTTCAGCAGCCGTTGCACCGCGTTCATTAATTTGACCAAGTCTAGCAGATGCTAATACTTGAGAACTATTCATTTCTCTTGCGTATGTTGCTCGTGCTTGTGTTTCTAATGCGCTTATCCTTGCAGTCTTTTCAGCTGTTGTTAAATTCGATTTTCTTACAGCATCCATTTCTTTAATAATAGCAGCAGTCTGAGGTGCAATTGTTTCAAAGTTCTGCGTAAGTTTTGTTAATGGCGCTCTAGCCTGGTTCATATCTTGTGCATATGCTTGCGCAGCACTGCCTAAAGGTCCTAACGCCGTAAACACTTGATTAAATGTCTGAGAAGCATCTTTAATACCTTGTGATTCTAAAGCTCTATTTGCAGCAATGTTTTTACCATCTCTATTAGCATCCATCAACTCTTCGCGCTGCTGTTTAGCACTTTTGCCGGTTACTTCAGCTATCTCTGCCATATTTGCAGCCATCTCTAGAGTAGCTTGAGCAACTGCATCGTCGCTCATTCCAGTTAATCTCTGCTGTCTTGATAACATTGTTGCGTTATCTAATAATGCTTCGTTAGATTCTCGTATATTATAACCTAAATTGAGCATGCCTTCAATAACTTGACCATCTTCAAACATTGCTCTAGACAATTCTGAAAAACGTTGGGCACCTTTGTTTACACCTGCTCCAAGTCCTGCTAGGTCTTTTGCGTTATTACCAACTACATCTGCAAACTCGCCGACTTGCATTCGTGTATTCGAAGCTGCGGCAGCTAGTGCTCCTAAGTCGCCATTAAACCCAGCACCGACTTTTGAAAGATTTTGAAATGTTTGATTAAGTCCTTCTATATATCCTACGCTATTATCTATTGCGCCACCAAACAGATTAAATTTAACAGCACCTCCGCCCATTGCTTTTGCAAACTCATTAACGCTGCCGCCTGCTTGGCCAATGAACCCAGAAAATCCTAGTGCTGTTTCGCCTGCTTTTTCCAACTTGGTGCTAAATTTTGAGTCTTTGCCAGATGCACTAGTAGTAGATGCAGCGGACTGCTGACGATTATTAGACTGCATCGCAGCAACTAATCGTCTAATACTTTCGTCATCTAAATTTACTGTACCGGTCATCTTGATTCCAAATTAAAAATTACGTATATTTTTTCTCATAAATATAGTATACAATTATATTTAGCGGAAAAATAATATGAGCAGTTTTCTTCAACAGTACCAAAGACAACCTAAGTTGTTTATAGACTTACCTAGTAAAGGAAAATTCTATAATGCAGCAATAATTCAGGACGAACAATACGTTCAAATTCCTGTGTTCGGTATGAACGCAATGGACGAAATTATGTTTAAGACTCCAGATGCGTTGTTTTCAGGCGAGTCAACTGCACAAGTAATTAAAAGTTGTATTCCGACAATCTTAGATCCATGGAAACTTGTAGGCTTTGATATTGATTACATCTTAATTGCAATTCGAATAGCTACTTACGGCGACGAGATGCCAATTTCTACTAAGTGTGTTAAGTGCGACTCAGATACTGAAAGTTTATTAAGTCTTACTAAAATGATTCAAAAGTACGAAACGTTTGAAACAGATCGTAACTTCGAAGTTGACAATCTTGCTTTTAATTTAAAACCCTTAACGTATAAACAAATGACAGATTTTAGTGTAGAAAATTATTCTTACGAAAGACACTTGATCGAAATTGGAAAAAATGCTGACCTAACTCTTGAACAAAAGAATGAAGAAAGTAAAAATGCATACAAATTAATGAACGATTTGAATATGCGAGTAGCGATTTCTTATATTCAATCGATTACTGATAACGAAAATGAAGAAACAGATTTAAACGCAATCACAGAGTTTATTGTACAAAATGACAGTGTATTTTATAATAAACTTAAAGATAATATCTTTGATCTAAGCAATAGATGGCGCACACCTACCATGGATATTGTTTGTGCAAATGAAGAATGCAATCACAATTATGTTTCAAAAGTTGAATTGGACTATTCAAATTTTTTCGGACTCAAATTCTTACACTCTCGGAATCTGACTTACTAGAACTAGTAGCAAATTTTGAGACAGAGATAAAACAAATCAAAGACGATCGATATCGTATTGGCTGGTATATGAGAGGGTCAATAAGTTATATTGACTTGATGTATCACATTAGTCACGAAGATCTTGAAATTTATAATAGAATTATCAAAGACAATATAGAAACTACTGAAAAAACTAGGATGCCGCTGTTGTAGAACGCATTTCTGCTTTTGCTTCTTCTTTACCGTCTTTGTATGCTTGCATTAGTTTAGGATTAGATTTAACTAAGGCTTTTAGTTTTTCTTCAGCTGCAACAGGATCAACTTTATAATCTGCAGGAGCAGTTTGTTCTTCGTTAATATCATCCCTAATTAAATTGCCAACTGTGTCTCCAGTTAACCAGCTAGTTCCTAAATCAGCGCCAGCAGCAAAAAACTCCTGCCATCCGTCAACGCCTTGCGCAGCGTTAAAAATTACCATTGGACATAAAAGTTCACCACCGACCCAGTTTTCAATTGCATCATTTACTCCAGTTTCTTCAAGTATTTTATTAACAAGTGCAGTTCCGCCTATTACAAATGCGCCGCCTGCTGCAATACTTGCTAAGATACCTAAGCCGCCTGTGCCAATTCCAAATGCACCTAATGCTACAATAGCTGCCCATCCTAAGGATAAAATAAGTCCTATAAACGCTTCTACAAATACTTTAGTAGACTGTTCTATTGCATTTAAATATGCAATTTTTACAGAATTAGGCATTGCACTAATGTCACAAGTAGTTAACATTTGTATATATTGATCTTTTTCAGCCTTAGATGCATTATTTAATGACGCTCCGTGATCTTTAATTGCTCTAAGATAAGCATCAAGAACGTCTTCAAGTACCATGGCATTGAACGCAGTGTTTAATGTAACCATTGCCTTAGCACCTAAGAGACCTCTAAAAAATCTAACTATTTTATTATTCCATATACCATTTAAATTAGACATTATTTTAGATTTAACATTAGTGTCAGGAGCATCAGATGGAGCAGTAGGTCTTGTTTCGCCAGGAAGTTTGGGATCTATCTTTGCTAATCTAGCTGCTTCAGCATCCATTGCTGCAATGTTTGCTCGAGTAAACGTTTGGCCGCCTCGAGTTATTTTGCCAGTTCTTGAAAGTTTGCGTTGTTCGCTGCTAGTTAGACTATCAGAAGTTGGTGTATTGGGATGTGGGCCTGCTCTTAGATCAACGTTTGATAAAGCATCAGGTTTAGCATTGGCGTTTGCAGGAGCATCGACATCAAATTTTGGTTCAACTCTTCCTAGATTATCTGTACGTCTTGCAAGATCATCAGCTGCACTAACAGCATTTTGAGTAGACCAATTCTTAGCTATCTCAGCAGCAGCATTTTGTGATGTAGTCAATTGTTCAGTTCCATCAGGGAAGGTAACTTTCCATCCCCTACCAGCTCGTGCTATACGCGGTGTATCTGCTTCCGATAATATTTGATAAACTTTCATTTTGAATGATCCTTAATACTCTTACAAGTTATTTATCTGTGAAAGTGTTTTAATGTTAATGTATGAGCAAGCTCATACAAGTTTTCGCTAACGCTCAAACTACAATTATTTGTTTTTAGTAGAAGTGATTATATATGAAAGAAGCATTACGTACGAAGTAGTAATGCATTAAATTTCATGTAGATCGTTTCAGTCAGACGGAACCTGTTACGGCCCCGTCGTCTAAAAAGATATAACTTCATGTGAGTCTTATCCAGCCATAGACATTGGAAGTAGGTGTTTATTATACTGCTACACAATGGGCTCTGACCTTTCCCAACCTACGTCGACATCGTTGTTTCCAACTACCTCTCGCTTCGTTCCTATTGCTAAAGAGTTTTTATGTGTAATGTGCAGTTTTTCGACTGACAGCAATCAATCTATATCAACCTGTGTGCCCAATTTGTTTGATGGCTTCCGCACTCTGGTGCGTCGATCAATATGTACGAGTGTCCTTCTCAGGGGACCTTTTTCTCAGCGGTATTTCTAAACTGGCCCGCCAACCTTATGTGCTGTATTGATTATGCCTTAGGGGGATTATTTTTAAGATGTTCTTTGAGAACTTGTGAACCGCCGACTCGTACATTAATAATACCGTTGTAGTATTGATCTGTTTCAAGTACTCTGCGTTCAAACTGTTCGCGGGCCTCTAAATAACTTGCTATGCCTCTGCTTGGACAAATATGTAATATTTCTCTAGTGAAATTTTCTGCGCCTAGCTGTTCAACGTCTGCGTTAAGTCTATCACTGGAACCCCAGTAATCTCTCCAATCACTTTCTTTTGTTGAGCGCCTTTTATTCTTCTTGCCTTTAAGCGGTGGTTTAGTTACTTTAAACTTTGCTAGTTTCTTGCCTACGTACATCATGCCATTGGTTAGATTTGTTATCAAGTAGACAAATGCTTCACAGCCTTCTGGCAGTTCGTCAATTTGTTTACCCTGATAAGTCCAATGCATATCATACTTATTTTGCCTTAGATTTATTCTCTGCCAATTTGGCTTTGAATGCGTTGCCTATCTCGTCTTGTCTTAGTTTTGTTAAGCGCCTAATTTCTCGCAACCATCTACGACTTGCTGCGTGAGTACGATAAGACAAACGAGCTTCAAATTTCTCGTTTGCCTTAAAATATTCTAAGTAAGCCTTAGTTAACTGATCGTGAATATCGTCTTCAATCATTGTTCTATTACATCAATATCATTTTCATAAGACGTAAATCCGTTTTCTTTAACAACACGCATTACATAACTAACTCTTCCGATAAGTTCGTCTTTGTGTGAGATAAGGAAAACATTTTTATCGCCTTCACGTCCCATTTTCTTAAGAACGCCTAGTGAATTTTCAACACCTGCCGTGTCCATACCACTGTCAATCAACTCGTCAATAAACAACAAGTTAATCTTTTGATACAGGCTTTCCCAAACATCGCGGAATGCAAAGCTCATACCTAAGATAAGTCTGTTACGCTCACCGCGTGACAAGTTATCAAAGTCTAAATCTTGACCTAGTTGTGTAATTTCAACATTCAAATCATTTTGGAACACAACTTGATGCGGCAAACCTAGCTTGTCAAGATAATATGTAAGTCTATTGTTCAAGTACGCTAAGTTTTGATCAATAATCTTCTTACGAATGAAACTATCTTTGTTTGTCAACAACTTGAGCAAGAACTCTTGATGCTCTTTGTAACCTGTAAGTTCGTTTACAGGAGTCCAATCAATTTCTTGCATTGCAGTTGACATTAATTCGTCAATCTGTGCTTGATAAGGATCAGATTCGTTTTGTTTTGCATCAAACGCTTGCTTCAAGCTATCAACGTTCTTACGATGTTCGTATGCTTCTTTAGCAGTTTCGTAAAATGTTGTAGGTTTACCGTTGATATCACCGATGTCATTTAGATCTTTAAGTACCGCAGTTAGCTTAGTGCTAATTTCTAAATGATATGTGTCTGCATCTTGTAATTCTTTCATTTTCTTGTCAAGAATTTCTTGTTTCTTATCTGCATGAAGCGGTTGATTACAAGTATAACACGTTGCATCTTCAAGATTTAAGATGTCTTTTTCGACCTTATCAACAGAAGCCTTAGCACGTAACTGTGCAGTCTCTAATGTGCTTTTTTCTTTATTAAGAGCCAAAATAGCAGCATTATGCTGTGTCCAATTAGCAAGTTTATCGTGCGATTCAAGTTCTGCATCGATGTCTAAATGCTCTAGCTCTGTAATGCCTTGCTGTAATTTAGTACAGTCTTGTTCTTTTTTAGCAATCCATGCACGTTGAGTACGACCTAAACTATCAATAGTTGTTTGAATCTTTTCATTTGCAGTCTGAATAGCATTAATTTTTAATGTTTCGCTAGTAATTGCTTCCTTAGTAACACGAATCTGTTCTTTAAGAGATTCTGCCTTCTCAGACAAGATAGTAATACCTAGCAATTGTTCAATAATTGCTCGTTGGTCATTAACACGCATACTCAAGAACGGTTCTGTGTAAGTGTTAAGTGCAACAATGTGCTTAAACATGTCATGTGACATGTCTAACAAGTCGTTAATGTATTCTTGTGTCTTGCGACTGTCGCCTTGCGACTCATCTGTCATCTCTTGTTCTTGTTCATCAACAAAGAACTTGAGCACATTAGGTGAACGACCACGTTCAATACGATAATCAACACCATTCTTCTCAAAATGTAGTGTGACTAGCATACCTTTTGAATTTGTTTTATTGATTAAGTTATTCCGTTTAATGTTTGTTAATGCTTGCCCATACAATGCATATGACAATGCGTTAATGATAGTAGTTTTACCTGTACCATTACGTGATCCGCTATCATCGCCGCCTTGATCTAAGTTCTCACCTAGCACAAGTGTTAATTGCTCGCGATTAAAGTTTACAGCCTGAGTCAAATTGCCCACGCTCATAAAGTTTTTTACTGTAAGGTCTTTAATTCTAATCATAATTCGCTATAAATGTCCAATAATGTTTTCTTGTTGAAGCTATCTGAGTCAATTGCTGCAATTTCACCAGCAACAATTTGATCTACACTCTCAAACTGTGCAATATCTAGTTGTGTGTTAACGTCTTCCAGTTGCTTCTGCGGAATCAAACTAATTTCACGACAGTTGTATTGATTAATAAACGTTTCTTTAATAAAACTTGCTTCTTCGTAGCTAATAGGCAAGTCTAAGTTAACTCGCAAGTACATATTAGGTTTAATAAATGTAGTTTGCTCGTCAATTAACTGACTTAGTTTAACTGTACGGTACTTAGGACAGTTTGGCCAGTTAACATACTCGGGTGCTTTGTCGTTTTCGCGATCTAGTATCATCATTCCGCGATCATCATCCCATGCGTCTGCATAGTTGTGCGGAAATGCGTTACCGATGTAGTGTACTACGCCCTGTTGTTGACGTTTATGGAAGTGTCCACTAAAAACATACGATTGATTAGCAAAATCTTCTGCACGTAGCTCTCCGTGATCGGGCATTTGCACCATAGCGTTCATAAAAAACGTAGGAAGCTCAAAGTGACCAAAGATATATTTGCTTTTTAAGTTTTTTAGCTTCTTCCACTCATCGCCTACCAGCCACGGAACAATAGTAACATCATCAACTGTAGTAAGTTCGTCAATAAATGTAATACCTGGAATGTGCCTAGCAAATGCAGTACTGTTGACTGTGCGCTTGTCTTTGTAATACAAGTCGTGATTACCGTCAAAGAAGAAAAACTGCTCAAATGCAGCACCTAGCTTTTCCATACTGCGAATAGTAGCATCCATAGTAGTAAGATTCAAACTATTTCTGTTGTGATGCCAGTCGCCGCAAAAGATTCCAGTCTCACAACCGTTGGCTTTTGCAGTTTCAATGAACCAATCAACAAAATCTTCACAATCTTGATTGTGAACCTTTGAATTACCTTTTAATCCAAAGTGTATGTCTGTAAAGACTGCTGCTTTTTTAAACAAGAGTTATCTCTCCATAAATTTATATACTTTTATAGTATACAGGGTATTGACAAAGTTGTCAACTGATTATTTCTTGTCTTGATAATACTTTTCTCTACGCTGTTGCGCTTCCCATTCGCCGGCATTTTGTCGTGTAAAGCTAGGATTCATGTCGTTCATTTCAAGAATGTCATCTCGTATGTTCTGATTGCGCTTTTCTATGTTAATAACACGAACAAAACTGTTAGTAACTGCGGCTGTGTAGTAAGCAAACGGATTATCTGATTTGCTTTCGTCAAACTGTAGTCCAATTTGTGCTAGTTGTAGGATAGCTTGGCCTCTCATCTCGTCATTGTATGTATAACCACGAACGTTGCCACGAGTAGCATAACGATCGCATAGTTTCATCCACATCAATGCAAGTTTATTTGTTGCTTTACCGTGACTTAAACTAAAACTTCCGTTTTCCATGCCACCTTGCCAATGACTTTTACCAACACACATTAATTCGTCTTGTTCATTGAAGCGAAAATGTTGAAAAGGAGGAAAGTTTAATTTTACTTTGTGATCTGCAACTGTCTTTGGAGTCTTTTTACGACCAGGTTCGTCCGGAATGTGGTCAAATGTCATAATACGAAAAACTAAATCAGTTTTTTCAATTTTTCTATAGTCAACTTCGCATTCTGCAAGTTTAATTTTCTCACCTGCTGCTTTTCTAGCATCAAAGTCTAAATGTTGTAATCGTTTTGCTTGCGCACGTTTAGCTTCAGCAATTGTTCTAATGTTAATTTTGTCAATGCTAGGTAAAATGATATCAAATTGATGATCTGTATCAGATACATAGCTGCAAAACGTACTCTTTGATTTGTGTATTTCTTTAAGTATATCTTTATTATTTAAATAGTTAACTTTTCTCATAAAAACTCCAATGGTTGTAATACATTATAATATACACAGTTAATTTTGTCAACTAAATAACATATAGGAGACAATAATAATGGCACTATTTGGCGGCATAGGACAACAACTTTCATCAGCAGCTTCGCAGGCTCGTAATGCAATATCGCCCCAGCAGTCGGTAAGCAATCTGTTGGGTAGCGCAGCAAACTTTGGTCAAGGTTTAATAGGTCAAGTTGGTGATGCTGTAAAAGGTATAGCCGAGGATGTATTTACCGCTAAGAATTTTATGAGTTTGCTTCGCGGAGGCGGCCTCCCTAAATTTGGAATGCCTGGCGGAGTAGGATTTGCAGATGTTAGTTGGAAAGGAACCGATAATGATGATTGGCGTGTCAGGCTTTCAATGCCTCCTGGCATGGGTCTAGAACCAACTCTTGCAGCAGCATTAGGTAAAACAAGTGGAATGATTTTTCCATACACTCCTGCAATTGTTATGAGTCATAGTGCATCTTACTCACAAGTTAAACCTACACATAGTAACTATCCGTTTCCAGTGTATCAAAACAGCCAACCAGACACTATTCAAATTAGCGGAGACTTTATTGTTGAAAGCGAAGCCGAAGGTGTATATTGGGTTGCCGTAATTCATTACTTAAGAAGTGTTACTAAGATGTCTTATGGAAATTCAAGCAATCAAGGTTCGCCTCCTCCAGTGGTACAACTTAATGGGTATGGTGACTTTGTATTTAAAAATGTACCAGTAGTAGTTACACAATTTACTTGCGATTTAACTCCTGATGTTGATTACATTTATGTAAAATCTTTAGATACATGGGCACCGACAAAGTGTTCAGTTGCTATACAGTTAATGCCAACTTACAGTAGACGAGCTGTGCAGCAATTTAGCTTAGACAAATTTGTCAGTGGCGGATATGCTAAAGGCAACGGACAAGGATTTATCTAATGGCAGCATATATCGGAACCAGTCCATGGTATAATACATCTACTCAAGACGGACAGTATCTTGACATATTAAAAATACGTCCAATTCCTGCAGAATCAGATGATGTATTAATTACAATACAGCCTCAGTATACGCATCGCCCTGATTTACTTGCTTTTGATTTGTATGGCGACAAAGATCTTTGGTGGGTCTTTGCACAACGTAATATGGAAATACTTAAAGATCCTATATTTGATTTAATTGCAGGTATCCAAATTTATGTGCCAAAAGGCGACGCACTTACAAGGACACTAGGGATATAATATGGCATTAATTCCACAGAATTTATCAAATCGTTTAAAAGCAGTTGGCAGAGATGTAGAAACTGAAGTAGCTTCAGCCGCAAACCAGTTCCGTCAAAGTGCTAATATAGCAGTAGACGGTGTTGTAGATTCTGTAACAGGATCTATGCAAGAATTACAAGGTGCAACAGTTAACTTAGCAAATAGTTTAAACGGTTTAACTGGCCCAGGGATTGGTCAAAGTATTGTTGGCAATATTGCTAACGGAATAGGATCATCTTTAGTAAACGGTATTAAGGGCGGCATTGGTGGGTTCTTAGGAGCAGCCTTTGGCGGCGGATTTGGTAGTGTATTTGGAGGTGCCGGCAAACAGCCAAATCCTTTAGAACAATTTGCAAGTTACAATTATGTGTTTACGTTAGGCTGTCTAAGTGATTTTGAATTAAACTTCCCTGATCTAACCTATCGAAGAAGAGATCCAGGAGTAGTAATATTAAGAAGCGGAGGCGGCCCAACTCCGGGCAGTGCTACGCTATATGAATCAGCAGGCAAAGTAGAATATTTTATAGATGATGTAGAAATAGAAACAATAGTAGCAGGTAATCCTAATTCACGATCAACAAATGCAACTAGTATAAGTTTTAAAGTAACTGAACCATACAGTATGGGATTATTTTTACAATCATTACAAGTAGCAGCTAAAAGAGCAGGACAGCCCAATTATATTGAAGCACCGTTTTTACTTTCAGTAGAATTTAAAGGATACGATGACGGCAATAATTATATCCATGCTAGCAATTTGCGTAGAATGTTTCCTTTAAAATTTGTAAATATTGAATTTGAAGTAGCAGAAGGCGGTAGTGTATATACAGTACAAGCAATACCATACCACGAAGTTGCATTAACAGATGAAACACAAAATACTCACACTGATTTAAGTTTTGCTGGAGCAACAGTTGCAGAAATGTTGCAAACTGGCGCCAAAAGTTTAACTAGTGTATTAAACAATAGAGAAATAGCTGCTGAACGTGCTGGCAAAGTTAAAAAAGGAAACCAGTACGTTATAATGTTTCCAACTACTAGTTCGTCTGCACAAGAATCAACTCAGTTTATGATGGGACAACCTGAACAAGCTGACGATACTGCAACTACTAGAGAATTTACAGACGAAGAAATAAAAAGATACTATGTATCTACAACCGGTGACACTGAAGGGCCTGTTCCTGTTGATTATAGGAATGAAATAGCTAATGCAGCAGGTATAACAGTTAAAAGATCTAGTTTTGGCGAAAATATTCGAGAATATGCTGAACGATCAATTAATATAAATGAAATAGGACAATCTAAGATTGTTAATGCTAATACTGACGGCGGCACCCGTCCAATGCAAACTCCTACCAACGCTGAAAACGAAGACACTAAAGGTGAAGTTAACTGTTGTTTAGTAAACTTAACAGGCGACATTAGGCAAGCTACATTTTCTTCAGGTAAAAAAATTCAAACTATAATTGAAGAAATTATTATTACAAGTGAATTTGGCAGAAGCATTGCATCAAAGAAACCTGACTCGAATGGAATGATTCCGTGGTTTAGAATCGAATCACAAGTTTTTAATGCAGATTCTACAGCTGAAGTTGTTTCAACAACTGGTATTCCTTCGAGAATATTTGTTTATCGAGTAATACCGTACCTTGTTCATATTAGTAAATTCCAGAGCCCGAGTCAAAGCAGTCCTGGTATTCCGCAGTTAAAAAATCAGGCAATAAAAGAATACAATTATATATACACTGGAAAAAATAAAGACGTCATTGATTTCAATATCAAATTTGATGCAGCATTTTTTACAAGTATTAATGGCGATATGGGACAGATGGGTTCTGATAGCAAACAATCAGTAACACAGGAAACAACTGCAACTGGTCCTAATGTATCTCCAGGAGTATCTCCAGGAAACACTCAAGCGGGTGAACTAGGAAGAGCGCAATCTGCTGTTGCAGGTCCAAATAGACGAGACGGTGGCATTGGATTTTTAAGTCCAGAATCACAAATTGCTCGAAGTTTTAATGAAGCATTAATGAACAGTCCTGTAGACTTAATTGCAGTAGATCTAAAAATATTAGGAGATCCGTATTACATTTGTGATAGCGGAATGGGAAATTATAACGCACTTCAAGTTCCAGGAATTTTAAATATTACTAAGGACGGTACAATGAATTATCAAAACGGAGAAGTTGATATAGAAATCAACTTTAGAACTCCGTTAGACTATGGTCCTACAGGATATATGGATTTTCCAGGTGGCGGAACTGCTCCTGTAGGAGAATTTAGTGGATTGTATCAAGTTTTATTTTGTAAAAATGTGTTTAGTAACGGAGAGTTTACACAAGAACTCCAGACAATTCGTAGACAACGACAAAACTCGGCATTTACTGCTCCTTCACAATCCGGTATTCTTAATACTGATAATGCAGGAACGCAAATAGCACCAACCCCAGCTAATCCACAAGTTGGCGCAAATTCGGAAGGTGATGCTGGCGAAGCAGCAGCAAGGGCAAACGTAAATGGCGCTAATACTGCTGATCCTGGGTTTATACCTAGCAGACCAGCAAGTGCTCCTAGTCCATCTGCTGGCAGCACATACGACGATGCACCTCTAAGAGCGCTTAGAGCAAGACAAGCAGCTAATGCCTCTGCACAACAACAATCAGGACCGTTCTAAGGAATAAACAATGGCAGGACAAGATACTAGAACCCCAGACGCACAACCAAAGACGAGTTCATTTGACGGCCCTGGGCCGTTTATGGCAATTGTACGCAATCATTTAGATACTGAGTACATGGGATCTCTTGAGGTTGAACTTTTAAAAACAACAACTGAAGGCAACACGACTGATGCTACTGGAGAATTGGCAACAGTAAGTTATCTAAGTCCTTTTTATGGAATTACACCGTATAGCGGAACAAGTGACAATGAAGGTTTTGATTATACACAGAAAAGTTACGGTATGTGGGCAGTTCCGCCAGATGTTGGATCAACTGTCTTAGTTATATTTGCAGAAGGAAATAAAAGTCGAGGCTTCTGGTTTGGATGTGTACAAGAAAAGTTTATGAACTTTATGATACCAGGCAACGGTAGTACAAAGAATAATAAAACAGATCAAGCTAAAGTATTACCAGTAGGTGAGTATAATAAAAGAAATGAACCTGGATCTGGCAATCAGCCTACTACTTTCTTAAAACCAGTCAACGATGATGCAGTTACACAACTCACTCGGGCAGGTCTAATTAATGATCATATAAGAGGAACTACAACATCGAGTGCTAGACGAGAAGTACCTAGTATGGTATTTGGTATGAGTACTCCTGGACCGTTAGATCGTAGACCTGGTAAACCTAGAGTTAAAGTCGGCGGCGAAAATGCACAAACAGATATGCCAGCATCAAGACTTACGGGATCAAGTTTTGTAATGGACGACGGTGACCCTAGTTTATTTAGAAAAGGACCTGCTGCATCAACTCCTAGTGTATATGCATCATTGGCTGATGGCGGCGACCCTATGATTCCTGCTAATGAATTGATAAGACTTAGAACACGTACAGGACATCAAATATTGATGCATAATTCTGAAGACTTAATTTACATTGCACATGGCAGCGGGCAAAGTTGGATAGAAATGACACCTCAGGGTACAATTGACGTATATTCATCAGGGTCTATTAATTTTAAATCTGGCGGTGATATTAATCTAGCTGCTGGCGGCAATGTCAACATCGGCGCAGCTGGTGCTATTAACCTAAATGCTCCTACAACTAATGCAAATAATATTGGAGTTACAGGAAATTTAGATGTCAGTGGAACACTAAAAGCATCTACAGTAAGTGGTGTAAACGTAAAAGCAACACATCCTCATTTGCAAAGCGGTGGAGCTGCCGGAACTCCAACAGCACCAGCGGCTCCAGGATCAGGATCAGGCGGCAGCACTCCTGCTGCAATAAAAGATACATTTGAAGCATGCGTAGCAGCGACTGCTCCTCCGTCAGCTGGTGCAAGCTCAGAAGGCACTGCTGGCGAAGCAGAAGCAAGAGCAAATGTTACGAGTACACCATCGAGAACAGGTGCAGATACTGCGGATCCTGGACTACCTACAACAACGGCACCTACTACTGTTCCGCCACCGATATATTCAGGCCCAGGATCTTCAGTAGGAACAGGTGGATCAGCAACAGTTACAAGTACACCGTCAAGAGACGACCCGCTTCCTTAAGGTAAATACAGTATGAGCACATTAGAGAAAAAACTTTATAAAGAAATTACAGTAAAAGGTAACACTCGCCCTGACTACGGTATAGGCGAAAAAACTTATAAAGGATTCTCTACAGTTAATCCTGATAATATCGGGTTTCAGTTGTATGATTTGCAAATTGTAAAACAAGATATTATTAACCACTTTCACATTCGTCAAGGCGAACTTCTTAGCAATCCTAACTTTGGAACAATTATATGGGACATTTTATATGAACCATTAACTGAAAGCCTTAAGCAGATTATCGCCGAAAATGTAACTACTATTATTAACTATGATCCTCGAGTTAGTGTTACTAGTATTACAGTTGATCAGTACGAAAGCGGCATACAAATAGATGCAACACTTATATTTTTACCCTACAATATCGCTGAAAATATGCGACTAACGTTTGACCAAAACAACGGATTTTTAGCCAACTAATTATATACGTGGTTTATTCAAATTAATAAATACACTATAAGTTAGAGGAAAGCAAATCCATGTCAAGTACAGACAGACAAAACCGTTTATTAGTAGCAGAAGATTGGAAACGTATCTATCAGAGTTATAGAAACGCCGACTTCAAATCATACGACTTTGACAATCTTCGTCGTACAATGATCAATTACATTCGTCAAAACTATCCAGAAGATTTTAACGATTATATTGAATCATCAGAATACCTTGCACTTATTGATCTAATTGCTTTCCTAGGTCAAAACATTGCATTCCGTACTGACTTAAATGCTAGAGAAAACTTTTTAGAGCTTGCAGAACGTAGAGAATCAGTTCTCCGTCTTGCTCGTTTGCTGTCGTACAATCCTAAACGTAATCAAGCAGCTAATGGATTGCTTAAAGTTGACTCAGTTAGCACAACTGAAAGTGTTAGAGATTCAAACAACCTTAATTTAGAAAATCAAACGATTACATGGAATGATCCTAGTAATCCTAACTGGCAAGAACAGTTTACTAAAATTTTAAATGCAGCACTTCCAGTTAATTCTAATATTGGTCGTCCTGCTAAAAAAGATGTTGTTTCTGGAGTTCCGACAGAACAATATAGACTAAACAGTGCAAACAGTGACCTCCCAGTATACGGATTTAACAAAGCAATAGGTGGTACTACTAGTAGATTTGAAATTGTATCAACTGACATTGACAATGGCGAAATTAAAGAAGAAGCGCCATTTCCTGGAAATAATTTTGCATTCCTTTATAGAAATGACGGCCGCGGACCTGCAAGCTCGAATACTGGTTACTTTTGTCACTTTAGACAAGGTGCAATGGATCAAGGTACATTTACTGTTGACAATCCAAGCACTAATCAAGTTGTTGCAATTGATGCAACTAATATTAATAACTCTGATGTATGGCTTTATAAAGTTGACAACTATGGTTTAGAAGAAGAACTATGGTCAAAAGTTGATGCGGTTGAAGGCAACAATGTAATTTACAATAGTTTAAGCAAGAGTATTAGAAACATCTATAGTGTACTTACAAGAGCTAATGACAGAATTAGCTTAATATTCTCAGATGGCACGTTTGGTAACTTGCCACAGGGTAATTTTAGAGTTTATTATAGAACAAGTAAAAATCAAAGATTAATTATTGAGCCAGCAGATATGCGCGGTGTAAGTATTAAGATTCCTTATTACAGCAAAACAGGTAAGTCTGAACAACTTACAATGGTATTCCGTTTAAAATATACAGTTGACAATGCAAGTACAAGCGAATCAAGTGCAAGTATTAAAAGAAATGCACCAGCAACATACTACACACAAAACAGAATGATAACTGCTGAAGATTATCAAATTGCTCCATTGAGTATCAGTCAAGAAATCATCAAAGTAAAAAGTGTTAATAGAACAGCTAGCGGCATTAGTCGTTATCTAGACTTAGTTGATGCGACTGGAAAATACTCTAAGACCAATTTGTTTGGCATTGACGGTATTGTTACTAAAGAATTTTTAACACCTAAATCTAAATTTAGTTTTATTACTAAAACAGATATTGAAGGTGCTATTGCTAATATTATAGAACCTATACTTAGTGATAAAAAAGTAAGAAATTATTATTATAATAGTTTTCCTAAAACACTAGTGGCAGATTTAAGAGTAGCGTGGAACAGTCAAACAATTGATACTAATCAAAATACTGGGTATTTTACAAACTCGGTTGGCACACGATTACAGTTAGGAACATTTACTGCGAGTACTTTAAAATTATTAAAACCGGGCACACTTGTAAAATTTATTGCACCCGCAGGATCTTATTTTCAGAGTAATAATGACAATGCCCTAGAAATAGGCGATGCTAATGTAGCAGGCGCAGTTACATACAAATGGACTAAGATTATTAGTGTTGCCGGAGACGGAACTGCTACAAATGCAGATGGTACCGGACCTGTACTATTAAATGATAACATCCCAGAAGGATCTATCCTATCACAAATTATCCCTCGATTAGCAACTGAACTACAATCGGCAGTATCTTTACAGGTTATTGATCAAGTATTTGCATATAATAGCTTTGGTTTAAGATTTGATGTTAACTTAGGAGAATGGCGCCTAGTTACTACTAATAACTTAAATGTTGATAGCCCGTTTAGTATTGGTAAAACTGGTGACACCTCAAATCAACAATTAGATTCAAGTTGGTTATTATTATTTGAAACTGACGGAGAAACATATACAATTACTTATAGAGGTAGTAGATATGTATTTGAAAGTGCAGAAGAAATTAGATTTTACTTTGACAGTTCAGATAAGATCTATAATAACAGAACTGGAAAAATTATTAAAGATAAAATCTCTGTACTCAATATTAACAAGCAACCTGATTCTACTAGTCCGTTTACAATTGACTTTGATTGGGAAATTGTTGAAGAATATAGAGATGCTGAAGGATATGTAGACAGTAGTAAGATTCAAGTTAGTTTCTTTGACGATGATGACGACGGAGTAGTTGATAACCCTGAACTATTTGACGAAATTGTTAACGAAACTGTTAATAATTTAACAAAATATGTATTTCAAATAAAGTCTACTACACTCGACGGCGTTGAAGAATTTAATTATATATCGACAGATGTTCCGACTTCTGAAGGATTGTATACCTTTACAGATGGTACTGGAAGTATCAAAGTTATTGCGACTAAAGATCAATTAAGCAATACGACAATTTATAATAATGGACAAATATTTTATTTTATAGCTGAAGACTTATTCCAAGTATTAAACAAAACAACAGGCAATCTTGTTACTTCACAAAACTATCGTGCTAAAATTGGTAGAGACAAACTAAAATTCCATTATGTGCATGCAGCGGATGCAAGCACTAGAATAGATCCTAGTGTAAGTAATATAGTAGATGTTTATCTATTAACAAAATCATACGACAACGATTTTAGATCATATATTGAAGGTACAGTTACTACTAAACCGCTTGCACCTAGCAGCGATCAATTATATTTAAATTACGGACAACTGCTTAATAACATTAAGTCAATTAGTGACGAAATTATATATCATCCAGTTAAGTATAAGATACTATTTGGAGAAAACGCACCTTCCGATCTACAAGCAAAATTTAAAATTGTAAAGAACCCTGATATAGTGATTAATGACAACGAAGTTAAAACACGAGTAATTGCAGCAATTAATGAATTCTTTGCACTTGAAAATTGGGAATTTGGTGAAACATTTTATTTTACAGAACTAAGCACTTATGTTATGCAACAGCTATCACCTAACTTAGTGACATTTGTAATTGTTCCAAATCAAGCTTCTAGTACTTTTGGAAGTTTGTTTGAAATAAAATCAGAAGTTGATGAAGTGTTTATAAGCGGCGCATCAGTTGCCGACATTGAATTAATTGATAGCATAACTGCTACAAGACTTCGATCAACTGGATCAATTGTAACAGACGCTACGTCTGTTAATACAGGGATACAAAGCAGTGGACTATCAACCGGAGGGACTAACTAATAATGTCTTACGATAACGATCAAAATGAACAAGCGTTGCCAGCAGATGGAAATAATAAACGCAAAAGTGAATCTTTCCTTCCGAGATTCTTTAGAACCTCTCCTAACAAGAAGTTTTTAAATAGCACACTTGACCAACTAATACAACCAGGTGTTGTTGAAAAACTTAACGGATATGTTGGTAGAGAAACTGCAAAAGCGTACACTGCAACTGACAATTATATTGGCGATATATCAGCTGATAGATTTAACTATCAGCTTGAGCCAGCAGCAGTTATTAAAGACAACTTAGATAATGTTACTTTTTATAAAGATTATAATGACTTTGTAAATCAATTAAACAATTTTAATAAAGCTAACGATAACCATAGCGTATTCAACCAGCAAGAATATTATGCATGGAATCCTAGTATTGACTGGGATAAGTTTAGTAATTTCCGTGAATATTACTGGTTGCCATTAGGTCCGCAAACTGTTGGTGTTGCAGGTAATACAATTGATGTTGAAAGTACATACACAGTTCGTGTCGGCGACAACGTTGATAATAACACTTATATCTTTAGTCCAGACGGGTTAACACAAAATCCTACAATTACTCTATATAGGGGAATTACTTATAAGTTTGATATTGACACTCCAAATTTACCATTTACAATTAAAACTAAGAAAACTCTTGAAGCTGGATTTGAATTAGATAGTTCAAGTATTCTTGTGCTCGAAGGAGTAAGCGTTCAAGGTTTAGAAAAAGGAATCAGTACATTACAATTAGGAACAGATACTCCTGACGTACTATATTATGTAGCAGCAAATGATTTAGAAGCTAGCGGAACTATTATTGTTAAGGATATCAGTGAAGCAACATTTATTGATGTTGAAAAAGAAGTTTTAGGCAAGCGTTTTTATAAAAGTAGCAACGGTGTAGAACTATCAAATGGAATGAAGATTGAATTTACGGGCGAAGTAGAGCCTGTGTCTTATTCTGAAGGTACATACTATGTTGAAGGAGTTGGCGACAAAATTAAACTAATTGCTGAAGCTAGTTTAAATGTTCCTACTGCATTCACTGCTGATATCGATGTAGAATTTGATGCACAAGGATTTGATAGATTACCTTACAGTGTTGCAATTGGTTATCCTGAAGATAAAGATTACATTGTAATCAACCGTTCAAGTAATGACGGAAACCTATGGAGTCGTTATAATCGCTGGTTCCACAAAAGTGTTGTTGAAGCAAGTGCAGCAGCAAATGGACAAGAAGTTGAACTTGATCAGTTGCAGCGTGCAAAACGTCCTATTATTGAATTTGAAGCAAATTTAAAATTAAACAACTTTGGTACTTTTGCAAAAGTAGATGTTGACGTAGTTGATGATTTTACAACTGATGTATTTTCTACTATTGAAGGATCACCGGGCTACAATGTCGACGGAGTTGATCTTGCTGATGGCATGCGTATTATGTTTACTGCTGATACTGACACGTTAGTAGCAGGCAGAATTTTTAAAGTAACATATATTAATTTTTCAAGTGGTTCGGCAACTAATAGACAAATTACTCTAGTTCCAGAAACAGATTCTATTCCACAAACTAACGAAGTAGTATTAGTATTAAATGGTACAACGTACAAAGGTAAAATGTTGTACTATACTGGCACAGAATGGAAACTTACACAAGACAAAACACAAGCTAATCAACCGCCATTATTTGATATATTTGATGGTGACGGCAATTCATATTCTGACATTACAGTTTATGAATCCTCAACATTTACAGGAAACAAAGTATTCAGTTATAAGACCGGAACAGGTACAGCAGTTGATAGTGAATTAGGATTTCCTATCTCTTATAGAAATATTAACAACGTAGGTGATATTGTATTTGACTTTAACTTATTAAGTGGAGCGTTTACATATACAGTTAATAATGATTCTTTTACTAAGAATACTGATATTGGATTCTTAAGAAAATATTCAAGTTTAGAAACATATACTACGTTAACAGGTTGGAAGAAAGTCAATACGCCGAGCGAGCAGTTGGTAATTAGACAGTATGTATTTGATAATACTAGCACAGGGTTTACTATTGATGTTTATGATAATAGTGGTCTATTGTCTGATCTATGGACACGAGTTTACTTAAACAATAAACTACAGTTTGAAGATGTTGATTACATAATTAGTAATGACATTAATAATAATGCAGTTGTAACATTTACTAATTCTCTTACATTAAATGATGTAGTTATTATTAAGACACGTTCTGCAACAGTTAAAAATGATAACGGATATTATGAAATACCAGCCTCGTTAGAAAGAAATCCGTCTAACGAAAATATTACAGAATTTACATTAGGCGAAGTTAATGATCATGTTGCTACAATTATAGAACAATCAGATAACTTTGTAGGAACATATCCAGGACCTAGTAATTTGCGCGACTTGGGAAATGTTACAGAATATGGTCGAAGATTTGTACAACATAGTTCGCCGATGAACTTAGCATTGTATCATATGTTAGATGATGATGCAAATGTCGTTAAAGGCTTAAAGTTTGCAATGAATCAGTATTCAACTTTTAAGCGTCTGTTCTTGCAATTAGCAGAAGATATCGAACTAAGTGGTAATATTAAAAATCAAGTTGATTTAATTTTAACAGAAATTAATAAAGATAAAACTTCGTCACAGCCGTTCTATTTCAGTGACATGGTGCCTACTGGAGCAACTAGAAAATTAACAACGGTAGTTATTGATGCCGACGAAGTATTTTATCCATTATCTAAAGCATTCTCGTTATCTACACCGTCAAGAGTAGCAGTACAAGTATACCTTAACGATGTTCAGATGATACACGGGAAAGATTATACATTTAATAGCGAAGGTTACATATTATTAACTGCAACTAAGCAGCCTGACGATGTTGTTGATATTTACGAGTATGAAACAACTAACGGTAGTTTTGTACCTCCTACTCCTAGTAAACTAGGATTATACCCTGCATACGAGCCTACAAAGTATTTAGATAACACGTATCTAGTACCTAGAGAAATTATCCAAGGACACGATGGCAGCAAAATTGCAGCATTTAATGACTACCGTGATGAGTTAATACTTGAGCTTGAAAAACGTATATTTAATAATATTAAAGTATCTTACGATACTAATTTCTTAGATATTCATAGCTTAATAGGCGGTAACTATAGAAACACACAGGTTACTAAAACGCAGATTGACAGAGTTATGTTAGCTGACTTCCTACAGTGGTCAAAACTTATCGATCAAGATTATACGTTGCATGATTTCTTTGACAGATCAAATTCGTTTACATTTAACTATGCCGGTAGCACAAGTCCTACAGGTGCTACACTTCCAGGATTCTGGAGACAAATTTATCAGCAAGCATATGATACTGATCGCCCGCATACTCATCCGTGGGAAATGCTTGGTTTTACAATTATGCCTGCGTGGTGGGAAACACAATACGGTCCTGCTCCTTATACTAAAGAAAACTTGTTGCTATGGCAAGATCTTGAAGCAGGTATTGTAAGACAGCCAGGCGTGAAGTATGTAATACGCAACAATTATAAGCGTCCAGGACTATTGCGTCATATTCCAGTTGACAGCGAAGGCAATTTAATGTCTCCGATTGAATCGGGATTTATTAATTACTTTGATAATCAATTATTAGACGAAAGTTTTGTATTCGGTGACGGCGCCCCAGTTGAAACCGCATGGAGATCAAGTAGTCAATATCCATTTAGTGTAATTACAGCATTTGCAATTAATAAACCTCATATGTTATTTGCTAATGGTTTTGACAGAATTCATCAAGTTCGTAATAATTCAAATGAGTTAGTTTATGCTACAACTGGTACAAGAATCCAATTAGCTGACATAGTATTTCCTAACACATATGAAGATACTACTCAAGTTTATACTAGCGGTATAATAAATTATATTGCAAACTATCTAGCTTCTGATGTAACAGCATCGTACACTAAGTACAAATCAAATATTACATCTATTAAAAATCAACTAGGATACAAACTAGCAGGATTTACTGATAAAGATAAGTTTAGATTAATATTAGATAGTCGCACTCCTTTAAATGAAGGCAATGTATTTGTTCCAGATGAAAACTACAAAATTTTCTTAAACACAAGTACTCCTATTAAAACTGTTTCGTACAGCGGTGTTATTATTGAACGCAGAAGCGACGGTTATGTTATTAAAGGATATGACACTAGTATTGCATCGTTTAAATATTATGCAGCAATTTCTACCCAAGCTGATCCTAGTATCAACATCGGCGGAATAAGCGAAAGCTACCTAACATGGGCTGCTGGTAAACAATACATTGCTGGCCAAAATATTGAATATCAAGGTTCTTACTACCGAGCAAAATCTAATTTTACAAGCAGTACAGAATTTGATACAACTAACCTCAGTAAACTTGCATCGTTGCCGTTAATTGGTGGTAGAAACGCATTTGTAAGAAAAAAGTTTAACAAGAATATTGTTCTAGAAGCAGATTATGGTCAATTATTTGTTACTATTCAAGATGTAGTTGACTTCTTATTAGGTTACGGCGAATACCTAATGGATCAAGGATTTGTGTTTGATTACTACGAAGGTGATGCAAAAGTTGTACTAAACTGGCGACATAGTGTAAATGAATTTTTATTCTGGACTACACAAAATTGGGGCGAAGGTAGTGTTATTACATTAAGTCCTGCGTCTACACAATTAAAATTTGTAACAGAATATTCTATGGTAGATAACATCTTTGATGGCACATACGGATATACGTTATTAAAATCAGATGGCACTCCGTTAGTGCAGGAATTTTCATCACTAGGCCGTTCTCCTAATGAGTTTGTTATCAGACCAAGAAATACAGCAGACGGAGTATTTGCTGTTAAACTTCCACTTGTACAAAAAGAACATGTTTTATTAATTGATAACAAAACTGTTTTCGGCGATGTAATTTATGATACACAGCCTGGTTATAGACAAGAGAGAATTAAAGTTCTTGGCTATGTTACACAAGAATGGGACGGTAGCTTAAACATTCCTGGTTTTGTATATGACGATGCTACAGTTACTAATTGGGAAAGTTGGACCGATTATGCAATAGGAAGTATTGTAAAATATAAAGAATTTTATTACAGTGCATCAACTAAGTTATCTGGAACAGAAAACTTTAATGCATCTGATTGGAATCGTTTAGAGGCAAAACCAGAAGCTGGATTATATGCAAACTTTGAATACAAGACAAATCAATTTGCAGATTTTTACGACTTAGACTCGGATAATTTTGATACTGAACAACAGCGCATGGCTCAGCATCTAATTGGTTACCAAAAGCGTCAATACCTTGAAAATATTATTAATGACGATGTAAGTCAATATAAATTCTATCAAGGCATGTTGCAGGACAAGGGAACTAAGAACTCCCTAACAAAACTATTTGACGTATTAAGTAGTAACGATAAAGATAGCTTAGAGTTCTACGAAGAATGGGCAATCAAAGATGGTCAATATGGAGCCAGCGACGGATTTGAAGAATTTGAATTATTATTAGATGAAAGTAAGTTTAGACTTACTCCGCAGCCTATTGACCTTGTAACAAGCACTACCGGTACTGAAACTGATCTAGTTTACAGAATTCTTCCATACGAAGTTTATCAGAAAACTCCTAATTATGATCATAAGCCGTTTCCAGAAAAATATGTAGATACAAGTTATGTAAAAAATGCAGGGTACGTAAATCCTCAAGATGTCCGCGGTATTGCTACGTCATATAGTAATATTGCCGACTTTGCGTTTTCAGATATTAGACAAAATGATTATATCTGGATCGGCAATGATAATCTTGATTGGAATGTTTACAAGCACATTGACACTGATTATATAGTTGAATCGGTATCAGAAGGAACTACTCAGTTTACACTAACACTTACTAAAACTCCGACTGATATTGCAGTTGGCGATGTTATTGGATTACATAGTTTTAGCAATTATGTTGAGTATAATGCTGAAGATTCAACAGCAGCATCGACTACAGAAAAATTTGATTTAGAAGGATTTTATACTGTAGCTTCTATAACTGGTAGCAAGATTGCAGTAACAACGTCAGCAGCACAAACTGAAATACCAGAGTGCGTTGGATCTATTACCCGCTTCTTGAAAGTACGTGCTTCTAATATAACGGAAGCAAATACAATTGTACAAAAAAGTCTAACACCTAGTGATTATATATGGATCGATGATGTTAATGGTGTTGGTAAATGGGCAGTACTTAAAAATGAAAATTCGTTTATAGAGAAGTTACGATTAACTAAACCGTCTAATTCTTTAGATATCTCGTTTGGTACTGCATTAAGTGTTGATGATAGAAATACTACATTAATTGTTGGTTCACCTGATGAAGGCGACGGCAGAGTTTATGTTTACAATCGTGCTGCTGATTCGTTAGCCTTTGTGCAAACACAAGTAATAGAACCATTTAAATATGGTGATGATTTAGAACGCTTCGGCGCAGCAGTAGCAATTAGTCCAGACGGTGCGTATGTAATAGTTGGTTCACCTAATGCTTCTAACGTAAAAACAAAATATGCAGGCGAATTTGTCGCAGGCGATGATTATGTTAAAGGATCAGTTGTTTCTCAAGGTGAGCAGTTGTGGAAATCATTAGTTAGTATTCAAGGTGCTACTGCAAACATTGAATTTAATAGTTTTAATTCGATGGCCAATATTGTAGATAATTTAGACATCGAGTCTAATGCTACATCCACTATACAAGGGTTATTAGTAGGTAATTATGCAATTAATCCAAATACTGGAGCATTAGCATTTACAACTATTCCTACAAATCACTTGTTGGTTAGAGCACCTTTTGAGCAATATCAAGGTAGTGGAATTAATGACCAAATTAAATTAGCATGGAATCAAATAACATATGCTAACCAATCATTAGCGCCGCTCGAATCTCGTGAGCCGTTTAACGGGTCATTTGCAGAAATTGATGCAACGTTTTTACAACAGACACACACTATACAAAAGAAAATTGATGTAGTGTTATATATTAATGCTTCGACTAATCAACCAGAAATTGGTGATATATTACAAACACAAACTGCGTTCGGTACAGTTGATTATGTGTATTTAAGTGGTGCTGAAACAATAATATACTTAACAAATGTTAATGGTAGTTTTGAAACCAATGACAGTTTGTTTAGAGACGACGGCGACTTTATTGGAGAATATATTAAGCAAGGACCTACTGACAGTATCGATACAGGTACTGAGCTTGGCGGCTTCTGGTTTATTAATACTCCGTCTTATACTCCTACAATATTTACAGAAAATGTAGATCAAGCTAGAGCCCTTGTAGTATATGATGTTATTCCAGACGGTATAGATACTAATAGACTATTTGTTAATTCTTTAGATTACAAGCCTAATATAATAAGCAGTCAAAATACTTATAATGCGTATATCGAAAAATTAAGTTTTCGAGGACTTCCAGGACCTGGAGGATCAAACGACGATTTCTTAAGTAGTTTATATGTAGTTAGAGCTCCTAGTGCAGTTAGTGTAACTCCGGGATCTACACTTAATTTATATGTTAATCAATTACCAATATACGACAGTGGCATTGTTCGTGACTTAACAACTATTGGACTATCGACAACTGTTACTAATAAATTGCAAACAGTGTACGATGTGTGGGACGGTTATATTAACCTCAATTTTACAAAATTTGATGCAGGCAATAACCCGTATGAACCTAAAGTTGGTCAAACAGTAAGAGATTTAAAAACTGGTGCAACTGCTATAGTCGCATATTATCAGAGAAACAACCTTAATGCAACATTATTTGTTAAGAATGTATCTGGTACGTGGAGTAACGGCGATGTATATGCTGATAATACTGAAATTGAATTCTTAGCAATTCCAGGAGATCCTAGCCCTACATATCAAGCCGACAGAACAATAGGCCAAGTACAATATGTAAGTTTAGGATTACCGAGCGAAGGCATAGGTAAACTGTTAGTATTTGATGCCGGCGCAGATATAGCAATAACTTTAACTTCAAGATTATTAGATATAGAATATTGGTTCTATACTTCTGGAACAGTATTAGGTATTCCTAGACTAGCTAATACTCCAAGTGCATCTAATAATGAATGGACTCAAGTATACCAAATCACTGCCGAAGCAACTGGGACTCCTAGTAGTCTTACTAATGAAGGATTATATACACTTTATTCAAGAGCTGCTCCTGGTAGATACAATCCTGTAGCAAGCTATACAGTTCCTGAAAAGCAATCTAACCTTAAACTTGGTAGTAGTGTAAAGATTACCAAATACAACGATTTGTATAGAGGATTTGTTCATGCCGAAGGTACTAAAAGCACCAGCTTACCGGGCAGATTGTACTTCATTAAGAAAGGTGAAGAAAACGGATTAACATACAACTGGGATTATGCAAAGAATAAAACTTTTAAAGGTACATTTAGTACAGGAGCTAACTACTTTACAAATGATATAGTATATCTAAATAATAATTTATATATTGCAAAAACTAATCTTGCTGCGGGAGCATTTAATTCTAACGATTGGATATTAACGCCAGACTTAGTTGATTACGTTGGATACATTCCAAATTCTACAGGTTTGCGTGTAGGATCAAATAGCAATGTAGTATTAGATCAAACAGGTTTAGAAGAAATTGCATCGCAATTTGATGTTGCAACATCTGGAGAAGTATTAATTGTAAATGCATTATATGATGTTACTAAACCTAATCAAGTTGTAGTTTACAGATCAAACAATGGGCAGTTTGAAAAGTCACAAGAGTTAGAAGCACCTGATAAAACATCGGCATTTGGTCAAGCAATAGCAATATCAGACGACGGAACTGTGATTGCAATTAGTGCTCCGTTAAATGATGACCTCCTTGCTGATCAAGGTGTAGTTTATATATACAAGCAAGTTAATGGAGTATTTGAATTATCACAAATATTAAATAGTCCTAAAAATGAGCGTGCAGAGATGTTTGGCTGGAAATTACAGTTTGACGGTGAGAAACTACATATCTCTGCTAGAAATGCAGATTCAGATGCTAAGACATATTTTGACAATTACCAAACTGTGTTTGACGGCAATTTTACAAGTTTTAAAAATATAATTGCTGACGTAGGAGTTGTATATGTTTACGAAAAAGTATCGTCAGCGATGATACTTGCACAAACAGTACAAATAGCAGATGCTGACGTAAATTACTTTGGCAGAAATATACTTGCTAAAAATAATCACTTATATGTTGGATTACCTAATAAAATTGATGGATCTAGAATTGGACAAGTATTAGATTTTTCTAACAACAAATTTAGTACAATGTGGACTACGCATAGAGTTGCTAAACCAACAGTTGATATTGATAAAATTAAAAAGATGTTCCTATACGATACAAAGGACAATCAGTTATTAACTTACTTAGATTATATTGATCCAATTCAAGGAAAAGTTGCAGGGGTTGCTGAACAAGAATTAACATTTAAAACATATTACGATCCTGCATTATATGACACTTCTACTGTTTCTGGTACTACTATTGATGTAACTAATAGTTGGGGCAGTGAACACGTAGGCGAAGTATGGTGGAATCTAACTAACGCTAAATTCTACAACCCGTATCAAGGAGATGTAATTTATAGCACACAAAACTGGAGTAAATTATTCCAAGGTAATAGTATCGATGTCTTCGAGTGGGTAGAATCAACCGTGTTACCTAGCGTATGGGATGCTCAAGCTGATACTGAAAATGGATTCGCAAAAGGTTATAGCGGAACAAGTTTATATGGAGATAGTACTTACAGTACTAAGCGCAAGTACGACAGTATAGCAGGTACATTTAAGACAACTTATTATTTCTGGGTCGCTAACAAGAAAACTATTCCAGATGTAGAATTTAGAAATATTAATATCAGTGATGTTGCTGATTATATTGCTGATCCAGTTGCTAAAGGATATACATTTGTTGGCTTAATTAGTCCGAGCAGCTTTGTAATGTATAATGTTGAAAGATTTATCAAGGGAACTGACGTTGCGTTAAGTACACAATTCTGGACTATTGATAATCAAAATCAAAACGTTCATAATCAATATCAGATTATATCAGAAGGACTAGAAACAAGTCAGCCTAACAGAGATATTATTAGAAAATGGTACGATAGTTTAATTGGATATGACGAACAATATCGTGTTGTTCCTGATCCAAGTTTAAGCACTAAGCAAAAGTACGGTTCACTTAACAAACCGAGACAGAGTTGGTTTATTAATAGAGCCGAAGCATTAAAACAGTTTGTTGAAAGAACTAATCTTATTCTTAAGGAAAACTTAATTGTAGATGACAAGATCTTTACCACATTGTTTAATGCCGACCCTGCTCCAACAGCAGTTTCTGCGCAATGGGATGCAGAAGTTGATACAATAGATGATTTAGCATTTGTTGGTGTTGCAAAGGCAACACAAGCTGTGTTAACGCCTGTAGTAGTTAATGGTAAAATTATAACAGTTAATATTGTAGACCCAGGTAGAGGTTATAGAGTTCCACCTACTGTAACTATTACTGGCGAGGGTTCGGGAGCAGAACTACAAACGACTATTGATAATTTAGGTCGAGTAAATGGAGTTAATGTTATTCAATCTGGAGAAAATTATAATGATACTCCTACGTTAACTGTAAGAAGATTTACTGTATTAGTTAACAGTGATACTACGATTCAAGGTAAATGGGCAATTTACGAAAGAATTAGTGAATCAAGATCATGGAACAGAATAAAAAGTCAAAGCTATAATGTAAGATTGTATTGGGATTATGCAGACTGGTATGCTACTGGATATAGCGAGTTAACTGAAATTGATTATCTAATTGATAATAGCTATGAGCTTACTGCATTAAATGACGCTATTGGTGATGTTATTAAAATATCTACAATAGGTTCAGGCGGATGGCTATTGTTGGAGAAAATAGATAGTCAAGATACTGAAGATTATACTATAAATTATAAAACAGTAGGCAGACAAGACGGAACAATTCAATTTAAATCTACATTGTATGATTCAGCTGAATCGTCTACAGGGTTTGATACTATAAGTTTTGATACAAAAATTTACGATAGTGAGCCAGTTATTGAACTTAGAACTATTTTAGAATCTATTAAAAATGATTTGTTCATTGATGATTTATTAGTTGACTTTAATGCATTATTCTTTGCAAGCCTGCGCTATGCATTTAGCGAACAGACTTATATTGACTGGGCGTTTAAAACTAGTTTTATTAAAGCTAAACATAATGTTGGAATGCTACGAGAAGATATCACGTTTAACAACGATAATCTTCCAAGCTACGAATCATACATTAAAGAAGTTAAACCGTTTGGCACTAAAATTAGAGAGTACCTAAGCGCATATCAAGGACTTGACAACACAAGTACTGTAGTTACTGATTTTGACTTACCTCCGGCATACGATACAGTTGAAGGAAAAATTCTTCCACAATCTGTAAAAGTGCAAGACGGTGTTTTAGTTGGAGTAAATGCTAATATTGAAACATATCCAAATAAAAATTGGTTAGACAATAATGGATACAAAGTTGTAAAAGTTGAAGTAGTTAATCCTGGTAGCGGATATAGGAGTGCTCCTGTGCTGTTGTTGTCAAGTGATAGCGGCTCGGGCGCAATATTAAAAGCACATATTGGAACTAACGGCACAGTAACTAAAGTTGATGTAATAAGTTCAGGTAATGGTTATTACACTGCTCCTACGATATCAGAATTAAACAATATTGAAGATGATGGCGAAGCTGCTACTTACAGTGTTCAAATAGGCGAAAGTCCTGTTAGAGGAATGCACACTATTGTTAAGTTTGACAGGACTACAGGAACATATGTTTATACAGTATTGAATCATACTGAGACATTTACAGCAAGTGGCAATAAATTTGAGTTTGATTTAGTTTGGCCAATGGATTTATTAAAATCAAATGTAAAGGTATTTGTTAGCAATCAAGAGGCATTAAATAGCGAGTACACTTATACTAATGTACTTGATACTACCAAAGGGTATGATCGTTATTACGGGCAAATTGAATTTACTAATGCTCCAGAAGCTAATAAACTAATAAGAGTTGAATATAAAAAATCTATCAACTTAATGCAAGCTCAAGACAGAATTAATAATTATTATACACCTACTACAGGAATGCCTGGTAACGATTTAAATCAACTTATGACTGGTCTTGATTATGGCGGAGTAGAAGTTAAGAGCTTTGACTTTAGCGGCGGCCGAGGATGGGATTCTGAAGGATGGTATGAAGAAACTTGGGATAGCTATGACACATCGTTTGAAGATGAAATATTCGAACTTGACGGTTCGACTATAAGTCTTGATCTTGCAGCGCCATTAGCAAGTGGAGTTGTTTATAACGTTTATAAAAATGGTGTAAGAGTAGATGATATTAACTACGGTACAGTTAACCCTGTAACAAATCCGAACGCAATATGTCAGAGTATTACAGGCGATGGTGTAACACAAGTAGTGTTCCTTGATAATGATGGCCTTGATCTTGCTAACCAAGCAGGTGATATTATCATCATTAGAAAGACAACTAGTGATGGTACATATTTGCCTGATCCTAACAGCTACGATACTATATTGACAGGCGGAGCATTAAATTATTCAACTGCAACTGGTCTAAGAGCTGAAGACATTACTATCGACGGTGACGGATTTGTAACACAAACTACAAGTGCAGGCCCGGAAGAATTAGTACCAGGACAACTGCTCGACACAGTTGATATTAAAGTTTATGAAAGACCGCAAGCTGGTAGCAGTCAGATTACGTCAAGAAATTATACAGGTGATGGTGTAACTACAACGTTTAGTTTAGACACTACGCCACTGCAAGCAAATAGTTTGTTTGTAAAAGTAGGATTTAATATTATATCAGCTGATGCATATACTGTAGATTATGCTGCTAAGACTATTACATTCAATACTGCACCTGCATTAAACGCAAAAGTACATCTAGCAGTACTAGGAGTAAGCGGTACTGACATCCTTGATATTGATAATATTATTGCTGACGGTACAACTAATAAATTCTTAACTAATGTAAGATTTGATACTGAGCTACAGTACTTTATTACTGTAAATGGTGAAGCATTAAATAATGTAGTTGAACAAAGTGATGATACTTATGATTATCCTAATAATGCTGTAATATCATTAGCTACACCGCCAGAAGCAGGTAGTGTAATAAGTTATGCATTCTTTAAAGGCGAAACACAAAACTTTAGTGAAGTGTCAATTGATACATTTACTGCTGATGGCAGCACTGTAGAATTTGCACTAAACCAAACACCATTTAATAATGAACCAAGTGCTTGGTTTAGTGTTGTGAAAGTTAACAACAAAATCCTTAATGCAGGGTATACACGCCGATTTGTAACAACGGCATCTAAGCGTGAATATCAGTTAGAAGAATTCCAAATTCCAGCAGGAACGATCGATAACAGGCAAATAAAAGTATTTTTAAATAACGTAGAATTAACTTATAATACTGAATGGACGTTTACCGGATCAAAATCAAACAGCACAGGTAGTACTATTAGACTAAAGGCTAGAGTTAATCAACAAGACGGTGACATATTAAATGTGTATGTTACTAATGATGGCGAATACCGTTATGGATATTTTGATACAAATAACGAGTTTGTATCAACACCTGGCATATTACATCTTGATAGCGCATACAACGAAGGCGATATCATAACAGTGTATCAGTTTAGCAACCATGACTCGCAAGGCTTTGATAGACAGCAGTATGATGTTGTAGACAGAGTATCTCTAACAGTTGGGACAGACGACTGGTATAGATATAATCATTTAACTGCTGGACTAATTGAATTATCAAAGCCTGCACTTGATGCACAATATGTATGGGTTACACTAAACGGCGAATTACTAATACCAAGTGTACATTATTATGTAACTGATAACAAACGTTATGTTAAAATTGATATAGGCATTGAAGAAAATGATGTAATTGAATTGCTACATTTTGCAGATCCTATATTAGTTGACAAGTATGGATGGAGTCAGTTTAAAGATATGCTTAATAGAACACATTACAAGCGTCTTGACGATAGAAATGGTGTTATGCTTGCTGCTGATCTAAACTGGTACGATCAAAGTATTACAGTAACAGATGGATCTAATCTTCCTGAACCAAGTCCAACAAGTAGTGTTCCTGGAATATTGTTTATTGCAGGCGAGCGTATCGAATATTTTGTAAGAAATGGAAATGTATTGAGTCAATTACGCAGAGGTACGTTAGGTACTGGTGTTAAAGCAATTTACTTAGCAGGTGAAAATGTTTACAACCAAGGTCCTACAGCAACTATGCCATACAAAGACGAAACATTAACTACACAATTCTTAGCAAATGGTACAACGGCAGACTACACACTAGACTTTGAGCCAAGTAGTATAAACGAGTTTGAAGTATTTGTAGGTGGCAGACGTTTGCGTAAAAACGCAATTAGTAGCTACAATTTTACTACTCTTACTGCGCAAGATAGCCCAGAAGGCGATGTTACATTGCCAGCGGAATTTAGTGTAGACGGTACTACATTAACATTAACAGAAACACCGACCGAAAACGTTAAGGTTATTGTTGTTAGACGTCAAGGAATACTATGGAATGTACCTGGAACACCATTAGGTGAATCAGATTCTGACATCAGTAGATTCTTACGTGCAGCAACAGTTGACCTGCCGCGATAAATACAACAGCAGGATAGGAACTATGACAGATAAATTAAACGAACAAAGCGGTGTGCTGCTACAAGGACACATTAAAATACACAATCCAGAAACTGGTGAAGTAATTGTAGACAAACGCAATGCTATTCATTATGAAAATATGAGTATTAGCCTTGCAGAAAGTTTAGGCAATGCTGGTACAGGATGGATTTATCAAATGGGCTTTGGAAACGGCGGCACTAGTGTTGACCCTACTGGTATTATTACATATTTGACACCTAATAGTACTGGTACAAATGCTAGTTTGTACAACGAAACATTTACTAAAGTAGTAGATGATCGAAGTGTAAATAATCTTGATCCTGCACGTAATAAAATTGAAACTCGCCACGTTAGCGGCACAAATTATACTGATATTTTAGTAACTTGCTTGCTAGATTACGGTGAACCTAATGGACAAGATGCGTTTGATACTGCTACTAATGCTGATAGCCTTTATGTATTTGACGAATTAGGGTTAAAAGCATATAGTGCTGACGGCAACGGCAGGTTACTAACACACGTTGTATTCCATCCTGTACAAAAGTCACTCAATAGATTGATTCAAATTGATTATACAGTTAGGGTACAGAGTTTAACTGGTTTTAATGGGGCATAATTAGATGGCATATACAATACAATTTACTGATAGTGCTGAAAAAGACCCTATTGTAGTCGAAGATCAGACAATTAACACTGACACTAGTATTAAATTACCTGGCAGAAACAGTACAGGTTACGGTGCTGCAATTGCCGAAGATTTACTACATTTATTAGAAAACTTCGCAAGTCCTACAGAACCGTCAAATGCGATCGAAGGTCAATTATGGTACAATAATAGTACAGAACAATTGCTAATATACGATGGAACAATCTGGATATCAGCAAGCGGACTTAAAAAGAGCACTACAGAGCCTGATACTACCCAAGCATTAGCAGGTGATCTATGGGCAGACACCGACAATCAGCAATTGTACTTGTTTACTGGTTCTAACTGGATACTTGTTGGTCCAAGTTTTAGTCAAGGATTAACAACTGGTGCACAACCTAATACTGTTGTTGGCCAAGATAATGCAGAATATACAATCATTGAAATTCAAGTTAATGCTAACATTGTTGCTATTATTGCATTTGATACATTTACACCTAAAGCAACAATTAATGGATTTGCAGGCGTGCAAATTCGTCCTGGAATTAACTTAGCAAATAGAGATACTGACGCCGACGGCGTTAACAATGTTAAATTCTATGGTACTGCTGAGAAGGCAGAAAGTTTAATTGTTAGTAATTTACCAATACCGGCCGCTAATTTCTTAAGAAGTGACGTAGAATCGACTACTGTATTTCCATTAAATGTACAAAATAACAGCGGTATTGCATATGGTATTAATGCAGAACTTAATATCGGAGTTGAAGGTAGCGCAGGCGTTATACAGCATAACATCGAAGGCTCAAATATTGACTTTAGAGTTAGAAACGCAGGAAATAGTAATACTGTACTGCGAGTGGATTCAAGTTTAAGAGTTGGTATTAATAACGAAGCTCCTGATGAAGCACTAGATGTTACAGGTAATGTTAAAATTAGCGGAATTGTTACAACAAATGACGTTACACAGAGTACTACAATTAGCAATGGTGCATTAGTTGTCAAAGGTGGTGCAGGCATTGCTAAGTCAATTAATGTCGGAGATTCGATTAGAGTACAAAAAAGTATTACATTAGGTAATAATGATTTAGTTGTTGATACTACTGCTAGTGATTTGATATTACCTGATCTTAACAACACTAGAAACATTGGTAGAAGTGATTTAAGATGGCGTAAAATTTATGCAACTACTTTCTTAGGAAACTTAGAAGGCCAAGTTAGTGGTAACGTTAGCGGCAAAGCTGGAAGCGCTGACAAATTAACAAGTTCAACTACATTTAGAATGCAAGGTGATGTTGAAACTGTTGAAAAAGCATTTGACGGACAAACAGGCGGCGGCGTAAAAGAGTTTACTTTAAGATTAAAAAATACAGTTATTAGTGAAAAAACATCTGAACCTAATAGTTTGTCTAGCGATGAATTTTTAATTGACAGAACAACTGGGTCAGATAAAGGTTTAAAACGTATATCAAGATCAACATTGTTTAATAGCATTGTAGGATTAACACCTATAGGCAGCATTATGCCTTACGCTGGTCTTTCAGAACCTCCAGGATGGAAATTCTGTAACGGGCAAGAACTTTCTCAAGGCACATATAACGATTTATTTGTATTAATTGATTTAAATTACGGTCCTACTCCAAGCGCTGGATACTTTAATCTTCCTGATCTAAGAGGCAGATTCCCACTAGGTAACTTGTTAATGGGCGGCCTTACTCCGCCGGTTGATGATCCGGATACTAGAAATAGAGGATCAAATGCAAGCGTACTAGGCGCTGTTGATGGCACTGATACAACTACAATAGATTTAGAAAACTTACCAGAACACCAACACGATATGAAGTCGGCTACTGGTCAGCAATTCTATGCACACAGAGAAGTAGACGGTCGAGACGAGTTACCGACAGGGGTTCAAGGATCAACTTTACAGACTGGTCCAGAAGACTTATCACAGAGATTGCCTAACAGTGGCGATGTGCTTGTTCCTGCAGGTAGTGATTTTAGTGAAGTTGGTGCACCTATTGACATTATGAACCCATTCCAAACTATTAATTATATTATCTACACAGGAGTCGTAGCATGAGCTATAAAATAAACAAAACAAACGGCGAGTTGCTAGTAGAACTTACAGACGGTGTAATTGATACAGTATCTACAGATATTACATTAGTAGGTCGAAATTATAAAGGGTTTGGCGAAGCATTTAACGAAAATTTTGTTAAAATAATTGAAAATTTTGCAGCAACTAGTGCTCCTAGTAATCCTTTAAAGGGACAACTATGGTACGATACTGGCGAAAATAGATTAAAAATATATGACGGTTCGAGTTTTAGAACAGCAGGGTCTCCTACAGTAAGTAGTAATCAACCTACAAACTTAGTATCAGGTGATCTATGGATTGACAATGCTGAAAATAAATTGTACTTTTGGGACGGTTCGGACTTAGTATTAGTTGGTCCGCAGTATAACTCAACACAAGGAAAAACCGGTGTAGAAGCAGTTACAATGGTAGATACTAGTAACCAAATTAGAACTGTTTTGACATTGTATATAGGCGGAATACTTGCAGGAATATATAGTCGATTTGAATTTACTCCTAATACAGCATCAGTTATTTTACCATATGCGTATGGTAGAAAAATTAATGTTGGTTTTAATCCAACTGAAATTGCTGATTTTAAGTATCAAGGTACTGCATTAAACGCAGAAAACTTAATTGACAGTCAAGGAAACTCGTATTTGCCTTCGGCATTTGTTGCAACTAACGAACGTGATGTAGACAATAATGCAGTTGATCAGCAAATGGAAGGCGGTTTATTTGTTAAAGGTGATGAAGGTGTTATAGTAGGATACGGAGATTCGCAATATGCTGCTTTTAGAACAGTAAATAGCGGCACTACTACAGCTATAGAACTTAAACAATTAAATTACGATTTTTCAATTAGAGTCCCTCAAGGAAGTGATTTTATTGATGCATTTACATTAGACACTAGCACACGTAGATTTGGTTTATATCAAGATACTCCTACTGTTGAACTTGATGTTACAGGGTCAGGAAAATTTACTGGTGATCTTACAGTAGAAGGCAATTTAGTTATTGAAGGAACTACTACTACTGTTAATACAGCAACAATGACAGTAGAAGATCCTAACATAGAATTAGGAACAACGGATACGCCAACAGATACTACTGCAAACGGCGGCGGCATTACATTAAAAGGTGCAACTGATAAAACGTTATCTTGGTTACAATCAACAGGAAATTGGACATTTAATCAAGATGTTGATTTAACTACTGGTAAAGAATACAGAATCGAAAATACACAAGTACTTTCTAAAACACGACTAGGTGATACAGTTGCAACAGCCGCTGGTCTGACTTCAATTGGTACATTAGGTGCGTTAACGGTTTCTGGAGATGCAAGTTTAGGTAGTATTTCTTCAACAGTGCCGTTAGATATTAATTCTACAGGCACTATTACAATCAACAATCAAAAAATTGCTGGAGTAGCAACTCCGACTGATGCTACTGATGTTACAAATAAAGAATATGTTGATACTGAGATATTAACAGCACCTGTGGCGCTTACTTTAGATATTACAGGATTAACTAGCCCAAATCCAGCAGGATTTGGAAATGGTCCTATTGCAGACGTGCGAAACATATTAGAAAGCATTAGTCCTGCAAGCAGTGCAAGAGAAGGAACAGTTGCTAAAATTCATTGTACTAGTTATGCAGGCGCAACAGTTACAGGTATTAATGTAACTGTAACTACAAATGGAACTGGAGTATTACAAAAGTCTAATATAGCAGTTGATAGTGCAGGCACACAAAATGAATCAGTTATACAGGATATTGTTGCTGCAAATCCAGCAACAGGGTCAGTGGTGTTAACACCAGCAAGATACACAATGGAGTTTACAGTTACAGGTTCGGTGTGGACATTTGTCAGTACGAACAGTTATCCGTAACTTGCGATAAATACTAATAGCAAGGGGTTATTTAAATTATGGCGTATACAATTAACAAATACAACACTAACCAGTTAACAATTGTACAAGATGGTACATTAGATCAAACAACTGATCTTAAACTAGTTGGTAAAAATTATGCAGGCTACGGTGAGATACAAAACGAAAATTTTGTATTCTTGCTTGAAAACTTTGCAGGAGCTAATCAGCCTCCGAGGGCAATTACAGGTCAAATTTGGTTTGATAGTGCAAACAGCAAATTAAAATTTAATGACGGATCAAAATGGCGCACAACTGGCGGCGCAGAAATTAGTGCTACTGCTCCGGCAGGTCTTGCTACTGGCGACTTTTGGTGGGATACAATTAATGAACAGTTATATTCATATAACGGATCTGATTTTGTACTAATTGGTCCACAAGACGCAGGTTCTGGCATTACACAAATGCAAAGTAGAACAGTTCGCGACACTCTTGCAGTTAGTAGAAGCATAATTGCTGCTACAGTTAATGATGAAGTAATATTTGTTATTAGTCCAAGTGAATTTACAATTGACAGTAATGATGCTGAAAATGCTATATCAGGGTTTGATGTAATACGATCAGGTGTAACTCTTAAAAATACTCTTAGCGCAACGGGCGGAATTACTAGTGATTCGACACGTTTTTATGGTACTGCGTCTAACGCTGACAAATTAAACGGAAAATCTGCAAGTGAATACGTTACTGCAACTCCAGGACAGCCTAGCGTATTTACAGAAATTACTAACTTTCAAACTGATGCAGGTATTGCAATTGGCGCAGGTTTAGATCTTAAACTATATGTAGAAAACGATAACCAAGCAGTTATCCAAAATGCACAGGGCGATGAAATTCGTTTTAGAACAAAACAAACTGGCGGCACTAACAAAAATATTATTACTTTAGAACCTGGTTTAGTTAAGCCAGGAATATTAACAGGAACTACAGTAGAAAATGTTGCAATAGGTAGTGCTACTGAAAAATTTAGTGCAGTGTATGCAACTAATATATACGGAACTTCTGAAAAGGCTTCTGCACTTATCGTCGGCGGCAATGTACGAGTTGGAGCAGTTGACACAATCGGTACAGGAACAGCTAATAGCGTTGCTGTGCGTGATGCAAGCGGAAACTTAAATGCGGTACTTTTCCAAGGTACAGCAACAAGTGCTCGATATGCTGACTTAGCAGAAAAATATTCAACTGCTGAAGAATTAGTACCCGGTACTGTAGTTACAGTATGCTCTCATGATGACCATGATGTTGAAGCAGCAAACGTAGGCGATATTGCTATCGGTGTAGTTTCTACAGATCCTGCTGTTATGATGAACAGTGACGCAGAAGGCCAGTATATCGGTCTTAAAGGACGTTTACCTGTTCGTGTTATTGGCGCTGTTAAAAAAGGTCAGGCAGTATATGTTGACAATAACGGTTGTGCAAGTACAGCAATTAACGGAGGATCATTAGTAGGTGTTGCTCTAGAATCTAACTTAGAAGAATCTGAAAAGTTAGTTGAGTGTGTTTTAAAAGTATAAATAAGTACAATAAAGAGGAATATCCATGACAGTAAATGTAGGCCAGTTAATTACTGAAGCAGAATATACAACGTTAAGATCAGGTATTAACCTTGTTATGGGAACCCCTACAGGAACCGGCACCACCGCAGCAGGATACAATCAGGCAATTACTGCACCTGCAATAAGTCCAGGTGATAAAATTACTGCGACTGCCTGGAATGCACTTAAAACTGATGCTACTAAAGCATACACTCACCAAGTCGGTAGTGCTCCGGATCCCGCACTTGTTACAGTTAGTGTAGGCGAAAACATAACTAAGAGTGTTCATGATGCGCTTGAAACAGTAGTTAATTTTATAAAAGATGCAGGCAATAGATTTACTTTAGGAACAGGACAATTTACAACTGTTAGTGGAAGTAGTAAAACTAAAGCATCTGGATGGCAAGGTACTCAGATACATGATGTAAACTTTACTTGGGCATCTGCAAATGATGTAAAGGCATTTTTTAATGCGGGCGGCAAACTTGTATTTGTAAGTAGTTTAGCATACACTGGAACTGAAGCAAAAACTCTAGACTGGCAAACAATGGTGTCTACAGTAGGTACTGTTACAATGGATTATGTAAACGTTACTAAAACAGGAGCTAACGGAACAATCACAAGTGATGGATATTATGATCTTGATACAACTGCAAGATATATTTTAGCCCGAACAGGTACTACACCATACGCAGAAAACGACTATCAAATTGAAGCTCGATCTATTACCAATGGTGTTCGTATTCGTATGATATACAGAGACGACGATGCCGGCGATGTAAAACCTGTAGTCGGTGCTGGTCCAGCTGGGGCAGCAGTTGACGAAACTGTCAAAGGTACACTAACAAGTTCAATGAGCTATATTCGTCCAACTGGTACAAACGTCCAAGTAGCAGCACCTACTGTTGCTATTAATACTGCTTCTAACACTTTCTAATTTTACTTGACAGACTCTAAAATATAGTATATAATACTACTATATGAGGAGTCTCCATGGACCAACGATTAGCTAAAGCATTAGAGTTTTCTAACTTTTTAGAAACACAAAACAATCAAAAACGTATTTTTCTTGCACAGTATAAGGAGAATCTTGTACATTATACTCATGGACATAAGTTTACAGTAACTCGAGAATTAATTAACTTTTGTCATTTGTTATCAGAGATACAAGATGAAGGTCTAGTAGTATTAGACGATAATGACATTCCTTTTGTTATAAGCAACATTGATGAATTTGTAAAAGAATTACTAAGTGTATACACATCTGCATCGCACAAGTACGCCACTGATTATGAAACAATTAGAAAGAATAAGTCTGTTCAAGGATTAGTTGACTTATGACCAACGGCGTAGTACTCTTTGCGTTTAATAATAAAAATATTGATTATGTAAAACAAGCAATATATTGTGCAAAGCGTGTAAAACAATATTTAAACCTTCCAGTACAATTAATTACAGATGCAGTTGATTACATTGAATCTGCATATCCTTTTTATAAAAATTATATTGATATTGTAACGTATGTTCCTGCTCCTTCTAATAATGCAACCAAAACATTTAACGATGGACTATATTCTAGTAAACGGTTAGAATGGAAAAATTCTTCGCGCAATAGTGCATATGCGTTAAGTGCTTTTGATAAAACAATTGTAATCGACACGGATTTATTAATCTCAAATAACAAACTATTATCATGCTTTGATACTGCTGAAGATTTTATGATTGCTAATCATTATAATCTAATTAATCAAGGAGTTGAACCTAGTTTTGATAGAGTGAGTAATAGATCTATTTCTATGTACTGGGCTACTATATTATATTTTACAAAAAGTAACGCAGCAAAAACAGTATTTGATTTAGTGAGTCATATTAAAGATAACTATAATTATTATAGAACAGTGTATGATATAACTGAGACTAAATTTAGAAATGATTTTGCATTTAGTATTGCAGTACATATGATGCGAGGATTTGAAAATAGCACTGAGTGGCCTAAACAATTACCTAGTGATATGTGGGTTTCAACTGATCAAGATGTATTAGTAAACGTCGATAATAATGTTATTAAACTCTTAGCACATAAGTCGTATGATTACATTCCAGTAAAACTTACTGATGCAACAGTGCATGTAATGAATAAATTTAGTTTAAACTCTTTTATTGATAAGGAGTTTACACATGAGTAATGGAATATGCGTACTTGCACAAAACAATGATACTACAAATTATGTAGAACAGGCGTATGCATTAGCACTTAGTGTTCTTTCACATTCTCCTAACACAAACATTAGTATTATAACCAACGATAAAATATCGTCAAAATATAAAAATGTGTTTGATCAAGTTATATCTATACCTGGTGTTGATTTAGCGGAAAATAAAAATTGGAAAATTGATAACAGGTGGAAGTTATCTCAATTAACTCCGTATAGTAATACTACAGTATTTGATGCAGATATGTTAGTATTAGATCCTATTAATTTTTCTACAAATGAACTTGCATTTACAACAACAGTTAATACATACCGAAATACTACAGTAACAAGTAGATACTATCGAAAGACTTTTGACGATAATAATTTACCAAACATATATACTGGCATGTATCAATTTAAAAAGTCTAGCAATACAACAGCATTTTTTAATTTACTAGAAGTAATAATGAATAATTGGGAAGTATTTTATAAAACGTATACTCCTTTAAGCATGCAAGCGTGGAATAGTGTTGATGTTAGTGCAGCTATTGCATTAAAGATTTTAGATATTGATTATACTAGTAATTTAATATTTACACACATGAAGCCGCATGTACAAAATATAGAACCAGTGCCTTCGAAATGGACTAATGATCTATCAGTTGATTTTGGAGATAATATTTACATTAACGGTTTTAAACAATCAGGTGTATTACATTATGTAGAAGATGAGTTTTTAACTTTAGAAATGTTAAAATGGTTAGAGGAGCGTGTTTAATGTTTTACATGTATTACGATGATAGTGGAAGCGTCCTTTCGGTTACTAATATAATTGATAATTCGTTCGGCCCCAATTATTTTGAAGTTGATTTAAAAACTTATGAAGAATTTTCTAACTTAACAAAACAATTTTTTGATTACATTGTAATTGATAATATAAAAATAAAAGGTAAAAAACAAATTGTTCCAAGAGATTTAGATTTATCTTTAGACATAACTCAACCTAAAGGAATTATTGCTAAACAATCTACTGCTGAAAACGCAATAATTATAAATCAAGATTTATCTAATGGTAGCTGGACAATTACTAATACTATGGACTCTGAGTTGTGTTCTTTATTTGCACAAAGCAATAACACTATAAAAACTTATTACGTAGTTGATCCTACTAATAGATTTATATTGCTAGATACGTTAAGTGTTGATTTAAAATTAGTTGTATTACACAACGAACTTAAATTAAAAAGTTATAATAAAGAAGTCAGTAAAATGTCTGTAAGCCTTTTATGTAACTCTCATCATGTTAAACACATACATAATGTACAGGAGTAATGCATGAAAATTATTGATTACGATATTATATATTTGAGTTACGATGAACCAAACGCTGAAAAAAATTATGCTGACTTGCTTACTAAAGTGCCCTGGGCAAAACGTGTACATGGTGTAGAAGGTAGTGACGCTGCACATAAGGCTTGTGCAAATCTAAGTGAAACTGATCGATTTATTACTATAGACGGTGACAATATTGTACACCAAAACTTTATTAATGAAGAGTTGCATTTTAGAGACGATGTTGATGTAGAAAATTGTGTAATTAGCTGGAGCGGATATAATGTTGTAAATGGATTAACATACGGCAACGGCGGAATTAAATGTTGGCCGAAGCACATTGTTTTAAACATGAAAACACATGAAAATGCAGAATCATCAAACCCTCAATCACAAGTTGACTTTTGTTGGGATTTACAATATTTACAAGTTAACAAAACATATAGTTCTGTGTATAATAATGCAACACCGTGGCAGGCTTGGAGAGCAGGATTTCGCGAAGGTGTAAAGATGAGTCTTTACGAGGGCGAAAAACTTTCAGGACAAGAATTTACGAAACGTGTGCATAAGAAAAATTTTGAACGACTTAAAATTTGGCAAACAATTGGAACAGATGTTGAGAACGGTCTATGGGCAATTTATGGTGCTCGTGAAGGTTGTTATTTAACTAACTGTACTGATTGGGACTTTGTCAATGTACGTGACTTTGAATATCTTAATAAGATGTGGGAAGATAAGTATTCTAAAATTACTGAAGAAATGCTTCCGCAAGAAATTTCTCGTTTAGGCACATTGCTTAATAACGAATTAGGTATAGATATTCCAATTGATCCGTATCTTCCTAGTCATAGTAAATTCTTTAAGAGTATGTATATTCCTCCAGTCAGGGTCGTTCAAGACTTTTTAAAGTCCGAAATTGAAGCTACAAAAGAATATGATATTGTAATGATAACATATAACGAGTCCAACGCAGAGGAAAATTATAATGCCTTAAAAGAAAAATTTCCTCGAGCAAAACGTGTCGACGGAGTAAAGGGAATTCATCAGGCACATATTGAAGCTGCAAAGATATGTACTACAGAAATGATCTGGATTGTAGACGGTGATGCACAAATAACAGACGACTTTAATTTTGATTACGTAAGTCCTGTAGATGAAAAAGAATATGTGAAAGTTTGGCGTAGTAAAAATCCGATTAATGATTTAGAATACGGCTACGGCGGAATTAAACTTCTTCCAAGGACACTAACTATTAACATGGATATAAGTAAGCCTGATATGACTACAAGTATTAGTCGTCATTTTAAACCTATTAAAGTTGTAAGCAACATCACAGCATTTAATACAGACGAGTTTAGTACTTGGCGTAGTGCATTTAGAGAATGTGCTAAATTAAGCAGTAAAGTAATTGACAGACAAAAGAATGAAGAAACAGAAAAAAGATTACATGTGTGGCAAACAGTTGGAAAAGAGCGTCCTTACGGAGAATGGGCTATTAAGGGAGCAACAGCAGGAACTGCTTACGGAAGAGAAAGTCAAGGTGACATTGAAGCTCTTAAAAAAATAAATGACTTTGAATGGCTAGAAGAGCAATTTAAACAATCATCGCAGCTACTTGATAACGAAACTAACATAACTCCCATAGAATCAACTACTGCTAACAACGACATAATAGACTTATTAGATAGATTTGAATTATTATACGAAGGTGACATTTCAAATGTACGCCGTATGTATAATGATAAAGATTTGTCTAGTATTTTTAAATTAGCAAATAATGAAGAACTTAGAAAAGCAGTACTTGAGGAAAATTTACATAGCATTTTTAGATTAGTAAATGCAGATGACGACTTACGTAAAGCAGTACTTGAGAAAAATTTATATAGTCTTGCAAGATTATTACCGGAAGTGTCGTCTGAGTTTAAACTTCTTAACAATGATATAAATTCATTGTGGAAAGTTTTAGATAACCATACTAACAGTTTATTTGTAAAACCATTAAAAACGTTGTACGAAACAGTTCCTAACTTTGATAAAGACTGTTTAAGTAGAGGTCAACTGTTAAGTAAAAAATGGTTAACTGATACATTAAATGACTTAGATTTAGACTTAGGTCTTATATATCTTTGCGCCGGTTGGTATGCAACAATTATCCCAATGTTTGTAGAAAACAATATTAAATTCAACTCTGTTCGCAGTTTTGACATTGATCCTACTGTCTGGACTATTGCAGAAACATTTAATAAACTGCTAGTATTAGATAACTGGAAATTTAAAGCACAGACTAAAGATATTATGGATATCGATTACAGCAGACATATCTATAATACAGTTAAAAGTAATGGTAGTATTGAAGAATTAAAAGATAGCCCAGATACTATTATCAACACAAGCTGCGAACATATTGAAAAATTTGTAGAATGGTATAATATGATACCGTCTGGTAAGCTAGTTATACTACAAAGTAATAATTATTATGAAATAGAAGAACACGTAAACTGTGTTAAAGACATTGAAGAATTTAACAGTATAGCACCTATGACTAACTTGTTATATTCTGGAGAATTACAACTTGAAAAATATAAGAGGTTTATGTTAATTGGATACAAGTAATTTAACACTTCGAGAATTGCAAAAGGAAAGTGCAAGAGCGCTAAGTACAATGCAAGCTACAAACAATAATATTTGGCAGTTTAATAAACAAGCACACCATAATAGTCAAAACTGGTACAAAGCTGTTATTAGCTGGTATGTAGATCAATACGGTGACTTGCCTAGCAAAACTGGACCAGGAAAAGACATAAAGTTAATACTCGATGAATGAACTTAAGATAATTCCTCAATGGAAGCGTATTACTTACACTTGCACTACAGTTTGTAATTATTCTTGTAGTTATTGCACAGAGTACCATTACAACGGAAAGTATAGATGGACAGAAGATTATACTTCTCTTTTAAACTTGTCTAATGAATTTAGAAAATATCGTCCGTTAATATTTGATATTATGGGCGGCGAACCCACACTATGGCCTAAACTGCATGAGTTTTGTGATGATCTTGTAAACTCAAGTAAGCAACCTACTGCAATTATTTTTACTACTAACGGTAGTCGTACTTTAAACTATTGGAAAAAATTTAATGCTCCTATTGACGAATTAGGATTTAGTTTTCATCCAGAAACTGCAAGCGAAGATCATTTTATAGAAGTATTTGAAGAACTTCATACACGGTACAGAATTTCATGTGTACTAATGATGCCTCCGAGTCAATTTGAAAAAATTAAAAAGTTTTATAATAGATTATTAGAATCTAAATTGCTTATAAATGTTAGAATAAAACTGATAGCTGACTGGCACAATGGAACTGGCATATTGCCTACTTATACTACGGAAATGTTAGAGTTTGCTAAAATCAAGTTTTCGCGATCTAAAATTAGATCTATTATTAGATACGATTTCCTTGTCGATGGAGAAAAAACAACAACAAGCGAACATTTAATAAACAGTTCAAATAATTATTTTGGATGGAAATGTAATATGGGATTAGACAATTTAAATATTGAACCAAATGGAAACATTTACGGAGCAACTTGTAAAATTGTAAAACCATATGGAAATATATACTCGACTTATAAATTACCTACTGCGCCTGAAATTTGCACTAAAACATCTTGTGTTTGTGGAACAGATGTTCAAATTTACAAAACAAATAAATGAAATACTGTAGAATAAATTTAAAAGAAACATCTTATAGCCTTTTGCCTAACGCAAAACTTTTAAGCAAAGATGAAATTGATGTTGTTCAGCTTAATAACATCTATAAAAAATACTGTCAATATAAAAACTTTGAGAGTGTTATGCCTATTTTCGACAAAGAATATTTTAATAATGATATTATTGCCTATTACGATAATAATGAATTAGTAGCATTTAACATGATTGGAATATACAATGATAAACATGTAGAAGACTATCAATTTGCTTGGACCTATCATAATCCGAATTTATATTTAGGTATTAAAAGTATAGAACATGAATGTGCATATTACAAGAGTAAGGGAGTTGAATACTTGTACTTAGGAGAGGTTGCACACTATAAGACAATGATACAAGGGTATGAAGAATTAGGCCCTCTCTAAAACAACTTGCTTGTAATAGTCGTCGTCCCAATTCTTGTAATATCCGCGACTCGATAACACTTCTCGAGCTTCGGTTATCTTAGAGCTTGCTTGCAATAATATAAGAGCCCAGTTCCCTTCATTTACACAAAAGTCTTCGACATATTCTAATTCTTGAGGATGATCTTCTAATGCAAGATACCCTCTTTGTTTAAGAAATGTAGAATTTGCTGTTTCAGTGAGTTCTGTTAATTCTTCTGAAGAAATGTTATTTGGAGCCGTGCCTAATACTACTACTTCGATATCTTCAGGCCACATAGTTGTTAATTTATCTAACTGCGCTTCAAAATCATGTTTATTATCAAGCTGAATAATTTTAACTCGATTTCTTAATAATGCCTGCTTTGCAAATGGGCAAGCAGGCATGTTATTAAAAGTAGGAAGAGAAACAGACAGTCGATCTATAATCCATGATGAAATATCAGACTCCATAGTCAGTTTGCCCACCTTTACGTTTAATGTCAAGGGTTAAGCAGTGCCATCCACCGTCCCAGAAAAATCTATGACGTAATGGACAAACAATAGGTTCCATATTGTGCTTGCGTAAATTTTCTAACAAGTAAGGGTTGTCGCTGTTTACTACAACATGCTTATCGTCTACTACAAGACAGTTAACATCGAAAATTGTTTCTTCGACCATGCCTGTCCAATTAGGCAAGAAACTTTCGACGAAGTGCGTAAACTCGTCGTTGCTTTCCTCTCCTGGCACCCACCATTTTCCTTGATTCTTGTGTTTAAGTCTTAGCCAATTTTTAACATGGTCCCATCTCGGATCGTCAAACCAAATAATATCCCAGCCTTTAAAAATGTCTTTGTACGGTTCGAGATACTGTGTTGCTACAACTAATCCAGGTTTAATAACACTGAACACTGCATCATTATGGCCACCAATTGAAATAGGTTTATAATTAAATTCTGGATGTTCGATTGATAAAAATTCGTCAATGACTCCTGGTACCTGCCAAGTATCAACTAAACAAGTTTTGCCTATTCTTGTTAAGTTTGGACTGCAAAAGGACCCTAATTGGCAGTCTTGCTCGCTTTGGTATTTTAAAATATTTTCTGCTGTAGGCTCTATATTATTTCTTAACAATAGATTGCGCATATTTTTATCACTGCGCTTAAACGAATATTGTTGATTTGCAATTGACAAGTCTAAACTTTCTTCACCAAACCACTCAATATATTTAGGTATAAGTTTTTTAGTAGCAAAGGTATACGGATCTGTTACTACTAACTTATTGCCCATTACGATTGCATCATCGCGTGGCTGCAATGGAGGATTTGGAATTAAACTAGGTGTCACACCAGTTTTCCAAAATCCATCTTTTTCTTCACTGCTATCACCGACGTTTCTTTTGTACCCTAATTCTCCATCTTCGTTAACATAGTCCATAATACTATCTTTATATCCCAATTCTTTAGGACTTGCTTGATAAGTTTTTATGTTATGACTGTGCATAGTTTCGATAAAGTTATCAATATCTTCTTGCGTGTCGTCGATAATTTTTTTAAGAGCATCTCGTGCTCTAACATTTTTAACCTCGTCAAAGAATGAACTGTCGTATACGCTACCTACTAATAATTCTTGTAAAGGTTGAAACTCGTCCCAACTGTTAACTTTACTCATCTGGATAATCCCTATATAAAAAATGTTGAATAGTTTCCATATCTACCATACTGTTAAATGCTACATGATGGGTTTCTATGTCATTGTCGTTGCGTATTACATGTGTCATTGCATCGTCTAGATCCTGCATATTTAAAAATTCCATATCAATTCTAAATTCAGGTAAGTCCATACTACGGAACCCTAGTTTCATTCTAGTAATTCTGTATGCTTGTAGAGTAGGCAATGCATCTAAAAACGTTTTCATGTTCAACACAAAAGTCTTCGGATCACTACCTTCGACTATGTCAGCATAAATTGTGTATATATTCATAATGAATTGAAATCCTACTTGTTTTCTATAAATATTTATGTGCGCATATTATTTAATACGAAGGTTCTGAATGTATAACTACGAAGACATAAGATCAATTCACTTAGAAGTTACACAAAATTGTCAGGCTAGTTGTCCTATGTGCGATCGTAATATGAACGGAGAAGGATTAAATCCACATATTAATTTAGATGAACTTACACTAGAAGATTGTAAAAAGATATTTCTTCCTGAGTTTATACAACAACTTAATACTATGTATATGTGCGGTAACTTAGGTGATCCTATTGTTGCTCGTGATACGCTTGAAATATTCAAATATTTTAGAGAACACAATCCTAACATGTGGCTCTCGATGAATACAAATGCAGGAGCAAAAAATGAAACATGGTGGAGAGAATTGGCTGCTACTTTTGGTAGAATGGGTGCTGTTATTTTCAGCGTTGACGGCCTCAGGGATACTAATCACATCTATCGCCAAGGTGTTAATTGGGACAACGTAGAACGCAATATGCGAGCGTTTATCGATGCTGGCGGTAGAGCACGTTGGGACTTTTTAATATTTGAACACAATCAGCATCAAGTAGAAGAAGCAGAAGCCCTTGCTACTGAATGGGGCTGCGAAAAGTTTATAAAAAAGAAAACAGGTCGCTTTGTAACATCTAAAGTTGATCCTAAAGATAATCATCAAGCTAAAGATCGTAAAGGTAATGATACAGCTGAACTTAAAAAACCTGATGAAAAATATCAAAATGCTGCATTAAAAAAACAAGACGTAATTATTAACAAATACGGCAGCATGGATGCATATTATGATGCTGCTCCTGTCATTTGTAAAGTTAAAAAAGACAACAGTTTGTTTATCACAGCAGAAGGACTTGCAATGCCATGTTGTTGGACTGCTGGCCGCATGTACAAATGGTGGCATAAGGATCCTAAAGTAGAACAGATTTGGAACTTTATTGACAAAGAAGCACTCGATGCACGTAACGGTCTTGAACAAGTATTTGCTACAGGTGTGTTTGATAGGATACAAGACAGTTGGAATAAACCAAGTTGCAGTGATGGCAAACTAAAAGTCTGTGCTATGAAATGCGGCGCTGAGTTTGATCCGTTTGCGGAGCAATTTAAATAATGCATTATGTAAGAAAACCAAAAGTATTGCAGTTTGAAATTAGTTCTAACTGTAATTTAAACTGTACAGGCTGTTCAAGAACTGACGAACAAACGTACAGCATGAAAGGTAATCCTCTTATTCCTAAAAACGAATTCTTGACTTTAGAAAAGTTTAAAGACATAATTGAAGACCCTGTATGTAATGAATTAGAAATAATAGAATTTTGTGGAACAATAGATGATCCTGCTATGCATCCTCAGTTCTTAGATATGTTAAAATTTTTACGAAAAAAAGAAATACCTGCAGATGTACATACTAATGGAAGTTTGCGTACTCCTGAATTTTGGAAAGAAGTTGCAAAACTAACTAAAGATATACCACATTCTAAAGTAAAATTTAATATAGACGGATTGTCTGACACTAACCATTTATACCGTCGGGGATCTAACTGGAACAAAATTATGGAAAATGCTGCTGCTTTTATAGCAGCAGGAGGCAATGCAGCGTGGCAATATATTGTATTCGATTGGAATGCACATCAAATCGAAGAAGCAAAAGAATTAGCAGCAGAAATGAATTTTAGGTCATTTAAATATAGACATGATAGGGCACAGTCAGTAAGTGCAATAGAAATTGATAACGGTTTTGTACGTCCAGAATGGAAACCAACTTGGCAACGACTAATAGTGAAAGCCGAACAAAAAAGTGCAGGTAATAAGATAGAATGTTTTTCTCGAGAATCTGCAATGTACTTTATTGGATTTAACGGCAACGTCTGGCCGTGCTGTTTTTTACATAATTCGAGTTGGATACATTTAGGAACATTAGATGAAACTAAGCAACGGTTTGAAGGTAACTACGGTAAGAATTGGAATAATGTACACTATTATACATTTAGCGATATTTTAAATTCTAAATTTTATACTGAAGATTTGTATGATAGCTGGCAAACAGAAATACACGGTACGGGATGCAAAGATAGATTACTACGTTGTTCACAGACTTGCACAAAAAATAGTATTTCGATAGGAAACCACACCGTAGAGAAACTATAATTTTTTAGTTTTTAATGCTCGTAACAACGGTCTAACACCAATTGGCTTTCCGTCTTTAGATTTAGCTAAGTGTATTGCTTTTGTACCTTCTAGATTGAAGTCAACTAATATTTGTTTATACTCTAATTCATACTTTCTCCAGAAGTATTCAGGACCTATCTCGTCGATAAACTTAATTCCCATGCTAACAAGTGCCTGACTGTTCATATTAAAGTCATTCATGATAGTTACAGCACCTTCGGGCGTGTTTCTAGCATATCTTACACCTATACGATTGCCGCCCATGCCACCTTTACTCAAACTAATACCTACAGTTTTAATAGCCGGATGATCAAAATTAAAATGAATGTCGCGGATACAACTTATCCATGCACCGTCGATGTGTACAGGAATATGCAGTCGCTGGCATTCATTTAATATTGCTTGCATGTCAGGGTGTTCGTCTCCGTAATACGGAAACGGCATTGAAATAAGCAATTCTTTAGACGGATCTAATGTCTCAATAGTAGTATATACTATATTAGGATTTAATCGCCAGTGATATTTGTAATCGTTTTCGAATATTTGTAATGTTCCGCATCGCTGATATAGATCGTCAATGAATTGTGTACAGCCATTTATAATATCTAGTCTAGGAAACGCATCTAGACCTTCAAATTTACTAAATTTGTGATCACTAATCCATTGCGTAAATTTAGACTTAAAAATATTGTCTAAGTCTTGAGTGTGTACTGGATTATTTTGATAAAAATTATCATAAAATTTATTGATATCACTATCATACATTGGTTGCGGTCGCTCATGTTGCAACCATTCTGCGGTATATTCTCTGTTTACACTGTCTCTCATAATACTACTTATATATAAACTACGCATATAAATATCATTATGAAACCATGCATACTTCCCTGGATAAATTTTAGTACTAATACGTTTGGTCGACCTCGAGTATGTGGTTACAGCGGCGTAAAAACTCCAACAAAACTTAAAGACAGTGACATATCAACTGAATGGAACAGCGAATATTTTAAAGAAATTAGAAAAGATTTCTTAAACGGCGAATGGCCTGAAAATTGTAAGCGATGTAAGTACGTAGAAAGTCTTGATGGCATTAGTAAACGTATGGATGAAAACGGATTTTGGTATGATCAATATAAGCATCTTATAGATCAAACAGCAGATGACGGAAGCGTGCCATATGAGCCACCTCACATCGATGTTCGTACTGGTATGATTTGTAATCTAAAATGTATCCACTGTGGCACAGGAGCAAGCAGCAAGTGGCAAGAAGACAAGGCGCTATTAGACAAGTATCCTAACACTGAAAATTATCAAATTAACAATAAATGGATCGAACAAGAACACGGCTTTTGGAACCATTTACGGAATACATGGCATCAAACAAAACGCTATAATTTTCTTGGCGGCGAAAGTTTTGCTAATAAACGACATAATGAATTTTTAAAAGATTTATCTGAAACAGAATATGCTAAAGATGTAAATTTAGCATATGTTAGTAATGGTACATTAATTACAGAAGACAGATTGGAACAGTTGAGCAAGTTTAAATCAGTAGTATTACGTTTAAGCGTTGATGCACTAGAGCGAGCAGGCGAATATTTTAGATTTCCAATTAAGTGGGATGTGTATGTTGAACAGCTACGATTAATAGATAAGTTTATTAAAGGAAAACCTAACTTCGATGTAGGTGTACAATGGACTTGTTCTAATGTAAGTATGTTCTATCTTGTAGAAACTTATGACATAATTCGAAAAGAATTTCCAAATATCAAGTTTTTATTCTGTAATCATGTAGAATGGCCTATACATATGAGCGCACAGAACTTGCCCAAAGACATAAAAGATGTTATACTAAACAAGATTAATAATTATGACTTTAAAGAGCGAGACCGCGAAGATTTTCCTTTTTATATTAATCATATGATGGAAAAAGATTTGTGGGAAGAGCACGGTACAACATTAATGCAATATTTAGATGACTTAGATGCTGTAAGAAAAATAGACTGGAAGTATAGTTTCCAAGAAATGGGACTCGACAAGTATGATCCAAGATAAGCCACTATGCTACGCTCCGTTTATTGGAATGTATTCGACAGGCTATAATGAGTATGCACCCTGTTGTGTAGCTAAAAAAGAAAAGTATAAAACACTTACTCCTGATGAGTACTGGGTAAGTGACGAGATGCAAGATATGCGCAAACAACTTCTTGCACAGCAGTGGCCTGATAAGTGTAAGTTTTGTAAAAATAAGGTAGAAAAAAATCTTAAAGACGAAACATGGATATGGGATAAACATTTCAGCAAAGTTGATGTAGAGCTTGATATTGAATTTGGTAATACAACAAAGGGCCCAATGTTTTTAGACTACCGTCCCAGCAATCATTGTAACTTAAAATGCAGAATGTGTGTGCCTAATGCAAGTAGTCAAATAACTACTGAATTTCAACAACACGCTCATTTACAAAAATGGTTTACTGCTCCGGAGAAAATTGTAAAAAACTTTGACGAGTTTAAAAATTTTACAAGTTCTATACAATTAAAACAGATTAAAATATTAGGTGGAGAACCTACTATTGATCCGTTAGTTGTAGAATTTCTTGAGGCAATTTTAGAAAATTATACTGAATTGCCATCATTGCGCTTTACTACTAATGGTACAAATCTTAATTCTAAATTTAGAAAGATAATGGAACAATTTGATGACATCCATGTAGTCTTTAGTATTGATGCTGTTGGCGCAGCTTATGAATATGTTAGAACAAATGCAAATTGGAGCAAAACAAAGAAAACTATTGAAGAAATATTTAAAAAGGACATGGCAAAACATTACGGTTTTAACATTGTATTAATGCCATATAATATATTTCATATAACTGACTTGTTGGCTTGGTTTAAAGAATTACAAGATAACGGATACAGTTTTGGTACCATGTTTGATCTAAGTGAATCTTATACTTCAGAAGTAAGTGCAGTACTTCCTGCACATCTTGAGCAAGCAAAAGCTGATATAACTGCTTGGGGAAATAATAATAATTATGATGTAAATGATATTATGTCGCTTCTTAATTCTGTTAGCTACAGTGAGGAAGCGTATAATGCATTTAAAGAATTTAATAACAGTTTAGATGCTGTCCGCCAAACTAACTTAGTAGATATCGACGAGAGGTTTAAAGATTATGTCTAAAAAGGATACATTGTGTGTACTTCCGTGGATGCATTTTTCAGTAAAACCAAACGGATTAGTTAAACCGTGTTGCCGATTTCTCATGCATGATACAGGCGAAGATAAATTTATTGATTTTTCTAATAAAAAATTAAGTGATTTTAAAAATGTTGACGACATTTTAGCATCACAGCCGTTCGAACAATTACGACAGGCTATGCTAAATGGAGAAAAATTGTCAGGGTGTGCAAAATGCTACAAAGAAGATTTAATTACAAATCAAAGTATGCGAACAGGATATAATGATGATTACAATGTTGATTCTACTGTAAACGAAGACACTATTTCATTAAAATTTCTTGAAGTTACATTTGGTAATTATTGTAATTTAGCATGCCGTACTTGCAATTCTCAACTATCAACATCTTGGTTTGAAGATGATAAGGAATTAGTAAAACACTATCCCGATAGAGAATTGTATTCTCAACGATTTAATATAGGATTTAATTGGAAGCCTGAAGATTTTAAAAACACAGTGCATATAAAATTTACAGGTGGCGAACCTATGCTACACCCTGATTTTGTAAAATTCTTAGATGTTATAATAGAAGGCGGGCACCATAAACAAATTACTCTTGAAATCTTTACAAACTCAAGTTGGTCTCCGAAAGAAAAATTAATGTCTACATTAGCTAAATTTAAAAAAGCAGAAATATGGATGTCAATCGACGGCACTGGTGAAGTTAATGATTATGTAAGACAAAATTCAAATTGGCTAGATGTACAATCGAGCATTGATAGTTGGTTAGATTTTGAATGTAATCATGATAATGTTGCAGTTATATTAACACCTACACTTTGCGCATATAATATTTTTAATATGTCCACGTTATTAGAATATTGGATAGATCAACGTTCAAATAAAGGATTAATTACAATTAATGATGGTCCGGGAAAAGTTGTTATGAACACGGTATATTCACCAAGTTACATTGCGATAGATATATTACCTGCTAAACATTTAATAGTTGAAAAGTTTAAATCGTATATAGATAGTATCAATAGACCTATCAACGAACAAAAGATTATTAGGAGACATCACAACAAGATTATACAATATTTAAATGGTAGTACTTCAAATAAAGAAACAGATGTGTTTATAAAATATACCAAAGATGTAGATTTATTAAGATCTCAAAGTTTAGAAAAACAAATTCCTGAGTTATATCAATACTTAGAGAAAAATTTAGGATATAAGTACAATGAAATTAAAGGAAATATTAAATGAGTGATACGTTTTGTATAATGCCGTTTGTACATCAAAATTTAAAACACGAAGGAAGAGTGTGTGCATGTTGGCGCGGCCAGACTACACTTGGAAACAGCACAACATCTTCATTAACTGAAATTTTCAATAACGATGAAACAAAAAAGTTAAGACAAGAATTACTTTCGGGTATTAAATCAGAAGGATGCAGAAGCTGTTGGGACTTAGAATCGAGCGGAGTAATGAGTACAAGACAGGAAACCCTACAATCTTGGAAAATTGAAAATGATCAAATTGTATTTAACGAATCAAAAAATGATGTAGTGCCTAAGCAATTAGAAACTTATGTTAGAAGTACTATTAATGATGATTTTTCGTACTCAATTGAACAACTAAAAAGTGTTGAAATACGGTTTGATAATACTTGCAATCTAATGTGTAGGCATTGCAGCCCAGTATACAGTTCATTATGGAGTAAAGCAGCAGCAAGGTCTCCTGAAATGGCCGAATTAGTTAAGGATTCTAATAAACCTTCTGTAAAATTGAATACTGACATTATTGATGAAATAGAAATATTAGCACCTCACTTACAAGAAATTCTAATCACAGGCGGCGAACCTTTATATCATGAAAAACATTATAAATTTTTAGAAGGTTTAGAAGACTATGCAGAAAATATTGTATTAAACTACAACAGCAACTTATCGACATTAGAACATAAAGGTAATAACGTATTGCCGTTATGGAAAAAATTTAAAAATGTAGGAGTGTTAGTTAGTATTGATGCTACACCTGACATATATCCGTATATTCGAGTTAACGGAAACATTGATAAAGTTGAAGAAAACATTAAACAAATAAACAAAACACTTGATAATGTATTCTTGCAAGCAACATGTACTACCAGTGTATTAAATATGACGAGAATTGTTGACGTATTTAAATACTTTATGCAACTTAATGTTAGAGTACATGCAAGTTTAGTGCAATATCCGTCATCATTAAATCCGAGAATATTGCCTAAAGCACTTAAAGAACAAATTACTCAAGAGTACAATGAGTTTATTGAAAATTTAGAAACAATTGCACTGCAATATACGCAAAAGCATTCTTTAATAGACTACTATCAGCGTAGAATTCCTGTGATAGGAAAAAAATTAATTAATTATATGAATGCAGAAGACCTATATGATAAAGATTGGGACTCTTTTATTCGCAATATGCAAGTTCAAGATGCGTATAACAATACAAATGTATTAGATTACTATCCTGAATTTAAGGAATATTGGAATGCCTAAAACATTTTGTCCTATTCCTTGGAACTTTCAAGCAGTACAAAATAACGGAACAGTAAGAGTCTGCTGTCAAATGAACTCTACACCCGGCCGTGGTACATTAAAGAAAGACAATGGCGTTCCTTATAACGCAGGTTCAGATTCTTTAGACGAAGCCCGCAATGCAGCATTGATTAAAGACGTTCGCAAGACAATGCTTGAAGGCAAATGGCACCCCGATTGTACACGCTGTCAACAAGAAGAAGAGAGCGGACTAAGAAGTAGACGGATGTACGAAAATGATATATGGAATACATCAATTGATTCAATTATTGATTCGACAACAGTAGACGGAGAAATTAATATTGATAAAAATCCGTTAGTGTATTACGATTTACGCTTTGGAAATTTATGTAATTTAGCTTGTCGAATGTGCGGCCCTGAAGATAGCCATACTTGGTATAAAGACTGGGTTAACATGTACGGTAATAAATGGGATGACACACATGGCAAGGTTACACTTGAGAAAAATGAGAATGGCAGATGGGTTACAGATGCGTATGATTGGCACTATAGTACAACTTTCTGGGAACATATTGAATCGAACATAAAAAACATTGAACATGTTTACATGGCAGGTGGCGAACCTCTAATGATAGAACGCCATTATGAGTTTTTACAAAAGTGTATTGATAGTAATAATGCTCATCGCATAACTATAGAATACAATACTAATTTAACTAACATTCCTACTAAGGTATTAGTGTTATGGGAAAAGTTTAAAAGAATAAAAATTGGTGCAAGCATCGACGGTATGGGGAAAGTATTAGAATACCAACGTTACCCTGCTAAATGGAGTGCAATAGAAAAGAATTTAAAAATAGTTGATACTCTTCCTAATGTAGATGCTTGGATAGCGTGTACTGTTACAAACTTAAACGTATATCACATTCCAGAATTTATTAACTGGATAGTCAAACAAGAATTCAAACGCATAGGAGCAGGAAAGAATATTAAAATTATGTCACATCATATGTGTCACAAGCCTTGGTACAGCAGTGTAAGAGTATTGCCTCAGGATATTAAAGATGACATAGTTGCACATTATGAAAAATGTAAGACAACATTTGATAATTTTGACGATGCTACCAATAAACGTGCTTGCAAGATACTTGACAGTATAAGTAACTACATGCAAGGGAAAGACGAAAGCGACAAATTGTCAAACTTTATTGATTACACAGTTAAATTAGACAATTTAAGAAACCAAAATATTTTGGATATTGTTCCAGAATATAAAGGATTATTTAATGAATTTTTATAAAACTGCTTATGGAAAGGTGGCCTTTAAACTTGATTGTTCTAATATAATCGTACGGCTAAGTGGCGGATTTGATAGTGCAGTAATGTTATACACTATTGCATTTCTGTTGAACGAAAATAACTTATCACCGTCGATTTATCCTTTAACTGTGAGAAAGATAAACAATCCTAATAATGATCCAGCTATGGATAAAGCAAATCCGTATCCTGTAGTTGACACTATATTAGATTATGTCAAAGACAAATTTCCTAATTTAGATGTAAAACCTACACAACGACTCGACGTTGACAATTGGTGGTTAGATAACGATACTGGAAAAATTTATAGTAACGCACAGGATGAGTTATTATTAAAAATTATTAAAGATTATAATTTAGACACTGATGTTGTTTCGTATAACGGAGTAACAAAAAATCCAGATGTACATATAGGCGAAGAAAAACATAATCCTGAAAAAAATAGACAAGTACCTCTAATAATTGGAGCAATAGCTAATTCAAGGTCAGTGTATCATAACACTAAACAGTTTGGTCATGAAATAGAACCTTTTAGAAATTTTGATAAAAGAATAGTATTTTCCTTAGCAGATCGATTTGGCATTTTGCAAGATATGTTATCTATTACAAGAAGCTGCGAAGGACTTAGAGAAGCAACAGATAATTTTACAACAACTTGTAAGACATCTCCTATATGTTGGTGGTGTTACGAAAGAGAATGGGCAAATAAAAACTATGAAAAATAATATAGCTGATAGAAAATTACCATCGAAAGACAAAAATAGAAATCAAACTATACTTGACATAGTGTCCGAATATAAAGAATTATTTGAAGAGTAAATTTATGAGGTTAATTACATTTGGATGCAGTTTAACATACGGCACTGGTTTAGAAGATTGTTGGGAAAATGGCCATAATGGAAGTCTGCCAAGCAAGTTTGCATGGCCGAATGAAGTTGCAAATCGTCTTAACAGAGAACTTGTTAATTGTGCAGTATCTGGATCAAGTAATAAAGAAATTTTATACAACCTACAAAATTTTAATTATCAAGATGAAGACATGGTAGTTGTATTATGGTCTCATTTTGACAGGTATTGTATTATAACTGAAGATGGTATAAAACATATTAATGCTTGGCAAACCGACAAAACATCTAGATTTTTTTACCGCAATGTCCATGATTTTTATGATATGAAGGTAGACATGTACACTAGACTTAATTATGCTCATTATTTTTTAACTAAACGAAACATATTAAATTTTCATGCTTTTGGATCTGGGATGTATAAACACGATTTTAATTGGAATGATGTTCAATTGTGTAGAACAAGTATTAATAAAATACGTCGAGAGCATCCGAAAGCATTGGATAATAGCCACCCAGGACCAGCTGGTCATAAAGAGTTTGGGCGACTCCTTTATCAAGAAATCAAAGAGAGAATTAATGAATAAACCGCCATTATGTTACAATACAGTAGATAACATTAGAAAAACCAACTTACTAAATTTAAATAAAAGGTTTAAAAAATATGTCTGATCACAAATTACCCTCTAACACATTTTGTTTATTGCCGTGGGTGCATCTTAGTACTCGACCAGATGGTAGTATGCGAGTATGCTGTACTGCAAATGCAAGCAGTGTAGGTGCAACTAATGACAAAGAACACGGCGGCCAAGTTGGTATTCTTAAAACAGAAGACGGCAAACCTAACAACTTAAACGTAAGCGATTTTGAAACTGCTTGGAACAGCACATATATGAAAAACGTGCGTAAGCAAATGCTTGCAGGAGAAAAACCGCCTAGTTGTTTAAAATGCTACAAAGAAGAAGCTGCTGGACATAATTCAAAGCGTATGTGGGAAACTAAGTATTGGAGTCAGCGTGTTGATGTTGATAAATTAATTGCTGATACTAAAGAAGACGGAAGTGTTCCTCCCCAGCTTGCATATATTGATTTGCGATTCGGAACTAAGTGCCAATTAGCATGTATTATGTGTAGCCCGCACGACAGCTCGGGATGGATCAAAGATTATAAAGCAATCTTTCCTGCTGTAGAAAATGCAAGTCTAAAAGAAACAATGCAATGGCAGGACAAAGGCAGCTACAATGGTAGTAGTTACAATTGGCATAAACAAAATCCTACATTTTGGAAACAGTTCTATGAACAGATGCCAAGCATGCAACAAATTTATTTTGCTGGCGGCGAAAGTCTTATTATTGAAGAACACTATGAGATTCTTGAACATGCTATTAAAATGGGCTATGCTAAAAACCTTGAATTACGCTACAACTCAAATGGTGTAGAATGGCGTGAAGATTTGTTTGATCTCTGGAAAGAGTTTAAACTTGTGCGGTTCCATTATAGTGTAGACAGTATACACGAAATGAATGACTATATACGCTATCCTAGTAAATGGGAACGAACTAAAGAAGTGTTTCACATTTTAGACACACAAACGCCGTCAAACACTGAAATTACAATTGCATGTGCAGTACAAGCATTAAACATCTATTACATTCCTGATTTTATTCGTTGGAAGTTAGAAGAAGGATTCAAGAAAATCAACATGTGGCCGTTTGGTGCAGGTGCGGTAAATTATCACTTTGTTTATCATCCACCTCATCTTAATGTTAAAGTCTTGCCTAAAGAATTTAAAGCAGCATGTCGCAAAAAGTATGAAGAATTTTATCCATGGTGGGAAGCTAACTGGGAAAAAGGTATTCCTGAATGGCATAAAGGCAAAGTTACTAAAGACGATTGGCTCGCAGCAAGTTATGGCATCAGTCGTTTAGAAGGCATGTTAAAATTTATGGAAAGCGAGGACTGGAGTGTTCGACTACCTGAAATGAAAGAATTCTTAGAACTCAACGATGCACATAGAGGAAATAGTTTTTATGAAACTTTTCCAGAAATGAAGGGTATTTTTGATGGAATATAACAACTTAATAACATTGTGGGGAGATCAGCGTGACGATTTTAGAACAAGAGTTGCTGCTGGCGAGCTTCCTGTTGATGTAATTAAAAGTTATAACAGAAAGTCAAATACACTTAGTATTAATTGGGCGCTAGGAAATACTTGCACTTATAAATGTAGCTATTGTACACCTGAGCACTACGGTGCTACTAATCCTTGGCCCCCTGTAGAAAAGGCACTAGAAATTGTTGCTGAAATTAATCGAGTATACAAAGAACACAAGACTTCTATAGTATGGGAACTTATAGGCGGTGAAGTTACAGTATGGAAAGACATTGAGAAATTTGTTACAGAACTTAAAAAGTACGATAACAATTATGTAAGACTAGTTACCAACGGAGCAAGGTCAGTGCGTTGGTGGGACCAGTATGGCGGAATGTTTTCTGATATCGTATATAGCTTTCATCCTGAATTTGCAGACAAAGATCATTGTTTAGAAGTGTGTAATCTATTAGATTCGAAAGGTGTTAAAACAGGAGCTCTTGTTCTTGCACTTGCTAGTAAATGGGAGTATGTTGTTGAAACATACGAATTGCTAAAAGAAAAAGGTACGTTTGCTGTACTTGCTAAAAAACCAATTAGAGAAAATTATAAAAGTGACGATATAGGAAGTCATTTAAGGATGGTGACTTATACTCAAGAACAGTTAGAATGGTTGCGCCAAGACAACACTATTATACGCAAACAGTCTACAAGTATGGGCAGTGGTATTACATTTCGATATAATGAAACAGATTATATTAAATCTATACCTGAAGCAATGGCCGCATCGGGTGAAAATTCTTGGACTGGCTGGAAGTGTAATGTAGGTATAGATGTTCTCTATATAGGTTCTAATGGAATGGTTAGTGCCGATGCTAGTTGTAGACAGGGAAAAGTGTTTGGCAATTATTTAACTGATAATTGTACAACTTTTGATTGGACTGTAGAACCCACAGTGTGCAAAGTCAAGCATTGTTTCTGTAGCCATGATGTAAGGGCAACAAAATGGAGATAACTTTAGCACGATATGTGCCTGGGTTTACTAGCATGTATCAACACAAATTATATAAAGATGTAGTTGACTTATTACCTGAGAAACCTAGATTTTTAGAAATAGGAGTTTCCCTTGGTAGGAGCTCTTGGGCGTGGTTAGATGCATTGCCTGGAGATGCACACTATGATGCATTGGACAAATTTGATATTGGACCAGAAGATATACCAGAATTTAATAAAAATGCTGGTAGAAAACCGTCAACTCCTGGAAATCATTTAGATTGCTGGGAAGGTATAGCTAATTTATTAAAAACGATGTCTCATAGAGAAGTTTGGAATTTTGTATTACAACATCATCCTAAGTTTCATATAGTTAAATTTGTATTGACAATGCGTCTTCAGCAGTATATTCAAGACGAATACGGAGTTAATTACGATGCTATATTTATAGATGCTAATCAATCTTATGACGGTGTAATGCAAACTCTAGAGCACTTTAAAAATACTAAAGTTATATGTGGGGACGATTATGGTAATCCAGATTGGCCAGGCGTAGAAAAAGCTGTAAAAGAATTTGCTAAAAAATATAATTTTAAACTTACTGAACATCGTAAAAATTTATTTTTTATATTGGAAAATCAATGACTGTGTATCGTTATAATAATTCTACTATTAATATTCCTTTAGATGCTGCACAGCATAAAGGAATAGGAATTCGTTTAAGCGGCGGAGCTGATAGTGACGTGAGGACTACTAAATGGAAATAATTCAAGCAAGACAAGTCCCTGGATTTACAAGTATATATCAGCATCAGCGATACGCAGAAGTTGCAAAACTACTACCTAAAAATGCAAAGTTTTTAGAAATTGGTGTGCTTTTTGGAAGGAGTACTTGGGCGTGGTTAGACGTTTTGCCTGACGATACCACATACGACGTGTTAGATTCCTTTAATGTTGATGCATCAGAAATTCCTGATTTTGTTCGTTCTGATAGAATGCCCAAATTTGGCAAAAATTTGGATATCTGGTCGAACATAGTTAATATGTTAAAAAATATGTCTCATAAAGAAGTCTGGAATTTTGTAATGGAGCATCATCCTAAATATAAATTGTTATCTAATGTTACGTCGATGTCTACACACCAGTACATTTATAAAAAGTATTGTTCGACATATGATGCTATATATCTCGATTCGGAACACACCTACGAACACACAAAAAAAGTTTTAGAATATTTTAAAGATACGAAAGTTATATGTGGCGACGACTATAAAAACAAGGATTGGCCCGAACTTGAAATTGCTGTGAAAGAATTTGCTAAAAATTATAATTTCAAACTTACTGAATATCCTGAAAATTTGTTTTTTATATTGGAGAAACAATGATTTATCCTAAATGTGCAAGAGGGAAAGATCAGTTTATTACTGCAACAGGGCATGTGCGTCCTTGTTGTTTTCTCAGTGATAGGCCTGAGCGTAACGAATATCAACAGTTTGAATGTGATAAATTTGATATAACAAAAACGCCCTATGATGAAATTGTTAATGTACATTTAAAAAACTGGATAGACAATTTAATAGCTAATCCTGAATCTGCTGGACCTACTTGTAAAACACATTGCGGAGCAATTGCAGATAATTTAAAGAATCCGTTAACAAAGGTTGTCGAAGATGTATAGTGAAAAAGTGCATTTTGAATTAACACGTAGATGTTTGTTAGAATGTCCTAAGTGTCCGCGCACAGATCTTAAAGGCAATATACAAATAACTGATTTACCTGTTGATGTTATCAAAACAGTTATTCAGTCTGGTAATTATAAAAAAGTATTGTTAAGCGGCAATCTAGGAGATCCGATATATCATCCAAAGTTGATTGATATAATAAAATTCTTTGACACACAAAATGTATTTTTTATTATGGCAACTAATGGAAGTGGTAAAAAATTAGACTGGTGGAAAGAATTTTATAATAGTTATACACATGGTAAAGTTGTATTTGGCGTAGATGGCCTGAAAAATACTGCACATATGTATAGAAAAAATATAGACTTTGATAGCAGTATGGCAGCAATGAAATTAGGTGCAATATTAGGCAAAGATATTGTTTGGCAATTTATACCTTTTAGTTTTAATGAACATCAAATAGAAGCAGCACAAGCATTAGCTAAAACTTATGGAATAACATTTAAATTACGAGTAAGTGATAGATGGAACGAGAATGATCCTTTGCGTCCTAAAAACAAGCAATTGTATATGGAGAACACATGAGTAAAACTATCTGTCCTGCACCGTTTGTACATCAAAGTACTAAGACTGACGGCAGTATAAAACTGTGTTGTCGTAGTCTTCCTAGAATCGGAAATACTAACTCTATGTCATTAACAGAGGCTTGGAATTGTGATACTATAAAACAAGTACGGCTCGATATGGTTAACGGCATCAGAAATAAGCATTGTGAAGTATGTTATAAAGACGAAGATGCAGGGGTAGATAGTTTAAGACAAAAATATCTTAACAAACGAAGTAAGAAAATGCTCGACGAATATGAGCATGCAGTTTCTATAATGTCGCCAGACGGCAGTTTGTCAACAGGAGTAAAATGGCTTGAACTTAAACTAAGCAACTTGTGCAACTTTGCTTGCCGTATGTGCAGCGTTCATGATAGTACCAGTTGGTTTAAAGAATGGGACAAGATTAGTGACTTGCAACCTATAGACTGGCAAGAACATATAGTCAATCTCGGTCTTACTAAAAAACCTTATTTAGGCTATGAAGATGCATTTATAGAAGGGCTTGATCTAACTGAAGTGTTAGAATTAAATTTCGCAGGTGGCGAGCCGTTATTTGACGAAAAACATTATATGGTTCTAGATAAAGTAATTGACAGAGCAGACGAAATATTTTTAAGTTATGCTACTAATTTAAGCATGTTAAAATTTAAAAAATATAACGTATTAGATTACTGGAGTAAATTTAAAGCAGTAAAACTTGCAGTAAGTCTTGACGGGAACAAGGAACAAAACGATTATATTCGCTGCGGTAGTAAATGGCAGCAAATACAAGACAATATATTACAACTTAAAAAATATCCTAACATTCGTATTGTTGCTAAAATTACAGTACAAAACACTAATGTATATTACATACCTGAAGCATTAGAATGGTTTGATAGTATGGGCATTGAAACTGAAATTACATTTGTTCGCTATCCAGAACATCTAAGTGCAAGTGTACTTCCAACAGATTTAAAAAATAAAGTTGTTAATAAGTTAGATAAGTATGACTACAGTTGCATCAGTAGTATACTAGCATTTGTAAAACAAGATGAATACACTAAGGAGTTATGGGATAAGTTTTGGCAGCATCACACTGCATTAGACAAATCACGCAATGAAAATTTAATTGCAACATTTCCTATATTTAAACAATGATATCATGTAAAGCACTTACACAAAATATACAAATAGACCCGCAAGGGTTTGTTCGTATCTGTTGTCAAAGTGCAGACAAACTAATTCATGTGAGCGAGCTAGAAAGACTAGAAGATGTGTTTGAGTTAGCACAACATAAAGATATTATAACTACTATGCAAACACAGTGGCATTCTAATTGTTCTTTATGCAAAACACACGAAGAAACTAACGGTACTAGTCGCCGAGACAGTTATGACGAATGGATAACTTCTAATCAATTTAGGTTAGATATTAACTGCGGTAATCACTGCAATCTAAATTGTAGAATGTGTACACCTGGAAACAGTACCAGCTGGATACCTGAAGCAAAGATACTAGCAGCTAAAGGTATACATTTTCAAACAGCAAGAACCGCAGTGCATGAATTATCAAAAGAAGATATAGAAAAAATATTATCTTTTATTCGTGCTAGCAATAAAGAATTTTTTATAGAATTAAAAGGAGGCGAGCCTTTTATAATGCCTCGCACAGAATATTTTATAGAGCAATTACTTGAATTACCCAACGCTAATAAAATTTCAATAGAAGTAGTAAGTAACGGCACTCGCATACCCCGTTGGATCAATAAAGTTAGTAAATTTAAAGAATTTAATCTTGTGCTAAGTTTTGACGGAATTGAAGAAGTATACACTTACATAAGAAACTCTAGTTGGGAAACCTTTGTAGAAAATTTAAACATTTTTAAAAAACATATTAGTAATAAAATTGTATTACACACTACTTTGCAAAATTATAACATACACCAGTATTATAAATTAACAGAGTTTGCTAATGAACACAACTGCACCTGGAGTACAAATTTAGTTGTCCGACCTAGTTTTCTAGCAATAAATATATTATCAGAATCTGCCAAAGACTATGTACTAGAAATTATGAAAAATAGTAGATTGTCAAAGATAATACAAACTAAATTTGATCCTTTGCTATTAGATAAATTCTACAAATACACTTATGAATTAGATAATATGCGAAATCAACAATTAAAAGAACTAATACCGCATTTGCAGGAAATAAAATGATATTACCTAACGAACATACATTTGACTACGATTTATTAAGACAAAATACAATAGTTTCTTCTGTATTTTATAAAAAAGAAGTTAACTTTTTATTTAAAAATCAGCGCGAGCTGTTTAATGAAAACAAACTTTCTAGACCTAACGAGATGAAAGACTGGCAAGAAGATAGTATAACATACAAACTTAATAACTTTGGATATAGATCAAATAAAGATTTTGTTAAAGGTGATGAATGTAATGCATACATAGGCTGTAGTTATACATTAGGCGAAGAAGTTAATTATAAAGATATATGGCCGACATTGGTTAATAAAAAATTAAATGATTATAAACTTTATAACTTAGGTGTGCCAGGCGCCGGCCCCGAAACTTGTTATAGAGTATTAAAAGGATTTATTAACTTTGCAAATATAAAAAGAGTGTTCCTTTTGCTTCCCCTTAGTGATAGGCGAGAACTTTATTACTGTAAACAATGGTCTCAAGTTAAAGCTAATAGCAGCGTTTTTTCTCATAGAGATATTATATCTGGATTCTTTACTAGAGAAGAAGCATATATAAATAAACTTAGAAATTTAGATGCTATTAAATTTTTATGTCAGAGTAATAATATTCCATTGTATGTTCTAGATCTTAATGATACAGAGACAGAAAAAACAGTAGTAAACGACGCAACTGCAAGGGACTTATTACATCCCGGAAAATCTGCACATGCTACATTTGCGGAAATATATTTAAAAATGGTTAATTGTAAAACACAATAGGAGATAGTATATGAGTTTAGATCAGGATGAGTTTTTATCTGCTGTAAATAGTAGTCAGCGTTGTCAACGCAATTGGGACCTCTCTAAAGAAATAGATCTTGAAACTATTAATTGGCTCATAGATGTTGGTTATAATACACCTACCAAACAAAACTTGAATAGTTTTGATATTGTATGTATTAAAGATAGAGATGTTATACAACAATTTGCTAACGCAGCACGGAATAGTGACGATGAACTTTCTCAAATATCTAAGAGTCTCAGCAGTGCTATAAAACAAGGAAGAATGCAAAATCCTCAAACTAACTCTAATATACTATTTTTATTTTTTATGAGAGAAGAAGATAGAGATAGTAGTACTAAATTTTATAGAGATCATGGAAACGCATTATCTAAAGGTTCGTATAGAGTGCTAACATCCTTAGAAGTTGGATTATCTGCAGGGGCAATAGCAATAGCTGCAAATAGTTTAGGATTAAAGTCTGGTTTTTGTAAGTGTTTTTGGGAAGACGCATTTCCTAAAAAGGTACTTAAGGCA
>Ga0255773_10000056_pt1 | contig 113186 bp, 96 predicted proteins | sample 011ome_17_FD_179971 | JGI IMG/M metagenome (GOLD analysis project Ga0255773, IMG submission 179971) | Coastal salt marsh microbial communities from the Groves Creek Marsh, Skidaway Island, Georgia - 011502XT metaG (version 2) | ecosystem: Environmental > Aquatic > Marine > Intertidal zone >... | reverse complement strand
TTTTCAACGCAGAGGGTGATCACCGAACCAAGGTAATCTTGAGGCGTCAAAATCGTACACCGAGCAATGGGCTCTCGCATGCTTTCAATGTCACCCAAATCCGGTAGCTTTGACGGATTGTCTACGGCCACCACATCGCCTGACTTCTTCACTACCTCGTAAATTACCGTCGGGGCCGTGGTAATCAGGTCTAAATCGTATTCGCGCTCAAGCCGCTCCTGAATGATCTCCATATGGAGCATACCTAGGAAGCCACAACGAAAGCCAAATCCCAATGCATCCGATGTTTCAGGCTCATAAAAGAGCGATGCATCGTTCAATGTAAGTTTGCCGAGTGCATCACGAAAATCTTCGTAGTCGTCTGCATTGATCGTAAAGATTCCTGCGTAGACTTGCGGCTTGACCTCCTTAAACCCCGGGAGGCTTTCCGTATCTGGCGCGTTACCAGCAATCAAGGTGTCGCCTACAGGAGCGCCTTTGATGTCCTTGATACCGGCAACTATAAAGCCTACTTCCCCGGCCTGCAGTTGATCGGTAACGGTGCGTCTGGGGGTGAAGACGCCGACCATGTCCGCTTGGTGCAGCTTCCCTGTTGACTTCACCATGAACTTGTCACGCTTCTTGAGCTTGCCCTGCTTCACACGCACGAGCGACACTACCCCCAAATAATTGTCAAACCACGAGTCGATGATAAGCGCCTGAAGTGGCTGCTCTCGGTCGCCTTCGGGTGCCGGGATGTGCTCGACTAGATACTCAAGTGCGTCCTCAATACCCATACCAGTCTTCGCACTGACAGGCACTGCCTCACTGGCCTCGATACCAATGATTTCTTCGATCTCGTTTTTCACACGCTCTGGCTCAGCCTGTGGAAGGTCCATCTTATTGAGAATTGGGAGTACCTCGAGCCCTTGTTCAATCGCTGTGTAACAATTTGCTACCGATTGAGCTTCGACGCCCTGGCCGGCATCAACAACCAGAAGCGCTCCTTCGCAAGCCGCCAGCGAACGGGAGACCTCATACGAGAAGTCGACGTGCCCCGGGGTGTCGATGAAGTTCAACTGATAAACCTCGCCGGATCGTGCCGTGTAATTGAGCGTCACACTTTGCGCCTTGATAGTGATACCGCGCTCTCGCTCAAGATCCATCGAATCGAGCACCTGCGCTTCCATTTCTCGGGCAGACAACCCCCCACAATGCTGAATGAAACGATCAGCCAGCGTCGACTTTCCGTGATCAATGTGCGCAATGATAGAAAAATTTCGAATGTGACTCAGTTCGGTCACGACAACTCCCTTTGAATTATAGGGGACGAATGCAGACCCCGAGCCGGCGCAGTTTAGCGCAGGCCCGGGTGCTATGCCCACTTACGCTTCAGTCATTTTCCGGTACTTTGATACCAATGAACAAAGGAGCCCCCTGGCGTATCAAGCGGACAGAGATCGAGTCACCAGACTCAACGTCCTCAAGTGCCTCTTCCATATCGCTCAGTCGACTGATAGCTGTCTTACCAAAACGGGTGATGACATCGCCAGCTCTCACGCCAGCTTCAAAGGCCGGAGAGCTTCTGTCGACATCCATGACGACAACCCCGCCACGAAGGTCGGCTTCCGCGTCCTCGTCCCGATTGAGCTCTCTGACTGCCATACCGAGCGCCCGAACCACGCCAGGCTCAGATACGCTGGCGACAACGCTGGGCGTCTGACCCGCCTCAAGTGCGCCGATCTCAACATCTAGCGTTTCCTCATAACCATCGCGAATGAGGGTCATTGATACGGTCGAACCGGGTGACATTAAGCCAATGACGTGCGGCAAATCTGCTGACACCTCGATCGACTCGCCGTCGACTTCGATAATGATATCTCCCGATTGAATGTCAGCGCGCGACGCTGGCGAGTCCTCTCCCACCTGTGCAACCAACGCACCCCGAGGACGATCCAATCCAAATGACTCGGCAAGTGTACGATCAACATTTTGGATGCTGACACCGAGCCAGCCTCGCACAACCTCGCCGTTGTCGCGTAGCTGCTCAATGATGTTACGTACAACCTTGGAGGGAATGGCGAAGCTCAAACCAATGGAGCCCCCCGAGCGCGTAAATATTTGGGAGTTAACGCCGACCACTTCACCGTCCAAATTGAAAAGTGGACCTCCCGAGTTACCCGGATTAATTGCTACATCAGTTTGTATGAACGGCACATAGTTTTCTCCACGCTCTGTGGGAAGACTGCGACCCTTAGCACTGACAATTCCGGCGGTGACTGAGTAGTCCAGGCCAAACGGGGAGCCGATTGCCAGAACCCATTGCCCGACTTTTAGATCGGTTGATTTGCCAAGCTTCAAGAAGGGTAAATCATTAGCATCGACTTGCAGTAAGGCTAAGTCTGAACGCTGATCGGTGCCGATCACCTCAGCATCATACTCACGGCGGTCCGACAACCGGACAATGACTCGGTCCGCACCATCGACGACGTGATGATTGGTTACGATATAACCGTCCTCAGAAATGATGAAACCGGAACCAGACCCACCCCGAGGTGCTGGCGGACTTCGGTCCTGGAAAAACCGCTTGAGTGCCTCTGGGAGTTGGTCCAACTCTTCGAACTCCTGCATGCGCTCTGAGTTATTTTTCCCGCGCTCTCTCACCTCTGCCACTACCTTCACTACGGCAGGTGAAGACTCTTCAACGATTCCTGTAAAATCGGGAGGTGACGCGGTTGCGATCTGGCTTACAGACAGGCAAAAAGAAAAGAAAATTGCTCTCATCAACATAGGAAACTCCGAGAAAACGTTAATAACTGCGTCAGGGGACTCCGGGGACTACGACGCCGGCTCCACAAGGGTGACAAGATCACCGCTGCTCTCCAACACCCTTTCCAACGAAGGTTCAGTAGTGCCAAGCTTTCCACTCGCGTCCAGCCAGCGCAGGAATAAAAAACCGACCGCCAACCCTAGGAAAAACGCGACAGCCACCTGAAGGTCGCTACCGTTCGTTTGCGACGCTGCGAACACCACACCCAAGCCTAGCGGTCCTCCATATAAGAGTAACGCGCCTCTGGTTAATGTGGATCCTCGAATGGATATTTCAACCCTGTCATTGATTGAACACGCAGCAGCCCGCAAACGTTGCGAGTCTCTCGCTCTGACCAGCCCTTTTTCAGTAGTGAGTATGCCTGCGAGCGTTCGATGGCCACATCCCGACCGCGCAGCGCAGGACCCACAGGCAGAGCTTCTCATCGTCTCCACCCAGACACCCGCCTCCTCGATAGCAACGACACGCCCCGATTCAATAATATCCACGATCAACGCTACCCTGCGGTTAACTTAACTGCATCAGCAATTACACGCGCGGCGGCAAGCGGCACCTCACCTATCACAGTGACCAGGATGTTCTTTCCAGAAACCAGACTGCCCCGAGTATAGGTGAGTGTGGCGCCCCGACGAACAGCACCTTCACCCGGCTTCGCTGTATTGGGCAGCGGCTCAAAAATTACGGTTGCCGCAGCAACACCATCAGAGACAAACAAGGCTTGCCCCTCGTAGCCCAGAGCGAGACTCGCTCGATAACCTTTTGGCAACCCAGGCACTTTGAGGTATCGCGGAGTCTCGCGCAGAGACCGATCGCTTGTCTTTACCCCGTCAAGAGCTTCGATAGTGACTGTCGCGTACTCGTGCCGCTCCAGCAGCTCGCCTTTTTCGCTAAACGTATCGGAGCGAAGAATGACGCTAGACTCCTCATCCACCGCCAAAATATGTCCCAGTCTCAACGTATCTTTTGGTCTCAAGTGCAGGAGTCGGGTGGGCCTCCCGGCCACTGTGGGTCCCAACGCCAGGGTTACCGTGTAAAGCTCCACCACCTCGCAGGGAGTCAGATATCGCCCATACGGTTGGCGAAACGTCTGCTCGGCATTAATTCCACGAGAATTAATGAACTGCGCTGTGCGAGTTTGCTCATCAGCGCTCTGAGTCACGGCAACAAAATCGCGTCCTAGCGATGACTCTCGCAGAAACGTTCCAGTGACAGTGAACTCATCACCCGCCTTCTGGAGTAGTTCGATAGCAACCGCGATTTCGGAATCAACAATGCACTGCGCACTGGCGAACGGCGACAACCCGAGCCCCAAAACGGCACAAAATATGGCCCCGAAACCCCGGACTGACTTAGTGGTGCGCCTCAAGATTTACTGACCCACTTCAGGCTCAACAACTCGTGCAACAAAGGGAGAGATACTCACAGCGGTTGTCGTAGTCTGATGCACTGCTCCTAAGGACCGTGCCCGCTCCTCTGCAAGCTCATTATAAAAGGCCCGCGTCGCCGCAGCTTCCGCTCTCGGATCAAAGCCGCTGCCCAACGGAGGCACAGCTTGTGGCTGGGGAAGCGGAGAAGTTTGCTGCGCAAAGCTCGCCTGTATCGCACCCGTACCCGGCAACTGAACCACGGCCCCGGGGGCCGTAAATTTCTGGATAGGTTGATCGTTAAATAAGAGCGCCTGCTGCCCCCCTAGCACCACCGCAATGGTCACCGATGCCGCTACCGCCATCGATACCAGCGGATTTGCAAAGCGCGGCTTGTCTGCAGATATTTCAGCCATCACACCCGCACTTACGTCCACGGAGCTGAACGCCGAGGCTCCCGATCGCATGACAGCGCGATACTGCTGTTGACGCTGCCAATTTGCTCGGAGCGACTCTGATTCCTCGCCGACCTTCAAGACTCTTGCGAGATCGAGGTCATTCGCTTCCCCATCAATCAGCGCAGACACGCTTTCGAGACCTACCGCCTTTAAACCGTTGCTCTCTTGGACATGGGGTTCAGCTCCTGGAGGCGAGAGAGTTGATCTCTCTTTATTACTGTTCTCTTTCAACCTAAGTCCCCCTGCAGTTGCGCCGCAACCTTTGAATCAATAGCTTCACGAGCCCTAAAAATACGCGATCTCACTGTGCCAATCGGGCAATCCAATACCTCAGCAATCTCTTCGTAGCTCAACCCTTCAAACTCCCTCAACGTTAACGCCGCCCGAAGTTCCGAGGGCAATCGCTCAATAGTCGCCGAAATTAACGATTCCAGCTCCTGTCCCATGATGATCTCATCTGGGGATTCGTTGTCTCTAAGACGACCCGGAACCTCTGATGATTCCGAATCATCCAACGCGAGGTCTGAGGAGGGCCGACGGCCCCGCGCTACTAGATGATTTTTAGCCGCATTGGCCGCAATTCGGTAGAGCCATGTATAAAACGCGCTATCACCTCGAAAATTGGGTAACGCCCTGTATGCTTTGATAAATGCCTCTTGAGTAACGTCCTCTACTTCAGCGTAATTACTGATGTATCGCCCCACCAGTTGGGCAACTCGCCCCTGATACTTCAACACCAACAAATCGAAGGCTCGCGAGTCGCCTTTTTTGGCGCGCTTAACAAGCTTGTCATCCCCATCGCCCAGTGCCAACGTACCGCTTCCTTAATCTAAGAATTTGCGACGATTATTGGTCATAACCCCCCGACAGCATTGGCCGCCTCACAAATTCCTGCATCCTATGACTTCATCACTTTCGAAAAGTTCACAATATTTGCAACAATAGCACGACCGTGGCGATTAATGCTTGCGGCAGCCATTCACTGGAGCCGGCCTTGGAAAGTAAACAATTTGACGTTCTGATTGTCGGCAGTGGTGCTGCCGGGCTAAGTCTGGCGTTGCAATTACCCAATACGCTTAGCATCGGACTTTTGTCCAAGGCGGACATTTACTCTGGTTCCACTTCTTGGGCACAAGGGGGAATGGCGGCCGTACTGCACGAACGCGATACGGTGCAGTCTCATATAGACGACACACTTCAAGCAGGTGCTGGACTATGTCACGAGGACGCGGTTCGGTTTACCGTCGAACAAAGTACTGAAGTCGTGAAATGGCTTGTTTCCCAGGGTGTGGACTTTGATCTGAGAAGCGATCAACCCGATGACGAGTTCAGAGAATTTCACCTAACTATGGAGGGCGGACACTCGATCCGTCGCATACTACACGCGGCGGACCAGACAGGTAGCGCGATTTCAAAGGCCCTAAATCGTCGTATTACTGAGTGTAACAACGTCGAGATACTTACCGATCGCTGTGTCGTCGACCTCATCTGTGACAATCATCGCATTGCAGGTGCCTATGTTTTGAATACGGTAACCGGCTGCGTCGAGACCGTGGGCGCACCGACCATAGCTCTTGCAACAGGAGGTGCCAGTAAAGCCTACCGATACACAAGCAACCCTGATGGTGCTACCGGGGACGGCATCGCCCTCGCCTGGCGAGCGGGTTGCCGCGTTGCAAATCTCGAATTCAACCAATTCCATCCGACTTGCCTGTACAACCCAGAAGCGCGCACTTTCTTGCTAACCGAAGCCTTACGTGGCGAGGGTGCGACGTTACATTTACCAAACGGTGATCGATTTATGCCCCGCTTTGATCCGAGGGCGGAGCTTGCGCCGAGAGATATCGTCGCTCGCGCAATAGATCACGAAATGAAGCGACTAGGCTTGGACTGCGTTTACCTCGATGTCACCCATAAGTCGCGCGATGAGATTAAGGCGCATTTCCCAACGGTCCAAGCGCGCTGTGAAGCCCTGGGCATCGATATGGCGCTAGAAAGAATTCCGGTAGTTCCCGCAGCGCATTACACCTGTGGCGGGGTAATCGTAGACCAGCATGGAGCGACTGATGTGCCGGGACTCTATGTCATTGGAGAAACAGCCTGCACAGGTCTTCACGGTGCAAATCGCATGGCGAGCAACTCACTCCTTGAATGTTTTGTCTACGCCACAAGCGCCTCAAAACATATAAGAAACAACCACCTATCGGTCAAACCTAAAAACTTACCGCAATGGGACGACAGTCGTGTGAGGGTCTCTGACGAAGCCGTTGTAATTAAACATAGCTGGCAGGCGCTACGCCGTTTGATGTGGGACTATGTTGGTATTGTCCGCACCAACCGTCGCTTGAAACGCGCCGCAAACCATCTGCGGATCTTGGAACAGGAGGTGGATGACTATTACACGAGCTTCACGATTACCAAGGAATTGTTGGAACTCAGGAATCTGACACTGGTATCGAAATTGATGGTCGCGTGCGCGAGGAATCGAAAGGAATCTCGAGGGCTCCACTACAACAGTGACTATCCAAACACATTACCTAAGGGTGTCGACACGGTGCTACTCCCCACCAATAGTCGCTCTAAACTAACTACCCTACCCTTTTACGTGCTTACTTGATGCCCGGCCTGAGCTTTCTTGTGTGCTCGGATGGTATCAACGATCGGCGAGAGGGCGTCGCTTGGTTGAGAGCGCCCCATTAGCCACTCAAACAGATCTTGGTCGGCTTCTCCCATTAGCTCCTTGTAGAGCGTCTTCATATCATCGCTAAGTAATGGGTACGCGTTAACAACGAAATCTTCAAGAAAAAGATCGAGCTCCAACAGGCCTCGACGACTCGCCCAACGCATTCTATTGTGATCATCATGGTTTATCATGGCGCCACCCTACTTGAAACAAGCAGATTGTTCGAGAGGTCGATCATCACAAGGGTAAGGAAGATGAGTCAAAAGCTGAGCGACACCATTCTCGAATTCAATGGCAGTGACGCGCGCACTGTTTTACAGGGGCAAACCACGCGAAATTTTGTAGACGCCACCGTTGGCAGTGTTTTGGAAGGTGCCTTTTGCGACTTAAAGGGGAGAATCATCGCTGATTTTTGTGCGGTGATTGTAAGTGATAACTGCATTATGATGCGGACCAATACCAAGGTGGCCGCTGGTCTCACAAGCCATCTTCAAAAGTACCTTATGTTTTCAAAGACAACGTTGAGCCCATCGAGCATGTCGGTTTGGGCATGTGAGAGTAGCTTTTTAAGTGACTCGGATACTTTTTCGGATAGCACTATTACCGTTAAACAACGAGGAAACATTGCAGAGATTTGGGCACAAGAAAGTTCGGTCCCCAAAAATCTTATAAGTCCCGAAGCCTACAACATCCACCGGGTTGTAAACGGTGATGCCAGGCTCTTTGACACAACAGTCGGCAAATACCTTCCGCAGGATCTCAATTACGATCTAAATGGACGCGTCGATTTTGACAAAGGCTGCTACACCGGACAAGAAATCATCGCGCGCTTACATTATCGGGGCGAACCCAAACGTCGATTACACTTACTTAGTGTACCCACGCATCTTAGTATTGCAGCGGGAGAAAAAGTCCTCAACGCGCAGGGAAAGCCGATTGGTAGCGTTGTCGAAGCTGTCGTCAGCGGTGATGTTTCGCTATGTCTCTGCGAGGCGATTCTGGATATAAAGAACGAGGCACCCTACATTCTCGGGGAGGCTGCAGTCAGTAGTGATCTTCAACAGTTCTAAGGTGAAAGCCAATTAATCGACTGCTCACCACGCGAAAGTAGCCAGTCGTTTGTTTTACTAAAGTGCTTGCAATCATAGAAGCCTCTATAAGCACTGAGGGGGGATGGATGCGGAGCAGAAAGCACGAGATTATTATCTCCAACAACCAACTTTGACTTTTTTCGAGCATGAGAGCCCCAAAGAAGAAACACTGTAGGTGTTTGTGACGCGACTATCGTCTCGATGATTCGGTCGGTTACGAGCTCCCAGCCCCTATTCCTATGTGACTCTGGCTGACCTCTACTCACGGTTAACACGGTATTTAAAAGCAATACGCCTTGTTGCTCCCACCTCGCAAGGAGGCCACTCTTTTCAACCGGGCTACCCAAATCCCGCTCAAGCAGCTTGAATATATTGGCAAGCGATGGTGGATAAACCAGGCCTTTCGGCACTTCAAACGCCCTGCCTGTCGCCTGCCCTGGCTGGTGATATGGGTCCTGACCAAGAATCACGACCTTGATATCAGCAACCTGCAGTGCTTGCAGGCACCTAAAAAGAGACTCAAATGGGGGATATACCTCTCGGCCGGCCGCCAATTCAGCGGCAATAAACGCTTCTAACTGCTTACCGGCAGTACCCGTCAGGAGATCATCCAGGAGTGGTCGCCAGGCTATTGGGCATTGATCACGTAGCTTACTCATCAGTAAAGAGGAAGTCCTCATGGCTTGCTGAAGGGTCGTGCAACTGTAACACTCTGTCGCGGGGCGGATTTCTTAAAGAGTATTACGTTTGAATGACATAAAAAGCAGTGAAAGCGTTATTTTGTCGCTTCAGCAGCAAACTCTCGATCGACTGCATCCGTGTCTCTCACTAGTCATCGAGGAGACCGCCGACTATCTGTTCTCCCTCTCGACTAGCAGCCGACTAGACCCCGCTAACCAGAACCATTGTTATGACGCCTTCGTGATGCTGCAAGGTCAAACCAAGCAAGTAGTTACTCAAATTTGCGCTGTTGTCGAAGGCAGGTTTGTATCGCTGAAAGAACGTCAACGTGCCGATCTCGATAAACAACCATTACAACAAGAGACGGAACTTACGCTTCTTGATCTTGAAGTATTCGAGGAGACGCTCGCTATCGAGAAAATAGTAACGGCAAGTACCACGCGATTCTGGATCGACCTGGAAAGCCTAATGTTTCGTTTAGGCACACTTCTAGACATACCGGCCGAAGCGATCAAACTGCCTGTCAGTCCATATATTCTCTGCTCTGCCTACCGGCAAGCAATGAGAGACATTGAATTCCCACGGAACTTCCTCGTCGATGCAGACAGTGCTTTTGCTAGAAAATTACTGCCCGAGCTCGCTGGCATCTATCGAAGCCTGAACAGCTACCTGAGTGATGCAGGGCTCTTGCCGGATATTGAAGAAAAACTAAACCAGACAGGCTCGCAGATTCTTATTGATCGCGGCGGTCGGTACGAGGAGTCAAGACAACCGAAAAGCACCTCATCTGATAGTGGCATACATGCAAATGACCGGATGTCCAGACAGCCGGTCGATACCCAACGACTTCTTCATGAAACAGATTGGATCAACGCGCTCTCTGTCGACTTAGCCGCAACTCCCGAAGATATGCGTCCTTTTTTGCACAGAGGTGCGAGTGAGGCACCCGTGCCAGACGACCAACTGCAGGCGGCGGGAGGCCGAGACACCTTTTTACCTCGAAAGATCGCGCCACCCAGTCGGGATGAAGCGTCACGAAATAGGCTCTTGTCATCCTCGGAGCATCTAATCGAGCGCCGCCCACCACCTAGCCTAGAAATGGAGTCTGAGCTCCTACGTATCGTAAGAGTCTTGGAGCAGGCTCGGTCAAAAAAGATCATTGGCCGGCTCGATTACGAGGAACTGCTTGCGCTTATCGGCTTCGACCCGCAACCAGTTGTAGCGGCGCGGTTACGCGAGGCGCATAAGATATCAGCCCAGCTTTTTGACTATCTGTTGCAACGGCTTGCACCATCGGAGAAACAAACCTTAGTCTTTGCTACTCTCGAAATTTGTTTTCTTGAGCTCGCGCTTGTTGACGAAAACTTCCTGATCGATGGCAATCATCCCGGCCGGGTATTAATTGATCGCTTGACGGACCTCGCCACCCTATTCCCACGCGGGGATAAAAATCATCTTGCTGATTTAGTTCAAGTCATTGCCGAGTTGCCGGTTAGCTTTAATGGCGCTAGCAGCACGCTCGCTGGCGCCGCAAGTACACTCTCAGATATGTCGCTTCGATTAATCAAGCAACAGCGGCAAAACAAAGACAGACTGATCTCCCGTGAGAATGCGAGAGACAAAATTGATAGCGCTCGCTTGCTTCTGTTGGAGACACTAAATACGACCTTCGAAAACACGGCTCCCCAACAAGGCCTCATAAACAGTATTGCAAATGTCTTCGTAGATCGATGGGTCGTTTCTCTCCTTAAGGGTGTGCCAGTCTCGGAAATCCAATCCAATATTGAAACCCTCATAGATATTGCGAACGGTGCTATTGATCAGCACCAAAGTAATGCTGAGTTTCAGGCTTTAGTGAACGCAGTAATTCTTCCGAATGAGCTTACAAAGGAGGATAGACAAGCGCTTGACTCCCTATTGGCGACCAACAGCGAAGCTGGAAACATACCCGATAATTGGGGTTTAGAGATTGACTTAACACCTCTTCAACTGGACACGTTACTTAGTAATAGACCTCGTCTCAAAAGATCTGCCAAGACTATCCAGAAACTCCCAGTTGACACTTGGTTCAGGTATGAGACTCAGCAGGACTACCGGTATCTGCAAATTGTTTGGGTAAACCGGCACGGAACGCGATTTGTGCTAAGCGACGAGCGAGGACTGAAGCAACGTGACTTATCCATTATTCAGCTTGCCCTCGAGTTCGATCGATCACTAAAACGTCTCACCACGGTCGAACGGTTGAGCTTGGTAGAGCAAACACTCTTTTCAAAACTTTCCGCGATTCAAGACGACGTCAGCCGAAGCTTTACGCGCGTCAGGGAGGATTCTGGGAGTAGATTGACGCATGAATTTGAGCGAGCCTTGAGAAGGACTAAGCGCACAGGTGAAACTACGTATGCCCTGGGATTTACGCTTCCGGAAGATAAATCTACCCATAGTCTAGAAAAAGCTCTGAGTGACACTGAAGGTGCTACGGGCGGCGTCTACCGCCTCAACAGCTCGCGCGCCTGTATGGTGAGCGCCCTCGAACCCGAAATGATGCGAGAGTTAGTGTGCAAAACATATGGTACGACAGAGAATTACGAGTTTTTATTGAAACAACTCGGATTTGAGGAGGCGGCTGATAGCAGTAGCCTCGTCGCTGCACTCACAACGAATACCCCAACTTTGAAGCAAGTCGATAACCAACCGACTGCTTCGAGCTACGCACCCTTTGTCTTCGAACAGGCTTTGGATGAAGCCATCGACCTTATGGCACCTCAGGCGCAAGCCATCCGTTTGAGAACAATCGTTCGAGTCCCAGTAGCAAGTCCCGAAAACATTGAGACCGCTTTTCGTTTAGAGAGCCCTAATTACGACCAGACTCACTTGGACGAGGAAACGGCGTCACGACAGCGATCTCTGCGCATCGCATCCAACCTCACTGAGCTAAATGAGCTGTGCAAGCTACTTAGAGAGTGTGAGCACCACCAGAGAACCCGCCCACACCTAATTCTTAGGCTAAACGTTGACACCTGTCTTTACGCTGGCGCGCAGAGTCGAATTCTGTCACTGATTTCAGAGTATGCCATCGGGACATCTCAACTGAGTTTCTTGATAGCCGACTCGCTTCAGCTGCGAGAATCGAATATTTTCCAGAAGCTGACTCGGTCGCTCAGATCAATCGGTTGTCACATCATCCTCGACAGCTACAACCCGGAACGAGTAAGTGAAAACTCGACTGAGCAGCTAAATGCGACAGAAATTGTCATCGATAGCAAATTTTGGGGACGTGCGGCTCAATCAGAGCCGTGGAAAACATTACTGCCCCAACTCATTACTGATACGCACCATATCCTCGGACAAACGGTTGCCTTACGAAACCCCATGATTACCGACAACATTGAAGACACGGGGATAGATTACATCGAGCGAGAATCTGACGTTCTCCTCTCCACCTCAGAACTTTTACGAAGCCTTCGCTCTGAGCTTTTGTAGTGTACGTGCGCTGTAGCCTGCCTCTGCTGACACCGCTATCACACCTAGCCATACCAAACCAAAGGTTGCGATGGTGACCGCGGTAACGGGCTCCTTAAGAACAAAAACGGCGACGAGGAGCTGTATGGAGGGGCCTACATACGTCAGCAACCCGATGGTGGACAGTGGGAGTAACCGCGTTGCGGAGACGTAAGTGAGTAACGGTGCGGCCGTAAAGATGCCCGCGCAGATCAATAACAAATCAACCTTTGGACCATACATACCCATCCCTGCGCCGGCATGACTAACAATCCATATCGCAGCAAAAGGTGCCATGCACAGTGATTCAAGGAAAAGCCCTTGCATTGAATCGGCACTAATCTGTTTTCGAATCGCGCCATACAGGGCAAAACTTAGGGCAAGGGTCAGCGACACCCAAGGTAAACTCCCATACGCTAGGAGCTGCACCAAAACTGCGATAACCGCCAATGCAATAGCCAAAATATGGACTGGCTTGGGTCTCTCCCCCAGCATAAAAATCCCCAGAGCAATAGTGAGTAAAGGCAACATGAAGTAGCCCAAGCTCGCCTCTGTCGCCCGTTCGTTGGTCACAGCAAAAACATAGACACCCCAATTAACGGTCAGCATTAGTGCGGCTAACGCTATCCAAAGTGCAAACTTTACCGAGCGCATCAATGCGAGAGTCTCATTAAGACGTCCAAAGTACACAACGATGAGGAAGGTGACCGGCAATGTCCAAAGCGCTCGGTGTGCCATGACATCAATAGGTCCAACAGGCTTGGTTTGAATCCAATAAAGCGCCGCGACACCCCAGATGAAGTTAGCGGACAGAGCAAGTAAGATACCTTTGATTGTTTCGGCTTGAGTCACCTGATTAACCTACCTGCACTCAACGTCACATAAGCGCGCTAATAAACCATCGGGACGTTCAGGGTGCAAGGATCAGGTCACATTAAATTCAATCAGAAAAAAGTCACCCTGCCACCGCATACGCGAAGCGTGTTCTTTTTCCCATGGTCGCCTGTCTCACGCATATTAACCACTCCTGTCTTGAGCTTTTTAACGCTGCTGTCCGCTGCCCAAACCCAAGGAGCACTTCGCGAAGCTAATGGCATAGCACCCATTCAACCAGATGCCTCCAAGGTCAACTCAGCAATAGTAAATACCTTGGAAGTCAGTCCAGGACTCACTTTGCCCCATAGCGTCGTAAAGTTTGAGGTACCAATCCAAAGAGTTGAAAACGGCAAGCGCAGGAACTTCATCGAGAATTGCACGGCATATGCCGTGCACAAAACACCCGAGCACTATCTTTTCCTTTCCTCCTGGCACTGTATCGATGGTTACAAAGAGGGTCGCAACTTGCCAAGTGTTTACCATGCGACCAACAACGCAAAGCCCATCGTTCTCGAATCGGGAGGCAGTATGAATAGAGACTGGCTCCTCATGATGGCGCCAAAAGATGCCTTTGGCGAATCACTTTCACTCACACCTCCCAGCGCTGACCCCGTTAAGAAAGGAGAGACCCTTTATGGATTTGGTTGGGGCGGTTACGAACAGAGATCTGAATCGACACTCAAAGCGCGAACCTGCAAAGCAATGGCGGTGGGTGCACAACTGACGCTTGGCTGCGTATTCGTAAAGGGCGACTCAGGTGGTCTCATTGCCCGCAAACTTAACGGTAAATACGAGGCGGTAGGCATTATTTCCTCCGGCGATTCATCCACGGTAACCTACGCTTATCCAATTGCCACTTTACCTTCAGGCGTGAGCTCAGAGATCCTTAGACTCAGTGATTGAATTGATCTTCTGATCGAGCCGTAGCATCGGCCCCTATGTGTGCCTCTCCACGTGCTTTTGCCAATGAAATCTGCTTTTGACGCTCAGTGAAGCGCTGCTTCTGCTGATCGCTGTGAGCGTCATGGCATCGAGGACATGACACCCCCGGCACGTACAGATCGGAGGTTTTTTGCGCTTCGTCAATGGGGAACCGGCAAGCGTAGCACTGATCATAGCTCCCTTTCTCGAGGTGATGATCGACCGCTACGCGACTATCAAACACAAAGCACTCTCCATTCCATCGAGACCGCTCTATCGGCGTATTTTCGAGGTAATTGAGTATGCCGCCCTGTAAATGCCAAACATCTTCAAACCCCATGGAAACTAGCAACGAAGTAGATTTTTCGCAACGGATGCCCCCAGTGCAAAACATAGCCACCTTTTTGTGCTTGCTAGGGTCGAGATTTTCCTCAACCCATTCGGGGAATTCCCTGAAACTTGTGGTATTTGGGTTTATCGCACCTTCAAAAGTCCCAATTTCAACTTCGTAATTGTTACGCGTGTCAATTACCAGACAATCAGGATCGTCAACTAGCGCGTTCCACTCCTCGGGCGATGCGTAGCGGCCAACACATTGCTTGGGATCGATGTCCGGACGCCCCATCGTAACGATCTCTTTTTTTAACTTCACCTTCATGCGCAAGAACGGCCGGTCTGTGTTGTAGGAAAATTTACATTCCAAATCTGCTAGGCGGTCGTCACTGCGAAGATACGTTAAAACCTCTGCGATGGCCTGCTGGGTCCCGGCAATCGTCCCGTTGATACCCTCGTAGGCCAATAGCAGGGTTCCGCGGACGCCCCGGGCTGTACAAAATGCCAATAACGGGTCTCTCAGACTTTTATAGTCCTCCAGACGAACAAAGCGATAAAGCGCAGCGACTTGGGTGCTCGAAACATCCTCAGCCATTAACGGCCTCCACCAAGACAATCTGGGGAGTCCGGCACAATGCCCTTAGCGTCCCACTCCACTGGCGTCATTGTATGCAGTGCTAGCGCATGGATAGGCCCCTGCATTAGGTCGGTTAACAGTCCATAGACCTCCTGGTGGCGTTTTACTAGGCGCAAACCATCGAACTTATCCGAGACCAGCGTAACCTTGAAATGGCTCTCAGAGCCTGGTGGCACATTATGCATGTGGCTCTCGTTCACAATTTCAGAAAAGACGGGGGAAAAATACGCCTCCAGCCGGCTTTCGAGTTGATTCTGAATACTATGCATAGCTTAAACTCCTAGGACTGGTAGAAGGATATCAGACAGACCGAAAACTGAGCGAGTACAGATGATAAGCACCACCATGGATATTTGGTTAGATTCAGCCCGCTACGACAGGGAGACGCTATCTGAGCTTCGGGACAACTTGGTCCGGGTTTTTAATCTACCGACCCATCAAGCTGACACCTTAGTCAACGGCAACGCTCATCGAATCAAGCGGGCGTGCTCCCAAGAGGAAGCAGAGAAACTCACAAAGCAATTCGCGTCCTGGGGTATCGAGCTGCGAATAGAGGCCAGCACGGGGGAAGAATCCAGAGACACTGAAGAGGCAGAAGCTCGCACAGCGTCAATGTTCACGCTCGCACCGCACGGGGACAGTATCCCGAACCTGATGCGCGACAAAACCCCGCCCAATGTAAGGACAGATCATTTACACTTAACGGCCGAGTAACTCCTCGTCTGGACTAAAGTGTGAGCGTCTCCCCCACCGATGCTATTGAAAATCTAACCAGCTATCCCAGAGCACCTTTGTGGCGTCACTTGCTAGCGATGTTTTACGACCTGTTTTTGGTTGTTCCGCTTATGATGGTTACCTCTGCTCTCTTGGTAGGGATTTATGGTCCAGTTGAAACCACAGCAGAGCGAGTTGTTCCAGCTTGGCAGCAATGGATTTTAGCCTTCACAGCACTGATCGCTTTTTTTGGAATCTTTTGGCGTCAACAGGGGCAAACACTCGGGATGCAAGCTTGGCGCGTAAAGCTCGTAGTGCAAGAAAACGTAACCGAGCGAGTGACCTGGACCCAAGTGATAAAAAGGGTCGCGGTTGCGTGTTTACCGCCGTTAGCCGCCCTCGTCCCTTTTATGTTCTTTGATGTAAACAGTGCCCCCAGCAGCATTTACATGCTGTCCACAGGTATCGCTGCGTCGGGCATACTTTGGCGTTTCACAAATTCGTCACAACATTACCTGCACGATATGCTTTCTGGCACGGAGTTGCTCCAGACCCCAAAGCGAAAGAGGTAATCGCTTCTTTTTAAGTCTGTGCATGAGCCGATGCTATTTGGCTTATGGGGAGTAGCTTGTGGGAAGCGGTTTGTGGGAAGCGGTTTGTGGGAAGTGGCTTGCACGGGCCCACGGGTGTGGGCCAGAGCTTTTCTGTCGGCGTGAGTGAGTGCTCCGCCGGCTTAGGTCAAACTCGCCGCCTCAAGCTGGGATGCCATAATACCCAGTGTCGAGCTGCAGCAGGTGCTAAGGGCGCGGTGCCTGCTGATGTTCACATAGCGATTGTTTTCTAGTGTTGGCGCCTCAGTAGTAAAACTCCAACCACCCAACACATCATAACGGTGAGCAAGGCCGCAACACCGCCACCCAAGCCCAGAAGCAGACTTACGGGGCCAAAAAAGTCCTGACTTATTCTGAAAACCACGCCGGCAAGCACACCCACAAAGATCCGTGTGCTCATATTGCCTTCGCGGAGCGGGCCAAAAATAAATGACATCGCCAGAACGACGAGCCCTGCGCAGGAAAGGGGCTGAAGCACTTTATTCCAAAACGCTAACTCAATATCGTTCGCCAATAGTCCCTGGCCACGCAGATAATTGGCGTATTGCCAAAGTTGAGTAGCCGGAAGGCTTTCTGGCTTGACCGCATCCAGCGTCAACAAGTTGGGTGTGATTTCCGATTCCCAGACTAGCGTTGTCAAGCGCTCAATGCGTGTGCCTGTATCGGTTACCCTGGTAGTAGAAACGCCTTCTAATAACCACTGTTTATCCTGGTAAGTACCCCGATCTGCACTGGTGGTGCGTCTTAGCGTCCCGCTTTCATCGAATTCAATCAAGATGACGCCGAAGATTAAACCACCTCGTTGCACGGCCTCGACATTGATGAACGTGTTACCGTCACGATTCCAGGCTCCATAGCGTCCTGCCATATTCGGATCATCTCGTTGTGCTAGCGCGCGCTGGCTAATAGCCATCTGCTCGGACACCGGGGCTACGTATTCGCCGACACAAAAACCGCCAATGGCAATTAACAACGCCGGCTTGATCGCCATCCACGCCAGTCTTGGCAAGGACAAACCAGCAGTTCTCATCACAGTCAGCTCACTAGTCGATGCCAACCTGCCAAGACCGAAGAGCGCACCGATAAGCGTTGCATAAGGGACGAACTCCTGAATTCTTCTTGGGATCGTTAAGCCAATAAATATCAAAAGATCACTCAAGTGATAGGTATCGCTTAAATCGCCGAGGTCGTCGATCAGCTGGCTTAGCGCATCTAGACCCACGAGAACCGCCAACACGCCGAGAATCGCCCAAAAAAGGGTATTCATTAGGTAGCGATCAAGTTGACTCATGACACCCTCTGCGTATGACTATCGCGACTCTGATTGCTTTTTTTAATGTACTTAAACGGGTGTCTGAGATCCTCGCCCATCATGAGCAATAAACCCATCAATGCAAAAAGACCGTGGACCGCTGCAAAGATGAATAGCGTACTCCCCGCTTCTACCAAGGACCGCGCCTGTGACAAGGCCACGAAATAAAGCAAAAACACGATCAACGCAGGGCCAAGCTTGGCATAGCGCCCCCGTCGGCCATCCGTCTGACTCAGTGGTATTGCAAACAAGACCATGACAGGAATGATAAACGCCAATGAGATACGCCAGCCCAAAATCGCCCTATGCTCTGAGCTGTCGCTTCCAATAAGCGCCGATGTCGGCAAGGTCTCAACCTGAGCCTGTGATCTTAACCCCCCCTCAATTTCGGGAATGAGGGATCGATACCCGTCAAATCGCGTTTGCGTCAATTCCGCCTTCCCAGGACTTACGCTATATCGGTGACCATTGGATAACTGCAGATACCGTCGCCCCGAATCGGGGTCAATCTCAATTGCACCGCTTTGGGCTAGTGTGGTTAATAACACGGTGCCAGTAGCAGAGCGTTGGCGCTCAGCGACAAAAACCGTGCTCATGTTGCCGTCTTCATCGATTTGCTCAACGTACGTTACGTAATCGCCTGCTCGTTGCTTTTTGAATCGCCCCTCTGCCAGCACGTGCATGCCCTCTGCAGACCTTGGTTCAGCCAACAGCGCGTTCGCTCTCGAGGCACCCTCTGGGCCAAAAAACAAGGCGAGCATCGCGACGAGGACGCTCGTCAATATGGTTACGGGTGAGATACGACTTAGTAATTGCCATTGGCTGGTACCGCTTGCTCGAAAGATCACCATCTCACTGTCGGCGTAAAGACGCCCAAACGACAAGAGTACGCCGATGTAAAAGCCCAGCGGCAAGATCAATTCAAAAAAGGCGGGAAGTTTGTAAAGCATGATGGGCAGAAGGATGCCCGCGGACAAATCACCGATGGCTGCCTCGGCTAGGTATTTGATGAAACGACCACTGAACACCACCAGAAACAGAACCAAAGAAACGGCTCCGGTGTGTGTCATCACATCATAGGTCAGGTACCGCGCTGCTCTCATTTTGTACCGGCAATTAATACTAGAATCGGTAGGCAAATACCCGCCACAAGGTTTAGTTCTATCGCGCATCATCATACACTACGCGCCCGAATGACTAGCTCCATTTACGTAAGGAAATACCATGACAAAACTCTCGGTGACTGCAACCAAAGCCATCAAAGCGTCAGATGCGAAGCACGAGCTCGTGGTTGTCCCGCTTTTTTCCGGTAAAGCCTTGTCAGGCCAATCAGCGGCAGTCGATTTAGCGGCAGGTGGTGTTTTACAGCGCGCTATGGATATTAATGAGGCCGAGGCCAAGCTTGGAAAGGTCACAACCATGATTGGTAACGACTCGGTTGCACGTATCGTTGCCGTGGGTTGTGGCGACTCCGAAACCTTCGGACCCGACGCACAACGCACCGTGAGCGCGGCTATTGGCCGCACCCTGTCGGCGAGTAAGGCCAAGGTGGCAACATTCGTAGCTGACGGCCTGTGTGTCAATGCAGAGGCTATGGCGACTTTTATGGAGTTTCTCGCACGAGACACGATGACGAGCTCCTATCACTACACGGCAACTATAGGGTCACCAAAACCAGGCCCGGTGTTTACAAAACTCACGGTTACCACCGGCGAGACTATCAGCACAGCGAAAGCCAAAAGGTCTCTACAAAACGGCCTAGCGATTGGCCAAGGCGTCAATGTCACTCGCGAGCTGGTCAATCTTCCCGGCAATATTTGCACACCAACTTATCTCGCCAACGAAGCAAGAGCTCTGGGTCGCAAATACGACTCGCTTACGGTTACCGTGCTCGATGAGAAGAAAATGGCGTCGATGGGTATGGGCTCGCTACTGTCTGTAGGTAACGGTAGTCACGAACCGTCAAAACTTATCGTTATCAAGTACCAAGGCGGTAAAGCGAAAGACGCGCCGTATTGCCTCGTGGGCAAAGGCATCACCTTCGACACAGGAGGCATATCGCTGAAGCCAGCAAAAGGCATGGAGTCAATGAAGTTCGATATGGGTGGAGCGGGATCGGTCTTTGGTGTAATCCAAGCCGTCGCTGAGCTCGAACTTAAAATTAACGTAATCGGCGTGGTGGCGGCTGCCGAGAACATGCCAAGCGGCTGTGCAACCAAACCGGGTGACGTTGTGACATCTATGTCCGGTAAAACGATTGAAATCTTGAATACAGACGCCGAGGGCCGACTCGTTCTTTGTGATGCGTTGACCTATGTGGAGCGCTTTAAGCCCGCTGAGGTCGTCGACATCGCCACACTTACTGGCGCCATCATTGTTGCCCTAGGTCACGAGGCAAGCGGCCTTTTTGCCAATGATGACGATTTGGCTAACTCACTTACGGAAGCTGGTCTGGCCTCAGGTGACGAAGCCTGGCGTCTGCCGATCAACAAGCGCTACGACAAACAGCTAGACAGTAAATATGCAGACGTGCAGAACATAGGCACCGGGTCTGCAGGAAGTATCACGGCAGCCTGTTTCCTCGCTCGATTTGCCGACAAGTACAAGTGGGCCCATTTGGATGTTGCTGGGACAGCGTTTCAGAGTATGCAGAAAGGCGCCACGGGTAGACCGGTTCCATTGCTTGTCGAATATTTGCGGCAAAAGTAACCGCGAAACGATACAGAATGACTCGAGTAGACTTCTATGTTGTCAAAACGTCCGGGGCTGAGGCACGCCTCAGCGTAGCCGCAAGACTCACAGAGAAGGCACTGGGTCGTGGTCACCGGATATTTATCAACTGTGACTCGGCGGAGCAATTGGCAGCCTTGGATGACTATCTGTGGGATTTCAAGTCAACCAGTTTTGTCCCGCATGAACTTGCTAGCAATAACGCGGATGAGCAGATTGTTTTGGGGTACGAGCAAGATCCCGAATCGCACAATGATGTGCTTATCAATCTCGCACTGGCTCCGCCCTCCTACTTCGCGCGTTTCCAGCGAGTTGCAGAGGTTGTTACGCAGGATGAGACGTCTCTTGAGTCGTTGAGAAGCGCCTGGCGACATTATCGAGACCGTGGCTACCCGCTACAGAAACATGAGCTGCCTTGAGAAGGTGGTTTTGAACAACGCGTTCCGCGCAAGGCGCTTTTAAGCTTAAGCGCGATGAACACGAGACTGATCGCCAATGGCGATAAGGTAATAGCAAATCATGGATAAAACGTTTTCGCCGGCAGCAATTGAAGCCCACTGGTACTCGGAGTGGGAATCAAAAAACTATTTTGCGCCCAAGGATGGCGATGGCACCTACTGTATCCCGATCCCACCGCCGAACGTGACAGGCACATTGCACATGGGACACGGATTTCAGCAAGCAATCATGGATGCACTAATCCGCTACAACCGTATGAAGGGTAAGAGCACGCTATGGCAGGTCGGGACTGACCATGCGGGCATTGCTACTCAAATGCTAGTGGAGCGACAACTTGAAGCAAAAGGCGTGTCACGGCACGACTTGGGAAGGGATGCCTTTATCGACAAGGTTTGGGAGTGGAAAGCCGAGTCAGGTGGAACTATTACCCAGCAACTCCGTCGACTTGGCGCCTCCGTCGACTGGACGCGCGAGCGCTTTACCATGGATCCTGATCTGTCCGCAGTCGTAAAAGAGGTTTTCGTTCGCCTCTATAACGAGGGACTGATTTATCGCGGACAACGACTCGTTAACTGGGATCCCAAATTACACACAGCCATTTCAGATCTCGAGGTAGTACAAGAGGAAGAGTCGGGCTCTCTTTGGCATTTACGTTATCCCATCGTCGACTCGGATGAAGTCATTGTCGTTGCGACAACCCGTCCAGAGACAATGCTTGGCGATACTGCAGTCGCCGTAAATCCCAACGATGAGCGGTATCAGCATCTCCTTGGCAGACATATTGCGCTGCCGCTATGTAATCGGCAAATCCCTATTATCGCGGACGATTACGTTGACGCTGAGTTCGGATCGGGATGCGTTAAGATCACACCTGCGCATGACTTCAACGACTACGCCATGGGTGAGCGACACGACTTACCCATGATCAACATTCTGACCGCTGATGCGCAGATCAATGACAATGCACCCGAAGTTTTCAGAGGGCTCGATCGCTTCGACGCACGAAAGGCGGTTGTGTCGGCCATGGACGAGTTGGGCCTGCTAGAAAAAATAGAAGACCACACCTTAAAAGTACCGCGAGGCGACCGATCGGGTGTAGTTATTGAGCCCTGGTTGACTCTGCAGTGGTACGTTGACGCCAAGAAGCTTGCAGGTCCTGCCATTGACGCGGTTGAATCGGGCGCCATTGAGTTCGTACCAAAGCAGTGGGAAAACACCTACTTCGCTTGGATGCGAGACATCCAAGATTGGTGCATCAGCCGCCAATTGTGGTGGGGACACCGAATACCCGCATGGTATGACGAAGACGGCAATGTTTACGTAGGTGAAGATGAAGCGGCCGTCCGACGTGAACACAATCTCGACGATGACAAAGCACTTAGGCAAGACGATGATGTCCTCGATACTTGGTTTTCGTCAGCACTCTGGACCTTTTCCACCTTGGGTTGGCCCGAAGAGACTGAAGAGCTCGCTAAATTTCACCCAGCATCAGTCCTTGTAACCGGCTTTGACATCATCTTCTTCTGGGTAGCCAGAATGATCATGATGACGCTCCACTTGAAAGGAGAAGTTCCTTTCAAGCAGGTCTATGTCCACGGCTTGGTGCGCGATGGTGAAGGGCAAAAAATGTCCAAGTCGAAGGGTAACGTCCTTGACCCCATCGATTTGATTGACGGCATTGACCTCGAGTCACTGGCGGCAAAGCGCACCTCGAGCATGATGCAACCGAAGCAAGCTCAGAAAGTCGAAAAAGCGACCCGCAAGCAATTCCCAGACGGTATTCCTGGCTACGGGACTGACGCATTGCGCTTTACTTTCTACTCGCTCGCTTCAACAGGTCGCGACATCAAGTTCGATCTTGGTCGAATGGAAGGGTTTAGAAATTTCTGCAACAAACTCTGGAATGCATCGCGCTATGTGTTGATGAATACCGAGGGATTCGCTCCTGATCTCGAGACGCCTGCCTTCAGTCTCGCCGATCGATGGATTCATAGCCGGCTACAAACAGCCATCGCTGAAACGAGCCGAAGTATCGAGCAATATCGCTTTGATCACGCCGCACAAACGCTCTATGACTTTGTATGGAATGAATACTGTGACTGGTATCTTGAGCTATCAAAACCCGTACTTTGGAATGATGGCGCCTCTGCATCCGAGAAACACGGGACGTTACTGACGCTTCTCAATGTGCTGGAGACCGTTTTACGCCTATTGCATCCTATGATGCCATTCATCACCGAGGAAATTTGGCAAAGCGTGGCGCCACGCTTGGGTCGGCAAGGAGACACAATCATGCTTGCCGCATGGCCGACTAGCGATGCGGAACAGAGCGATACGACCGCAGAGGATGAGATTGAGTGGCTTAAAACCGTTATTTCTGCTATCCGAACAATCAGAAGCGAAGCAAATATTGCTCCAAGCGAGACATTAGAAGTGCTACTTGGAAATGCAACATCACGCGATGCAGCGAACCTTGAAAAGCACCTCCCGTCACTTCAGAAACTGGCAAAAGTTGGAAGCGCAAAGGTTTTGACTGAGACAGACGAGGAGCCGCCAGTGCTGAGCGCTCTCGCGGGCACTCTAGAGGTCATGGTTCCAATGGCAGGTGTCATAGACATCAACAACGAACTGTCGCGACTCGATAAAGAACTCGAGCGTATGACGGCGGACCAAGCACGTACTTTTGCAAAACTTGCTAACAAAAACTTTGTTGATCGAGCACCCGAAGCTGTGGTCGCTAAGGAAAAAATGAAACTCAAGGAATTAGAAGCCGGAATTTCATCACTCAGGGCCCAAAAATCAAAGATCGAACAGTTGCGTTAACCGCTGAGCGCTGTTATAGCTACGCGTACATAATAAATTATAAGCGGAGCGTCTGATGTCAGATCGATGTGTCGGCACCGTAAAGTGGTTCAACAATGCGAAGGGGTTTGGCTTTATTACGATGCCTGATCGCACTGACGATATCTTCGTCCACTTTCGTGCTATTGAAGGTGAGGGTTTTAAAAGCCTTGCGGAAGGTGAAGAAGTAGAGTTTGAGTTATCCGAGGGCCCTAAAGGGCTGCAGGCTGAGGCGGTTAGAAAGCGCAGCTAGTGGATCTCTCAAAGGGCTCCCGTTGGGTGTCGACTGAGGAGCCAAATTGGCAACGAATGAACACCTAAGATCGATTTCGGGTCTCGACGTTCCCTACGCGTCGCATCCCAAAGTGCGCGCTCTCAAGCGTCAGGGATATCGCCCATCTATCCATGGAACAAAACTCTGGGGCTCGAGCCAAGTACTCATTGATTACCTGTCCTCAACCCTTGCGTCAGAACCTAAGACTGTCATCGACGCCGGCTGTGGATGGGGGCTTGCAGGAATTTGGTGTGCTAAACACTACGGGGCAACTGTAGGTTCGCTCGATGCAGATCCCGATGTCATGCCCTACTTAGAGCTAACCGCAGAACTGAATGGAACTACAGTGACCCCTATTGTAGGCCGGTTCGACGATTTAAATCCGGAGATACTCGCAGCGACAGAACTACTTATAGGCGCTGATATCTGTTTCTGGGACGAGCTCATTGATCCCGTTGTGGCTATGATCACCGCTGCCATCGAGAGTGGAACCAAGAAAATCATTATTGCAGACCCTCAGCGTGCACCGTTCCTAAGTGTATGTGAGGCTATTCTTGAGGATTTCGGTGGAGACCTGTTGGAGTGGCGTGCTGTTGGCACAAAAACGGCGGGCGCCCTGCTAATCATAGAGAATGCCTAGAGGTAACTCGCAGTGGTTACGCAAAGTGGATAAATCAGGTTAACGAAGATACCGGTATCGCCCGACGACCACGCTCTCGGTTACTTCGCCTTCACCGTCTAACAATGGACGAAATCGGATTTCTCTCAGGGCTTTTCGCACCCGATTTGGGTCAGAACCCTCTCCTTCTCCTGCCCCTGTCCGCAGAGACAAATCGCGCACATTACCCTGCGTGTTAACGGTGAATCGATAAGTTGATGCAGTTGTATCCTGTTCGGCACGAGATGTAACTGGACCAATCAACCCATGCGGTAATGCCTGCGCAACAACAAAAAGTTGGGGGTGAGCGGCGTATAACTCGCGGAACGCATCCTTAGCAGCCCCGCGACGCCCGAAATACCAGCGCCAATCGGCAAGCGCGAGCTCCAAGTCAAACTGCCCTTCTTCCATTGCGATAGCCTTTTCAAGCATGCGCACACCTGATTGGTAGGCATTTCTCTCGAGTGCCAACAGTTGCTCATCAAAAAGCGAGCGGTCAGATAAAAATTTTGAAGGCAAATTGTCTCGAACCTGTCGGTCTTCCACGAACGGCTCGACGGCGAAGGCAATTAGGTAAAGCAAATGCAACCGGCGCTTTACCAAGGGCCCACACCAGATCGCAGACGCTCTCTCTCCCTCGCAGCTACGCTCGATTACATCATCTAAATGACGCTCAAATCGAATAACTTTGCTTGCATTAGCAAGCCAGTCTGTGGTGGCAAACTGCGCCAACTCGTTGTCGAAATATTCTAGCGCGTACCCTAAGCTTTCCTCGTTCCAATCGGAGACGCCAAAGCCCGTAATCCTATAACGGTACTGCAACTGCTCGCCCAGACTTTCCAAATCTCCCAAACGCCTAAGTACGCTAATCCAGTCTGAGAGTGCAGTGATCTGCTTTTCGGTCGTCAAGCCCGCATTGAGTCGCAAATTGTGAAGGCCTTGTTGAAAGAACCCTGCCGCAGCCTCCGGCTGGCTCAACACCACAGCATCGTGTGCAAGCTCGAGCCATTGCTGGCTGAGTGATGCGTCGTAAGCACCTAGCCGAGTCTGAAGTTCAAGGACAGCCTGTACGCGCCGCTCATGAGCGACCAACGCTGAGGAATCGACGACTAAGTCATCGTTAACGGTTAGCTCTCCAACTTTTTCAATGTATGTACCTATTGGCTGCGGAACAATGACAGCCAAAGCCATCGGTGGCAGTAGCAGACCGCCCACCAGAAAGATCAATAATGCGTGTGGCTGTTTCATCTTGCGAATATAACGCAAAAAAAGCCCGCGCGATGGCGGGCAAAAAAACCTGAGCGTTTCAAAAAATCATTAACGCGTGCAAAGTGTAGGTTGCCGCAATATAAATTCAAATTTATTATTGTCATTTAATACATTCTTTTGAGTTATATCATGATGGATATTAGCCAACTCTCTCGGGTAGACCTTAACCTTCTCGTCGCCTTGCATGTATTGCTTGAGGAGAAGAGTGTATCGCGCGCAGCAGAGCGACTACATGTGACACAACCCGCAATGTCGAAGACGCTAAATCGACTTCGAGAGACCTTTGATGACCCTCTCTTTGCGCGCAGCAAGCGAGGCATTCAACCTACGCCACGAGCAGAAGCGCTTTCCGGCCAGCTAGTCAACGTCCTGAGCGACATTGAGTCGCTGCTGGATGCCGGTGAATTCAGCCCAAACGCGTTCCGTGGGGAGATTGTGATTGCCATCTCCGAATATGTTGGATTCACGCTGCTTCCATCACTAACATCTCGTCTCGAGACACGCGCCCCCAAATTGAAGCTACGGACCATTACGCGGGCTGAGCAACAGCTAGACCTCCTGGCTGACGGCTCACTGGATTTTGCTATTCAACTGAGTCGGCCTTCGTATCCCAGAGAGTTTCGGCATCATGAGCTTGCAAGCTCACCGCTGGCGGTGTTTGTTCGCAGGGATCACCCGCTGACAAAACAACCGATCGACGAGAGTAGCCTGAGCCTATTCCCTCAGATAAATCTATACATCGCTGATCGAAATGAGCTGGCGGAAGTGGACCAAACGGCATCGGCCATTCTTAGGAGCACCAAAGGCAGCCTGGAGACATCGCATCTACTCACCGCGTTCGAAATTTTGAGAAGTACGAATTACACCTTGGTATGCCCTGCATACATGGCGCGTAACGACGGCGCTACGAAAGACCTCGTAACCCTGCCTATTCCCGAGCATTTGGGCAGAACAATCGAATACTCACTCGTCGCACATCACCGCACAGAACGCTCGCCTATACACCAATGGTTTTGGAATGAAGTTATTGATGCGGTAAGAGCATTGCGAGTCCGCACCGTACACCGAGGTTAATCATCGCAGTCGTCACCGCCCTATTCTTATTCAGCTGTGCCATAATCCGCGCCGATTTCTGTGGGGTTCAGTATGGGTAAAAAAGCACGGCCACCAATTCCGACACTAGACGGCAAAATCATCGAGACTCATTGCCATCTCGACTATCTCAGTGGCGATGCCTTGGTAGGTACTATCAACAAATCCCGAGACGTAGGCGTTGAAAAAATCATCACCATTGCCGTTTCCGAGGACAATCAGGCAGTGGTGCGGGAAATTGCCGAATCAGACCCCAACATTTGGTGCACACAAGGTCTGCACCCCCATGAAGCTGCGTCCTGGAGTACAGCTTTCGGACAGGAACTCCGTTCAAATGCAACGCATCCGAAAGTACTTGCGATCGGCGAAATCGGCCTTGACTACTACTACGAACACGCAGACCCTGACACGCAGATCGCTGCGTTTGAGGGTCAAATTGCTATAGCCGTTGAACACAACAAGCCTGTTGTTATTCACACTCGCGAGGCAGAGGAAGACACCAAAACTGTGCTCTCAAGTGTATCAACCGCTCTATCGAAGAAAGGTGTAATCCATAGCTTCACTAGCAGCTTAGATCTTGCAGAGTTTTGCCTGAGTGAGGGTTTTTATCTCGGGTTCAATGGAATTGCCACATTCAAAAATGCCGAGAATGTACGTGAGGTCATAAGAAAAACACCTATCGAGCGCATTCTGCTTGAGACGGACGCACCCTATCTGACGCCCGTACCTTACCGAGGTGTACCCAATGCGCCTTTTTACCTTCCTTTTATTGCCCAAACTGTGGCTGACCTGAAGCAGGTGAGCGTAGAAGAACTACTGTCAGTGACTTACCAGAATAGTTTGGACTGTTTTTTTTAAGATTAACTATGACCTTTGATATTGGACAACGGTGGATCAGCCATGCTGATCTTGAGCTTGGCTTGGGCATTTGTGTGGAGGTTGATGCGCGTCGAGTAACGCTACTCTATCCCTCGGCCGAGGAGGAGCGCACATATGCGCTCGATCGAGCGCCGCTCACGCGTTACGAGCTCAAAGTCGGCGATAAATTGACGCATATCGATGGACGAACGCTCGAGGTTAGCGAGGTCTACCACTTGGGCAATACGCTAAGTTATGAGGCCGTTGAGCCAGAAAGTGGCGAAACGTTTTCGGTTCATGAGCAATTCATCGCGCCTGAGGTCTCGGTTAATACACCACAAGACCGACTGCTCAACAATCAGCTTGATAAAATTGGTGATTTTCAGCTGCGTTACCAGACACTAATCGAACGCGCCCGCTATCAAGCAAGCAATACCTCCGGACTGATAGGGGCAAGAACATCTCTGCTGCCCCACCAGCTATTTGTCGCAAGCGAAGTGGGACGACGTCTAGCACCTAGAGTGCTCCTCGCTGACGAGGTAGGACTGGGAAAGACGATTGAGGCAGGACTCATACTTGCACAGCAGTTTTTACGGGGTCGGGCACAACGGGTTTTTGTCGCTGTTCCCGATCCGCTATTACATCAATGGTTGGTGGAAATGCTGCGCCGCTTCAATCTGCAGTTTGCTATTTACGACGACGCGCGGTTTGAAACAGAAGAATCGGCTTTTGATTTCGGCAACGATCAACTCGTACTCTCACCTTGGTCCTTCATAAAGCACAATGAAACTGCGCGGATGCTCCTGCTCGATGCTGACTGGGATTTCATCATCATTGACGAGGCCCACCACCTCAAGCTGGGTGACGATGCTCAAGATGAGCTCGACACCACACTGACTCAGTTGGCGCGCGATAGCCGCGGATTGCTTCTGCTAACGGCAACGCCAGGCCAGTCGGGGATCGATAGTCACTTCTCTCGACTACAACTCCTTGATCCAGATCGTTTCTCCGATCTCGAGAAGTTCACGGAAGAGCAGCGCCAATTTGAGCACACATACGAGCTTATCGAACGGCTTCAATCTGGCGAAGATGTGCCAGTTCTTCCCCCTGACATTGACTCCACGGCATCGGCAGATGACATCGTCCAATCACTCGTAGATGAATACGGAACGGGGCGAGTGCTATTCCGTAACTCTCGCAAGTCAGTCTCGGGCTTCCCGCAACGTGTCCTGCATCAGTACTCGCTCCCCGAAGATGATACTTCGGGCTCGATTGCTAACAGCCACAGAACAAAATGGCTCGCGGATCTTCTGAAGGATTTAAGATCGCAAAAGGTTCTGGTTATCTGTCAGGACAAGACCACTGCAATGGCACTTGAGCACTACTTGCACTTGCAAGCGGGTATTCGTTGCGCGTCATTCCACGAAGGTCTGTCTCTAATTGAGCGAGATCGTGCCGCAGCCTACTTTGCTGACGAAGAGAGCGGCGCTCGAGCGCTGATTTGCTCTGAGATCGGTAGTGAGGGAAGGAACTTCCAATTCAGCCAGCATCTGGTGTGTTTCGATCTCCCGCACCACCCCGACTTACTGGAACAGCGAATCGGTCGGTTGGACCGTATTGGGCAACGCGGTACCGTTAATATTCATGTCCCAGTTTCACCAAACACAACTGAATCTGTCCGTTTCACATGGTTTCACGAGGGCTTAAATAGCTTCGAGACAAGTTGCTCCATAGGCCATCTCATCTATGACGAACTATCTGATGAGCTCCAAGCTTGTGAAAAACAAGGCCAGCTCTCAGATACGCTTCTGAAACAGACCGTATTGCTGAGAGAGCAGCTCAATCAGCAGATGGACAGAGGGCGCGATAGACTGCTCGAACTCACCTCCCACAACCCGGAGGTGGCTCGCGAGTTGATGGATGAGATCGAGAGCAATGAAAGAACCTCTGAATTACGTCGCTATACCGATCATTTATTCGACCGGCTCGGTATTCACACTGAGGAAGGCGCCGAGAACAGCTTAATTCTCAAGCCCTCAGAAAATTTGGTGACCGGTGAATTACCCTTACTCGACGAGGGTGGAATTACGTGCACCTTCGATCGCGACACTGCTTTGGCCAGAGACGACCTGCACTTCCTCTCCTGGGAACATCCCCTGGTCAGAGAAACCATTGATGTCGTGTATAACTCCGAGTTAGGCAACGCGTCAGTGGCAATGATAAAAGCTAAGAGCATCAAGCCCGGTACCGTCATGGTTGAAACATTGCACACGGCGGACTGCCCTGCGCCAAAACGCCTAGAGATCGGTAGATACCTCGACCAAGTACCGCTCCGATCGCTCATCACTCTTGATGGTCGTGATCTAGGTAACGCAATCTCCTGCGAAAACCTGACCAAACTAATTAAGCCTGTCAGCATCACGCAGAGCGCTGGCGTTATACGAGAATTGCGTCCCAAATTGGTCGCGGCGCTCGCAGAATTGGATAAGCGCGCCGAAGTCTTCGTGAAAAACCTGCAGGACCGGGCACAGGAAACGGCCGACGACTCACTGAGTTCAGAAGCGCGACGCTTGCGATCTCTCGGTGAACGCAATGGCTCCGTACGAGAGGATGAAATCCACGCAGTTGAGCAATTACGCACAGAGACCAAGGAGGCCATTGCGCGCGCGGAACCGAGGTTGCAAGGTATCCGAGTCGTGGTGGCGATCTAGATAAATACCCAGCCTCTCCGCACACAAACAGGTATTAGTAGGGTTCGTAGCGTGCGATGGGCCAACTCTTTAGTGTGTCGTCAGAACAACCTCGAGCGGTGTTACTGACGACCACAAAGTGCAAGTCAGCGAGCTGGGTGATACCAGATAGCCGAAGAGTAAGCCCGCTCCTGGATAACGTCGGGGCGCCGCGTGTCGACATCCCCTCCCAGGGCAATTTTATCTAACAGGCTATGACGCGGTGTCGGCACCTCGAGCACTCGCACGTAATAGAACGCGCGTATTGCTGGGTCGAACTCTGGGTCTGTCCAAGCTGCCGATAAATTCGCAGCCCCTGCTGCATTGCTCCACGCTCCGGTCTTAAGATTTACCGTGTTGGGCACAGGTGCTAATGAACCATCTTCTCGAAGCCGCTCGTCAGATGACCACGCCACGTCAAAAACCTTTTCGAACGACTCCCCAGATCCGTTCACCCAACCCTTTACGATCTGAATACGATCGAGCGTACCGGATTTAGGATCAGCCATCGCGTGAACTACAAACACGGGCGGCTGTGCATCAACGGCCACGAGCTCGCCGCCCATTGGCACGGCGCCCGCATTGCTGATTGACGATTGAGGATCCAACAGTGACTCGTCGATACCAAAACCACCGTAGAAGCGCAGACCAATGCGAGGCCCTGTCGTGGCGTACGTCTCACGCCGTTTCATCGCCGCAAGGATGCCTTCACGAGTGTTTTCCTCTGCCCAAACGGCTGCTAGCCCCTGCGCACCCATTGCCCAGCCAAAGGAGCTGTTCGCGTTATCCGACCAAGTGTTGAGTTTGCTAGAAGGTGTACTGTCCGTGGCAAATTTACCGTGAAAATTATTCTCCTCCGCGGCGGCGAGACCCGTATGCGCATCGGTGGATCCGATAACGCCGAATTGATAGGGGTTGATACCCATGTCCTGCTCGAGCTGCATCCCCCTAAGCAAGGCTGAGCGGATAAAATCGCCCTTTTCAGGCTTGTACTCAGTCCACCCCTTTTGGATGTAGAACGGGTAATTCTCGAAGTCCGCAAACGGATCGTTTGGCGATAAGCTGGGATGCGTTTCAGAGTCGCCTTTATACTGCGTGATCTCAACAATGGGCTCCCAGCGCTTACGTACTTCTGCATACGCAGGTCCCACAGGTTCGTTACGCATGGTTACAGTATCGAACATCGAGCCTTTTGAGATATTCGAGTTGTGTGGAATGGCAATAAAGTTACCACCTGTTTGCTCACTCGTTTTTTCTAGCCACGCCCATAAATCCTCAGGATAAAGACTATCGTCCGAACCAAAGGGCTGAAAGACCTTCGCGGATTCGCCGTCCAAATCAGTCATCACGACACGGTGCAAATTGGCGCCCCCGGGGATCAAGCTGTACTCCCAGCCCAGAATCGCCGAAAACTCTCCAGGTCGATTGTTAGCCTCGGCCGCGTCAGCAATGTCGCTCCAAGCTTTGTCTTCAATCGCGGGCAACTTAGGGAATACCGAGTTGCCGATATTCTCCTCCCAATCGGACACAGCTTCCTGTGGTGTGTCGTATGGATCTGGCAATTGGTTATAGAAAAATTCGCGACCGTTGCCACTGCTTATCGCATCACGGATTAAGTACTGGGCATACCAGAGCTTTAGCTTCTGAATAATGCCCAAGCCCTCTGTCGGCAGACCAACGGTATAGAGCTGACGAATATTCCCCAAGAACTCGGCGTGGTCTGAAACCACGAGAAAATCCAACGGCGTCTCGAGCTGCACACGTGCTTTATGCCCCGGGTGTTCCACGGGCAACCCACGAGCAAAGCGGTAAGCCTCATCGGGCCCCACAGAGAAGTTGCGATTGGTAAAAGCGTCAAAGGAGCGATTGGTGTGTAGGTGTGTATCACCCCAATAAATTTGCTTTTCGGCTGCATGAGCCGAGGTGATCAACATGGCCCCCAAGGCAACAGATATCAACGTTTTTTTCATAGTTCCCCCTAGAATCAAAGCCCAGCTCGATCAACATTACTTCATCTTTTGACGTACTTCCGGCTTATCGGATTTTCTGTCTATCGACTATTCTATTGACCTTTCCAGACCGGCTTTTGCTTATTAAAGAATGAAATCACCGCATTTTTTGCGTCTTCACTATCGATACAAATCGATTGTAGTGACGCTTCCTTGCTAATGGTCTCGTCAAGATTGTGGGTTTGCCCAAAGTTAACGGCAGTCTTCGTGTAACTGAGTGCTAGCGGGGACCTTGCGGCCACCTCCTGCGCATAGGCTAGACCGTCCGCACGCAAAGTTTCGTCAGGGAAGACACGATTCACCATGCCCATCGCCATAGCCTTATCCGCGCTTAACTTCTCTCCAAGCGCCATCAACTCATAGGCTCGCTTTGTACCGACAAGCCGCGGTATCAACCAAGTCGCACCACCGTCAGGTACAAGGCCAATCGCCGAGAACGGTTGGTACAGATAACTGCTCTCTCCCATACACGCGAGATCACAAGCCATAGCGTAGGAGTAGGCGATACCGGCACAAGGACCATTGATCACGGCTATCCAAGGCTTTGAGCTGTTGTGAATCGCTAATACGCCTGGCTTGTATTCAAAGTTCAAATCGCTCTCGACAGCTTTACCATCGGCCATCCCATCACCGTCTGAAAGATCGGCACCGGCACTGAAGGCCCGCCCATTGCCCGTCAAAATAACAGCGCGCGTTGTTTTATCGAGATCAGCTTCAATCGCAGCCCTCGCTATCTCGCGGCGGAGTGTTACGTTGAACGTATTCATCTTCTCGGGACGATTAAGCGCTATCGTCATCACTGGACCATCACGCGAGATTTCTAAGGTTTCGTATTCGCTCATCATCTGTACCTCAAAATTCAAATTTTCGCGCTGGGGTTATGCGCGACTCGCTCGGCTACGCCCGCACTAACTGTGAGCGCTGCCAAGCAGGACTAATGGGAACCTTTCCTATCGCTTAATCTGCAGATGCGGGATCGAGCACCTCACGCAACTCACGCTTTAAGAACTTCCCATTAGCGTTTCTCGGCAGTGGCTCGGCCAGAAACCAGATGTATTTAGGCACTTTAAACGCCGCGAGACGGGTCGAGAGGTGCTCTCTGAGACCGGACGCATCCAACATTGCACCATCCTTCAAGTGAATGGCTACGCCAACCTCCTCACCCAAGCGCTCGTCGGGTACTGCGAAAGCGACGCACTCGAGCACGGCGGGATGATCAAAGACCGCAAACTCCACCTCGGCCCCGTAAATATTCTCACCACCGCGCAGAATCATATCCTTTGCGCGATCCACGAGGTACAGGAAACCCTCCTCGTCAAAGTAGCCAATATCACCTGTGTGCAACCACCCATCCACAATGGTGTCAGCTGTTGCTTCTGGACGATTCAAGTAACCTTTGATGACCGCCGCACCCTTAACGCAGATTTCGCCCAACTCACCGACAGGTAACTCTTTGCCTGTCTCATCAATCACTTTACCGTCGAAGGTGGGCGCGAGATAACCACAGCTAGAGGGGCGCTCAACGAATACGTCGCCTGCAATGTAGGTGATGATTCCGCAAACTTCAGTCATACCGTAACCTTGGGCAGGTCGCGCTCTTTTCGTAACGGTATCTACCTTTTTCACTAAGTCAGGCTGAACGGCAGCACCGCCACCGCCCATGCTAGCAAGGCTCGAGGTATCGTAGTCCTCAAAGTCAGGGTGCGTTAGTAACTCACGTGTCATCATCGGCACCGCACTCAAGGTGTTAACACCTTCTGCTTCGATGAGCTTGAGTGCTTCGACCGTATCCCACTTATACATCAACACAAACCGGTTACCGGCCAGTGTTCCCGCCTGCAGCGCACAGTTATTGGCAGTCACGTGAAATAGTGGTGTGGCGATGAGTGATGTAGCCGCCGGAGGTGATTGGACATCAACCTCTTTTTCGCCAGCAGACTTTGCGAGCGCAGAGGCCGTCGCAAATGCACGTCCCATCGCCACCACATTCAAAACATTAGTTATGCAACCCCGGTTGGTCAGCTGTGCACCCTTCGGCCGGCCTGTCGTACCTGAGGTGTAGAAAATGCAGGCCACACTGTCGGGATCGATGTCGATGTCGGGAAGCTGGGCGCCCTCAACCATGGCAGAGTGAAAATCGGTCGCCGCCACGGGTGAGTTTGGCTCGCGCACAGACACAACTTTGATGTCAGGATACTTCTCTTGGATTTTTGAGAAAGCCTCGAGACGGCGATCGTCGGCAATTAAGACTTTCGGCTTGGAATCATTAAGCGCGTAGTCCATCTCATCAGCAACCCACCACGCATTCATACCCACAATGGCAGCACCGATGCTGTTAACCGCCCAGTGAGCCATCATCCACTCGGGATAGTTACGCATTGCAATTGCAACGTGGTCACCAGGCTCAACACCCTGCTCCATCAGCCAACCACCGAACTCGGCAACGATCTTCGCTGTTTGCGCGTAGGTCCAACGCTCGTCGTCATAAATCAGATATTCTGCGTCACCATGCCCCACAGAGAGCGCCCAAAGATCCCTCATTGATCCCGGCGCCTGCGAAAATGCTTTTACAGGAACGCCATCACGCTCGATGGTGGTGATTTCCAGCAATCCGCCATCTGCCGTAGTCATGGCAAGGGCTTCTTTAAAATTAGCTACAACTGACATACCAAAACTTTCTCCATACAACTGTTGGTTATCGTTATTTACCGATTGCTCGGTGGTGCACGCGACGTAGCCTTCGTCGCGAAGCTTCTTCCGTTGCGAGGCTTTTACGCGGAGTGTATAACGCGCTCAAGAACAATACTTAATCACGTCGCAGTTAGCTACATTGGGGATTGAAAAATGGCGCAAGTTCTCGACTTAACGCATCTTGATACATGGATACGGGCGCATGTTCCGGCTTTTGAGGGCCCGCTCCTGGCAGAGAAATTTGCCGGCGGCCAGTCAAACCCGACTTTCAAGCTAACCGCAGGTGAAAATCAATACGTATTGCGCCGCAAACCACAGGGCACGCTGCTCGCCTCTGCTCACGCTGTCGACCGTGAATTCAGGGTGCTCTCTGCCCTCGCGCCCACTAATGTACCCGTGCCGACACCTGTCGCACTTTGCGAGGATGAATCTGTTATCGGTTCGATGTTTTACATCATGGAATACCTCGAGGGCCGGATTTTTTGGGACCCAGCACTACCCGAAGTGAGCGATGAGGATCGAGCCGCAATTTACGACCAAATGAATCGCGTCATGGCGGATATGCACATGGTGGATATCAACGACGTAGGCCTCAGCGATTACGGCAAGCCTGGCAACTACTTCGAACGTCAAATCGGGCGATGGACTAAACAATATCGAGCTGCCGAGACTGGAACGATTCCCGAAATGGAAAAGCTCATCGACTGGCTTCCCAAGAACATGCCAGAGGATGATGGACGGGTCTCATTGGTTCATGGTGACTACCGATTGGACAATATGATCTTCCATCCCACTGAACCTAGAATCATTGCCATTCTCGATTGGGAGCTCTCGACCCTTGGTCACCCATTGGCTGACCTCGCCTACCAGTTAATGGCTTGGCAATTCCCTCGAGAGGCGGGTATTAATGGGCTTGCGGGCTTGTCGCGTGAGGAGCTCAAGATTCCAGACGACGAGAGTTACATAAAAACCTATTGCGAGCGCACAGGTCAGCCCGGTATCGAGGACTGGAACTTCTACATGGCCTTCTGTTTCTTCCGTCTCGCTTCGATCACCCAGGGGATTCGTAAAAGAGCACAAATTGGAACCGCATCAAGTCCAGAAGCCGCAGCTAAGGCTGCTATGGTGGAACCGCTCTCAACGATGGGCGCCGCTTACACTAATTAAGCAGCCAAGCGATAGAAATGTTGCCTACTGGGTGTGTGTCAATCTAGGTTTATGGCACATCATTGTGCGGAACTATCACGTCTAGACACTCGTGCATCGCGCCTTTGAATGCGCGCCAAGCACTATTCGGGAAGGTCACCGAGTCGAGCTGGCGACGCTTATTTATTAAAGAGTAGAATCAAAAAAGGACTACATATGGAGATCATTGGCCACCTTGGATTAATTGGCAGTGTCGCACTTCTCATATGGATGGCACTTCGCGGTGTAGACATTATGTTTGCCGCCATTCTCAGTGCGCTGTTCGTGATCATTACCAATACGATGCCGTTGGCGGATTCGCTCTTAACAGGTTTCGCGGCAGGCCCGCTAGGTGCCTTCACCTTTGCCGGCAAGTTCTTCTTCCTTTTTGCCGCTGGTGCCATCTTCGGTCGCGCCATGGGTGACAGTGGTGCGGCTGCCAGTATCGCAATGGCTTTGGTCCGCAAGTTAGGTGCAGACCGCGCTCTTGTCATCACCACACTCGCATGTGCAGCGCTGACCTACGGCGGCGTTGTTATATTCGTAGTTATCTTTGCGGTGTATCCGTTGGGTCTGCAGTTATTGCGAGAGGCGGACATACCCAAGCGGCTCTTTTGTGCCGCTTTGGCACTGGGTGCGGCAACCTTTACACTCACAGCCCTCCCAGGTACGCCATCGATTCACAACGCCATATCAGCCTCAGCATTGGGCACATCACTCACAGCAGCACCTATGCTGAGTTTTTTAGCGGCCGGTGTCATGATAGGACTTGGTCTTTGGTATTTAGAACACCAGCGAGTTCTTGCAAAAACAGCAGGTGAAGGTTTCGTACCTGGCCCCAGAGACGTGCTTCAAGAAACGTCGGATGATAACTTACCGTCTTGGCAGGCAGCCGTATTACCTCTGGTTATTGTTATCGGCTTAATTATTTCGCCTCGTTTTATTTCCGGCGCTGAGGGCCAGCTAGGCGAGTTGATGGCATTCGCAGGAAGCCAGCCCATTATGTGGCCTAGTATCGCCCTAGGCATTGGCTCTATTCTGTGTCTCGCACTCTTTAGCAACATTAGAGAGACCGCATTTACGACCTTAGGAAACGGCACCAACGACTCGCTCATGCCCATGCTGAACAGCGCCGCGATCATTGGCTACGGCGGCGTCGTGGTGCAAACAGCAGGTTTCCAGCAGTTTGGTGACCTCATCATGAATTCGGGTCTCCCGCCGCTCCTTTCTCTGTTTAGTTCAATCAGCATCATCTCCGCGATCACGGGGTCGGCATCGGGGGGGCTGCAAATCTTTATGCAGACGATGGCACAGGATTACATAGCGATGGGCTTGGATCCCGAGGTGGTACATCGCGTGGCAACCGTGGCCGCTGGCGGCTTCGATTCGCTACCCCACTGTGGTGCCGTCATCACAATGCTGACAATTACTCAGCTGACACACAAAGAAGCTTACCGTGATACGGCGGTGATAACCGTTGTCATACCCGTCATTGCGACGCTTACCATTATGGCCGCAGCGACCATGGGCGTAAGATGATGCCTGAACCAAGCGGTGGTTTGGTAAATTCAAAGGGCGGCCTAGGCCGCCCTCTACGAGTATTAGGTATCGCCGCTCAACGTTGGTCGTTAATGAATGCGTTCCGCTGAACTACTACCCAACGCTGTTCCCGCATACAAAGTTACTTATAAGCGTCCATCAAATGACGTTTGTAAAGCTTCCCGTTATCCATCCGCGGCAGTTGCTCCATAAAGTCAATACTCTTGGGTGCTTTCACGGAGGAGAGCCTCTCTTTGCTCCACTGAATGAGATCAAAGGCGAGAGAATCGCTCGCTTCAGCATGGTTGAGCAGCTGCACAACTGCTTTAACTTCCTCACCATACTCCTCGTTCGGAATGCCGAATACGGCAACGTCCGCGACTTGCGGATGACTCACTAAGAGCCCCTCGATCTCTGCTGGATAAACGTTGACGCCCCCAGTGATGATCATAAAATTCTTTCGGTCAGTCAGATAAAGATAACCCTCCTCGTCGAGATACCCCATGTCACCGACGGTACCCCAGCCACGGGTATCAAAGGCTTCCTCAGTTTTTCCCGGCTCATCGAAATACTCGAAGCGAGCAATCTCATCAAAATAAATCTGCCCTACTTCACCGGGTGGCAACACATTCAAATCGTCATCTAAAATCTTCGGCACGCCAGTGAGTGGTCTACCAACTGATCCCGGGTGCGCCAACCAACCCTCTGAATCAATGATGGTGAAGCCCACGCCCTCCGTAGATGAGTAGTATTCAAAGATCACAGGCCCCCACCACTCAATCATTTTATGCTTGATATCTATGGGGCAAGGTGCAGCGGCGTGGATTGCGCAGCGCATGCTTGAAACGTCATATTTACTTCGAGCTTCCTCGGGTAGCTTCAGCATTCGGACAAACATCGAGGGCACCCATTGGCTATGCGTCGCCTGGTGGCGTTCGATAAGCGCTAATGCCTGCTCCGGGTCAAAGCGCTCCATGATGACTGACGTACCGCCACCAGTCATATTGAGCGTGTTGTAGAACAAAGGCGCTGAGTGATAGAGCGGCGCCGGCGATAAGTAAACGGTCGAATCATTAAATCCAAAGTACATACCGGCCAGTTTGAGTGGATGTGGTGCATCGAGTGCGGTGTTTTCCGGTGCTCGGAAAATACCTTTTGGCTTCCCTGTGGTCCCCGATGAATAGAGCATGGGCACCCCAAGACTCTGATCGGCAATGGTATCCGTTGAAAGTTCAGAAACCGCCGCGTGCCAGTCTTCGAAGCCCGCCGCCTCGCCACCGATAATGAACTTTCTCAAGAGATTTGGGGCGTGTTGTGCAGCTTCAGCTGCTACATCGACCAGTGAGGCGGAAGCGATGAACAAACGCGCGTTGCAGTTATTGATGATGTAGGCGGTTTCGTCTTGTTTCAGGTGCGTGCTGATAGGCGTGAATACAACACCGGCTCGCGCACAGCCAAACACCACCTCGAAGAATTCGCGGCAGTTCTTTAACATCATGGCGATGTGTTCGCCGGTCTGAACCCCTGAGGCGCGAAGCAACTGGGCGACTTGATTGGCCCTTGCGTCTAGCTCCGCAAAGGTGACCATCTCCCCCGAGGAGCCCATGATAAAAGCTGGCTTATCAGGCGTAGCAGTCGCGTGATCTGTGATTGTGGGCATTCTCTTTTATCCTTTTTATGTAACGCTTTGCTGGACTAATATAAGCGGTTAATACAGCGGACAAAAGCCCTTAACAGTGAAGGATCACAAGATGACAATCGCCTACTTAAACGGTGAGTATGTTCCTCTCGAGGATGCAAAAATCTCACCAATGGATCGTGGTTTCCTGTTTGGCGACGGCATCTACGAAGTGATCCCGTCTTATGGCGGCAAAACCGTCGGAACAGAGCTGCATCTCGCTCGCTTCGAGAATGGACTACGCGAAATTGGCATAACGATTCCATGGAGTCGCGCAGATTTGGCTGAAATAATTCGCGAATTGCTCGAGCAAAACGGTAATGGAAGTTTGGGCATCTACCTGCAAGTTACACGCGGCGTAACGATGACCCGCAATCACGCCTTTCCCCAACGACCAAAGCCCACAATATTTGCTTACACCTTTGATATTCCTGAACCCGATAACGGAGATCGAGAGACGGTAACGCAGTGGAAAGTCACTTCAGGGCAGGATCTAAGATGGCAACGTTGCCATATAAAAAGTACGTCACTCCTAGGCAATGTCTTGCACATGATGGAAGGCGTAGGTTCAGGTGCGGGTGAAATCATTCTCTTTGACGCTGAGGATAATTTGACCGAGGCCGCGGCTTGTAATGTGTTCGTAGTTACCAACGGCGCTGTCCGGACACCACAACTCGACAATCACAAACTGGCCGGTGTCACGCGAAATATGGCGCTTGCGATACTGAGAGAACACAGTGAGCTAGAAGTGCGAGAAGAGCCTATTTCACGGCAGGAAGTGATAACCGCCGACGAAGTCTGGTTGAGCAGTTCCACCAAGGAGCTCGAGCCCGTTGTGGCAATTGACGGCAAGGCGGTAGGCACCGGCGAGCCAGGACCCGTTTGGTCGCAGGCACAAGCGCTGTTTGCAGCGCATCGTTTCGATCATTTCGAATGATTTTGCTCACTTATACTTCCTTGAACGCAGATCTACTTTGGACCGCGAGTCCTGAGTTCAAATAAGAGGGTTCAATCAGAGTGCCACGTCCAAGCCGCTTCCACATCGATCTTGAAGCACTTACTCACAACTTTAACGAGTTGAGTCGCCTCGCGGGATCACGTCGAAAGATGGCCGTGGTTAAAGCAAATGCCTATGGGCACGGAGCAGTGGCCTGTGCTCAACGTTTGGAGGCCTTTGTCGATGCTTTCGCTGTCGCTATCACCGAAGAAGCCATTGAACTTAGGGAAGCGGGTATCAACAGTCCTGTGCTGGTGCTGCAGGGCCCCCACTCTGCTGAGGATGTGAGCGCCATAGCGCGCTACAAACTTTGGCCGGCGATATCAAACTACCATCAATTGAAATGGTGTCACAAACTGACTCATAACCTCGATCAGGTGTGGCTGAAAGTCGACACTGGAATGCATCGCTTGGGCTTTGACATCAATGAAGTTGCCGAGACTCAGGCAAAGCTACACAACCTTGGTGTCAAAAACATCACGTTGATGAGCCATCTTGCTGACGCGGAGGACGTTAATTCGATGCTGACTCAACGCCAGACATCGCGCTGGAGTGATCTTTTGGGTATCACTACCGGAACGGTTGAAATCGACCAGGGTGCGAGCTTCTCTAACTCTGCAAGCACAATAGGTGCAGTTTCGCCTCCTGAGTCTTGGGTCCGTCTCGGGTATTCACTCTACGGTGGCTCGCTGATTTCCCTCCCCCCCGAATTGACCCTAAAACCCGTCATGAACTTCACATCAGAAGTAGCCGCGATACGATGGATAGAGAGCGGCGAAACCGTGGGGTACGGTGGCAGATGGGTCGCAAAGAGACGAAGTCGAATAGCGACCATCCCTGTCGGTTACGGAGATGGTTACCCAAGGGCAGCAGCGGATGGGACCCCAATTGGGACACCCTACGGGACGGTGCCACTCGCCGGAAAGGTGTCGATGGACATGATTACTGCGGACGTCACTGACATGCCCGACATCGAATTTGGTACCAAGGTCACCCTGTGGGGAGACACACCTAGCATGGATGAAGTCGCGACTTATTGCGGCACCATTGGCTATGAATTGTGCACGCGGATTACCGAACGCACACCGCGCTCGTTTAGTCGCTAAATCACGTTTTCTCACACCCAGACCTCAACTAATCATATATCCTGTTCCTAGATAAGCTTTTGAGTAAATGAATTGAATAACGAGCAGAGGCAACCCGCGCCAAACTCAACGTCTGCTGGACCCGTTTTTGCTGCAATCGATATCGGTAGTAACTCGTTTCATTTAATCGTGGCGCGCCTGGAACACGGAGAGATTCGACCGCTGCACGTGCTCGCGGAGAAAGTACAGCTTGGTAAGGGGCTCAAAGATCATCAACTTGCCGCTGATGCGATAGAACGAGGTCTAGCGTGTATCGAGCGATTCCAGCAACTCCTAGCGTCGGTCAAACCCGATAAGATACGTGCGGTTGGCACCAACGCATTGCGTCAAGCACATAACCGAGAGGCGTTTACCGAGCCCGCAGAGGCCATTCTGGGCGTCCCCGTTGATGTCATATACGGGAGAGAAGAGGCGCGGCTTGTTTACTTGGGCGTGGCTCATACACTTGCGGATGACGAGAACAGTCGCTTGGTTGTCGACATCGGCGGAGGAAGCACCGAGTTCATTTTGGGACAAAAATTCGAGCCCAAGCGTCTTGAGAGCCTCCAGCTAGGGTGTGTCAGTTACAGCGATCAGTTTTTTCCCGATGGCTTAATCGATAAGAAGCGATTTAAGAAAGCTTACAATCAAGCGTGCATGGAAGTGTCTCATATAAGGCGCCACTTCAAACGCGCGAATTGGATTGAAGCTGTCGGCTCCTCGGGGACATTGCAGGCTGTTGACTTACTCATTTCGGCGGCGGGCTGGCGCAGCGAGGGTATAGACCACAAGTCCCTGAAGAAATTAAAAAAAGCGCTCTTAGAATTCGAATCTATTGATGAAATTGATCTCGAGGGACTAAACGAGCGACGACGTGGCGTAATAACCGCAGGTGTGGCGATCACGCTTGCGATCTTTGATGTGCTGCAAGTGGATATCATGCGGACCTCATCGGGCGCACTCCGCGAAGGTGCCATTTACGATCTCATTGGCCGGCGCAGCCACGAGGACGTCCGCGAACGAACCGTGCAAGCAATGCTTCAGCGCTACTCGGCTGATACGCAAAACGCGGAATCTGTCGGTACCTATGCCAAGCAACTTGGTATTGAAACAGCGGACTCATGGCATCTGAACGAGGACGATATAGATCTGCTGTCTTGGTCGGGCAGGCTTCATGAGATAGGCATTGCTATTTCACAAAAGCACTACAATCGTCACTCAGCGTATCTGGTAGAGAATTCTGATATGCCTGGCTTCTCACAAGGGGATCAGCTGTTCATCAGCCGGCTGCTGCGCGGGCACAGGGGCAAGCTGCCAAGTTATCTTTTTGATGGCATACCGGAGAGTAAGCGGCCAAAGCTAGGCCGAATGCTAGTGCTTCTTCGCTTGGCGGTTACCTTGAAGCACGCAGAAGTGCCGCCCATTAGCTCAGAGTTTTACGCAAAAGCCGATGGCGAAATCCTGGAGGTTAACTTCAGTCCTGAGTGGAGAGAGTCTCATCCACTGACTGTATGGGAGGTAGCTGAATCTATCTCCATTTTTAAAAAACTTGGTGTCAGTTTAGAAGTGTCAACCGTTTAGAAGGGCTGGGTAGCAGTGCAACGCGGGACACAACGCAGTAAGGCTTTGCAACTGCCGGAGGCACCGATTCTCAACCTAGCCACTTTGACGTCTTCGAGCCGAAGTTTACCTACCCCACCACTCAATCAGTGACTTTCTCTTTTGGCTAATGTCTATAGCGGCGGTGAACTTGGTCAGAAATCGATCTTTTATTAACCAAAAAAAACGCCTCTTAAAAGAGGCGTTTTAGAAGGGAACCGCTGTGAATTCAGCAGGAAACTCGCTTACAGGTCATAGCCGCGCTCATCGTGGAGCACAAGGTCCAAACCTTCCGTCTCTTCTTCATCATCGACCCGAAGACCAACAAGGCCGTCAACTATTTTCAGCAGCACCCAACTACCTATTAGGGCAAAGACAAAGGTCACAATGACACCGAAAATCTGTATATAGAGCTGGCCACCCATAGAGCTGACGCCATCAGAGAAACCGTTGCCACTAAAGATCCCAATTGACGGGGCTGCGAAAACGCCGATCAAGATGGTGCCCAGAATGCCACCCACACCGTGGACGGGAAATACGTCGAGGCTATCGTCAATCTTGAGCGTATTCTTCAGCGTAATCGTCGCGAAGTAACAAACAACTCCCGCGGACAACCCAATCACCACAGCCGCAGCGGGACCCACAGAGCCTGACGCGGGCGTGATAGTCCCCAGCCCAGCAACCATGCCAGTGACAATACCGAGAACCGAGGGCTTGCCGTGTCGTAGCCATTCCATGGCCATCCAAGCCAAAGAGCCGCAAGCAGCAGAAAGGTGTGTAACCAGCATGGCCATTGCAGCACTGTTATTTGCTTCAAGCGCTGAGCCGGCGTTAAAGCCGAACCAGCCCACCCAGAGCATGCCCGCGCCGGTGACAGTCATCGTCAGGTTGTGTGGCGGCATCGCAGTATGACCAAAGCCGCGCCTAGGTCCCATCATGATCGCAGCAACGAGGGCGGCAACCCCCGCTGTGATGTGAACCACTGTCCCCCCTGCAAAGTCCTGCAGGCCCATGTTACCGAGCCAGCCACCGCCCCATACCCAGTGGCAGACTGGCGCGTAAACGAGCAGCATCCAAGCCGCGCTAAATAGCAACATAGCGGAAAACTTCATGCGCTCTGCAAAGCCACCCACGATGAGCGCGGGAGTAATAACCGCAAACGTCATTTGAAACATGACAAACAACGTTTCAGGAATACCGTTACGCATCGAATCCATTGATACATTAGCGAGAAACAGATTCCCCATATCGCCCACGTAGGCGCCAGGTTCAACCCCGTCAGTACCAAACGCAATCGAGTAACCAGCGACAAACCAGAGCAGAGACATCAGTCCTGTGATGGCAAAACATTGCATCAGCACCGACAGTACGTTCTTTGCGCGCACAAGGCCCGCGTAAAAGAGAGACAACCCAGGAATGGTCATGAATAGCACCAGTGCTGTAGCGGTCAACATCCACGCCGTGTTACCTGTGTCTGCGGCGAAGCTAGGTTGCGCAAAGGCAAGCAGTGAGGGAACGAGTATGACTGCGATCGTTGTATTAGTCTTATACACCAGATGGCTCTCCATTTTGAACAGCGCCGAATAATGTCATAACGAGCCTAACCATGCGACCTACTTATCTCGTACTTCGTCCACCTCGTCAGGGTTTTTATCCTTTAATGATGGGTTTATGCTCTGCAGCCCTTCACTTCAGTCAGCGATTTTTTCTCATGAAATTTCCTAAGTTACCTTCCCTGCTGATCGCTCTTCTTGGAGCCCTCACAGGTCAATGTGTTCAAGCGGACCCAAAATCTGTCATTCTCATCATTGGCGACGGTTTCGATGACGTACACGTCACCATGGGCCGCAACTATCTATCAGGTCAGAGCGGTACTTTAGTGTTGGACACCATGCCTTTCAGGGGGGCAGTCCAAGTCGAAACAGTGGACGACAACGGCACGCCAATCTACGTAGCAGACTCTGCGAATACGGCGACAACACTCGCCACAGGTGTTGTGACGCGTATTGGGCGGGTAGGAAAAGATCGTAATGATGAGTCGGTCGTTACCGTACTTGAGGCCGCTGCAGCAGCGGGCTACAAAACCGGCATTGTTAGCACTGCCTCAGTCACCGATGCCACGCCTGCGTCATTTGCGGCCCATGTAGGGATACGCGCTTGTGAAAACCCTGTCGCCATTCGTGGTGGTGAGAAATACGGTGTCACGTTCCCTGGTTGTCCCAAAGACCTTGAGGAAAATGGCGGCGCCGGGTCGATCGCCGAGCAGCTAGCGGAGGCCCAGGTCGATGTCATTTTAGGCGGTGGTATGTCGCATTTCGCTGCACAACATGAGAGCAACCCGACAGCACTCGATAAAGCGATTGCATCAGGCGTCACGGTTTTAACATCGGCTACGGACCTGGACTCAGCTTATGAAGGTCGAGTCATAGGCCTTTTTTCCGACGATACAATGCCCGTGAAGTGGCAAGGCTCCGACGGGAGGTCTGCTGAAGATATCGAGCGCAGCTGGCTCAACCTCGCCTATGAAATGATTGGCTCGATCACAGCGCCCGAGACCATTGCCTGCATGGATAATCCGGCTTTTGCGGCGATGCCGACGCTGGATGCGATGACACGTTTTGCAATTAATCATTTGAATCAGGAGAGCGAGAAAGGCTTTTTCCTGACGATCGAATCGGCATCGATCGACAAGAAAAGCCATGTTAGGGACCCCTGTGGCTCGATCGGTGAGATTGCCCAATTAGAACAGGCCCTTGCTGCGGCACTCGAGTACGCGGAGAGTCACCCAGACACCCTGATCATGGTGACCGCTGATCACGCGCAGGCAGCTCAGATCGTTCCGGATCCCACGTTGTACACAGGACTCCCCATCCCGGTCTTCAGCCCGGGCAAAGTTGCCCGCATCGAGACGCCCGAGGGTTCGATCATGCGCATCAACTACGCGACCAATAACATACGCTCAGAGGAGCATACGGGCGCCAACGTACCGCTGTTTGCCAACAAGGAAGGCAGTGAGGTGCTGACACCCTTCATGCGCCAGCGCGAAATTTACCAATCAATGATGCAATACCTGGAGTTGTAACCATGACCTTAAGAACCATCGACGGAAAAGAAGTCTCTAAAATCTGCCTTGGCACCATGACTTGGGGTCAACAGAACACCGAAGCCGAGGCACATGAGCAAATTTCCTATGCCTTGGATCGTGGCATCAACATGTTGGACGCCGCTGAGATGTATCCTGTTCCCCCCCGTGCTGAAACACAGGGACGCACCGAGGAATACATTGGCACCTGGTTTAAGAAAACCGGATTGCGCGACAAGTACATACTCGCTACGAAAGCGGCCGGGCCGAATCCTGAGTTCCACTACTTGAGAGGAGGCCCTCGCTTCACTCGAGAGCAGCTGATGGAAGCTGTCGACGGGTCACTGCGACGACTTCAGACTGATTGCATCGATCTTTATCAGCTCCATTGGCCCGATCGCTACACGAACTTCTTTGGGCAACGCGGTTATTTACACCGGGAACAACCAGAGACACCAATTGATGAGACACTGCGTGCACTTCAGGAACTCGTTGCAGCAGGGAAGATCAAAACAATCGGTCTATCGAACGAGACGCCTTGGGGAACAATGAAGTTCTTAGAGCTTGCAGATCGTGAGGGCTTGCCGCGCGTCGAGAGCATTCAAAACCCCTACGGACTGCTCAACCGAACCTATGAAATCGCGATGGCAGAAGTATCGCATCGCGAAGATGTCGGGCTTCTCGCCTACTCGCCGCTCGGTATGGGGCTTTTAACCGGCAAATATCGTCACGGTGCCAAGCCCGAGGGTTCAAGAATGGCCGTGTTCGAGCGTTTTACGCGCTATGACGGCAAAGAAACCCTTGAGGCCACCGAGCAATACCTTCAGCTTGCTGACGAGCACGGTTTGAATCCTACCCACATGGCGCTGGCATTCGTTAATACGCGACCGTTTGTTCTATCGAATATTATCGGCGCCACCAGCATGGACCAGCTGAAAATGAACATCGACAGCCTTGACGTCACGCTAAACAAAGATGTGTTGAAAGGCATTGAGGCGATACAGCAGCGAATCCCCAATCCTGCGCCTTAGGCGCTCTAATCGATCTGAGGTGCTAATGGTAGTGGGTATCTCGGATCCACCTTGGGCATCGAGCGCCCTTCCAGTGCCTTTAGTACCTCTGGGGCACCTTGTATCTCAGGCCCAGCTGCAAACACAGGGTTTGACTGCAACCTCTCGGGTGCTCACATTAGCGTACCCAAGGGGTGCGCATGTGAGTGCTACCGCCCCACTTTGCCACTCAGACGCTGCCCGCTTGGCTTCTTGTATTAGGCAGTAACGGAGGGACTCCCTACGTCGGGGTCTGAGGGCAGAGCCATGTCAAACAGCAAATTCATAGACTAACCGCTGACGCATTACGAGCCCGAGCGTCGCAGTGCGAGCAGCTGCTCGCAGAGCGCTGAAGAATAGCGCTGGGTTGTGCCGGGAGTCTTATCCGCGGACCCATTCGCCCGTAGCGCACGAGCGAACGGTGACATCCCAGGCATTAGCGAACCCTTGCAGCACCTGATTGCAGCTCACTTACATATTGATCCAACTATTGCGCGCACGAACTCTAAACTGTGTTTCGCGCCATCTGAGCACCGCGCTATCCGGGAGTATCTCTATCACCGTAAAAGCACCAACGCGCTGACGCTCTTTCAAAACCTTTCCATTAAGAGTGACCCAAGAGGTACCAACAGGGTCGTAACGATGCTCGCTGTAGATGAGCGACGGGATCTCATCTTTGATTTGCTGCGATAGCGTCTCTAGCAACGGCTCGGAGCTCTCAACAAGGGCTTTTACACCCAGCTCATTCCGCGCCGCTGCAAGTATGTCCGCAAAATCGACTGGCGGCGCCTCATTTTGCCGCACAGTTGGTCGCGTGGGTGTGTTGTCCCTAACAGAAGGAGCTCCTGCACCCGACAGCGGATTAGGCGCCCTGTCGTCAACACCCGCTGCACCATTTTGAACGCTGAGAGACCCCTCGCGGTTTCTACTTGCTGGAGACCCCGCCTCCTGGCCCACCATTTGACTCGCTTCCGCGTTGAGGGCCTGGTAAATCGCTTTGAGTTCATCCGCACTTGCTGGCGCTTTAGGGGGTGCCATTCGCCTCGCAAAGTTAGATGATGCAGATCCTTCAGAACCCGAATAGCTTTGCTTTTCAAGCATTGGTTTAACATTCGTCCGCGCTACAGAAATCTCGGTGACTGGTGGGGGCGCCGCCACAGAAGATCTGGAACTTGAAGTGCCCGACGACGCCACTGTGGGTGTTGCACTTGGCTCCCGCGTCCCTCGACTGTCCTCACGAATGTCGCTCGCTGTTGTGCCTGACGTCTCAGAGTTTTGAGCCAGTAAGGGCGAAGTTGGGTCCGGCGACCAAAAGACGTAAAGCAAAACACCAACTGCGATCAAAACGACACCCACAAATGCGGCGATTTGCCATTGGGCGAAGCGTGGATCAGGTTCGGGGACATAATGCACCGTATCAACCGTAGGAACCTCAGAAGAGTGTGCTTCCCCCTCTTTAGAGCGCTTCATTGCTTCTAGAATCATCGACATTAGCGTTTATCTCGCTGGTAGCTATTCATCTCTGATACTCGTGTTGTCCAGACTGAACTTCGCTCCAATGCACGCTGCGATGTGAGTCCAATGCCGAGTCGATCATTGAGCCTGAGTATCGTCTGCTCCCCAACCACGCCATCGGCGGCAATACCCTCACGCTCCTGAAAGAGACGAACGCGTGCCTCCAGTGCCGGACCGAAGGACGCAACCGCGGGCACAGGCATTCCGTCGAGTGTGGCAAACATTTGAGCCACTTCAATCACAACGAGTGACGTGCTCCCTAGCCCAATGCTCCCGGTCCACCCCTCGGGTGCCTGCCAGAGGTACTGGAAACCGCCCGTCCAACCATCCGCCAGGTCAGCGAGTGGGACTTCGAGCACACCCTGCCGCGTCCAGGTCAGAGCCGTGCTCTCTCCAAACGCCAACACAAAGGCGGCAGCTGCAAATTTGTCTCTCGTCACCATGTCTAGCAGTACTGGTCGGTTAAGGCTGATCACATCATTCCAGACCTGCACTGTCTGTCTCGCGCAGTTAAGGCCGGTTATCTTCGGAGGTGGACAAACGCTTGATGGCACAGGCGTATTGCTGGCAGCCTGCCAAAAAACTTCGTTAGCCTCTTGGACACTGAACAGCCAAGCGGGTGCCATAAATGGTGTCTGTTGGTCAATCCCGCTCATCTGCCCTGCGCGATTAACGACCCCCGTCACATCAGAACGAGATTCAGCGACTGAATTTTCTCCCGCTAGTCTGCCAGGACTTGATGCCGAAGATGAGTTTAGGCCACCCAAAGACGTAACATTGTAGCTCGAAGAAGCAAGTGGCTTTCCCGAGCTGATGTCTTGGTTTACATCTTCCACGCTCTGGCCCGTGATCGAGTCTGATATCACAGAGCGTGCAGAGGTACCGTCTTCGACCTCCACGTTATTCGGGACTGGCGAAACCGCGCTTGAACCGTTCAATTTAAAGTCACGATCGGCGACTCCAATTTGACTTAGCCAATAGCCGATAGCTGCGCTCGCCACTGCGATAGCAAGTACGAATGCGACCTGATTGCTCCGTCTTCGGCCAGATAAGGTAGGACTCGACTGCTCACCAAAGACTTCGGAAGCGGCCTCGGCAATTAATTTTTTATTAACCCGGCTCCTCTGCTGGCCGTACGCACCAAGAAGCGCCCGGTCGCAAAGCACATTAATCAGACGAGGGATACCGCGAGTCAAAGAATGAATTTGCTTTACCGCCGCCGATTCAAAAAGACTTACGCCCCCCCGCAAGCCTGCCACCTCCAGTCGATGTCGAATGTAAGCCGTCGTTTCTTGGAGGTTAAGCGGCTGTAGGTTGTATCGCGCAGTAATTCGCTGATTTAACTGCCTCAACTCGGGTCTCGATAGCTTCTCCGTGAGTTCTGGCTGACCAATAAGGATAATCTGAAGCAGTTTTTCGTCGTTGGTCTCTAGATTTGTCAGCAGCCGAATCTGCTCAAGCACATCGAAGTCGAGGTGCTGAGCCTCATCGATCATGAGTACGGTCTTACGGCCGCGCTCATAATTCTCTAGCAGATAATGATGCAACGCATCGGTCAGTGCTTTGAGGCTATCTGTTCCTTTTGGGTACTCGATCTTCAGTTCATCACAGGCTGTCGCCAGTAACTCAACTGCGCTAAGCGCTGGGTTTAGGATAATTGCGAGGTCCGTCGTATCCGGTAGCTGTTCTAACAAACAGCGGTTTACTGTCGTCTTACCGGTGCCCACTTCGCCGGTCAAAAGGATAAAGCCACCACCACCGCTCACCCCGTACAAGAGATGCGCAAGGGCGTCGCGGTGTCGCTGGCTCATAAACAAATAGCGCGGGTTTACAGCAATCGAGAACGGCGCCTCATTGAGTCCGAAATATTGGTGATACATAGTCGCTCGTCACTCGAGATTTGCCGACATTATGCACGGGCTAAATGATGATGAATATGCGGAATGATAGCGCGTTTGCTTGTCGGGAAAAAAAACATACTGTAAGTTCAAATCCGCGAAAATTACGTCTGTCATGAATGACAGCTAATCAAACGTTCCTTGGAGACTCACATGGCCGTACCAGCAATTCTCAAAGATAATCTATCGATTCCAGTGATTGGCTCACCGCTATTCATCATCTCAAATCCCGATCTTGTGATCGCACAATGTAAGGCGGGCGTGATTGGTTCATTCCCTGCACTTAACGCGCGTCCAGAACCCGTGCTGGAAGAGTGGCTAGATCGCATTACCTCGGAGCTCAAGGATCACGACAAGAACAACCCTGACAACAAAGCAGCACCTTTCGCGGTTAACCAGATCGTTCACGGCTCAAACGCACGTCTAAAGCACGATATGGATATGTGTGAGAAGTACGAAGTGCCTGTCATCATCACGTCTCTCGGTGCAAAGGAGTGGGTTAACGACCAAGTTCACGGCTGGGGCGGCATCGTCCTTCACGACATCATCAACAACCGCTTCGCAAAGAGCGCGATTAGTAAAGGCGCCGACGGTCTGATTGCTGTGGCAGCAGGTGCGGGCGGTCACGCAGGCCAGCTTTCACCGTTTGCACTGATCCAGGAAATCCGCGAGTGGTTCGACGGCCCGCTTCTGCTGTCGGGTTCTATGGCCACCGGTGACTCTGTTCTTGCAGCTCAGGCCATGGGCGCAGACATGGGCTATATCGGTTCCGCCTTCATCGCAACCGAAGAAGCAAACGCCGACGAAGGTTACAAGCAAGCTATCGTCGACTGCGGTGCCGACGACATTGTGTACAGCAACCTATTCACGGGTGTCCACGGCAACTACCTGAAGCCTTCGATCGAAAACGCAGGCCTTGACCCCAACAATCTTCCAGAGAGTGATCCCACCAAAATGGACTTCGGTTCAGGCGGCAACACGGACGCAAAAGCATGGAAAGATATCTGGGGCTCTGGCCAAGGGATTGGTGCCGTGAAAGTCCGGGAGACAGCTGGTGAGTATGTTGCTCGACTGGTTGAGCAATACAACACAGCTAAAGCACGGATTCTTTGAATATGAGCGACGAACGCGCAAAAATTCCTCGCTCACGCGAGGACGATTACAGCCCGGAAATCATCGCTGAACGTCAGGCCTTCATCGAAGCTCAAACCGGTGCCAAACTGAATCACACCAAGCAGTTTTCGTATGACCCGCACGTTATGTCGGGAAATATTGAGAACATCTGGGGTGTTTCACAGATACCGATTGGTATTGCGGGCCCGCTCTTGGTGGACGGTGAATACGCCAAGGGCGAGTTTTTTGTACCGATGGCGACGGTCGAAGGCACCATGCTTGCGAGTTACAACCGGGGCATGAAAGTGATTCGTGAGTCGGGTGGTGTCAAGACCACCGTCTCTGCTGAATCGATGCAGCGAGCGCCACTGTTTATCTTCAATGACGCGCGCGAAGCGCGTGATTTCCAGCTCTGGCTCCGAGCCAACTTCGATGCCATCAAAGAGCAGGCTGAAAGCACGACATCTGTAGGAAAACTACTCGAACTCGAGAACTACCACACGCACAACTTCGTTGCGTGCCGCTTTGACTATTCAACTGGGGATGCTGCCGGTCAGAATATGACGAGCCGGGCCACGTTTTTTGCCTGTGAGTGGATTCGAAAGAACTATCCCGGCGCGCTAAAGAACTACATGCTCTCGGGTAATTGGGACACGGAAAAGAAAACGTCTGCCGTCAACATGCTCAAGGGCCGTGGACGACGCGTGACTGCTGAAGTAACCATCCCTCGAAAGGTGTTGATGGACAACCTCCGCATTACACCTGAGCAGATGCAGTACGGCTATCAAATCACGACGCTGTCGGCGCTGACCACCTCTAGTTCTAACAACGCAAGCCACCCCGCTAACGGTTTGGCAGCCTTGTACGCGGCAACGGGTCAGGACCTCGCGAATATCGGCGAGTCTAACCAGTGCACGGTCTACCAGCGTATGACGCGTGAAGGCGATCACTATTTCTCGATCACCCTGCCCTCCATAATCATGGCAAGCTACGGTGGCGGCACCAACCTGCCAACGCAGCGCGAGTGCCTTGAGATGATGGATTGCTTTGGTAAAGATCGCGCACTGAAGCTCTGCGAGATCGCCGCTGGACTGGTGGTCGCTGGTGAACTGTCGCTCGCAGCCGCAACGCGGGTCGACAAAGCGACACGCACCAACGAATGGGTAGATGCGCACGAGAGGCTGGGTCGAAACCGGTAATGGGGACGTTAACAGTGGTGTAGAAGCACCCTGATGTGGTTAGATCCTGTCAGGGTGCTTTTTTAAAGCGAGACATAATGAGCAATAAGAAAAACAGAGGGATGACACTCTTAGAATTGATGATTGTGGTAACGATCGTTGCCATTTTGGCATCTATTGCCATCCCTTCGTGGAACAGTCAGGTCCAAAAAGCCCGGCGCGCCGACGCACGAAATATTCTCTTAGCAACGCAGGTGGAACAGGAAAAATACCGGGCTAACAATGGCACTTACGCCTCCTCATTGGGCGATCTAGGACTTAGCAGTTATGCGACGGGCGACTACTATGACTTGAGCATTGTCTCGAGCAGTGCGACTGCTTTCGTCGCCAGCGCGGCCCCAAACACCAATGGGGGCCAAAACGGCGATAGTTGCGGGACCTTTGCAGTCAACCAATCAGGTATTGATGAGTCGGGCAGTTACGCCTCAGCCGCCAGCTGTTGGTAAGTGCGCTTTTCACGGACATCTATTTGATTGGTTAGCCACCACTAGCGATACTGATAACGTCGGCGCGCTAGGACTCAGGGTTTCAGTCACGACGCCGCCAGAGGCTAAGCCCGAGGGCGTCACAGAGCACAAAACTTGGCCGGCCTCAACGCCGCTCACCGATACACCGAACGATGCCAGTGCGGTAGATGTTGTACAACTGTAGCCGCCTGTCTGATTGCCCTGAGAACAAGTGACACCGTTCGCAAATGATACACTGAGCGAATATGCTCCTGAGCCTCTGATATTATTCACTGAAAATTGCACCGTAGCAGTCCAAGGATCTGGCTCGGGTTCTGGTTCTGGTTCTGGTTCTGGTTCTGGTTCTGGCTCAGGCTCTGGCTCGGGTTCTGGCTCAGGTTGCGGCTCTGGTGTGGGTTCAGGCTCTGGTTCTTCCTCTCCATGCTCAAAGAGCCAATGATCGGGGTCCTGCATAGGTGTCATAGCCGCCATGTCTTGCACAGTTTGATTCCATGTCTGAGCTAGGACTGCTGCCTCGAACTTTAGGAACGGCTCTACCTGGCTCCCATCGGTACCAGCATCTATCCAGGAGGCACCCACTAATGCTCTGGTTGCGCTGCCCGACCCCATATCCGTCTGACTAAGCATAGACAGCGAAAAAGTCGTGTTGGAGGCCGCCGTCGTTGGTAACTGAGTATTCACCCAGCTCGCGTCGGGACTATACACCGCAAGCTCCATCGCAGAACCCGTCATTTGGCTTCCATCATTGCGCATACTTGTACTGGATGTCGCTTTTATCCAGCGCGAGGCGGCCAAAACACTTGCCCCAACCGTCAGCGATAGGATCGCCGCCGCAACCAGCACTTCAACGATACCAATGCCTATTTGTCGTCTAGACATGATTTTTAGCCGCTTCATTTCAGTTGACCTCCATATCCGTCCAAGTTCCGGGAGAGGTAACGGTGGTGGTGAATGCGTTAGCATTAAAACCATCAAGACCTACCGCGTCGGCCCCATTGCCAACAGTAATAATGCTGTCAGCAGCTTCAATGTAATGTGCCTCAAGATCGGTATTTGAATTCAGTTTCTCGACATTGCCATTAACCGCCAAAGACCCCTTGAGGTCCATTGACCAACCATTAAGGTCACAGCCGGAGTTATCATCGATAAAAACAACGCCGATTATGAGTTTTTGTCCAGTAATCTGGGGACAATCTTCGAAAATCAGAATAACGGGACTTGACGTACTACCTAAGCTAGACACGGGCCCCTCTCCTGGCTCGTACCATCTAATCTGCCCAGCTGACGTCGCCATGGACTCCATCGTCGAGCGATCCACTGAAAAATAATAGTCCCAAAGATCGAGAGCGCCTCCTGGCCACTGCCCAGCGATGATTGGCTCGCCACTGCTGCTATTCAAATTGCCATAGTCTGAGGGAATACCTCCACTCATCACGGTCAGGGAATAATGGTCATCAGGTATACTGCCCGAACTACCAATAGCGTTAATCTCTGGGTTGCCCGTCACGTTTAGGAGAGTACCTGCCATTCCAAGCGGCTGATTAAGTGCCGTGCTGGCGAGTACATCATTACCGGTCGTCAACCAGCGTGATACCGTTGCAGAGGCACCGTCGTCGCCCACGGCCCGACCATAAACTCGTGTGTAATTGAAGCTTTGCTCAAACCAGAAACTTGTGGTGTAGGACCGCGGGGAGTCGTTGCTTCCCCCACCATCCACTCCCACCGACGAGCCACTTTGTGGTGTTGTCGTTGCCGTATTTGACTCAAGCCAAATCATACCCTCTGCCAGTGCGAGTTCGGCGGCATAGAACACCTCAGTAGCAACGACGTTATCGGTGCCGGACTTTACAGCACTGGTAGTGAGCACAGTGCCACTTCGGCTCGCCAGCAGCGCAAGTAAAGACAAAATCACGACGATAGCTATGGTGTAAAAACCCCGCTCTTTGCGAGTATTTAACGTAAACGCGGCGCCACCGCTATGAACTCCGATATTCCAAGTCATGATGTATAGTCCTTTGCGATAAGAACATCGTTTCTAGGGGTCACGAATAACTCGTTATATAGCTGTCCCGCTGGGGTGTCCGCACCATAGGTAGGGTCGCAAAGACTATCGGTGGCCTCCGGATACGCACACAGTTCAATCCGGTAAACCCGTGTGATACGACAGCTAATAGAATCGCCGCAATCAGCATAGACGTTGGATTCGCACTCGGAACCTATTGTTCCCAGGATGCAGCCCGTATCGCCATCATAAATCGTCTGTGCTTCTTGAGAGATCGAAAATCGGTCGAAATAGAGATCGCTGTACGCCGTTAGTGGTTCCCACGCCGAGGTACCGCCCGAGGCACTACAGGAGGAATCGACGGGAGCAGACCCTAGGTATTGTTCAGGGTGGATGACACTCACCGCTTCGACCACACCGGCCGTGAGACGCAGACCAACGCGGTAATACAAACCAGCCGCGGTGCCCGCGCCTCCCACGCACTCAGCAAAGTTAGAATCATCGCCAGCCCTGCATGTGTGATCGCGCACATACGTTGTTAAAACGCAGTCAGAGCCCACCTCTACACCCGGATAATCTCCTTCACTGGGAACACCCGAAGATGAGCCCGTTGTTTGAAGATAAGTAGGCAACCTCCCCGGATACCCTCTATAACCGGAGCGACGTATCTCGGCAACTGTCGTGGAAGCGACGGCATTAAAATGCGCCTGAGCAGCCGAACTAGTTCTAATAATGTTACTTGCCGAAAACAGCGAGCTGAAGTAGATGGTGGCGGCAAGAGCTATAAAGCTTGCTACCGCAATGGCCACCATAAGTTCGACCAAACTGTAGCCTAATTGACGCATGTAGGAAGCCCTAAAATGGCATCGTCAGAACATGCCGCGACCAGCCCAACAAGATTGCGTGAGATATCGACACTCAATGCGCCAGACGATACCACTAGCGTACCCGCACCTGCCGAATCGATGCGCTTCAGATAATCGAACGTAACATCGCGATTCCCATCACCATCAGCGTCATCAAAATCAGCGCTTGTAACCGCGACTTGAATATTACCCGAAAAGTTGGAAGCGTCTCTCGTCAATAAAACGCCTGAGGTAGAAGAACTCAGGGCGTAAGACCAATTGCTGCCAGGACTGGCTATCTCCAAACGAATGGTTTCCCCAGGCCCTGCCGCGCGCCCAATGCTACTCGCCTCACGAAAATCCCCCAGAATAGTATCCACGGCCAACCTTAATCGGTTCCGCTCGATAGTGCTCGTAAACAAGGGGAGTGAAATCGCGGCAAGAATAGCCACTACGGTGATAACAATAAGCAACTCAATCAAGGTCAGACCCGACTCACAAGATTTACTGTGCATCCGGCTACTCGCTGAATCCATAAAATCACCATAGATGTCCAATCTGTTAGATTATGCGCTCTTTAACGTCAAGAACAACCGTTAAGGTATGATCAACTCTTCGCGGAGAGCCGTATCACCCTCCTCACGCTTTCGAAAGAAGCAACACGCTAGAGACCTAACGAGAAAAACATGAAGCATCTGGCTACTGGACTTGTCACACTGAGTTGTTTTTGCTCCTCATTGCTATACGCAGCGGGAAAAGAAAGTATAGTGCGGGTCGATCCCCCTATTCCAGCGCCGGATTGGACCCTGCCCGCCATTCAGAACGCTGACGGTAATCTTTCGATGTCCGATTTCCGTGGCAAGATCACCTACATCGATTTTTGGGCATCGTGGTGTGGACCCTGCCGATTGTCTCTCCCAGCGCTTAACAGTTTGAATGACGAGTTTGCTGACGACCCTGTGCAGTTTCTTGCGATCAGCATTGACGTCGTCGAGGAAGACGCGTGGGACTTCTTGAAACGTTACTCCGTTGATTATCCGGTCGTTATTGACACCGAAGGTGACATAGCGCGTATGTTCGCAGTCGATGGCATGCCCTCAGGCTATCTTTTGGACACAGAGGGCCGTGTCCGGGAGATTCACATTGGGTTTAAACGCGGCGATGAGCAGAAACTTGCCGAGAGCATCAAAAAGATGCTCTCCGAAATGGACGCGAGTTGAGCAACCGCGTTTTTTGGGCGTCGAACGCTCTACGATTCTGGGTCACACCACTGCGGCAACTGTCATGACGAAAGAAACCCTCTATTACGATGGAGCGTGCCCGCTTTGCGCGCGAGAGATGAAGCACCTGGCCAAACTGAAGCGCGAAAGCCTCGACCTGGTCGATATTCATGGCGTTGAGATAACTGATGAGATGCCGAGCAAAGAGGAGTTGCTTCTTAATCTTCACCTCAAACGTGGTAACGAGTGGGTAGTCGGTGCCGACGCGAACGTTGCAGCTTGGCAACATACGCGATTTGGTGCCCTTTGGGCCTGGTTACGCTGGCCGGTAATCAAACAACTCGTCGACCCTGTTTACGCGTTCTGGGCTAAGCGCCGTTATGAGGGGCTTTACGGAGAGTTTCCGTCTGACGCAAAAACTTTCGAATCGCAAGATACGAAATGATACTTACAAAAGCAGACATAGAGGCGCTGCCACAACGTAAGCGCGCTGCGCTTATCAACAGCGTGCCCGGCTACAAGCCGGTCGCCCTAGTGGGTACGGCGAGTAGAGACGGGCTAACCAATCTCTCAGTCATCAACTCGTGTTTTCACGTCGGTGCAGCCCCTGCGTTACTGGGCATGATCATCCGCCCGGCCCCAGAAGGTACCCAACGGCACACATTAGAAAACATTCTGGAGACTGGGTGGTACACCCTCAACGCAATGACGCCCGCGATGACGCAACGCGGCCATCACACGTCAGCGCGTTTCGCGCGGGAGCAATCAGAATTTGACGCTTGTGATTTTGAGGCTGTTTGGCAGTCTTCGGTTAGGGCCCCTTTTGTCTCAGAATCCCCACTCAAAGTTGGGCTGAAACTCGCGGAGCACCACCCCCTTCAGATAAACGGCACTCAACTTCTCATTGGTTCCGTTGAAACCTTGGAGTTTGATGGGTTAGCGCACCGAGAGGACGGCACCCTTGACTTGCATGCTCTTGATATCGTTGCGGCGGTAGGACTCGATGCTTATCACCGTGGGGACGCTGGACAGCGCTATGCCTATGCAAAGCCCGATCAGCCGCCAAAAGCATTGTAAAATAAACGGATATTTTCACCCCTTATATCGCTCCGATGAACTTTCTTCGGTACCCTCTTGTCTACAAGAAGAACAAGGGGGTAAGCCAATGTCCGAAGAGCCATCAGACTCAAAAGTTCAGCCAATTATCTTGGGTATTATTGTCGCCCTGCTCCTCGCGACATTAGTCTTCATACTAGCGACTGGCGATTACGGCAAATCTACGCCAATGGAAGATATGACCGTTGTCCAGCCGGTACAGATAGCTGAGCCAGTGATTGTTGAGGCAGAGCCTGAACCTGTCCCCGTATTTATCCCCGAACCCATTGAACCACCGCCTCCCGTCGTGACCGAAGAGACTGCAGACGACTACGCGCGTGAGATTATCGACTCACTCAACGGTGGCAAGGCGCTGAAGCAGTTCGTGGCCGGAAATTATGTGGTCGAACGCACTGTCGCCATTATCGACGCACTGCGTCGAGGCGAAGTTCCCTACAAATTGTTACCCGTTGGCAAGCCTGCGAGTGCGTTCCCGATTAGTGACGACGGATTACGTGTGACCATGAATCCTGCTGGATTTTCGCGGTATGACGCCTTTGCAAACTGGGTCAACAGTTTGAGTGTCGATGCGATCATTGCTGCGTTTAATGACTATGAACCACTCGCTACCGCAGCACTATCAAACATGGGAGTTAACGACTTCGATATCCGTGGAGCGGCCATTGCTGCTACGACGGAAATACTGGCTACACCGAGCGCGCCCGAAGCGGCGGAGCTGATGCAAAAGGAAGCGAACTGGGTCTACATGGACCCTGAATTAGAAGCGCTCAGTGCACTACAAAAGCAAGTTCTTCGCATGGGGCCAGAAAACGCAGAAATCGTTCAGCAAAAAGCGCGCGAGTTGCGGGGTGCTCTGCTCGGAGATGGTTCTTAAATCAAGCCAAGCGCGAGGTTATAACTCTTAAGTCTGCCCGTACCTTCAGCTCTGTTAGGCGAGGTATGAACTCAGTCTTCGTTTGAAATATCCAGTAAGTGCATAAAATGAGACGGCGCGAAGCCACGCGATGCCATAAAGCGTCCGCGCTTGGCACGCTCCTTTTGCTTTAGATCCCACTCCTTTGGCATTGCTTTCGTGCCAAACTTGCGATCAAACACCTCTTCCGCAATTGCAAACCAATCAACACCATCGGGGAAGGCGTCAGTCAATGCCACGTCCGGATCGCACCCTTTTTGACGTAGCTCGTAAGCCACTTTCGAGGGACCACTACCCCGATTTACCAATTGGCGGGCCATCGAGGCTGCGTAACGCTCATCGCTCAATAAACCTTCGTGTACGAGCTGATCAACCACATCATGAAGAAGATCATCGTCTTCCAAGCGCTTTCCAAAGCGACGCTTTAGCTTAGTAAAGATCTCTTGCGACGAATGCTCACGCCGCGCGAGCAAATCCATGCCCGCAAGACGAATATCGGAGCGTTTTACCTCCACCGAAAGTTTTACTCGGAAGTGGCTTCTTCGGTCGCATCTGCGGCCACTTTGGACTCATCAGATGGGATGCCCATGGTTTGGCGACGAATTTCACCCTCGATCTCACTCGCAAGGGCGGGATTTTCGTCGAGGAACTTCGCTGCATTGGCTTTACCCTGACCAATCTTATCTCCCTTGTAGGCGTACCAAGCACCGGATTTATCGACAAGGTTTAACTTCACGCCCCAATCGAGCACTTCACCCATGTGATAAATGCCTGCCCCGTACATAATTTGGAACTCAGCCTGCTTGAAGGGTGGTGCGACTTTATTCTTTACCACCTTCACTCGGGTCTCATTACCGACGATCTCATCGCCTTCTTTAATCGCGCCGATACGCCGAATATCCAAGCGTACCGAAGAGTAAAACTTGAGTGCGTTACCGCCCGTTGTTGTCTCTGGGCTACCGAACATCACACCGATCTTCATGCGAATCTGGTTAATAAAGATAACGAGGCAGTTCGTCTGCTTAATCGCGCCAGTCAGCTTACGCATCGCCTGACTCAATAGGCGTGCCTGCAGACCCACGTGCGAGTCTCCCATGTCACCCTCGATTTCCGCCTTAGGCGTCAGCGCCGCAACCGAGTCCACAACCAACACATCAACGGCACCTGACCGAACGAGCATCTCAGAGACTTCAAGTGCCTGCTCTCCCGTATCAGGCTGCGACACAATGAGATCATCCATCAGCACACCAAGCTTCTCAGCGTACTGTGGATCAAGCGCGTGCTCAGCATCGACAAAAGCGGCCGTGCCACCTAGCTTCTGAGCCTCTGCGATCACTTGCAGTGTCAGGGTAGTTTTACCCGATGACTCGGGTCCGTAAATTTCGACAATACGGCCACGCGGGAGACCACCAATACCCAAGGCAATATCGAGCCCCAACGACCCTGTCGAGATCGCAGGAATAGCAACGCGCTCTTGGTCGCCCATGCGCATGACAGTGCCTTTACCAAACTGGCGCTCGATTTGAGCCAGTGCTGCTTCTAGCGCTTTTTGCTTATTAGGATCCATGAGTTTCTCCCTGTGGCACGCCTTGGTGCCGTTTTAAATGCAGTCAAAAATTACTGTATATATACTCAGTGTTTTGTTGCGTGAATGCAATCGAGTTTAGAGGGAAATTGATAAAAATAAACATCATTGCCTAACACCTGTCGTCATAGGCGACAGGCTATGCGAGGCTTTTGAAAGAGCGACAGAGCATCCGCCGCTGCATCAGTGCTAGTGTCGAGTAAATTCAGCCATCAATCGTCACTAAAAATCCCAACAACCTTCTGCCCGGAGGCATCGATGCTCGCACGATACATGCCTGGCGTGTTGAACGTGAGCGCAACGTTGCCCGCCGCATCAACCGCGATGATGCCACCATCACCACCTGCCTCCACTAATGTTTTGTGGACTACTTCATTGGCCGCCTCGGTCAGCGTCTCTCCGGCAAGCTCCATTCGAGCACATATATCGCGCGCTACGGTATGCCGAATAAAGTACTCACCATGGCCGGTCGCTGACACGGCACACGAGGCGTTATTGGCATAGGTCCCTGCGCCGATAACAGGCGCGTCACCTATTCGCCCCCATCGCTTACCCGTCATACCACCGGTCGAAGTGCCGGCCACAAGATTACCGTCGCTATCGAGAACCGCGACACCGACGGTACCGTATTTGTAGTCTGGGTTAGTCGCAACGCCTGCCTGTCGCGCGCGCTTGTAAGCCTCCAGGGACCTTTGCCGACGCTCGGTATCGAAGTATCCCTCAGGCACTTCTTCAAAGCCCTGCTCAGACGCAAACCTCTCAGCACCCTCTGACGCCAGCATGACATGGGGCGAACGCTCCATAACAGCGCGCGCCAGCGCGATAGGCGACTTAACCGTTTTAACCCCCGCTACAGCGCCTGCATCGAGTTCGAGGCCATGCATAATCGAAGCATCGAGCTCGTGGTGACCCTCCCAGGTATAAACCGCTCCACGACCCGCGTTGAACAACGTTGAGTCCTCCATGCGCTGAATGATACTCACCACCACATCTAAGCCCGACTCACCTGCCTTAAGCTGTTTGTAACCGTCTGTAATCGCCGCATCGAGAAAGCTTCGATATTCAAGCGCCTGCGCTTCTGACATTCGCGAGCGCTCAATAGTGCCCGCACCACCATGCAGTGCTATCGCTACTCGACGCTCGTCAGCGCTAGCCGATAGCGTTACGAGGGCAACCAGTAAACCAGTAAACCAATGTTTGTTGCGCTGACTCATACGCCGTCATTCCTAAAGACTGAGCCCGCCTTCATAACAAAATTGGGGCGCTCTAAAACGGTCACGTCCTCGAGAGGGTTGTTATCAAATGCGACGATGTCCGCATGGAAACCCGGGGCAACCTGCCCCAACTCATCTTCCAGTCGCAGTAGCTTTGCTGCATTTACGGTCGCGGCCTGAATGGTCTCCATGATCGGCATACCAGCCTCAGCCATAAATCTAAACTCTTTGCCGTTTGCACCGTGCGGCGAGACACCCGCATCGGTGCCAAAAGCAATCTTTACACCGGCTTTATAGGCGGCGCCGAAGGTATCCTGAATCTGTGGGCCAATCGCAGCCGCCTTGGGCCGCACTACGGCAGGAAGCTTATCGTCGAGCTCAGCGAGATCACCTACCCACTTACCCGCTGAGATTGTGGGGACGTACCACGTACCCTGCTTGCGCATGAGGCGCATGGCTTCACTATCCATGTAGGTGCCGTGCTCAACCGAATCGACCCCTGCGCGAATCGCTCGTTTCATTCCGGTCGCACCGTGCGCATGAACGGCCACGACAAAGTCGTAGTCTTTTGCTGCGCTGACCACGGCCTCAAGCTCTTTGTCAGTAAATTGCGGGTTATCACCACTCTTTGCGAGCGAGAGAACACCGCCGGTTACCGTGAGCTTCACCACATCACTCCCGTCTTTGTATCGCTGACGCACCGCCTTGTAGGCGTCGTCAGGGCCGTTGATCACACCTTGCTTAGGACCGGGATCGCCACGTAGATCAGCCCGAACACCGTTTGTGGGATCACCATGCCCGCCCGTAGTCGCCATGGCTTTACCCGCAGCAAAAATACGAGGGCCGTCGATATAGCCTTTTGCAATCGCATCTCTCAGGGCAAAAATTGCCTGAACATCACCAGCCCCCAAGTCACGTACTGTGGTGAACCCCGCGTCTAGCGTCCGCCGGGCAAAAACACTCGAGCGCAACGCAATATCCGCCGAGTTCATGAAGAACTCCTCTGAATAGCTCGCAGGCGGATTAAGCTCGCCATCCAAGTGCACATGCATATCCATAAAACCGGGTGAAACATAAGAGGAGCTGAGATCAATAATCTCGTCCCCCGCTCCACCGATGAAACCAGGCTTCACGCTCGTGACACGGCCTTTCTCAATAACGACCGACTGCTGCTCGAGCACCGTCCCATTTGCGGTATCAAAGAGGTGACCTGCGTGGATAACTGTTGCGGCGGAAACGAAAGGTACCGCGGCAAAACCAAAGACCAAAAAGAGAGCGCCTACTGGCGCACGTAAACTAAGCATGACGTAACCATTGTTTTTGTGAGTTTTGAGCGACGATAGCGATTATCGCCTCAGATGACCAGATGAATACAACAGTCATTTGACGGTGATTTACTCGCCCCAAAGAAACCTTGTGGATATTGCCCTTCGGGATTTAACGCAGGCGCCTTTTGACCTATTCTTTCGCTTTGGTTTTTCGGCCTCATAGGCGTTCATGTCCTCATCATCCAATACAAATCAGCACACCTCTGATCAACACACACCGATGATGCGCCAGTTTTTGGCGATCAAGGCGGAGCACCCTGAAGAGTTACTGTTCTATCGGATGGGCGATTTTTACGAGCTGTTCTATCAAGACGCCGAGATAGCAGCGCCTGTTTTAGATATCACGCTGACCTCGCGCGGAAAATCAGCGGGCGAACCTATTCCCATGGCAGGCGTCCCGTTTCATGCCGCAGAGAGCTATCTTGCTCGGCTGGTGCGCGCAGGCTTCTCCGTAGCAATAGCCGAGCAAATAGGCGACCCTGCTGAATCAAAGGGGCCGGTCGAGCGCAAGGTGGTACGCATTGTCACACCAGGCACCCTAACGGACGAATCATTACTCGATGCGAGCGGCGACTCGCTCATCGTCTCGGTCTATCGAAAGCAGATGGACTGCGGAGTCGCCTGGATGGATGTGAGCAGTGGCCGTTTCTTGGTGTCAGAGCTTTGCGGCGAAGAAGCGCTCGCGGCTGAGCTGCAGCGACTCTCACCCGCAGAAGTGCTGGTGGCAGAGGACGCAACACTCCCATCACTCGGCGATAAGGTGGCTGTACGTCGCCTTGCGACTTGGCAGTTTGATGAGGAAAGTGCGCGTCGGGCACTTAACCAACAGTTTCAAACACGCGATTTAAGCGGCTTTGGCTGCGAAGATCTCGCGCTGGCCGTGTCTGCAGCAGGCGCCCTGTTGGACTATGTTAAAGATACACAGCGTAATGAACTGCCTCACCTGGTTGCGATTCGCCATGAGCGGCAGAACGATGCCGTCGTATTAGATGCGGCAACGCGCCGCAACCTAGAAATTGACAAGAATGTCCACGGCAATGAAGACAACACGCTGTTTTCGGTCTTCAATTCAACAGTCACCGCCATGGGCACTCGCCACCTGAAGCGTTGGCTTCATCGCCCTGTCCGCATCCGTAATGAGTTGGAGGCGCGTCTTGAGGCTGTTGAAGCCCTCAAGAGCAACTACCACTATGAGAGTACTCGTCAGCAACTGAAGTCCATTTCGGATATGGAGCGCATTCTTGCGCGCGTTGCACTGCGCTCAGCGCGCCCTCGCGATCTAACCCGTTTGCGAGACAGCTTATGGGCTCTCCCCAGCTTAGTTGCCTCAGTACCTCGCACCGCCGAAAAGCTCAATGCACTCGTGGCTGACATTAGTGATTACCCAAGTTTGTGCGATCTGTTGAGCAAAGCTCTCATCGAATCGCCCCCCGTAGTTATAAGAGATGGTGGTGTTCTTGCGCCCGGCTATGACGAGGAACTCGACGAACTGCGCGGTATCAGTGAAAACGCCGGTGAGTACCTCATTGATATTGAGCGACGAGAACGAGAGGCGACAGGGCTTTCGACACTCAAAGTCGGATACAACCGTGTTCACGGCTATTACATCGAAATCAGCCGACAGCAATCTGATCAAGCACCCGAGACCTATCAGCGTCGTCAAACACTCAAAAACGTAGAGCGCTTCATTACGCCGGAACTAAAGCAGTTCGAGGACAAAGCGCTTTCCAGTCGAAGCCGTGCCCTAGCTCGCGAGAAACGCCTGTATGACGACCTAGTTGAGCGAGTAGCGGAGGATCTAGCTACGCTACAAAAGACCTCTAATGCGCTCTGCGATCTCGATGTGCTTGCATGCTTCGCCGAACGTGCAGACGCGCTGACATTAGTCAGACCCAGTTTCAGTGACGAGGTTCAGTTGGATATCACGGGGGGTCGGCACCCCGTCGTTGAGCAAGTCAGTGACCGCCCCTTCATTGCTAACAACACCTTGCTAAATGACCATCGCCGTATGCTGTTGATTACAGGTCCTAATATGGGCGGTAAATCTACTTACATGCGGCAAAACGCGCTAATCACGCTGCTAGCGCACTGCGGTGCATTCGTGCCAGCGCAAAGCGCAACGCTATCATTAGTCGATCGTATCTTTACACGCATCGGTTCGTCAGACGACCTAGCAAGCGGGCTGTCGACGTTCATGGTTGAAATGACTGAGACCGCAAACATTCTCCACAATGCAACGGATCGAAGTTTGGTACTGATGGATGAAGTCGGTCGTGGGACGAGCACCTTTGATGGTTTGAGCATCGCTTGGGCTGCCGCTGTTGCACTGGCAGAGCGTGTCAGGGCGCTGACCTTCTTTGCAACGCATTATTTCGAACTCACTGTGTTACCTGACGACTACTCGGCGATGGCCAATGTTCACCTTGATGCCACAGAACACGGAGACCATGTCGTGTTCATGCATCATATTCAAGAAGGTCCAGCTAATCGCAGTTTTGGGCTAGAAGTTGCTAAACTAGCAGGTGTTCCGAGTGGCGTTTTGCTCCATGCAAGGCAGAAGCTGGCAGAGCTAGAGAGCCAAAAGGTTGCGCAGCCCAGTGAACTATCAGGTGGACAAGCAGATTTGTTTTCGGTCCCAGTACAGAAAAGCGCCGCGCTCGATGTGTTGTCCGACATTGATCCTGATCAGATGACACCTAAAGAAGCACTGGACGCGCTCTACACACTGAAAACTTTACTAGACACTTAGATCGACTTATTATTTTGACACTCACCGCGGTAAACTACTGAAAAAGCGGGTTTTGGGGGAAGTATTATGACATTCGTCGTTGGCGAAGATTGCATTAAATGTAAGCACACTGACTGTGTAGAAGTGTGCCCGGTAGACTGCTTTTATGAGGGCCCAAACTTCCTCGTAATCCATCCAGATGAGTGCATCGACTGTGCGCTTTGTGAACCTGAGTGCCCTATTGACGCTATTTTTTCGGAAGATGAGCTTCCTGCTGACCAGGAAAATTTCCTAGAGCTAAACGCTGAGCTCGCGGAAATTTGGCCCAACATCACAGAGAAGAAAGACGCTCCCGCTGATGCTGCTGACTGGGAGGGAAAACCCGGAAAGCTTGCACTGCTCGAACGATAAACCTCTCCCTAAACTATCTTTTAAAAAACGATGCCTGCGGTGGAGTGAATCTACTCCGCCTACGTGGCTAGTACGCCTTTTTCCTTGCACTTAACGGATCCCTAACTATTAAGATCTCAAGGCAGTACAGCGTTGCACTAATAGCTGTGCGAGCGGGTGCACGTGACTGATAGTACATAGATGTATATGATTTTTTGTGACCGGGTAGCGTCTCAAGATAATCAACGCTTAGGTAACAAGGTCAACGGATCGACAGGTTTACCGAGTCGGCGCAGTTCAAAATGCAGTTTGACCGAGTTGGTGCCGCTACTGCCCATCGTCGCGATTTGTTGGCCCACTTTCACAACACTCCCCTCGGATACAAGTAGCTGCTCGTTGTGTCCATAGGCACTCAGGTAGGTATCGTTGTGTTTTACGATGATCAGCGACCCGTAACCTGTAACACCCGCCCCCGCGTAAACAACCTTGCCAGCAGCGGTAGCCAATACCGGATCGCCACGGCGACCCTCTATGTCAATGCCTTTGTGCACATTAGCCGCGAAGGTTCGTATCACCTTACCTTTCGAAGGCCAGCGCCAGCGTGACACCGATCTGTTGGATTCAACCGCTGGAGAAGAAGACACTTGCTTCGGGGGTTGAACCTTCTTCGCAACCGCCGTTTGTTGGCTCCGAGATTTAGTCGCTCCAGGGTCGGACTGCTTTGGAATTGAAGCCGAGCCTGTGGTTTTTGGCGATACCGCCCCAGTGGTTCTGGGTTTCCGGGATCCCGACGCTTCCGTCGTCCTAGTTGGCAGGACAGCTGTAGGCTTCGATGTATTAAGAACCTGTCCGACGTTAATCGTGAACGGCGCCTTAATGCCATTGAGAGCAGCCAGCTCACGAAAGTCCATCCCCAGCCGGAAAGCGATAGCGTATAGGGTATCCCCTCGGTTGACTTCATAGGGCTGTCCCACCGCCAGCTTCGGACCGTAGTCGGGCTTGCTGGAAACGGCTTCCCGCGACGGTTCATTGCCAGAAGACGAATCAGGGGACATTTCCCAAGGCGTTAAATCACGCGGTGCGGTTCCCGAACACGCTGCTAAGACCATCAGCAGGAGCGCAATCCATAGCTGCCTCAGGTAATACACCGTGCCAAAGCCCTCTAGGGCTCACCCTGTTCTCTAGAGGTCGACATAAGCAGTCGAACCGCGACTACACCTGCTACGAAGCCGCCGATACTGAGAAGCAACATAGGATCGCCCACCTGCTCCTCAAACTGACTAGGCATAACAGGTATTGTTTGAACTGCTCGCATCTCGCCATGCCGATCAACCACGCTACTTACCGCGACTTGCCATGGCCAGAGCATGACTAGTGAGCCCAGCAGAAAGCCAAAAAGCATGGCCATTGTTGGTTGCTCAGCTATAAGCAAAAGGCGCTGAAGTAATCTCGAGAATAGTAAGAGCCCCACAACACAGCCGAGGGCAAAAAGCCCGAGGGTTGTGAATTCGAAGTTTACTATCGCGCTGATAACGGGTTGGTACATCCCCATTAACAAGAGTAAAAAGCTACCTGATATACCAGGCAAGATCATTGCGCAGATCGCCAAACTACCGGCCATAAAGATGTTTAGCGGTGTGAGGGGTAACTGAACCGCTTGGGTTAAGCCCACAAATAACGCCACTGCGATGCCAAGCAAAAAAAGCGACCATTCTCTCGCCGTCCAATGACGATAGTTGTCGTTAACCAATGACACCGCACTCGCCATGACTAAACCAGAAAATGTGGCCCAAAGGGGCAAAGGGTAATGCTGCAGTAGCCAATCGAGAGCTACCGCGAGCACAATGACTGCTGTTGCTATACCGGCAGCCAAGATCGCCAAAAATTGTCCGTCGAGCGTTTTCCAGGCTTCCAATATCTTTCCTCGCAAAACCAAAGAAAGCACACTTGGACCGATACTCGCGATCGCCGAAATTAGGCGCGTATAAATACCTGTAATCAACGCGATGGTGCCTCCAGAGACACCCGGCACTAGATCTGCTGTCCCCATAGCGATACCTCGCAGGTAAATACCCAGTATCGATAAATTCATCGCTGAACCCCTTCAAGCATAGGAACGAAAAAGACATCCTCAACAATCGACTGCGTAAACCCGTCGGGGGTCAAGGTGACTTGAATCAGCTTTTGCGTACTCCCACCAACCGGTAGCAGGAGAACACCGCCCGGAGCAAGCTGACTGAGCAGATTCTCCGGGACTGCTTCAGGGGCAGCGGCACCCAAGATGACATCAAAGGGAGCGAACTCGGCCCATCCCTCGAAGCCGTCACCGTGCTTGCAACGTACATTTCGGGCCTTCAAGGTTCTAAGACGCTGCCGCGCCTTGTCTAACAGCGGTTTTATACGCTCTATGGAATAAACCTCGGACGCGACTCGGGACAAAACGGCGCTTTGATAGCCGGATCCAGTACCCAATTCAAGCACCCTACCAGGCATTCCGTTCTGCAATGCGAGCTCAGTCATTCTAGCTACGATGTAGGGTTGACTGAGCGTCTGATTGAAACCGATCGGCAGTGCCGTATCCTCATAGGCCCGGTGAGCCAGGGCTTCATCGACGAAAAAATGCCTGGGGACCTCGCCAATCGCATCGAGAACCCTCTGATCCGTAATACCGTGTGTCTGCAACCGATCAAGCAAGCGCATTCGGGTTCGCTGAGACGTCATGCCGATGCCACGGAGATCTGTCACGCTTCAGATATCTCAGTCAAAAGTGCCACTGCGTGAACCGCAATTCCCTCCTCACGGCCTGTAAAACCCAGTTTCTCAGTGGTGGTTGCTTTGACATTACAATTCGTGGGGGCTGTTTGTAGGTCTGAAGCGATATTCTGTCGCATCATCTCAATGTGGGCAGCGAGTTTAGGGCGTTGCGCAACGACGGTGACATCTACATTGCCCACCTGATAGCCCTCGGCTTGCATTTGCTCGACAACCGCCCGCAGTAACACCCGGCTGTCTACACCTTTCAAGGCTGGATCGTCGTCGGGAAAATGATGGCCGATATCGCCCAAACCAAGAGCTCCAAGGATGGCATCGCTTAGAGCATGAAGCACTACGTCGCCGTCGGAGTGCGCAAGTAAGGCCTTGTCATGAGCGATCTTAACGCCACCCAGAATGATGGCCTGGCCATCGCCAAAAGCATGAACATCATATCCATGGCCTATTCTCATACGCCCGCTCATAACTTCGAGTCCCCGCTCAGCCGCCGCAAAATAATCTCAGCCATTTCAAGATCAGCGGGCAGCGTTATTTTGATGTTTGTCGAGGGCCCCTCGAGAATTGAAACTGGGTAACCGGCAAGCTCCATGGCCATAGACTCGTCAGTAATGGCGATGTCGTCAATCAGTGCGGTTGACAGCGCTGACATCAGCTCAAGGAGCTTGAACATCTGGGGGGTCTGAGCACGCCAAATAACTTGCCGGTCGAGCGTTTCAAGCACACGATTGTCCTCGGAAACACGTTTCAACGTATCAACGGAAGCTTGTGCCATCACGGTGCCAACCCCGGCAGCCGTGCACGAGCTGATGAGCGAACGTAATACACCCACTGAAATGCAGGGTCGTGCCGCATCGTGCACTAATACCCAGTCCTCGGCGCCCGCCTCTGTTGCGACAGCTTGCAAGCCCGCCAAGACAGAATCTGCGCGTTCTGCACCACCCGCAGCTCTCGATACGCGAGGATCAGCAAGGCTAGCTATCGCGTCAGCACGCCGATCACTCGGATCAAGCACGACAACTACGCCGCGAATATCTGGGCACGCAAGCAAGGCTCTGAGGGTGTGCTCTAGTATCGGTACGCCGTTCAGCTTCAGGTACTGTTTCGGCACCTCCGCCGCCATACGGCGCCCGCTTCCGGCTGCGGGCACTACAGCCCAAACACTACTCACGGCGATTTTTCCTCGCGCTCACTATCGATGAAGAGAATAAATTCCTCACCTTCGCGAACCAGGCCCAGTTCTTCTCTTGCTACGGCCTCGAGCATTTCCTCGCCCTCTTGAAGCTCAATAACTCGGTCAGCCAAGGCTTTATTTCTCCGGGCTAATCTCTGATTTTCTTCGCCATCATCCGCCACCTGTTCTTCGAGCGACTGACGTTCAGTGATGCCCCCGTCGCCAAGCCATAGTCGATACTGCAGGAGTACAAAAAGCCCCAGCAGCGCAAACAACAGGGGCCGGTGCACTTAGGCGCCTCGCTCCAGCTCGGCACGGCCACGATAGGGTGCGGTCAAACCAAGCTCAGCTTCAATCCGCAGAAGCCGATTGTACTTAGCAACGCGATCAGAACGACAAAGCGAGCCCGTTTTAATTTGCCCAGCTCCTGTACCGACAGCAAGATCAGCAATAGTTGCATCCTCTGTCTCCCCGCTTCGATGAGAGATAACGGCTGTAAAACCAGCATCCTGAGCCATCTTAATCGCATCGAGCGTTTCACTGAGCGAGCCGATTTGATTGAATTTGATCAAAATTGAGTTACCGATGTTCTCATCGATTCCTCGCTTCAAAATGCGCGTATTGGTAACAAACAAATCGTCACCTACCAACTGCACTTTATCCCCAAGCTTACGCGTGAGGTACGCCCACCCGGTCCAGTCTGACTCGTCCAATCCATCCTCTATTGAGGCGATGGGGTGCCCTGCGGCTAATTCGGCAAGATAATCCGCAAAGCCCGCGCTTGAGAAAGAGCGCCCCTCGCCTGAGAGTTGATATTCACCGTCGCGGTAAAATTCTGAAGCCGCACAGTCAAGCGCTAGTGTGATGTCATCACCGAGCGAAAAGCCCGCGTTGGCCACAGCCTCAGCGATCACCTCCAAAGCAGCCGCATTTGAAGGCAAGTCGGGGGCAAATCCACCCTCGTCGCCCACCGAAGTCGCCAGACCTCGCGCAGCTAAAACTTTTTTGAGGTGATGGAAGATCTCCGCCCCCATTCGCAAGGCCTCCGCAAATGATTTTGCGCCGACTGGTTGAATCATAAACTCCTGAATATCAACGTTGTTATCCGCATGTTCGCCGCCGTTGATGATATTCATCATAGGCACAGGCATTGTTAGTTGCCCGGTTCCTGCGAGATCCGCGATATGTTGATACAGCGGTGTTTTAGAGGACTGCGCAGCAGCACGCGCTGTAGCCAAAGAAACCGCCAAGATGGCATTAGCCCCAAACTTGGCTTTGTTGTCAGTGCCATCAGCCTCGATCATTCGCTGATCGACACCGCGTTGATCCATGGCATCGTGACCCAGTAAGCATTCACGAATGGGACCATTAACATTAGCTACCGCATGTAAAACACCTTTACCCAAATACCGTGAAGCGTCGCCATCACGAAGTTCCAAAGCCTCTCGAGAGCCCGTGCTCGCGCCCGATGGTGCATAAGCGACGCCAACAGTATCGTCGTCAAGCGTGACCTCGGCCATAACCGTGGGGTTTCCGCGAGAATCCATAACTTCAAAGGCGCGGATATCTACAATTTGACTCACTCGTTACTCCAGCTGATATCAATCAATGTCTAAATTTGGCAGTGACTTAACCAGATCATCCACTGCCTTAACCTGCTCCAGGAATGGTTCTAATTGCGCTAAAGGCAACGCACTAGGACCGTCACACAAAGCCTTCGATGGATCGGGATGCGACTCCAAAAACAACCCAGCAAGCCTTGTCGCCATTCCCGCACGCGCTAACTCCGCTACCTGTGCACGGCGCCCACCTGACGCTGCGTCACCCGGGTCTCTTCGCTGTAAGGCGTGTGTCACGTCGAAGATGACAGGCACCTCGTTGGTGATTTTTCGCATAACCCCAAAGCCAAGCATATCGACCACAAGATTGTCGTAGCCAAAATTACTGCCGCGCTCGCACAGAATAAGTTGATCATTCCCGCACTCAGCAAATTTATGAACAATATTGTTCATCTGCTCAGGGCTCAAGAACTGAGGCTTCTTGATGTTAATGACGGCACCAGTCTCGGCCATCGCACGGACAAGGTCTGTCTGTCGAGCCAAGAAAGCGGGCAACTGAATGATATCAACGACACTCGCCGCTGGCGCCGCCTCCTCAGGGCTATGCACATCGGTGATGGTGGGCAAGCCAGTCGCTTTCTTGACTGCTTCAAATATAGCGAGGCCCGCCTCAAGACCAGGGCCGCGAAAAGAATTTATCGACGACCGGTTAGCTTTGTCGTAGGAGGCCTTGAAAACTAGGGGAATACCCAGCTTGAGGCAGACTTCCTTGTAAACGCTGGCAACATCGACCGCAAACTGCTCCGATTCAAGCACATTGACGCCACCCACCAAGACAAACGGCTTGTCGTTGGCGAACTCAATGCCAGCTACAGACACGGTCTTACAGCTCACTAAGACTGACCCTCAACCGCTGCATCGATGAAACTTGAAAACAGTGGATGCCCACCGCGTGGTCGCGATGTGAACTCCGGGTGGAATTGGCAGGCTACAAACCAAGGGTGATCAGAAAGCTCGATCATCTCTACCAAGCCCCTATCCTGTGACCACCCTGAAATAGTCATGCCCTTTTCTTCAAGCTGAGGTACCAACGTATTATTTACCTCGTAACGATGGCGGTGACGTTCCCGAATCACATCGCTACCATAGATCTCCCGGGTCTTTGTACCTTCAACGAGATAGCACGGTTGCGAACCAAGGCGCATAGTCCCGCCGAGGTCCGAGTGCTCGTTGCGCACTTCGATATCACCTTCTTCGGTTTGCCACTCTGTAATGAGACCGATCACCGGGTACGGCGTCTCGATATTCATCTCAGTGGAGTGCGCGCCATCCATGCCACAAACATTACGCGCAAACTCGATCATTGCCATGTGCATACCGAGACAGATGCCCAGATAGGGGATTTTGTTCTCTCGCGCATAAGTGACGGCTGCGATCTTCCCCTCGATCCCTCGGTCTCCGAAACCACCCGGTACTAATATGGCGTCAAGCGTGGCCAGCATGCCAATACCTTGGGTCTCAAGATCTTCCGCATCGATGTATTCGATATCAACCTGAGTATTCGTTTGAAGCCCCGCATGCCCCAGCGCTTCATTAAGAGATTTGTAAGCGTCGACAAGGTCGGTGTATTTACCCACCATGCCCACTTTCACGGTAGCTCGCCTGGGCGCAAACTCCTTTGCAACCACATCATCCCACTCGCTGAAGTCCACCTCACCCGGTGACATACCAAGGCGTTCAAGAATGTAATCATCGAGACCCTGCTCGTGCAGTCGCTTGGGTATCTTGTAGATCGAATCAGCATCCAGCACTGGAATCACGGCACGCTCTTCAACATTGGTAAACAGCGAAATCTTACGACGCGCACTCTCATCAATATCTACCGAACAGCGGCAAAGCAATACATCCGCTTGGAGACCGATCGAGCGAAGTTCCTTTACCGAATGCTGCGTCGGCTTGGTTTTAATCTCACCCGCAGTGGGAAGATAAGGGACAAGCGTTAAATGCATGAGCAAGGCATTGGAAGAGCCTGCCTCAAGCTTTAGCTGGCGCAGCGCTTCAAGAAAAGGCTGGCTCTCGATATCACCAACCGTGCCGCCAACCTCGACCACTGCAACATCTGCACCCTCAGCACCTGCAATGACGCGTCTTTTTATTTCGTCAGTGATGTGCGGGATGACTTGGACCGTGCCGCCAAGATAGTCACCACGACGCTCTTTGCGTAGCACCTCGTCATAAACTTGCCCGGTGGTGAAGTTATTACGCTTCGACATCGTAGCGCGCGTAAAGCGCTCATAGTGACCGAGGTCTAAGTCGGTCTCAGCGCCGTCGTCAGTGACAAACACCTCACCGTGCTGAAACGGACTCATCGTACCGGGGTCAACGTTGATGTAGGGATCGAGTTTGAGCAGTGTGACTTTAATGCCTCTAGCCTCGAGCACTGCGGCAAGCGATGCTGCAGCTATACCCTTACCCAACGAGGAAACAACACCACCGGTAACAAATACGTATCGCGTCATGGACTCCACCAAAGCACTGGGAACTGTGGGGCGGCTAACAATGCGTTGCCGATAGCATAGCTCCGATGGGAGTTCAGCTTAACAAAGAGTATCCCTCGGCTCAATTTCCAATACAGATTTTTGGCGCTCGCCAGACCGGTACTAATCCCTCTGAATTACCATTGAAAATATGCTGAACTTGGTCAGTGCAACCCATCGCTGGAACAGCCACGACCTCATCTCCCTTGCAAAGAATTGGGACGCAGGAACGCCAATAAGGCGCTATGCCAGCCTCCTGCATGCAGTCGCGAAGCGCGCGGCGGGGCCTGCCGGGAAACTTAATCTTTTCGCCTAACTCGGCCTGTCGCAGTCGGGCTCGCGAGCCCTCGGGCAATCCAGGATTGCTCTGCGTCCAAGTTAAGCGTCCCCAAGGACGATCAATAGATTCCCCAACACTCACCTCTTCAGGTTGGCACTTAACTCCGTTTGTAGGGATAAGCTGGACTCGCAGGCGCCAACACACGAGTGCATACGACGCCATGTCCAAGGTCGGCACCTTGTCGTTACCAGCCTCAACACATTGTCTACAAAACTCCTTGAGCGCATCATGCGCAGGCGATTGAAGGCTCAGCGCTCTGAGCTTGCTACGAATCTGTGTGTGGAGAGACTCCGACTCAACCTGATCGATATCCAAGCTCAAGGTGCCCAGCGAGCACTCGTACCATGGATCTAATAAAGACTGATCGAGGGCCGCCATAATATGGCTAGTGCGCGCTATGCCAGATCGATACCCCGGCCATCGCTCAGCAATCATTGGCAATACCCGGTGACGTAAGAAGTTGCGATCAAGCGACGTGTCGGCGTTGCTGGGATCGTCAACACTGCCAAGTGAGAACGTCGCTGCGTAATCTTCAATGTCAGTGCGGCTAACGCCTAACAATGGCCGGAATAGCGCTCCCATGCCAAGCGAGCGAGCTTGCGGAATACCACTGAGGCCAGACGCTCCTGCACCTCGAATCAACCTGAAAAGCACAGTCTCAACTTGGTCATCCAAGTGATGGGCGAGTAACAGCAATGAGTCCCTACACAAATACCGCTCGAAGGCGCTATACCGGGCAGTTCGAGCCTGCGCCTCTAGGGATGCGTCAGAACTAACAGCAACATGCTCAACGATAAGCTCAACATCCAAGTCTTGCGCCACGTCGCGGCAATGCTGCGTCCACGCATCAGCATCGACATGTAGGCCATGATTGATGTGAATCGCAGTTATGTCAGGGAGTGCTAGACGCCGAGCCGACGTGACTAAAGCGTGGAGCAGGCAGTGGCTGTCTCTGCCACCCGAAAACCCCACGAAGAGATGAGATGCAGCCTGAAGCATCGCCGCATGCTCATCAAGGGCCTCGAGCAACGGCGTCTGCATATGATTAGTGGCTACCGTAGGCCATCAGCCTCTGGAAACGCGCCTCTACCAGCTCGTCCACTTTTTTACTGCATAGCAGATCTAGCTGGCCTGAGACGTGGTCTTTGATGCGTCGGGCCATTTCATCGACGTCACGATGGGCGCCACCCATAGGTTCTTTAATAGTCGTATCGACGATCCCAAGTTCCTCAAGCGTAGAAGAGGTTACCCCCATCGCTTCAGCCGCCTGTGGCGCGAACTCACTACTCTTCCAAATGATGTTTGCGCACCCTTCCGGTGAAATAACGAAGTACGTCGAGTACTGGAGCATCGCCAGATGATCACCCACACCAATGCCAAGAGCGCCGCCTGAAGATCCCTCTCCGATCACCACGCAAACAATAGGAGTTCGGAGCCGCGACATAACCGCAAGGTTTTGCGCGATCGCCTCTGAAATACCACGCTCCTCAGAATCAATACCAGGGTAGGCTCCAGGGGTGTCGATGAGTGTGACTACGGGCATCTTGAAGCGCTCTGCCATTTCCATCAGCCGCAACGCTTTTCGATACCCCTCAGGTTTTGGCATCCCAAAGTTGCGATGGACTTTGTCCTTAACCGCTCGACCCTTCTCCTGACCAATTACCATCACGGGGCGGCCATTCAAGCGAGCTACACCTCCCACGATTGCCTTATCATCGCCAAAGTGACGATCGCCATGTAGCTCGTCAAAGTCATCAAAAACCAGCGGAATATAGTCGAGTGAGTACGGACGCAGCGGGTGGCGGGCGACCCGCACAATATCCCAAGGACTAAGGCCCTGATAAATCGATTGAGTAAGCTTATTACTCTTGGATTTGAGGCGATCGATCTCATCAGTGATGTTGATTTCGGAGTCATCAACGACGGATTTGAGCTCTTCGATTTTCATCTCGAGCTCAGCAATCGGCTGCTCGAAATCCAGATAATTAGGATTCATTGTGACTTGCCCTTCAACAAACAGCTAATGTTACATTAGCCAACAGTCTACAAACCTAGACCGATCGCGTCATCTGTAAGATTTACGCTACGAATTACCCAACTTTTACGGAACTTATGAGCAAATTCACCATCAACACCCCGAGAATTCTTTTGGCGCCTATGGAAGGCGTCATGGAGTCTGTGATGCGTGACATGCTCACTCGTATCGGTGGTTACGAGCGCTGTGTCACCGAGTTTGTTCGAATTTCCAGTACGGTGCTCCCGCCCAAGGTCTTTTATCGCCTATGTCCTGAACTCAAAGAAGGAGGAAAAACTACAGCCGGTACTCCAGTTTACGTTCAATTGCTTGGTTCAGATCCTGCGCTGATGGCGGCGAATGCTAAAGTTGTTGCTCAACTAGGCGCACCCGGGATTGACCTCAACTTCGGATGTCCGGCAAAGACCGTCAACAAGACACGAGGTGGTGCAGCACTATTGAAAACACCTTTGGCGGTACATGAGGTTTGCGCAGCAGTAAGGGACGCGACTCCACCGTCAATTCCCGTTACTGCAAAAATTCGCCTTGGTTTTGACTCTGACACCCAGTTTGAAGAGATTGCTGAACAAGCGCTGAAGAGTGGGATAAATGAGTTGACCGTACACGCTCGAACAAAGGCTCAGGCGTACCGCCCCCCTGCGCATTGGCGAAGACTCCGAGATATCGCTAACCCCAATCACGTTCCTATTATTGCCAATGGCGAGATTTGGACCCCCAGCGATCTCTTCGATTGCAAAGCCCAAAGCGGCTGCAACGCATTTATGCTGGCTCGGGGCGCACTGTGTCGGCCTGACCTAGCCCGGGCGATAAAGGCGCACTCTCAGGGACAGACTACAGAGCCGATGAGCTGGTCAGAGATCACAGAGTTGCTAATTTACTTTTTCGAGGCCAATGGTGAGCTTTACCAACGCAAGTTTGCGATTAATCCGCTGAAGCAATGGCTCGTCTACCTCCAATACTGCTACCCGCAGGCTGGTGCATTATTTGCACAAATTAAACGAATCCGCGATCCTGACGATATGCGTGCTGCGCTTCTAGGGGCAACCGCCGCGCTTGCTGCCTAGAGGCAGTAATAAGCTGGCTAACAGCAAGGTTTGGAAATGTGAGCGGTACAGGCTCACCAAAACGACATAATAAGGAACACCATGACGTCACAGACGCTACCTGCCAGTACTGAGTGGTTTGGCCACCCACGCGGTCTTTTCGTATGCTTTGCCACCGAAATGTGGGAGCGCTTTTCGTTCTATGGAATGAAGTATCTTCTCGTACTCTTCCTCGTCCAGCACCACTTATTTAGCGACGGTGAGGCGCTGAGAATTCTCGGTGCCTATGCAGCACTGGTATACGCCATGCCTTTATTGGGCGGTATTGTCTCGGACCGTTATTTGGGACAAACCAAAGCAGTCAAGTTAGGTGGCATCCTATTGGTGCTGGGGCACTGTGCAATGGCGTTCGAGGGAGTCCCGGCGACCGAAACCGTAGCCGGCGAGGTTATTCGCGACGAGCAAGCCATCAACATCTTCTACTTCGCTCTAGCACTGATCGTAGTAGGCGTAGGTCTCCTTAAACCCAATATTTCAACAGTGGTCGGCCGACTGTATGGAGAGAATGACCCCCGTCGCGACGGTGGATTTACCATTTTCTACATGGGTATCAACATCGGTGCTGCCAGCGCTTCGCTGCTCTGCGGCTGGCTGGCAAGCGCCTATGGGTGGGCCTATGGTTTTGGCGCCGCGGGTATTGGCATGCTGATAGGTTTGATCATCTTCTCACTAGGCCAAGATTGGCTGGAAGGTCACGGAGACCCCGCTGACTCAGCCGTGCTTAAACAGCCTGCACCGGCCGCGTTGGGGCTTCTCAATATTGAGCGTGCAATCATCCTATACAGTCTTTTATCGGTTCTGGTTGTATGGGTGGTACTCCAAAGCCAGGGCGGCGTTGGCCTTATGTTGCCGGTTGTAGCCGCATTGTTCCTCGCTTGGTTCATTTGGTTGCTAGCTACCCAGTGCAACTCTGAAGAGCGCGGTAAAATGGGTGCTTTATTCTTCCTTATCGTCATCAGCACAGTCTTTTGGTCGATGTTCGAACAGTCCGGTGGTTCCATGACGCTATTCGCGGACCGCGCAACGGACCTGACCCTGTTTGGCGCAAAGCTAACTGCCGCGCAATTCGGTTCGGCTAACGCTATTTTCATTATTCTGCTTTCTCCGCTTTTTGCTCTTATGTGGCCGGCGTTGCTCTCCAACAATATTGAACCATCAACACCCGCTAAATTTGGATTCGGGATCATTCAGGTTGGTCTGGGATTCGGCGCCTTGCTCATCGGATTGAGCAACCCAGATTCAGCGGGACTCGTTTCAGCCTGGTGGTTGGTATTGGCGTACTTCCTCCATACCTCTGCGGAGCTTTGCCTTAGCCCTATTGGCCTATCGGCAGTCACTAAGCTCTCGATCGCTCGCTACGTGGGCGTCATGATGGGTGCCTGGTTCTTGGCAAGCGCCTATGGGTCTTACCTTGCATCTGAGCTCGCTATTTTCTTCTCAAGTATCGATGGCGCAGGCGATGGGCGTTTGGGCCTCGGCGGCTTTACCGCACTCTTCACTGAACTTTTGCTGTACGGCGTGGGTGTCGGTGTCGTGGTGCTTGCTGTATCGCCATTTGTCCGACGCATGATGCGGGATGTACATTAAAACGGCTGATTTGTCGGCAAAACGAAAGCTGAGGCCCCGACCACAAAGCATCAGGGAAGGGCCTTCTACCCGTGACTAAAGTTTGGCGTACTTCCAGTGTCTATGCGGCACGTGGGGCTCCCGATACCCGCAAGAAAGATCCTAAGGCCGTTTAACGATGACGCGCTAGATGCGTGCTTTCATCGGTGTCCAGATCACCCCGTAGACCAGAAGCACTCGCCACACAACAAGGTACATAGGTGTAGCCACATCCCCTGAAAGCGCTTCGGTAAAGCAATTGCGGGCCAAACCGCAACTGCCATTTAGCGCACTATCTGCAACCACCATCGCCCTACTGAAGAGCTAAAAGCGCAGCAATACCTCTTTGTACAGCTCTGCAGGCCGTGTTCACTGCACGTATTACCCCCCCTAACGAGGTCCGAGTTCCAGGAGCGCCCCTCTCGCTAGGTGGAGCCTTGCCGTGAAAAGCGAGGAAAGAACCGGGAAGTCCCTTTCTTCATACGTCCCCAATCATCACCCATGAGATAAAGCGCGGGAACTAAAATCAGACTCACGAAGAATGCGAAAAACACCCCAAAGGCCAGAGATACCACAGATGGTTTTAGGAAGGCTGCCGCCTGCGATGTCTCAATAATAATCGGGAAGAGGCCCACGAAGGTGGTCAATGTGGTCAGTAGTATTGGCCTAAATCGATTTTTTGCGGCATTGATGATCGCCGTGAAGCGATCATCGCCCTGCGCCTCACGCTTCAAAATGTAATCGATTAGAACCAAGTTGTCGTTCACAACCACGCCGGCCGCCGCACCCATTCCAAAGAAGGAGAACATATCAAGCGGAATTCCCAGCATTTGATGCCCAAAGATAGCGCCCATGTAAGCGAACGGAATCGCCGACATAATAATGATGGGCAGTGAATACGATCTAAAGGCCACAGCCAGCAGCGCGTATATGGTAAGCATGGCTAGCGTAAATAAGCGCGTAACCTCTGCCATGAAGTCTGCCTGCTGTTCTTCCCAGCCACCTTTAATTATCTGCAACGACGGATACTTTTCCTGAAGCTTAGGCATGAACTCGTCTCGCACCGTATCGTTGATGTCCGTCATGGTGTCGGGCGTAACGACCGCATACACCTCAAAGATACGCTGTCCGTCACGCCGAACAATTTGTTGTGACGCCTTACGGACCTCGATATCGGCTACGGTCGCGAGCGGCACCAATCGACCGTCGTCGGTTCGCACGTTGAGTTCGCGCAGCGAGTTCAATGACTCGCGGTCGCTCTTTGGGTAACGCAGCATGACTTTCACGTCACCATACTGTCGAGGTAGTCGCTGAACCTCCTCGCCGTAATAAGACTGGCGTATTTGACGTGATACGTCAGCCAAAGAAATACCCAAGGTCTGAGCACCGGGCTTCAGCTGGATGTTGAGTTCATCGATCTCACCACGCTGATTATCCCTAACAAAGAAGACATCTTTGAACGTAACCAGAAAATTTCTAAGTTCGGCTGCTGCCGCCTTTAGGCGCTCCTCGCTTGAGTGAGCTAAGACGAACGTAAGGACGGCTTCGCCCTGGTTCGCTGTATATTGGACATTAATATTTTCTGCGTCAGGGATTTCCCCCATCGTCTCTAAGTAGGTCTGAGCCACCTCTCGCATTGAAACATCACTCTCGTCAGGTGGCGGCAGCTGAATGTACTGCTCGAGATCGTTTTCAAACGCAAAAGTGAAGGATCCAATAACAGGATAATTATCTTTGAGACCCTCGCCCGCGCGATTGAGTTGCCCCATGACCTCCTCAGTGCGATCAAACGGCACGCCTGTCGGCAAACTCACGTTTACTCGCAATGTCTCACTTTCTAGCTGCGGGAAGAAATAGAAGCGCACCCAACCAGTCATTGCGAGCGTCAGTGCAATAACGAAGCCCGCCAGAAAAACAGCACTCACCGTGTATCGGACTTTAAGTGCTCTCGCCAATAGGGGTGCGTAGGTGTTTGCGGCAAACGAGGTAATCCCATCTGCGATTTTTCGCTGCAGAGCAAAACCGCGAGTAGATTCCTGACGGACATCCAGCTTTCGCAGGTGCGCGGGAAGAATAAAGAACGCCTCAATGAGCGAAAACGCCAAGGCAAAAGCAATGACTGCAGATAAATGCCGGAGAAATTCACTCTGCGGTCCAGTAAGGAAAGCCCACGGTGCGAACGCAACTACAGTTGTCAGAACAGCAAAAATGACGGGCCTTGCAACCGACGTTGCACCACGAATGGCGGCCTCCTCTGCAGGCAAGCCTAGCTCCTCGCGATGGTGATGAATGCTTTCCCCCACGACAATAGCATCATCCACAACGATCCCCAGGACCAACAAAAACGCAAACGTTGATAAGAAATTGATGGACACATCGACGGCAGGCAAAAATATAAAGGCACCAACGAAGGAAATAGCAATACCAACGGTAACCCAAAGCGCAACCGTAAATCGCAGGGTAAGTAGCAAAATCGCCATGACTAACAACAGGCCCATCCAGGCTGCGTCGAAGATAAGCGACATACGAGAATCGTAGGCGTCTGCCATATCAGCAAGGCTCATGATTTCTACACCCTGCGGTAGCTCTGGTCGTTTGGACTCGATCCAATCGTTAACCTGCTGTGACGTCTTGGTAATAAACAAACGATCCGACGGCTCAATTTGTAATAATACCGCCTGGGAACCATCCGCCGCCGCGGCGATATCTAAGTCTTCAAAGCCGTCGATGACTCGCGCCACGTCGCCCAATCGCAGATTGGCCCCCGAAGGTAGCTCCCGAACCACTATAGATTCAAAGTCGGTCTGGTTATCAGCCAGATTCTCAGCACGAAGTTGCACCCGCCCGGTTGGCGTTTTAACGTCGCCGGAAGACAGGTTGATAGATGACGCGCGGATCGCGGCGGACAGCTCAGCAAAGCTAAGCTGATAACGTTGAAGCGCCTCCTCAGATACTTCAATCGTCACTTCCTCACTGCGAACGCCATCAATCGATACATCACTGACTTGACTCAGACCGAGTAATTCGTCGCGAAGCTCTTCTGCCAGACGTCCTAATTCGCGCTCACCAACATCACCGGTCAAGGTCAGGTAGTGGATAGTTTCTTTCCATTCAAGCAGCCGAATCCTTGGGGGTTCGAGATCACGCGGGAATGACGTAATGGCATCCACAGCATCGCGCACATCCTCCTTGAACTTGGTCATGTCGGCACGAGGTGCAGCTTCGAGTCTGACTCTGCCAAAACCTTCGCTGGCGTTCGAATTATATCGGCGGACGTTATCTAGGTTCTTAACAGCCGCTTCAACGCGCTGGATAACCTGCTGTTCAATTTCTTTCGGCGACGCACCCGGCCACGTTAGCGACACTTGAACAAGCGGCAACTTCACTACGGGCTGAACTTCCTTCTCAATCGTGCTCCAGGCGATCAGACCGGAGACAAAAATGAAGATCATCAATAGATTAGCGGCAACAGCATTCCTTACCCACCACGCGATGATTCCGTTCATGGTTTAACCCGCGCTCAGCTGCACGGGATCAGCCGCTTCTTGAATCGACGAGAGCGCCATCCCGGGCACTGGATTGCGTATTGGCGAGACAATCACCCGGTCGCCCTCACTGATGCCGTTGCTTAGATAGGCTATGTCACTATTTGCGTGCGCTACACGAACGCTACGAATTTCCAACAAATCATCATCGTTCATGATGAATACCCGCCCACCTGCGCGGAGGCCGGCAGCAGGAATCGCTAAAACATCAGACAAGGACCTACCCTCGATAACCGCCGAGACAAAGAGCCCAGGCGCCATAGGCATAGCGCCCTCTGAGTCGGCAAATGGGTTTCGCACCTCAACAGTGCCAAAGGTCGTGCGGGTGCGAGGATCAAGCGAAGCATCGAGTCGTACGAGGCGCCCCAGCCATTGCCGAGTAGCACCCGCGGTATCGGCGCTAAGCCTGACACGTAAACCTTCTCCCTCCTCAGCTTCGTAACCGATTGGGACACCCAGCGCAGCAATATCCGCATCAGTGAACGGCAAACGAACCTCAGCGACGTCGGTCGAAAATACTGAGGCAATCGTGCGACCCAAACCAAGGTACTGACCTTCGTCGACAGATGTCTGCGTAATTCGTGCATCAAAGGGAAGCGACACCTCTGTTCGCTGAAGGTCAGACTCTGCACGCTCCAAGCCAACTTCAGCGGCCTCCAAGGCAGCGCGCGCCTGAGCAATCTGAGGTAGCTTTAATGCCAGCGCCGAAGGGTTCGTCTCATTAGCCAGCTGCTTTTTAGCCACGTCGGCGTCGGCGAGTGCTTGCGCAAGCTCGAACTCTCGAGCGGCTAAACGGGCCTTGGCCTCAGATACAGCAACGATGTAATCCCGCGGCTCGATCATGAGGAGGGGCTCACCGGCAAGAATACTTCCGCCTTCAGTGAAGCTCGGAGAAACCTCTATTATGCGGCCCGCAACCTCACTGATAACGTCGATCTGGACTCTAGGTCTGACCTCACCATAAACCGTCACCTCGGCGGAAGCAGCGGTGCGCTTTGCCGACTCGGTGTAGACGCCAATTCGCACCGCCTCTACCTCACCTACCTCAGGCTGAGGTGCGTTTCGCACAAGCCCACCCACGGTCAGTACAGTGAGCAAAATAACGACGAGCGGCCCAATCGCGCGCTTGAGAACCGAAACCACTATCAACCCCCTGTGTGACGGATTTCTAATCGCTCAAGCGTACCACACAGGGTCACGATGACATGATTAATATGCGCCATTTTTACTCACACTGTTACAATCCCGTTTCTATTTTGGGGGGCTTGTGATGGACGATGAATACAGCGACTTTGATCTTCGCGAAAACACACAGAGAGACTTTGACCTTGTTGTCTACGGCGCCACCGGGTTTACCGGGGCGTTAGTCGCGGAGTACCTGCACGAGCATCACAAAGAGCTGTCTTGGGCTATTGCCGGGCGCTCGCAGACAAAACTCGCCGAACTAAAGCGTAAAATCGGTGCGCCGGATTTAACGAGCATTGTCGCTGACAGTACCAGAGCAGATGACATGAGACGACTTGCCGCCACCTCGAGGGTAATCATCAGCACAGTCGGCCCCTATGCGCGCTACGGCACACCGCTCGTCGAAGCCTGTGCGGCGGAAGGGACGCACTACTGTGATCTCACAGGCGAACCCCAATGGATGGCGTCGATCTTTGAAAAAGTAAGCGCCCTCGCTGAAGAAACGGGAGCGCGCCTCGTGCATTGCTGCGGTTTCGACAGCATCCCCTCAGACCTTGGAGTCTTCGTCGCACAGCAGACAATGATGAAAAAACACGGCGTGTTCGCAACCAAGGTAAGTGGGCGAATGGGCAAATCGAAGGGAGCTGTTAGCGGCGGCACAGTTGCAAGTATGCTGCTCGCAGTCGAGCAAGGTGTTAGTGACTCGGTTGCGCGAAAAGTTCTCAATGACCCTTACGGGCTCTACCCCGCCGAGCTTAGCCCCGGCCCAGACGGTCCCGACCAACGGGGCATTCGGTGGGATGAAAACTTCGAAAGCTGGACGGGTCCGTTTGTTATGGCGGCCATCAACGGCAAGGTCGTGCGTCGTTCAAATGCCCTTGCCAGCCTTGTCTACGGCGCTGACTTTGCTTACGACGAATCGATGCTTGTTGAAAATCGTCGATCTGGCCTATTACTGGCCGGAGGCCTGTCATTGGGGATGATCGCGCTGGCGATTGGTCCTCTACGCAGACTGATAGCTAAACGCTTGCCGCAACCTGGTGATGGCCCTTCTTTATCCGAGCGTGAGAACGGCTTTTTCGAATTCTTTATACACGCACATCACCCTACGGATCGGGAAAAAGATGTCCGAATTTGTGTGAAAGGAAAACGCGATCCAGGCTACGGCGGGACTTCAAGAATGCTAGCGCAAGCTGGATTGTCTTTGGCCTTTGACGACCTCTACGTCGAGGGCGGAATATGGACTCCGGCTTCCGCTCTCGGTCAGCACCTTGTGGATCGCCTTGCACACGTTGATATCACTTTCGAAGAGGTCACTTTTTGACTTCTCGGGCGTAGGAAACGGGGCTTAGGCCGAGAGATACGGAGTAAAGAGCAAAGAGTAGAAGCAAGGAATAGACACAAGTATCCGCTCGTATAATGAATGCACGGTACATTTTGCGCGCACTATTCACAGCATACTGAGTTCGCTGTCTGATGACTTCGCTGTCTACTGACTTGTTGTTTACTGAGAAAGGGCCATGAATCGCGAGAACTCAGCCGCCCCCTCAGCGAAGGATCGACTGATTAAAGATAGCCTACCGACTGTCTAGCGGCGAGTCACAGCGGCTCGTAGCTGAACTTTTGACCACCAATCGATACCTCGACCATGAATCCACCTTGAGCGAGCGTAAATACGGCCATTCCCTTCCTGAACCCAAAGCTATCCACTTCTGAACTCTCACCATTCGCGACCGTTACCGAAGTCCGACCGCCGCCCCCAGTGCTCACCTCGGCCGACGCCCCTGAATTAAGTGCCACAGCGGCGGCCTGACCACCGAACTCAAACTCGCCAGATGTGAACTCTCGAAGTGCCCGAGCATCCTCGAAAAAAATGATTTGCTTGTAAACCTGACCGCCAAACGTCAGTCCTAGGCTTAGTTGCGTCATGGTAGAGTTACCTATGGCAGTGCCCTCACGGAAAACAGTGCCCTTGCCTTGTGCGCCACCGACGAAGAAGCCTGCCTTACCAATACTGGGGAACACTGCATAGCCGTAAGACGCGTCAATATAAGATCCGGCGCCCGCGTCTCGAAATTCCTGCAACGTTAGTCCAACTTTGTCCGCAGCCAAGGAAGGCGTCGAAATAAGCGCAGTGACCAAGAAAAACCATGAAAAACGTGTCAACATAACCTTACACCTATTACACCTATGCAAAACATCTACAAACGAGAACAAATCGAACGCAACGACTTGGCGGTAACATCCGCGCCCGGAACACTACCGTAACAAGTTTACACCTAATTTAAGGACAACGGACGATGCATCAAGTTCAAACCAAAGCAAACACTGCTACGCTGCCTGGAGCTCTCTCTGATGAGGCCATCGCGGTGCGCGGGGCCCTGCTTGAGCGCGGCCTTGAAACCCCGATGGTAGCAAATAACCTATCGCGCGATCAAAAATACGACCGTATTCGAGAGTCCTTCGAGACAATCATGGACACCTTAGGTCTGGACCTTAGAGACGACAGTCTAGAGGAAACCCCACATCGCATTGCAAAAATGTACGTCGATGAGATCTTTTCGGGGCTTGATTACGCCAAGTTTCCAAAGATTACGGTTATCGACAATAAAATGAATGTCGAAGAGATGGTATGTGTCGACAAGATTGATCTAACCAGTACCTGCGAGCATCACTTCGTGACTATCGATGGCTTCGCAAAAGTGGCTTATATTCCAAGAAAAAAAGTTATTGGCCTTTCAAAGATCAACCGACTCGTGCGCTTCTTTGCACAACGCCCCCAGGTACAAGAGCGTCTTACACAGCAAGTCTTGGTAGCACTGCAAACACTGCTAGGTACTGATGACGTCGCGGTGACGATGACCGCCGTGCACTATTGTGTGAAGGCTCGCGGTGTAAAGGACGGGAATTCAACAACCCGGACCACGTCGCTAGGAGGCGTTTTCAAATCTGATCCAGCTTCCCGTGCGGAATTCCTAGCTTGAGGCGTTAAGTCACCTCAAAGGCCCGACTGACGTTACAGTCGGGCTAGTGATTCGGGCGAGCTTAGCTCAATCAGACAGAAAGCCAGAGCACTGCCGGCCTCACCCTCCTCACCAGTCAATCGTCTCGCCCGCCCAATCCAAGTAAGACAACTCTCCGTCTGCGACAGCTGTCGCCATCAAGTGCTCCAGTTTTTCGGCTGTAAAGTCAGGCGTAAATAACTTTCTCTCGGGCACCGATCGCTGGAAAGGCTTTGACAGGGGTGAATCGACCGTACCCGGGTGATAAGCGATCAATTTTGCGTTCTTATTTACACGCTTTGCCTCAATCGCAGCGCACTTGAGCATCATATTTAAAGCCGCCTTGCTGGCCCGATAGCTATACCAGCCACCCAAACCATTATCCGATAAGCTGCCAACACGCGCCGTCAGGGCTGCGATTCGCGGCCGATCTGATTTCCGTATCAACGGCCAAAACGAGGCTAGGACCAGCATCGGCGTCAACGCATTCACATTCATCACGTGTTGCCAAGCGGCCGCATCTATATCGGCCACTTTGCGCTCGGGTCCGAAATCCGCACCTGATAAAACGCCATTCGTGATAACGAGGCGTCCAATATTTGTGCCGCGAGATGCAATCGACTCAGCAACCTCAGCGAGAGAAACCTCGCTGTAATCAGTAGTAAAGGAACATACATGCGAAATATGGCAATGGGCCCGACCGACAGCGACTACGTCATACTCAGCCGACTTACTCCAAAGTTTAAGAAGCGATTGTGCGATTGCACCACCGCTTCCAACCACGATCGCCAGCCGCCGCTCTTTAGTAACCAACGACCGTGCCATCCTTTCGCATTTCGGTGGCACCCGTCAGTACACCGGTCTTCAAGTCACGACTAATGGCCTGATAACCGCCAAATTTACCTGCAGTATCGTCTACTTCAACAACATGCCCCAAAGCTCGTAGCGCTTTTACCGTACTGGCTGGCACGCCCGGCTCAACAAAAAGTGTTCCGTAGTCAGTCGCGAGACCCTCATCCGGGCTAGAGCCCCCATCGTGAAGAAAGCGCGCGGCATCCCCTGCCTCTTGCAAGTTCATATCAAAATCAGCGATGTTAACCAGCACCTGAACGTGACCCTGCGGTTGCATCCCGCCGCCCATAAGTCCGTAACTCATGAACGGTTTTCCATCTTTGAACAAGAAGGCTGGGATAATAGTGTGGAAGGGTCGCTTCCCAGCCTCGTAAACGTTGGGATGATCGTCTTCCAAGGAAAACAACTCGCCACGATCCTGAAGCATGAAACCAAGCCCGGTCGGTACGAGCCCACTGCCCATACCCCGATAATTTGACTGAATGAGTGACACCATCATGCCCTCACCATCAACCACGGTTAAATAAGTTGTATCTCCCTCACCCTCTAACTCAACGGCTAACTGCGCTGGGGATATGACGCCATCCGCCCTGATACGTGCAAATTGACGCTTCGCAAATTGATCGCTAAGTAGTTCGTCTATAGGGATACTGGCAAATGCTGGATCCGCAAATGTGCCCGCCATGGCCTCGAATGCTAGACGTTTCGCCTCGACCATATAGTGAAAAATCTCGGGCGAACCTCTGTCAAAATCGCGCAAATCGACGTTCTTCAGGATATTGAGCATCATCAGCGCCGCGAACCCTTGGCCGTTCGGCGGCAATTCAAAAAGTGTGTAGCCGTGATACTCGACACCTCTCGGCTCAACCCATTCGCCCTCATGACTCTGCAAATCCTTGAGCGTTAGATCCGCGCCAATCTCTTTGAAATATGCCGCCATTTTCTGGGCAACACTGCCGCTGTAAAACGCGTCGCGCCCGTCTTTAGCAATCGCAGAGAGTGTGGATCCCAGATCTGGGTTCTTGAAGACATCACCAGCCTTGGGTGCGACGCCGCCTGGAAAATACGTTGCGTTAGCATTCGCCTGCTCCTCGATCATCGCTGCAACACTCTCGAACCGGCGCTGGTTAGCCGCAAAGCCTGCTGCGATGACGGGAGACAAGGGAAAGCCCTCGTTCGCGTAACGGATGGGCAGTTCAAGGACATTATTTATCGGTAAACGACCCCAGCGCTCATGCAGTGCAAACCAGCCATCGACTGCTCCCGGTACCGTTACAGAGAGGGACCCGTGTGAGGGTATGCCCACGTAATCCTTGGCCAACACACCTTTCTCTTTCATCGCAGCGATAGCGTTCTTGAGCTGGGGCAATGACCTCCCTTTGGGAGACCGTCCCGAACCGTTGTAACCATAGAGTTGATTCGATTTTGGGTCCCAAACTATGGCAAACAAATCACCGCCGATCCCATTACCTGTGGGCTCCATCAGTCCGAGCGCAGCATTTGCTGCAATCGCGGCGTCCACCGCAGAGCCGCCCTGTTTTAGAACATCAACAGCAATAGAGGATGCGAGTGGTTGCGCCGTCGCCGCCATTCCATTAACGGCCATCACGGGACTTCTCGACCAGTCCTCTCCAACCGGTCGTGCACCGGGGCCTAGATCCTGCGCGGTGACACTTACCGCCAAAATTGTGGTCGATAACGTTGCGAGGCATCGCCTTATCGTTCTTTTCATGGTCAACTCACTCTCGAAATAGTTTTGAAACATTGCATCAGGAAACACCCCATGTCGAGTCAGCAAAAAGTGGCCTTTATCGGACTTGGTGCCATGGGCTATCCCATGGCCGGTCATCTGCAGCGCAACGGCTTCGACGTCTGCGTCTACAATCGTACCGAAACCAAAGCGTTTGCATGGGTCGACGAGTTTGGCGGAACGTCGGCACCCACCCCGGCAGAGGCAGCCGTTGGCGCCAGTGTCGTGTTTCTTTGCGTGGGCAATGATAGCGACGTGCGGGCAGTCGCGTCAGACTCTGAAGGTGTTTTGTCCACGATGACGCAAGGTGCGAGTCTGATAGATCACACAACCACATCGAGAGATCTCGCTCTAGAACTGGATAAGGCCTGCGATGCTATTGGCGTAAATTTTCTTGATGCGCCGGTATCAGGCGGACAAGCAGGCGCAGAGAACGGCGTGCTCACGGTCATGGTTGGCGGAAAACGGTCCCATTTTGATCTCCTCGAACCCGTCATGCGCTGTTACGCAAAGCACGTTCAGCTAATGGGTGATGTAGGTAGCGGGCAGACCACAAAAATGGTGAATCAATTGGCCATCGCCGGCATTTTAGGCGGCCTCGCCGAGGCACTGCACTTCGCTGAGTGCGTCGGACTGAACATCGACGACGTTACTCAGGCGATTCAGGGAGGCGCCGCGCAGTCCTGGCAAATGAATAACCGGGCAGCAACGATGGCAAAACGAGAATACGATTTTGGGTTTGCCATTGATTGGATGCGCAAAGATCTCGGATTTGCCCTCGATGTCGCTGATCGACTGGGTCTTCACTTACCTATCGCAACATTGGTTGACGCCCAGTACGCCAACGTACAAGAAAACGGTGGCGGAAGATGGGACACCTCAGGTCTTATCGAGCACATTCGTATTAGGGGCGAAAAAGTAGCAGCCTCGAAAGACGCGCCTCGAGTGATTCATACAGGAGGATGCCACTGCGGCACCGTTCAGTGGACGGTAGAAGCGCCTTCGGTGCTACATACACACACGTGCAACTGCAGTATTTGCGACATCAATCATTATCAACACCTACTGGTGCCCGAGAGTCGCTTTTCATTGACCCAAGGTAAAGCATCTCTGTCCCTTTACACCTTTGGCAGCGGCCTCGCAAAGCATTACTTCTGCGACCGTTGCGGGGTGAAGTCTTTTTATGTTCCACGCTCGAATCCAGACGGCGTCAGTGTGAACGCGCGGTGCATAAAACCCCAGACCGTCGAAGCCATTTATGACACCCCCTTTGATGGTAGAAACTGGGAGAAAAACGCAGGTTCGCTAGCACACCTCTCAAAGGTGGACGAATAAGCGATCAGGGGTCGGCGATATTTAACGGTTACAAAGAGAGACCATGAAGGAACCGTCTGCAAAACGCAGCACTGAATACTGGAATACAACCCCTCTATCCGACTTGAGCCACGAAGAGTGGGAAATGCTCTGTGACGGGTGTGGCAAGTGCTGCTTACACAAATTGCAGGACGAGGACACGGAGGAGGTCTTTTACACGCGCGTCGCCTGCGAGCTTCTCGACCTCAAAAGCGGCACCTGCACCGATTACAGCAACCGTCTCGATCGTGTGGTTGATTGCATGGATGTGTCGACCATGACCAGCGATCAAATGAAGTGGCTACCCTCTACCTGCGCCTATCGGCTCCGATCCCAGGACAAAGCGTTACCACTCTGGCATCCGCTGATAACTGGACATGTCTCCTCTGTTAAAAAAGACCCTCGCGGCATCAGAGGTAAGGTGATTTCAGAGACCAAGGTGAACCCTGAGGATTTGGAGGACTATATTATCCGCTGGATTGACGCCTAGCGCATGCACAATACGTTGCGCGCCTAAAAGGCTTCAGACGGGGGGCGTGTAGTAGCCCAGCAGTCTAGGGTAGCCATTTTTTGTGCGGCGGCTGAAACGGGAATCCCAAGAGTCCCAAACCGTGCCTTCGCGAACCGCCATCATATGGCGAGGGATAACGGCGATATGGTCCCCGTCCCTAGGTATATCGATCAGGTACGTAGCCTTTGTCAGCGTTAACTCCCATCCCTTGCTCGTAAGATAAAGGTAGTGAACGGGTGTCATTACCCCGTCGGAAATCGAAGGATACAGCCCGCCGGTCATCTTTTTTTGCAAATACGAAAGGTCCTGCCGAATGTGCGTATAAGATTCGCCCGTTATTAAGCAAATGGCGCGCACGACGCAGTCTGACCTACCCCGAAATCCGGCCTCTTCTCGCCCCCCATCGTGCTGTACATAATCCAACACTGCACGTGCCCCACCGTGTGTATTAGTCTTAGTTCGGAATTTCATTGCAACCGGATCAATCCTGACGTCTTTTAAGCGGGCGCAAGATTGCTTCCACAGAGGCGAGAGGAAAACCCGTGACCGTCACCTTGATCGATATTCAACGTACTTATCAGCGCATCCAAAACACCATTGCCAAGACGCCTCTGATCAACTCGCCGAGACTCGACGCTATTGCAGGGAGAAGGCTTTGGATCAAAGCAGAACCGTTACAGGTAACCGGGAGCTTCAAATTTAGAGGCGCCTGCTCCGCCATTAGTGCCTTACCGAGCGAGAAGTTACAGCGTGGCGTGGTTGCTTACTCATCGGGTAACCATGCACAGGGTGTAGCGCTTGCAGCAAAAGTGTTCGATACCCGCGCAACGATCATTATGCCGCACGATGCGCCGGCCAATAAAGTTGACAATACCAAGGCTTATGGGGCGACTGTGGTGCATTACGAGCGCGGTGTTGAGAGCCGAGAGGCGATTGGTGAACAACTGGCACATGAGAATGGATTACACCTCATAAAGCCTTACGATGATTTCGACGTCATTGCCGGACAAGGCACGGTGGGCTTGGAACTGGCACAGCAATTGGGAGAGACCGACTCGCAAGCCAAGGCCCTCCTCTGTTGCTGCGGTGGCGGTGGGTTGAGTGCGGGTATCGCCGTAGCCCTCAAGGGCTTGCGCCCGGAGATTACCGTGCATACGGCAGAGCCGCAGGGCTTTGACGATACCGCTAGATCGTTGGCTCTTGGAGAGCGCGTGACCAATCCAACCGAGCAAGGCTCTATCTGTGATGCCATCGTCACCCCGACGCCCGGTGAGCTGACCTTTCCGCTTCTTAAGCGATACGCTGGACCCGGCTTTGTGGTCTCCGATAATTCGGTGCTCGCCGCCATGAAAATCGCGTTCGACACGCTCAAAATCGCGGTTGAGCCCGGTGGCGCAGTCGCACTCGCGGCTGCAATGGATCCAACCACGCTGCCAGACCACCAAGAGCTAATTGTCATTCTCTCGGGCGGTAACGTCGACGGGAAATTATTTCAAAAAGCCCTCCAAATCACCTAGCGAAATACTCGCCATCTAGCATGTGGCAAATTACCAATTTCGGTGATCTAGCACCTCAACCCTAACGTACCTTGGGCGTAATCAAGCGGTGGGAAGAACCGGCGTACCGGTGCTTGTTAGCAAACGCAATCGGAATGCAAAACGCATTTCAGGTTAATGCGTGCTGAGTAGCCTCCTCCGTCAACGATTTTTCGATAGGGAGAGAAGCATGAGCGATGACCGTACCTGGGGCGTTTTGACGTCACAGTCCGATGAGGATGCGCTTAGAAGTAACATTACAGACGACGCCGAACATTACCACGCAGACGTCGCATCTCGAGAGATTCATTGGCAGAACACGTCAAGTGGCGCTTGGCTCGCTCGAGGTAGTGACGAAAAGTGGACTGGATGGGATTCACGCGGCGCGGCTGAGACCTTAGATGGAGACGCTTGGACACCCTGGTCGTCGGTTCTTGATCAATCAGCGGCGCCCTATTATCGATGGTTTACCGGCGGTCAAACTAACGCGTGTTTTAACTTAGTTGATCGTCATCTTCTTCAAGGTCGCGCTGATAAGACTGCGATCATTTTCGAAGGTGACCGTTGGGACCCCTCTAAAAACAACGGGCGCGGTGGTCCGGTAACTGAGCAACACTTCAGCTACCGTGTTTTGTTCCAGGAAGTCGTGGCACGCATGCAGGTACTGAAGGACCTGGGGCTGGTGACCGGAGATCGTATCGCCTTTAACCTACCGAATATCCCAGAACAGATCTTCTACATGCTGGCCGCGCAGCGTATGGGTGTCGTCTACACCCCCGTATTTGGCGGCTTCTCGGCTAAGACGCTGTCAGACCGAATTCACGACGCAGGCGCAAAGTTGGTCATCACCGCTGACGGTGGGTACCGCAATGCCGAGGTGGTCGCCTACAAAGGCACGTATGCCGACCCAGCACTCGATAATTATATCCCCAGAGAAACGGCACTCTACACACTGCGCGAGGTACTCACTACCTATCAACTGGGTGACTTGACAGAGACGCTATATAGCGACGTTTCCGAAGCACTAGCTGGCGAGATAACACTCGAGCGCTCTGATGTGATGCGCGAACTAGGCGCTTCATTAGCTAGGCAGAAAGCAATTGCAGCAGAACTCACCGCGGAACTTCGCACCGCGGTAGCAAGGCAACTTGCCGACGCGAAGCACAATGTGGAAAACGTGATCGTCGTTGAATACACCGGGCAAGAGATCGTAGAGCACAGTCGAGACAAATGGTCTAAGGATCTGGTTGATGCAGCAAAAGCAACCATTGCAGGTCACTTAGGACTCGCATCGTTCGATGATCTGACGTCTGAAAGTGCAACCGATGTCTGGTCCAAGCTCAATGCAGTGTTGCCTGTAGAAAGCGTCGACTCCAACTTCCCGCTTTTCATCATCTACACCTCTGGCTCTACGGGTAAGCCCAAAGGCGTTGTGCACACGCATGGCAGCTGGTTGAGTGGTGTGAGCCACACAATGCGAACTGTCTTCAACGCGACCGAAGACGACACCCTGTATGTGATTGGCGATCCGGGTTGGATCACCGGCCAAAGCTATCTCATCGCAGCGCCTCTTGTTCAGGGCATGACAACAGTGATTGCTGAGGGCTCGCCGTTGTTCCCGCATGCAGGCCGATTCTCATCGATTATCGAACGTTACAAGGTCACGTTGTTTAAGGCGGGATCTACCTTCCTTAAAGCGGTGATGACAGATCCAGCCAGTGCACGAGAAATGGCCGACTTCGACATGTCGACTCTGCGCGTCGGAACCTTCTGCGCCGAGCCAGTCTCCCCCGCTGTTCAACAATTTGCGATGGATAACATCTGCAAGCATTACATCAATTCGTATTGGGCCACTGAACACGGCGGTATCGTATTCAGCTGTCCATGGGGTGGCTACAAGCCACTCGCTGCTGATGCGAAAACCTGGCCACTTCCCTGGGTACAAGCAGAAGTGCGGGTCGCAGAAACAACGGCGACTGATGGCACAGTGACGCAATGGCGTAGGGCAGAGTCAGGCGAAAAAGGCGAACTGGTCATAACTGAGCCCTACCCTTATCTCGCTCGCACCCTATGGGGAGATGCAGACAACCTATTTAATGACAGCTGGCGCGGCGATATAGATCGCTTTAGCGACGTATATTTCAATCGATGGGACGGTGAGCTGACCTACACACAGGGAGATTATGCTCGTCAGCATGAAGACGGGGCGTTTACGCTTCACGGTCGATCCGATGACGTTATTAACGTTTCAGGGCACCGAATCGGTACCGAGGAAATTGAGGGCGCCATCCTGCGCGACAAGACGCTGCGAGAGGACTCTCCTGTTGGCAACGTTGTCGTCGTCGGTGCGCCGCACGATGAGAAAGGAGAGACGCCTGTTGCATTCTTGGTAGCAGCCGCCGGTCGCAAGCTTTCCGATGATGATCTTGCAAGACTGCAGTCGCTCGTCCGCTCTGAAAAAGGTGCAACCGCTGTGCCGTCAGATTTCCTCGTTGTCTCAGCCTTCCCCGAGACCCGATCAGGAAAATACATGCGGCGGACCTTGCGGTCGATTCTTCTCGATCAACCACTGGGGGATATCTCGACGCTCAAGAATCCCGAATCAGTCGAGGAAATTCGAAATTCTGTTGCGCAGTGGAAAGACTTTGGGCGCCTAACCGAGGCGCGTCGTGTTGTGCAAACCTGGCGTTACTTGCGCGTGGAGACACATGAAATCGCACCTGGGCATCTTGTTGCTCTCGTTGTGATCTCAAGCCCGCCCGTTAACGCACTCAGTGAGCGCACGCTGGATGAACTGCACACAGCGCTCACCCAGTTAGCACACCAGGACGACCTATCTGCGCTAGTCGTAACGGGTGCGCGAAACACCTTCGTTGCCGGTGCGGACGTAAAGGAACTTCTGAAGATAGGGGAAAAAGGCGACCTGGAGTCGGCTCAAACCCTGCCTAACGCAGCGCAGACCGCTTTTGCCACGCTGGAAAATCTCGACATTCCCATCATCGCAGCTGTGAACGGGCCGGCCCTCGGTGGTGGTAACGAACTCGTACTGGCCTGCTCGCATGTTATTGCTGCAAGGCACGCCGAATTTGGTCAACCAGAGATCAATTTAAACCTTCTACCCGGATACGGTGGAACACAACGTCTAACACGAAAGCTGTTCGACGCTCACGGCACCGATGGCGCCGCCGAAGCGCTGAGAATGATGCTCGATGGGCGCACTATTGACGCCGATAAGGCACTCGAGATCGGGCTCATCGACGACATTGTCACCACCGAAGGCCTCTCAACGGTTGAGGCAGCGATGGCAGCTTTGAGAGATCACTTTGCGGGAGGCGACGCATTAAAAGTCTCAATGGCCCGTAGGAAAAAGCTCAAGCGGCAACGCGAGCAACCCGTTACTATCGATGAGTCTCTGCTCTCCCATCCTGGTGTGGCTCCGGCGCTTGAACAAATCCGCGCCAGTGGCCGAAACAAGCCAGTCGACTTCATCATAGACGCAATGCTGACAGGCGCCCGCGACGGTCAGGCGGCTGGCTTACGTCGTGAGGCGGAATTGTTTGCTCAAGGTGTCTGTGACCCAGAATGCGGACCCGCCGGCATCTCGGCCTTCCTCGAGAAGCGGAGCGCACCGCTGCCACCAAAACCAAAATCGGTACAACCCGATGCGTCGACAGAAGAACGCGCTCGCCTTATCGACGAGGGCAAACTATTGCCCATGGGTGCCAGTTTCTTCCCAGGCATCACTCCAATCCCAGAGTATCAGTTGGGTTATGGTGTTATGCGGTCTCATAAAGACGGCACACCGCTCCATGGCGATCCCGAGGTGGCTGAGAAGGAACTCGTATTCCCCACGCCTGCGCCGAGTGCAAACGAGGCACTGGTCTATATCCTCGCCTCAGAGATGAACTTCAATGATATCTGGGCGATAACGGGCATCCCAGTGTCTCCGTTCGATGCGCGTGATGCGGACGTGCAGGTGACAGGCTCGGGCGGTGTTGGCATTGTTGCTCAGCTGGGCCAGGACTTGGTCCGGGAGGGCCGTCTTTCGATTGGTGACATTGTCACCATCTACTCCGGGCAGAGTGAGCTCATGGCGCCCGATCAAGGCCTCGACCCCATGGCCGCGGACTTCCGCATTCAAGGTTACGAGCGGAACGACGGAAGCCATGCACAGTTCCTGACCGTTCAAGGGCCACAGCTACACGCGAAGTTACCCGGCATTAGCATTGAAGAAGCAGGCTCTTATGGCTTGACGATGGGCACGATTCACCGAGCTCTCTATAACACCTTGGCGATCGAGCCTGGCAAACGGCTGTTCGTCGAGGGCGCATCAACGGGTACCGGGTATGACTGCTTGCGAAGCGCCTTGTCGTCTAGCTGTGCCGCCTTGGGGATGGTCTCTAGCGCCGATCGCGGTGAACGCGTTGAGGCAGTGGGAGGTCATGCCATTAACCGTAAGGACAGTCGCTGGGCTGACATCTTCACTGCAGTGCCCGACGACCCAAGTGAATGGTCGGCCTGGGAAGCGGCAGGTGAGCCTTTTGTTGCCGAAGCCGAAAAACAGGTCGGCGGTCAGATTGACTACTCCGTATCACACGCCGGAGAGACAGCTTTCCCCCGCTCTTTCCAGCTGTTGGGCGAAAACGGTGTACTAACTTTTTACGGGGCGTCATCAGGATACCGCTTCACCTTCATGGGTAAGGCCGGTGCGTCATCTCCGGCTGCGCAGTTCTCCAAGGCCGGCCTCCGAGCAGGTCAATCGCTGCTGGTAGTCTACGGGCCCGGTGCTGAGGATGGCATTGTCGATCCTGTCGCAATCGAAGCCATCGAGGTGGGTTGCCAACGCGGAGCTCAGGTCGCAGTGCTAGTTGACACCGTATCGCAGCGTGAGTTTGTTACCTCGCTTGGTTTCGGGGCGCAAATGAAAGGTGTGGTCAGCCTCGAGGAAATCGAGCGCCGACTCGGAGATGATTTCGATCCACCCGGTCCATTCCAAAAGATGCCCAATCCGTTTACCGAGTCAGCGGCATTTAAAGAGTCAGTCCGAGCCTTCTCAGATCGCACATTGAAGCCGATCGGTTCGGCCATCGCACCCTTATTGAGAAACACCTTAGATAAGCGCGGACTTCCCGATGTGGTGTTCGAGCGTGCAGGACGCGATGGTCTGGCATTGGCGACCTCTTTGGTTAAACCCAATGTGGGCAAGATCGTTTACTCCGAAGACCTCAAAGGTGCGCGCTTCAGTTTTTATGCACCGCAGGTTTGGATGCGTCAGCGACGCATTCTGATGCCAACCGCTGAAATTCGTGGAACGCACCTAAACACCGCGCGGGAGTTTGCCGAGATGCAAGAGCGCATCGCTGCGGGCCATATCAGTGTATTGCCACCAACCATCATTCCGATGGAGGGCGTACCAGAGGCGCACCAAGCGATGTGGGAGAACCGTCATGCAGGAGCAAATTACGTCGCTATGCATGCCTTACCAAGAACTAACCTTAAGTCTCGCGATGAACTTTATCGTGCTTGGGCCATTCGCGACGCAATGGAGCGTGGCGAAACACTCACAAAAGTAGATACAGGATCAGCAGGAGCACTCCAATGAATGATATGAGCGATATTCCCCAGGATCTGCTAACGCAGTCCATTGCTGGGCGTCGACTCGACAACAAATGCATCATCCTGACGGGTGCTGCCGGGTCAATTGGTAGTTTCATTACGCGCCAACTTCTTAGGGAAGGTGCACGCGTCATGCTGACAGGTCGGGATCAGAGCAAACTCGATGGCTTCATCGATGATCTGGTTGGCGAGGGTTTCGAGGAAACCTTCATGGTTAGCGCGACGGGTGACTGTGCCGACCCTGAGGTCTGCCGTGAGATCGTGGCCAAAACCGTTGCTGCATTTGGTCCGATCGACGTTTTGGTCAACAATGCAGGCGCCGCCGGTCCTAAATTTACGTTGAGAGACATTCCATTTACTGAAGCAGAGCAGCGCGCCGCAGATTCTGACCAGACGATGTTCGATTCAGCGATGAACCTACTCGGTGCTCCCTGGAATATGGCTAGAGCCGCTGCTCCTCATATGTCTGCAGGCGCTAGCATCATCAACGTCTCCACCATTTTCTCCAGAACGCACTACTACGGTCGCATCCCGTACGTTGTGCCAAAGTCTGGCCTCAATGCACTCGGCAAAGGGCTGGCACTCGAGCTTGGCGAGAAGCAAGGTATTCGCGTAAACACCCTCTTCCCAGGCCCTATTGAGTCTGAACGCATCGAGAGCGTATTCGCGCGCATGGATGAACTCCAAGGTGTCGAGCCCGGAAGCACCGGTAAAGAATTCCGTGACCTTATGATCACCACGCGAACCTCTGACGGAGGTCTTGAGTACAAATACCCGACGCCAACTGATGTCGCCTCGGGTATCGTTTGGTTGGCGTCCGATGAGTCCTCCGCACTATCGGGTCACCACATCGAGGTCACTAATGGCATGCAGGTGCCGGCGCAAAGTCGCTCGCAACTTGTCTCGTGGCCAGACAAACGTCTTGAGGACCTCACTGGACAAGTTGTTCTGATTCTCGGTGGCGATGACTACCAAGAAGCGGTCACGTTTGCAGAGCGTCAGATTCAAAGCGGTGCGCGAGTCATGCTCGCTTTCCGTAACTTGAATACGGTGGGGCACGCTCGATCGCTGTTACAGTCGCGTAATCTTGGTGACGTGCAGCTTTCGCACCTTGATCCACTTCGCAGGGAGTCTGTCGATCGCTCGATGCAGCTCATTGGTGATCATTTTGGTCGTCTCGATGGCGTGATTTTGCTGCCGCAAAAGCCAAACGGTGAGTACGGCTATTCGCTTACTACCGCAAATGATGACGACGTGGCGAACTTTGTGCGTGATGAAGTCGTTGCGCCTGTAGCGTTCGCCTCAAGCTTCGCTCGAAACATGGATCAACTGTTTGCAGAAGGTGAGCCACCTGCCATTGTCTACGTCACTAATCCATCAGATGGTCACGGCAACCTGATGAACGAGATCATTCGTGCGTCAGTCGAAGCCCTGATTCGTGGCTGGCGTCACGAAGATGAGACCTTGGCAAACACCGGGGAGCTTCCATGGGCGGTCCAGCCCAACCAAATGGTGCGCTACGACACCGAGGACAAAGAGGCCCTTACCTTTGCGGCAGATTGGGCGGCCACACTGACCAACCGTGTCCGAAAGATGGATTCGATCAACCTTTGGCTACCAAGAAGCATTAAGCGCTCTACGGGCAAGAGCTCAATGCCCTCGTCGATCTCGCGCGTGCTTCCCGGTCTCCACAAGGGTCGAACCGCGGTTATCACTGGGGGCAGTTTGGGTATTGGTTTGCAACTCGGTCGCTTCCTTGCTATCGCCGGCGCTCGTGTTCTGCTGAGCGCACGTAGCGAGGGCAAGCTTGCCGAAGCGCGTGAAGAGATCATCGATGAGTTACGCAATATCGGCTACCCCAGACCCGAGACGCGTGTAACTATACTTGGGGGCATCGATGTGGGTGACCCCGAGGCGCTTGATCGTCTCCACGATCATGCTGTCGCTGAGTTGGGTCATGTTGACTTCCTTATCAACAATGCCGGCATCTCTGGCGCTGAGGAAATGGTGGTTGATATGACGCGTGCAGATTGGGATCGCACGATGGAAGCCAATCTAATTTCTAACTACTCGCTCATCCGCAAGTTCAGCCCTGCGATGAAAGCCGGCGGCAAAGGATCCATCCTGAATGTATCCAGCTACTTCGGTGGCGAGAAATACGTCGCTGTGGCCTACCCCAACCGCGCTGATTACGCCGTCTCTAAAGCGGGTCAGCGGGTGTTGGCGGAAATACTTTCTCGCCATCTTGGCCCGGAAATCCAGATTAATGCTCTGGCCCCCGGCCCTGTAGACGGCGCACGCTTGAGAGGCTCGGCTGAGGCGCCCGGACTCTTCGATCGCCGAGGACGTCTGGTACTTGAGAACAAGCGTTTAAATGAAGTTCATAAGGCCATTTTGGCTGGGATGTCATCAGGCTTTGATGTCGACGGTGTCATGTCGCTCGCGAGCAACGCTGTCGACGTTATCGATATCGATACTCTACCCAAGCCAATTGCGCGTCTTGTACTCAAGATTCGCGACTCTGGTGGTCTGGGTAATTCGTCAAAATACCTCATGCACATGGGTATTGCATCGAAGTTGATGACACGTCTTGTGCGCGCCGGGATCCTCAGCGAGGAGCAGCGCGAGCAGTTCTTGGCCACGTTTGCAGACGCACCAGCGCCCTTCTTTGATTTCGCGGAGACCTCAAAGCAGGCCGAGCAAATCGAGACTGGCATCCTCAACCGTCTGCACCTGCACAAGATGCCAACGGACGAGCAAGTTGGGCTATCAACCGTGTTCCACCTCGCCGATGATATTGTGAGTGGTGAGACCTTCCACCCATCCGGGGGTCTTAAATTCGATCGTTCAGTGACCGAGGGTGAGCTTTTACTACCACCCAACGAAACAGAAATCGCGAAGCTCAAGGGCAAGCGCATTGTTTTGATCGGTGACTCAATGCGTAATGAGCTTACCAATATCGCCAATGGTTTCCTTGCGCAGAATGTTGAGAAACTCTGGGTACTTACCAAGACGGAAGACTCTGCGAATGCAATGAGGCACAGCGTCGATAATCCGCACGGTATTGACATCGAATGTCGAGCAATTGGTGATGATCTCGAAAGCAGTCTCGACGATATTCTTCGTCATGAGGGTGGTTATGACGTCGTTGTTAGCAGCCCATTCGAGCGCCTGCCACTCAACGCGCTTGCTGCCAATGCGAATGAGCCATGGGATCGCGTGCTGAGCGATCACGCGTTTAGAAAACTCGTGCACGATCAACTCACACATCACTTCCGGGTTGCACGAACCTCAGCTTTAGTGCCGAACTGTCAGATCGTATTGATCACGCCAGAGACATCGCTGGCATCGACTCGAGAAGAGTTCGCGCTTGCGCTCTTTGTGAAGAACTCGTTGCACGCATTCACAGTAACTCTCGGCGTAGAGGGCGAGCGGCTTCCAACCGTACCTGCGATTAACCAGGTACAGTTAACACGTCGTGCTCACACCGAGGAGCCTTCTAACGACCAGGAACTCGAGGAAGAAATGATTCGTCTGGTTCACGCGGTCCTGCAGTGTTCGGTGCCCGCACCAGCGCCTTCAGAGAGCCGCTATCTGTCGAAGATCTTCCGCGGGAACGCAGTTACGGTGTAACTCAGGGCAGGGTGATCGCCAAAACCGGGGCTCTGCCCCGGTTTTTTTTTGTCTCGATTTTTCTCGCCACATTTTTTTGCACCACTAGGGCTTTGTGAGTAGTCTGAGCGGACACTAATAAAAAAGAAAATTCGGATGACAGCAGGCGGTTCAACGCTCCCCTTTAATACAAAGTTTCTTTACGGCTTTGGTTCGATTGCCTACGGCATAAAGGACAACGCCTTTGCCTACTTCCTCTTGTTTGTCTACGTTCAAGTATTCGGTCTATCACCCGACCTCGCGGGTCTAGCGATTTTGATCATGTTGATTTTCGATGCGATCTCCGATCCTCTGATTGGCTATCTGTCGGACAATACACGTTCGCGCTGGGGACGACGCCACCCCTTTATCTATGGCTCCGCCATTCCCGTAGCGCTAACATTCTTCCTGATCTGGGACCCACCAGCGGGAATTACAGATCAGGGATTATTTTGGTATCTCCTTCTCATGGGCATTGGTATACGCACTACCATTACCCTTTACGAGATCCCCAGCACGGCACTAGGCCCCGAACTCACACAAGACTACGTTGAGCGCAGCTCGCTCATCGCTTATCGCATGTGGTTTGGTTGGTGGGGTGGCTTAGTGATGTGGAACCTTCTCTGGCTTTTCGTGGTTTACAGCAGCATTAACGGCACCGAGGATGCCCGGTATAACGCTGAGACATGGGTTGTCTACGGCATTGCCTGCGGCATCGTCATGGTCATCGCGATTCTGGTAACAGGGATCGGCACTCACCGGCACATACCGAATCTCCACATTCCAGATGAGCTTAAGTCAACCAGCAAACGCTCAGCGGTGATCGACGTCCTCAAGGATATTTGGACCACACTGAATGTCAGTCGCAATTATCGAATCCTTTTCATCGCCTATATTGTTTGCAAAGCGGCTTCAGGTCTCTTTACTAACCTCACGCTGTTTTATTACAGCTACTACTGGGAGTTTGAGCCATCCGATATCCTGACCATTGGCATGACGCTTTTCATAGCTCCGGTTTTAGGTCTCAAGCTAGCTCCTATGTGCACACGCCTATTCGGCAAGCGCGATACGGCAATCGGCTTCTTCGCCGGAGCCATGGTTCTGGAAAATGCGCTGATCTCGCTTCGCGTTTTTGACCTCCTGCCATCCAACGACTCGCCCATAATTTTGATTTCGGTGTTGTTCTGTCATCTGTTTGCCATCTGCAGCATTATCGTTGCAAGTACCGCTGTTGGATCCATGGTGTTTGACACTGTTGAGGAGGTCGAGGCCGCCACGCAAAAGCGTATGGAAGGCACCCTACTCGCTGCCCGCTCTTTCGCAGAGAAGTGTATGGCCGGTGTGGGTGCTTTCTCTGCAGGCCTGATCTTAAGTTTTGCAGCGTGGCCAGAGAACGCAAAACCTGGCCTAGTCTCACAAGCAACACTGGATACGGTGGGCATCTATACAGTAGTGGCATCAGCGGCACTTTGGCTATGGGGTCTATTTTTTATCGCTAAGGTACAGGAGGATCGCCAAGCCCATGCGAACCGGCTAGCCGGACTCTCGACTAAGACACAAGAAGCCTAAACTAGGGATGCCACTTTGGGAAAAGGCGAACCGCTATCCATGTTGTTAGTCGCCGATATTGAAGCTCATCGCAAAACCGTCTTCTCTCATAGGAAAGCCGTGATAGATTTATAAGTGGAACGAGTGAGAGCGTCAAAGCCCCAGCTAATCACTGCGCGAAATTAGTAAGGATCAAATGTATGAACCGTGTTAACCGTCTTCTCTTTCTCATTGCCTGCTTTAGCGTTCCTTCACCGCAGACGCTAGCGGCCGATCTACAACCGCGAATTGACGCGGTGATGCCAAAAGTCGTCACATGGCGTCGCGATTTTCATGAGAACCCTGAGCTCAGTAATCAGGAATTCCGCACAGCAAAAATCGTGGCGGAGCATTTGCGATCACTCGGAATGGAAGTGGAGACGGGTGTGGCTCATACAGGCGTTGTTGGAACCCTGCGCGGCGGTGACGGTCCTGTTGTCGCGCTGCGAGCCGATATGGACGCGCTACCTGTGACAGAGCTCGTAGATTTACCTTTTGCTTCCAAAGCAAAAGGCATCTACCAAGGGCGTGAAGTGGGCGTAATGCACGCCTGCGGTCACGACAACCACGTTGCCATCTTGATGGGGGTGGCCGAGATTTTAGCAGGCATGGGCGATAAACTGCCCGGAACCGTCAAGTTCATTTTCCAGCCTGCGGAAGAGGGAACGCCTGACGGTTCCGTGGGCGGTGCGGAGCTGATGTTGATGGAAGGCGCCTTTGAAAACCCGCGTCCCGATGTCGTTTTTGGATTACACGTTTTCCCCCTTCCTGTAGGAACGATCGCAACACGTCCAGGCGGACTGATGGCCTCTTCCGATCGTCACCAAATCACCATTAACGGAAAACAGACGCACGGTGCGGTGCCATGGGCCGGTGTCGACCCCATCGTGACCGCCAGCCAAGTGGTGCTGGGACTTCAGACCATCGTGTCACGACAGATCGATGCCACGCTAACCCCATCCATCGTCACCATTGGACGAATTGAAGGCGGCGTTAGAAACAACATCATCCCTGAATCGGTAGAGCTTGAGGGCACCATAAGGACATTTGATGCCGCCACGCGTCTAGACATCCACAAACGCATCAGGCGCACAGCGGAAAACATTGCAGAGGCTGCAGGCGCGACCGCAGATGTTGTGATCGATCAAGGCTACGGTGTGACTCGCAACGATCCAACGCTGTACCGCGAGATGACGCCGACGCTGGAAATGGTTGCCGGCGACCGCTTCATAGAAGCGACACAAACCACAACGGCAGAGGACTTTTCCTACTTCGCCAACGAGGTACCGGGCTTATTCCTATTCTTGGGCGTCGCTCCTGATGATCCGAGCCTAATCCACCCCAATCACTCACCGCGTTTCTACGCTGACGAGCGGGCCCTTCCAGTGGGCGTTGAGGCGCTTACCTCCATGACACTCGACTATATGGCCTCTAACCCTTAGGTCGCGGTTAAGACGACAGCTTGCGCCCTGTCCCTTACCTCGCGCACTAGAAAGTGTCTCGGAGCTGACGTTTAAGAACTTTACCGATGTCGCTTCGAGGCAATTCATCCATGAAGGTAACGCCGGCGATCGCTTGAATCGGGCTAAGCCCCGCATTCGCTGCTAGACGAATGCCCTCTTCGGTCAGCCCGCTATCCCCACGCTTCACGACAAAGGCCCAAGGGGTCTCCCCCCAATGGTCCGAGGGCTTTGCCACTACCGCGGACTCGATCACGTCGGTCATGGCATTCAATACCTGCTCCAGATCAGTAGCGTAGATATTTTGGCCACCAGAGAGAATCATGTCCTTGATTCGATCACTCAGAAACAGCCAACCATCTTCATCCAAGTACCCGACATCACCCGAGCGATAAAAGAGTCTTCCGTCATCATCAAACCAATGCATGGCTTTCGTGGCTTCTTCACGATTGAGATAGCCGTCACTCATGATACCCGTGCGGCCAACAATTTCGCCCGGTTCATTCGGTCCCAGCACCTCACCATCTTCGCCTAGAATGCGAAGCTCGCCTCCCGGCTGTACCTGCCCCACGGAGCCTAATTTGCCCAATTCAGCGGCCTTTCGAGCCACGAGAGTCGTCGCTACACCGCCCTCGGTAAGTCCATAAAACTCCAACAGCTGTGCGTCGGTATCTCTAAGGATTTTCTCCTTCATTGCAGCTGATAAAGGCGCGCTGGTTGAGAAGAGCCATTGAACACTTGCCCACATTTCAGGACTGTGATTATCGGCGGCCCACAGGCGCTGATATTGAACGGGCACCAACATCGCGTGTGTGATGCCATATTCACCGATGAGCTCATTCGCGCGTTCCGCATTAAACTTGCGCATAACCACCTGCGTCGCACCCATCCACACCGAAGGCCACCACGTGGTGATCGTGGTATTTGAGTAGAGCGGCGTGCTAGTCAGCACCACCGCCTCATCGAAGGCCATCGTTTGTGTTCCTGAAATTAATAAATTCCGCGCGAGATGGCTGTGAATGATCCCTTTGGGCGTACCCGTGGTACCCGAGCTATACAGAATGTCGTATTCCTCGTCGAGCGACATGTGGACACCCGGCGATTCGACAGAGAAATCAGCGGCCCAAGCACAATGGTCCGGAAACTGTTCACAGGGTGTTTCCAAAGCAAAACGCAGATCGCCTCTTATCGACGGCAAGTCCATGAAATGCGCTAGTGCCGAGGCCCGATATTGGTCCGACACGAATAAGCCCTTAACAGCACTGTCGAGCAACATATTGCGCTGCGCCTCGGGCGTGGCAGTATTGGGCACCGGAACCATACTGGCGCCCGAACAAAGAATGCCGGTCATCACTTCAGCGCATTCAACGCTATTGCGCGATAACACCGCCACACGGTCGCCTTTCCCGATACCGGCCGCAATGAGGCCATTGGCGATGCGAAAAACATGATCAATACTCGCTTCATTACAGCGCTCAACACCGTCAATAATGTAGGCGATTTTATTGGGCTTTGACTGACGACGACTTTCTAGACGTTCACAGAGAGAGATGGTCACGGTTGATCTTCCTTGAGCGGTAAAACGGTTCTACTTTGCATAGAGACCATATCAAAGCTTTGACCTCAGGACCCTTTCCAAATTGATATTTCACAACTTGAACGGTTGTGGCTTCTCTCCCGTAACAATAGGACTGCAGCAGTACTTGGGAGCATGTTGTGAGCACACCAAACGAACAATCAAAAACAAATGAGAATCCCAGGTTTGTGGATCGTTTTGACGATTTCGTACTAGGACTCTTTGCCTTTGCCGAACGCGGGCTATTACTTCTTATCGGCGGCCTCGCCATCGTCGCGGTCGGCTTTGAGCTTTCAGAGTTTATGACGACAGGTGATATCAATCTCGCTGACCTGCTCCTGCTCTTCATCTATCTCGAGGTGCTTGGCATGGCTTACGCTTATTACTCCACGCACAGTGTCCCGGTAACGCTTCCTGTCCTCATTGCGATTACAGGAATCACTCGATTGATCCTTCTAAGCAAGGACTCCGAACCCGCGAAGTTAATGTACGAGGCCGGCGCCGTTTTGCTATTGGCAATCGCGTACGGTGTCCTTAGTTGGTCCGTCAATAAATTCAAGGGCGCGGGCACGCGCGAGCACTGAATAATTGATCTGCACACTCAAAATACAAAGTCCTGCGTCTCAAGAAAAAGAAAAAATCGGCTAGACTGAGGCATGATTATTATTTGGCGCATATTTTCAATATCCCGCTTCAAACTGGGAGTGCTGGCAGCCCTCTCGCTTCTACCGTTTTATACGGTACAGGCTTCACCGGTCTCTTTTTCTCAAGTTTTAAAGCTTGATGTCGAAGCCCCTTATGTTTGGAGATCCTATGCTGACCAGAGTCAGCAAACGCTAGCTCACTTTGCTCAGAGTACGATCAACCCGAACACCTCAGGTTCTATCCTCTTGATACACGGAGGTTGCTGGTCGAATGCGTACGGTGTAGATCACGCCCTGCCTATGGCTTCAGCGCTCTCTAGAATGGGATTCGATGTATGGGCTGCTGAATATCGACGCGTAGGCGATGAGGGCGGAGGCTGGCCGGGTAGCTTGAATGACGTAAAGGCAGCTATCCGCTATGTGGCAAAAAGCACCGGCAACTCCCTATTACTGGTAGGGCATTCAGCAGGTGGGCACCTTGCTCTGAAAGCTGCGGAAGATCCAGATTTATCGATAAGGGGCGTGGTCGCGCTAGCGCCTATCACAGACCTAATTGGCTATGGTGTGGAAAAAGGAAGCTGTCAATCAATGGTGCCAATGCTCATGGGCGAAGATAGCTATCAGCCTAGCGATCGCTATCGGAATGCGTCGGTTAGAATCGAAGAGATCTCCACCCCAATCAAAGCCATCCGAGGGGAGGCGGATTCAATTGTAGGCGGTAACCAAGTGGCGTTATTTAGCCCAGAACAGCTACTAGAGGTCCCCGAAGCTGGACATTTCGACCTCATTTACCCCAGATCGCAGGCATTCGAGGCAGTGAAGTCAGTCATTGAAAACCTTCTCGCAGCCGGAAACGTGAGTACCGGCAGGCGACCAGGCACTACTGAGAAAAACACGCCAGAAAGACGCAGTAGCGTCAACAGTATCAACCCCCACAGCGGCTATCACAGAGACCACATGAAGTTGGCTGGAGCCGCTGAGTGAGTGACTCTTTATTCGACCAGTTAAGGTCCCAATTCCAACTGCCTGGCGACAAAATCTATCTCGATGGCAACTCATTAGGGGCGCTTCCAGCGGCTACCCCCGCGACGTTGGCCAATATTGTTACGAAACAGTGGGGAACAGATTTGATTGCCAGCTGGAATACGCATGACTGGATCGATTTGCCGCTATTCGTTGGCAACCAGATCGCTAAGGTGATCGGCGCTACAGAAAATACCGTTGTGTGTTGCGACAACCTCTCAATTAATCTCTACAAGGCCATACTGGCAGCCCTCGAATTGAACCCCACTCGCAAAGTGGTTTGCGTTGAAGAGCAACAATTTCCGAGCGATAACTACATTGCCGCAGGGGTTTCACAGTTGCTTGGCGAGGAGCGGTGCTCGATAACCACGCTAAGCATAGAGGGGATGACGCCGCAAAATTTACGTGGCGCTGCAGTCCTTGTTCTGTCCCACGTCGATTACAAAACTGGCAGTCTAAGAAACATGGCGCAAATCACGGCAAATGCGCATGCTGCTGGCGCCCTTGTCGTTTGGGATCTCGCTCACAGCGCGGGTGTCATCGACATCGATGTCACAAACTCGGAAATCGACTTTGCGGTGGGTTGTACCTATAAATTTCTAAATGGCGGTCCGGGTGCACCCGGATACCTATTTGTTCATCCGCAACACCAATCAGCAAGTAATCCAATATCCGGTTGGATGGGGCACGCGCGCCTGTTCGATTTTGAAGCCAAGTACGAAGCCGCACCAGGTATAAAACGATTCTTGACGGGCACCCAAAGCGTTCTTGCGCTCAGCGCGGTCAGTGCCTCTCTATCGGTATTTGAGGGACTCACAATGCAGGACGTCAGAGCCCGAAGCCTCGCGCTCACGAAACATTTCATTACCCGTTGGAAACAAAGCTCGATACTGCAGTCGCATGCCGCGCTGGTCACACCTATCGATGATGCGCAGCGCGGTTCTCAGGTCAGTCTTGCGCTTGAGAGTGCGTTTGCTGTGAGCCAGGCATTGATTGCAGATGGTGTCATCGTTGACTTTAGAGAACCCAATATCGTCCGGTTGGGATTTTCGCCGCTCTATAACACGTTCAGCGATGCCGACCAGGCAATTTCGTCGCTCGAAGCTGTACTTGCCAGCGAACGCTTTCGCCTTCCTCAGTTTCAAATTCGATCGACGGTCACATGACAACTGATGAGCCATCGCTAACACTCCTGAGATCAAAGGTACGGGATATCCCTGACTTCCCCACGCCCGGTATCTTATTCAAAGACATCACCCCGCTTCTCTCAGATCATCTCGCGATGGATGCAGCGCTCAGTCTTCTCGCTAAGGCGGTCAAAGACCTGACATTTGATGTCATCGCGGCACCGGAGGCACGGGGGTTCATTCTTGCAGCGCCGCTCGCGAGGCAGTGCGGGGTTGGCCTCGCACTTATTCGAAAGCCGGGCAAGCTGCCCGCGGCGACCCTGAGTCATACCTACTCACTGGAATACGGAAATGACACCCTGGAAATGCATGCCGATAGCTTTGAGGGAATGGATTCACCTAAGGTTCTGATAGTCGATGACGTGCTCGCCACGGGCGGAACGGCCGCCGCCGCGGCTCAACTCATCAAAAGCGCCGGAGGGGTGCCGGTTGGCCTCGCGGTTCTCATTGAATTAGCCGCGCTCAATGGCCGCGAAGCCTTCACTAGTATGACTGTCAGATCCGTTCTCAACTACTAGCTGGCGGCTCTAAGAATCTACCCCAAAGTCGTTAGTCCAAAAGCCGAAAATTAATGTTCTGCGCAAAGGCTTTCAGATACGTTTGCTCCAAGAAGAAGGGGCGATTAATGCAAGGTTTCGCTTTAAACGACATATTCAAGATCGGTATAGGTCCCTCGTCGAGTCACACCATGGGACCCATGCACGCCGCTCGGCATTTTCTCGCGCAACTCGGGTCACTTTCTGATCCCGGCCCATTTAAAGTGCAGGTCACACTACACGGCTCATTGGCCGCAACCGGCGATGGGCACGGAACACCAGGAGCGGTCACCGCAGGGTTAATGGGTCATCACTACGAGACGGTGACGCGGCCTGATATCGAGGCCGCCTGGGCAAAGTCAGTCACCGATGGTCGCCTGGTATCGCTTGATGGCTGCTCCGTTGAGTTCAACGGTGAGAGAGACTTAGTTAGAGATACGACACCGCTCGCAGGTCACCCCAACGGCATGACATTCGTGGCTTGGAAAAGCGACGAACAGGTCGCTTATGCGCAGTATTTCTCTGTAGGCGGAGGTATGGTCGAGGACCAAAATCGGGTGCCGCTGGCAACGACGTTGACCACTCATGGCCCTGCCCCATTCCCTTATAGATCCATGGAGGAATTGCTAGCCCTCTGTGAGCGAGAGAAATTATCCATTGCGGAGCTTCAGGCAAAAAATGAACACCTGTGTTTGAGACATGGAAAGTTTGATCCCATGGCCAGCAAACTCTGGAACGTCATGAGCGACTGCATCAATCGAGGTCTTAACACAGAAGGCGAGTTGCCGGGTGGACTGAAAGTACAACGGCGAGCCGCGTTCCTCTGGCAACGACTGCTCAATAACGCTAACAGTGACAAGGCGCCAGCAAACGCCTCTCAGCGTGCCATGGTCTACGCGATGGCGGTTAATGAAGAGAACGCGGCAGGTGGTCGCCTTGTTACAGCGCCGACCAATGGCGCCGCGGGGATTGTGCCGGCAGTCCTGCTCGCACATCTGGATGAGCATAAGCTAAATGACGCGGGTATTAACCGCCACGTGAGTACCTTTTTACGCACAGCAACTGCGATTGGTGGGTTATTCAAGATGAATGCGTCTATCTCGGGTGCCGAGGTGGGTTGCCAAGGTGAGGTTGGCGCTGCCGCGTCAATGGCTGCCGCGGGTTTGACAGCAGCGATGGGTGGGAGTCCGCGCCAGATTGAAAACGCTGCGGAGATTGCGGTCGAACATTGTCTAGGGCTTACGTGCGACCCCATTGGCGGCTTGGTTCAGGTGCCTTGTATCGAGCGCAACGGAATGGGTGCGGTAAAAGCAATTGCCGCGTCGGATCTCGCCTTAGCAGGAGATGGTCAGTTCATGATTTCGCTCGATCAAGTCATCGAGACAGTCCGCGAAACGGGTAAAGATATGGATAGCCGTTACAAGGAAACCGCGCGAGGGGGCCTTGCCATCCACGGTCTCAAAATTCCAGTCACCACAGTTGAGTGCTAGAACTTAGGGCTGAGGGCTGAGGGCTGAGGGCTGAGGGCTGATAACGTTACATCCGTTACGCAATGGCCTAGGACACGTCTTGTGATTAGAGAAAATCCTCTACTCAAGCAACTTGAACACAAAACACTCTCCTTTGCG